>Ga0209564_1003410_pt1 | contig 10924 bp, 9 predicted proteins | sample AraplaCol_mMF_r2_FD_184272 | JGI IMG/M metagenome (GOLD analysis project Ga0209564, IMG submission 184272) | Arabidopsis root microbial communities from North Carolina, USA - plate scrape MF_Col_mMF_r2 (SPAdes) (version 3) | ecosystem: Host-associated > Plants > Roots > Endosphere | place: USA... | reverse complement strand
AGCGACCGTGATACGCGCGGCTCGTCTGCGCGGTGACGGCAGTCGCGGCATTCGACGTGGAAGGACCTTGCGGCTTGACGGATGCGCAGCCGGACAAGGCGACGATGGCTGCGGCTGCGAGACCCAGCGCCGCGCGGCGCGGCGCCGGAGAAGAAAACACAGGAAAAGAAAAATGCATCAGAGATCGTTCACCTGAAAACGTTTGAGCGTTTTGACGAGCGTATCGTTGTCGGGTTCGAGCTTGCGGGCATCACGCCATGCAGCGCGCGCCTGATCCTGATCGCCGCTCTTCCACAGCACTTCGCCCAGATGCGCGCCGATTTCGGCGTTGGGTTGCAGATCGTAGGCCTTGCGCAGTACGCGGATCGCATCCGACGTATCGCCGAGCCGGTACTTGACCCAACCGACACTGTCCATGATGAACGCGTCGTTCGGCGACAGCGCCAGCGCCTTCTCGACCAGCTTGTCCGCTTCCTGCAGACGCTGGTTGCGGTCCGCGAGCGAATAGCCGAGCGCGTTATACGCCTGCGCGTTGTCGGGTTGCGTGCGCATCAGCTTGCGCAGCTGCGTTTCCATTACGTCGAAATGGCCGTTCTTCTCGGCAGCCATCGCGTAGTCGTACGTGAGATCGGGGTCGTCGGGGAAATCGGTGGTGGCCTGGGCGAGGCGCGCTTCAGCCTCCGGATAGCGCTTCGCATCGAACAGGATCGCCGCGTCGGTGCGTGCGATCAGCGCCTGCTCATGCGGGTCCTGCGTGCGAATGCCGGCGAGCAGCTTGCGCGCGTCATCGGATTTGCCGTCTCTTTGCAGCAGTTGCGCGCGGGTGATCTGCGCGGGAATGTATTGGGTGCTCGTGGCGGGAATCTTGTCCAGCCAGCGGTTCGCGCCTGCCGTATCTTTCTGTTCAAGCGACAACTGCGCGAGATAGATATACGCCTGGCCCGGATCGGCGCCCGGCGTCTTCTCGGCCTTTTGCGCATATTGCTGCAGATAGTTCTGCGCTTCGGGCAGGTTCTTCTGCTGGATCTTGATGAGCGCGAGCGCCATCAGCGGCGTCAGGTCGTTCGGGTTGTCCTTCTGCATGAACTCGAACTGTTTCTGCGCGTCGTCGAGGCGGTCGCTGGCCAGATACATTTGCGCGAGCGCAAGGCGGGCCTCGTGCGACTTCGGATTCGCCTGCACGTACTTCTCGATCGACGCGATGCCTTCCTTGCGCTCCTCCGGCCCCATCTGCGACAGCATCAATGCCGCGGGCAGATAGTCGGGCTTCAGCTTGAGCGCCTGTTCTAGCGATTTGCGCGCGCCGGGCGCATCGTCGGCAATGAGTTGCTGACGCGCGATCGCGAATTGCGCTTCGGGGCGGTTCAGGTCGTTCGCGACGAGATCCTGCAGCACGTGCAGGCCGCCAATCCGGTTCGGCCCGCGCGAGATCAGCAGTTGCAACGCGAGAATGCCGTTGCCGCGGTTTTCAGGCGGAATCTTCGCGAGTTCCTTCGCGAGCATCGGCTTCGCGTCGTCGGGCTTGCCCGACAACACGAGCAGCGACGCATCCAGTTGCGCGGCGCGTTCCGATTGCGGCGCATACTGTTGCCACAATTGCGCAGCCGTTAGCGCATCCGACGGACTCTGCGCGGCCAGTGCGATTTCAGTCGCGCGCTGCGCCATGCGCGGGTCGTGCGTGTCACGCGCGAGCGAGAGGTAGGTCTGATACGCGGGCGCGGGTTGATTGCGCTGCAGCGCGACTTCTGCCGCGAGTACCTGGAACACAATCTGGCTCGTCAGCGCGACGCTGGGCAGATTGGCTTTTTCGTCGGCGGAATCGGGGCCGAAAGCATCTTGCACGGAGACGGTGTTGTCATCCGCATCGGGCGATTGATCCTGCGCATGCGCGGGCAATGCGCCGAGCGCCCAGACAGCCAGCACGGCCACACCCAGCAGCCGGCGTGCGGAAACAGCGTGCGGCACGCCGTTCGCACCGGTCCGGCGCTTCAAAAACTGCTTAACGATGGACAGGTTCATACATATCCGTTCAATGTTTCAGTCGATTGTAACGCGCTCGCTACAATAAGCGCATAACCGCGGACGCAAGTAGCAGACCAGTCGCGGCCATTCGCGCCCATAAAGGGCGTGTGGCCGTCAAGGCGCGATCTGCCGCTTGCAACACGCCTTGTTCGGCGGGACGCCGGAAGGGCCATTCGCCGCGTCGTGCTCCTTGTGGATACGTCCAGTATCCACTTCGTTCCATTTTTTGCGCCCGATCACTCCGACGGTGAGCGCAAGCCGGTTGTTAGCGATATCAGGTCTCAACACATGCCAGAGTTACCAGAAGTCGAGGTTACCCGACGCGGAATCGAGCCGTATGTAGCCGGACAGCGTGTCAAGCGAGTCGACGTGCGCACGCCGGCACTGCGCTGGCCGATTCCGCCCGGTTTCGCACGTCTGCTGCAGGGCCGGCTGGTCCACAAGGTAGCGCGGCGCGGCAAGTACCTGCTGTTCGAGATCGACGAAGGCTGGTTCATCGTGCATCTCGGCATGACGGGGACGCTCAGGGTACTGCGCAACGTGCCGCATCCGCCGGCCGCTGCGAAGCACGATCATGTCGACTGGGTGTTCGACGACTTCATTTTGCGCTTCCGCGATCCGCGCCGCTTTGGCGCTGTGTTATGGCACACGCGCTCGGCAGGCGACGTTCTCGAACATCCGTTGCTGGCGGATCTGGGCGTCGAGCCGTTCGCACCGTCGTTCTCCGGCGCGCTGCTGCATCGAAAGACGCGCGGGCGGAAGATTTCGGTGAAGCAGGCGCTGCTTGCGGGCGATATCGTCGTCGGCGTGGGCAACATTTACGCATCTGAAAGCCTGTTTCGCGCGGGTATCCGGCCGACCACGGCCGCCGGCCGGATCTCGTCCGTTCGTTACGGTCTGCTTGCAGACGCCGTGCGCATCACGCTTGCCGCCGCGATCGAGAAGGGCGGCAGCACGTTGCGCGACTTCGTCGGCAGCAACGGCGAGAGCGGCTACTTCCAGCTCGACTATTTCGTCTATGATCGCGCGGGTCTGCCATGCCGCGTATGCGGCACGCCGATCAAACAGATCGTGCAGGGGCAACGCTCCACTTACTACTGTCCGACCTGCCAACGCTGATCCGTTCATGTCCGTTCCCGCTTCCTCGACTGTTTTTCCCAGGATACCAACGCTGTCCGATTTCTCTGTGCGCCTGATCGCATGGCAGCGCGAACACGGCCGTCACGACCTGCCGTGGCAAAACACGCGCGATCCATATCGGATCTGGCTGTCCGAAATCATGCTGCAGCAGACGCAGGTGTCGACGGTGATCCCGTACTACGCGCGCTTTCTCGCGCGTTTTCCGGATGTTGCTGCCCTCGCCGCCGCACCCGCCGACGACGTGATGACGCTGTGGGCCGGCCTTGGCTACTACACGCGCGCGCGCAATCTGCATCGCTGCGCGCAGGTCGTCGTCGAGCAGCACGGCGGGCGGTTTCCCGAGAGCGTGGAAGCGCTCGCGGAGTTGCCGGGTATCGGACGATCAACAGCGGCCGCGATTGCATCGTTCGCATTCGGCGCGCGCGCGACGATTCTCGACGGCAACGTGAAGCGCGTGCTTGCGCGCGTGTTCGGCGTCGAAGGTTTTCCGGGCGAGAAGAAAGTCGAGAACGGGATGTGGCTGCTGGCGGAGTCGCTGCTGCCCGTGAATGCGACCGACGACGACATCAGCGCCTACACGCAGGGGCTGATGGATTTCGGCGCGACCCTGTGTGCGCGCGGCAAGCCAGATTGCGTGCGCTGTCCGTTTGCAGTCGATTGCGTGGCGAACGTGACGGGCCGTCAGCGCGAACTACCGGCGGCGCGCCCGAAGAAAACGGTGCCGACGCGCCGCACGTGGATGCTGCTGCTGCGCGACGGCGACACGGTGATGCTCGAAAAACGCCCGCCGTCGGGCATCTGGGGCGGCTTGTGGAGCCTGCCGGAAGCAGCGGATGAAGCGGCGCTCGTGCAACTCGCGCGCGACTTCGGCGCGACAGCAGATGTGTCGCCGCTCGCGCCGCTCACGCATGTGTTCACGCACTTCAGGCTCGATCGCGGAGTTCGACCATGCGGCGACAGTCGCGGGCGCGCGCGACGCCGACACCGTATGGATCTCGCTGAACGAACTGGACGCGTATGGCGTGCCCGCGCCCGTGCGCAAGCTGCTCGAAGCCCTGCAGGGCTCGCTGATCTGAACGCCGGCGCTACAGCAGCTGATGCTGCTGCATGTAGTGATGCACGATGTCGATCCGTGCCCCGGCGTCCTGCAGTTCCATCAGCTTTTGCCGCGCCTTCAGCGCGACAGGCAGCACTTCGGACAGACGGTTCGACACCCATGTCGGATCGTCGAGCCTGAACGGCTCGAGGAACGGCAGGCTCTCGGCGTCGCGCTCGCGGATCGTCGCGATGATGCGCTCGAGCACTTCCGCGCACGCGCCGAACTTTTCCATGTAATGGGTGCCTTCGAGCGGGACGTCGCTGCCGATCAACTCGGCCATCCCGACCAGCAACCCGCCTGATTCAACGCGATGCGACAGCAGCCGGAAACGCTCGGTGCCGCGCGCGCGAATCAGCAGCATGCCGAACTCGTCGACATCGCAAACGTCGATTTCCGCGAGACAACCGACGCTCTCCGGCACGGACGGCTCATCGGGCTGCGCGACTTCGCCGCCGCTTTTCAGCAGACACACGCCGAACGACGTGTGGTCGCGCAGACAGTCGCGCGCCATGTCGAGATAGCGTGCCTCGAAGATCTTCAGCGGCAGCAGTCCATCGGGAAAGAGGACGGTGTGCAAAGGAAACAGCGGCACATCGGCAAGCACGGACGGTGTAGAGGACATGGCGCAACGCTTCGGTTAGGGCCGCCGCTGCGAGCGACGGCCGGTCGGGCCACCATCGGATAACTCAGGCGACCAGTTTCGATGAGTCGTCGACGTTGATCGGCGCATCGCGATGCCGCACTAACACGTTTGCTTCGCTCGCGAAACGCGCGGCAAGCGTTTCGGCGATGAATACCGAGCGGTGCTGTCCGCCCGTACAACCGATTGCAACGGTGAGATAACTGCGATTGTCGTCGCGGAAATGCGGCAGCCATTTCTGCAGAAACGACTCGATGTCGCCGATCATCTGTTGAACGACGGGCAGTGCATCGAGGAAATCGATGACAGGCTTGTCGAGTCCTGTCAGCGGACGCAGTTCGCGGTCGTAGTAAGGGTTCGGCAGCGTGCGCACGTCGAACACGAAGTCGGCGTCGAGCGGCACGCCGCGCTTGAAGCCGAACGACTCGAACATCAGCGCGAGCCCAGTGTGCTCCTGCTCGATGAAACGCTTGACCCACGCGCGTAAAACGTTTGCCCGCAAGTTGCTGGTATCGATCTGATGGCCGAATTCGGCGAGGCCCGCGACCAGTTCGCGCTCGCGCTCGATCGCTTCGGCAAGCGACGTCAATACGCCGACGTCGGCATCGTGTGCGGGCGACCCCGACAGCGGATGGCGGCGGCGTGTTTCGGAAAAGCGTTGGATCAGTGCCTGCGTGCTGGCGTTCAGGAACAGCACGCGCACGTCGTGCTGGCCGGCGAGATCGCGGATCATTTGCGGCATGTCGTCGAGCGAGGCGCCCGAGCGCGCGTCGATCGCCACCGCTAGCCGGTCCTGGCCGTCGCCCGCGAGGTACGCGGCGAGTTCGGGCAGAAAGCGCGGCGGCAAATTGTCGACGCAGTAGTAGCCCGCGTCTTCGAGCGCGTTCAAAGCGACAGACTTGCCGGAGCCGGAGATACCGGTGATCAGGATAATGCGCATGGAGTCGTGGAATCCGTTGGGTTCATCATAGCATCCGGTGTCACCCGCTGTGCCGCCGCGGCTTTGCGCGCATTACGTCAGATCAGCTTGCCGGGAAACTGGCTGTCGGGGTCCTGCATGGCGAGGCGCTGGCGGTCCATGAAGTCGCGGAGCGTGTCGATACCGCGCAGCTGCAGGATCGTGTTGCGCACGGCCGCCTCGACCAGCACGGCGAGATTTCGGCCGGCCGCCACCTGGATCGTAACCTTGCTGATGGGCAGGCCGAGCACATCGACGGTCTGGCTCTCGAGCGGCAGGCGCTGGAATTCGCCGTCCGGACGGCGTACCAGCTGGACGATCAGCTTCAGCTTCATTTTCCGGCGCACGGCCGTTTCACCGAAGATCGTCTTGATGTCGAGCAGGCCGAGGCCGCGCACTTCGAGCAGATTCTGCAGCAGCGGCGGGCAGCGTCCTTCGACGAAATCCGGGCCGAGGCGCACGAAGTCGACGGCGTCGTCGGCGACCAGACCGTGGCCGCGCGAGATCAGTTCGAGGCCGAGTTCGCTCTTACCCAGGCCCGAGTCGCCCGTGAGCAGCACGCCCATGCCGAGAATGTCGAGAAACACGCCGTGCAGCGTTGCACGCGGCGCAAGGATGCGCGACATGTAGAGCCGCAAACTGTCGATCACCGCAGCGGGCGACATCGGCGTGGTGAACAGCGGCGTCGACGAGCGCGTGCATCGCAGGACCAGTTCCGGCGGCGCGGCGACGCCGCCCGCGACAACCAGGAACGGCGGCTCGAGCGCGATCAGCTCGGCCATGTGGCGCGAGCGGTCTTCGTCGGATTGACGCTGGTAGTAGTTGGTTTCGGCTTCGCCGAGCACCTGGATCCGGTTCGGGTGGATCAGGTTAAGGTGGCCGACGAGGTCGGCGCTGGACGTTGCAGTCGCAACCGTTTCCGCCGAGAAGCCGCGCTCCCAGCCCTCATGCCCCGTCAGCCAGCTGAGTTTCAGCGCGGCGGCGTTGTCGTCGAAAATGCTTTGGGCGTTGATGCTGGACGTATCCATGAATCCCTGACTCCCTGACCTCGTATGTGCCGCTAGGGTGCTGCTGGCGTTCTGGTCTGCCGCCCGCCTGCTGCGCGTCGGCTGTTGCCGGTGCGCTGTTGCCAGCGCTGCGACGGCGTGCACGGAACATGTTCGGCTCGCGGCGATGCGGGTTTGCCGGACTTCGCCGCAAGCCTCGAATCAAACGCGCTGGTGGCTCCTGCGCATTTCAGCCGCGAAATGCCGCGAATACGTCAAGGTTGCCACTGAGTCAGCAGGCGATGCAACGCCTCGCGGTCCTCTTCTGTGTGCAACCGTTCGCGCGCTTCGCGATCCGACAACAGTTGGGCGATCTCCGACAGGATTTCAAGGTGCTGCTGCGTCGCCTGTTCGGGGACGAGCAGGAAGATGAGCAGCGAAACGGGCTGGCCGTCCGGCGATTCGAACGGGATCGGATCGGCGAGCCGCACGAACGCGGCAAGCGGCTGCTTGAGGCCCTTGATGCGGCCGTGCGGGATCGCCACGCCTTCGCCGAGCCCCGTTGAACCGAGGCGTTCGCGCGCGAACAGATTGTCAGTCACTGTGCTGCGGGCGATGCCGTTCTGGTTTTCGAAGATCAGGCCCGCTTGCTCGAATACGCGTTTCTTGCTTGTAACCGCGAGACCGACGACGACGTTTTCGAGGGGAAGATATTTGGCTAAACGATTCATGTTGACAGGCGCAAAGGTCGCCTGGATTCTCCTCGCTGTGGCGTTTGAAAAGCGTTCCATGCCTCGCAGCTGCTCATGGCGAATCCAGCGACGCGCGATGAGCCCTGCTCTTGAGACCCGCAATGATCCCTTTGTGCAGGGCTCGGGCTGGACAAAGACCCCGAAGGTAACCGATTTATTATAGAACAGGGTTGCTACCGATGGTGCGCCGCGCCATGACTCAAATTGGTGTGCCCCGCGGATCGTCCGGGACTGCCAACCACGCGCATGCAACACCGCGTGCCGCGAGCAACATGCGCACAAACAAAAACCGCCCGATATCGGGCGGTTCGCGGGGCTAAGCAAAAGCCTCTACTGGCTTATTGCGGTGGCACTTCGGGTTGTGCCGCCAGTGGCTGATACTTGATTGCCTCGTGCTGATGGCCCTGCAGGCGATCCTTGTGACGAATGACTTGCCGGTCCAGCTTGTCGATCATCAGGTCGATCGCGGCGTAGAGGTCGCCATCACAGCTTTCGACGAAGATATCCTTGCCCTTCAGATGCAGGTTGATTTCAACCTTTTGCCTCTTTTCCTTTTCCTTGTGGTTGTCGACCGAGAGGACCACACTGCCATCGATCACCTGATCGAAATGTCTTAGCACCCTGTCAAGTTTGGTGATCACGTATTCTCGCAACGCTGGCGTTACATCGAGATGGTGTCCACTGATCTTCAGATTCATAGTGCTTCTCCAAGCTAGTGGCCGCCTGGTCCGCATGAATCGCGCGAGCGCCGGTCGATTCCCTCGATCTGCCACGCCGTCCCCCGTTTGACAGGCTGCTGGCAGGTCGCATCGGCCAGCCTGCTCCGCCAAACAGCGGCGCGGCCGGAAAATACCCGCCACAGGAGGTAGCGGGCTAAAGAGACTTGCGCAGATTGACTGCCGGGATTTTCAGTGCTTCGCGGTATTTCGCAACGGTACGGCGAGCGACGACGAAACCCTGTTCCGCCAGCAGTTCGGCAATGCGGCTGTCTGAAAGAGGAGATTTGGTGTCTTCCGCTCCTATCAGTTGCTTGATGAGTGCGCGAATGGCCGTTGAAGAGGCCGCGCCCCCCGTGTCGGTGGACACGTGCGATCCGAAGAAGTACTTAAATTCAAGCGTCCCGAATGGGGTGAGCATGTACTTGCCGGTTGTCACACGCGAGACCGTCGACTCGTGTAAACCCAGCGTATCAGCTATTTCCCGCAAAACCAAGGGGCGCATGGCAATTTCGCCGTGGGCGAAAAAGTTCTTTTGACGCTCCACAATTGCCTGTGCGACACGCAGGATCGTCTCGAAGCGCTGCTGGATATTCTTGATCAGCCAACGCGCTTCCTGCAGTTGCTGCCGCAGCGAACCGCTGCCCGGATCGCCGCGATTGTTGCGCAGGATATTCGCATACAGATGGTTGATACGCAGTTTCGGCACGACTTCCGGATTCAGTTCGGCCTGCCATCCCTGTGCCGTTTTGCGCACCATGATGTCGGGCACGACGTAGTCCGCCTCGGCCTTGCCGTAGGCCGCACCGGGGAACGGCTCCAGCGAGCGGATCAGCGCATGCGCTTCGCGCAGATCGTCGTCGCTTGCCTTCAGGTATTTGCGCAGTCGCGTGAAGTCGCGTGCGGCGAGCAGTTCCAGGTGGTGCGCGACGATGTCGAGCGCGAGCGTGCGCGTGGGCGACGGCTCGAGCCGGCCCAACTGCAAACGCAGGCATTCCGACGCCGAACGCGCGCCGACCCCCGCTGGGTCGAAGCTGTGCAGCAAGGCGAGGGCCGCGTTGAGTTCGTCGGTATCGACTTCGAGTTCTTCGGGCAAATCGGCGAGGATTTCGTCGAAGGTGGCCGTCAGATAGCCGTCGTCGTCGAGCGATTCGATCAGGAACGTGATGAGCGCGCGGTCCCGTGCGCTTGCTCCCGTTACGCGAAGTTGAGCAGTCAGGTGATCGCGCAGCGTCGTGGTCGATTCGTGGATTTGCAGCGGCGGCAGATCGTCGTCGTCCGATGCGTTGCCCGAACGGCCGTAGTCGTCGAGATTCCACTGGTTGGCGTCCGAGTTCGCATCCGAACCCATGCCGTTGTATTCGTCCACACCCTGTGGTTCGCCGCCTTCCTGGCTTTCGCCGGAGGACGTCGACGACGACGAGGACGGCGGCGCGCCCGACATCTCTTCCGGCGACGTGTTCTGCGAGGTCTGCGCGATGACAGTGCCGTCGGCGGCGACGCGCAACGGACTCGCGATCCAGTCGTCCTCCGTTTCGAGCAACGGATTCTGGGCGATCGCCATCGACACTTCCTGTTGCAGTTCGAGCGTAGACAGCTGCAGCAGCCGGATGGACTGTTGCAGTTGTGGTGTCAGCGCAAGATGCTGCGACAGGCGAAGTTGGAGGCTGGCTTTCATGGCAATGTGTGATTCATTGTAGAGAGTTTGCCACGACCGCGATACCTTGCGACACCCGCAAAAACGCGCGTGTCCCAGATTTTGGCGCGGACGGCCGATAACGCGCGCAAACCGCGCGCAACTGCGCAAGCGACAACGCGCCAGCGTAGCCCGTCAAAATTACTGAACCCGTGTTATGAAACGGCCTGGGATCAGGCCGTGAGGGCGCTGCAAGCGGCGTGCACGAGCCGCGTGCGGGCGTTACATGCGGAAGTGTTCGCCCAGATAGACGCGGCGCACGCTCTCGTTTTCAATGATGTCGCCGGGCGCGCCGGCTGCGAGCACGCTGCCGTCGCTGATGATATATGCGTGATCGCAGATACCGAGTGTCTCGCGGACGTTGTGATCGGTGATGAGCACGCCGATGTTGCGCTGCTTCAGGAACTTCACGATCTTCTGGATTTCCAGCACCGCAATGGGGTCGACGCCCGCGAACGGTTCGTCGAGCAGGATGAAGCTCGGATTGGTCGCAAGGGCGCGCGCGATCTCGACGCGGCGGCGCTCGCCGCCCGACAGCGACAGCGCCGGGTTCTCCCGCAAGTGCGCAATCTGCAGTTCGTCGAGCAGCGCTTCCGTGCGCGACGCGATCGCGTCCTTCGACAGACGCTTGCCGTCCTCGCCGACCTGCAGCTCCAGCACCGCGCGGATGTTTTCCTCGACGGAGAGCTTGCGGAACACGGACGCTTCCTGCGGCAGATACGACAGGCCGAGCGACGCGCGCTTGTGAATGGGCAGAAGGCTGATCGACTTGCCGTCGAGATCGATCTCGCCGGCGTCGAGCGGCACCAGGCCGACGATCATGTAGAACGACGTGGTCTTGCCGGCGCCGTTCGGGCCGAGCAGGCCGACCACTTCGCCGCTCTTCACGTCGAGCGAGACGTCTTTGACGACCGT
>Ga0209564_1003408_pt1 | contig 10928 bp, 8 predicted proteins | sample AraplaCol_mMF_r2_FD_184272 | JGI IMG/M metagenome (GOLD analysis project Ga0209564, IMG submission 184272) | Arabidopsis root microbial communities from North Carolina, USA - plate scrape MF_Col_mMF_r2 (SPAdes) (version 3) | ecosystem: Host-associated > Plants > Roots > Endosphere | place: USA... | reverse complement strand
GTCGTGGTGGAACTCGCGGGCGAGGGTATCGACCACGTGAAGGCATACATCAGCTATACCCTGCGCCCTAACGTCGAAAATCTGACGCTGGTGGGCGAAGATAACATTAACGGCTCTGGCAATGAGCTCAACAACGTTATCAAGGGCAACAGCGGAAACAACACGCTGTTCGGCGGCGACGGCGACGACAGCTTAGCTGGTCTGGCGGGCAACGATATCATCCGTGGTGGCAACGGCAATGACTTCCAGGATGGCGGCGCCGGTGTCGACTTGGTATCGTACAAAGACGCGATCAATGGAGTGACGGTCGATCTTTCGATAAGCACCAAGGCGCAGGACACAATCGGCGCTGGCCGTGACACGCTGAAAAACTTCGAGAATCTTGAAGGCTCAATTTTTGCGGACAAGCTGTCTGGCGATGCTGGGGACAACAAGATCGCGGGCTTGGACGGCAACGATGTGATCCGCGGCGGTGCTGGCAACGATGATATCACCGGTGGAGCAGGGGCAGATACTATCGTGTTTGAGGCTGCGGGAACTGCGAACGGCATCGACCGAATCCGCGATTTCCAATCCGCCGCTGACTCGCTGCAATTCAATAAGACTGATTACGACGTCAACGCGCTGTTCACGTCGAGTGATAAAAGTGAAGCGGAAGGTGCTGGCGCACAATTCGTCTTTAACACGAAAACCTTTGCACTTTACTACGATGCAGATGGAGAGGGCGGAAACGCCGCGATCCATCTCGCAGATTTCACCCCAGTGACCGTGCACGCAGAAGATATCCACATCGTCTGATGGTTGGTACTGAACGCGCCGCTAACGAGCGGCGCGTTCTATCAAGTAATTAAATAATGTAGTTCTTCTTTAACGCCAAAACCACCTTTGCACTTTACTAGGATGCCAATGGAGAGGGGCCGAAACGCCACAATCCATCTCGCAGATTTCACCCCAGTGACCGTGCACGCAGAAGATATCCACATCGTCTGATGGCTGGTATTGAGCGCGCCGCTAACGAGCGGCGCGTCGGAGCAAAAATAACTTAATTAATCTGGCAGGCCACATCCTGATGCTATCAGTCCTAATTTGTACCACCGGTGGGGGCGACCTGAAGCAGGTTGTTGACATATTTCGGCGAGAGACCGATGTGCCACTGGAGATCGTCATCGTAGTCGACAACCCGAAGGCGGACGTTGCCTACTTCCATGAACTGGCCGCCTCGGACGAGCGGTTGAAGGTACATGTCAATGCTTCAAACCAAGGCTTGACAAAAAGCTTGAATGTCGGTCTTCGCCTAGCGAGCGGGGATGTGATTGTTCGAAACGACGACGATGACATTCCAACCGAGCAAAGACTTGCCAGAATCTATGCGCATTTCAAGGCAACCTCCGCTGATTTCGTATACTCATTTGCCGAAGGCAAATCTGAAAGCAACAGCTCGACCTGGTCGATCAAAGGTCCGATCGAGGGCGACCAGATCGTGGCCGCGCTCAGAAAAAGAAACTTCATTGTAGCGTCAACAGTTGCCTATCGCCGGAGCCGAGTGGTCGACATTGGCGGCTATTGCGAACCTTTCAGATACGCTCAGGACTACGAACTCTATCTTCGCTCCGCCCGCCATGGGCTAACGTTCTCCTGCATCCCGGAGCAACTCATCCAGCGTCGGTACTCGCCAGACTCTATCACCGTGGCGAAGCGGAAAAAGCAGGCATTATTTTCATTCGCGGCACGATTGATGGACATTTCGGAAAGCGGTTCCCTCTTGGACGCAGCCCTGACCATCATGAAATACTCAGTAATTCTTTTAACCCCAAATTCTTTAAGACGCCTTCGAAGGACAATCGGTCGTGGTAAGTAGAAAAAAGATGCTTGTAGTCGGTGCTCGCGGGATCACAGGACACGAAGGAGGAGTCGAGAAGTTTGCGGAGGAATTCTGCAAGCGAGCATCAGAGATTATCGACGTAGAGGCTACCTGCCTAAAACACGACGATCGTGCCCACTCGTCGGTAAGGGTTCACGTAACCGGCACATTTGGTTTCGGAAAGACCGATAAAATACTATATTATATGAAGGCAGCTTGGCTGTGCCTGACTGGTCGTTATGACTACGTCTTTTTGCTTGGCATAAATTCAGCGGCGCTTGGCTTGCTTGCTCGCCTTAATCCCCGTCGACGCCCGCTGGTTGCGGTGCGGAGCGGTTCCATAGATTACCATCTCCCAAAATGGGGCAGGTTAGCAAAGCTTTACTTCCGTTTTTCGGAAACAACCATGCGATTTGCTGATCACGTTATCGCGGTCTCGCCCAGTATTCAACGGCACCTTGGTAGAAAAGCGATAGCTGCTACCGTCGTCCGGAATGGCATTACTAGAGACAGGGTTGAGCTTGAAACTCAGCGGATTGGCGCTCTGGCTGTTGGTCGTATAACTAGCCAGAAGAACTATTCGGTGCTGGTCGAGGCTGCTAGCGTCTTGGGCTCAACACCGGTCACGATCGTCGGTGGGCCCGATAAGACAAATGAATTCGACGTTTTGTCTTCGGACATCGTACGCCGCGGGTTAGTAAACCTCAGGATGGAAGGTGCTCTCGACCGGAAGGAGGTCTATGACCGACTTCGCCAAGCCGCGGTTTTTATTAACTGCTCGATACACGAGGGTATGTCCAATTCGGTCCTCGAAGCAATACAATGCGGTGCGCCCATCCTGCTCTCGGACATTGACGCCAACCGCGACCTCCAGTTGCCAGATGTTCACTACTTCGATCCCCAAAATGGCACTCAGCTCGCTGACTTAATCAAGAAAGCCCTGCTTGAGCCCGAATCGTTCACGGTAAATCGGAGCCTATTTCCGGACTGGGATGAAGTCGTTGAAACAATATTGACCAAGATCGGTGTATCCAATGACAATGATATTCCTCGCTTCCGCAATTCCGACTCAACTGAAGTAGCGACCGCTTAATATTAGTCCGGAAGCGCCAAGTCCAAGAAGTGCAGGCAAAATGAGTCACACTCGACCCTTCCCCCCGCGTGTTTTTACCCCCGCCGTTGTCATGGCAGTGGTTCTGACAAGCTGCGTAAACCTTCTAGCGCTTATAGGTCCAGTCTTCATGATTGAGGTCTACGACAGGGTGATACCAAGTAAGAACATGCCAACGCTCGTGGCGCTGGGTGTTCTCGCTGCATTTCTCTATCTCTTCTCAGGTGTCTTGGACGTACTACGCGGCCGCATTATGGCTCGTGTTGCCGGCATCTTGGACATTGACTTAGCATCCTCTGTCTTCCGCATCATTGCTACGATGCCTCGTGTTGCAGCTGCACGGCAGAGTGCAACGAGACCGGCTGCGGATTTGGATCAGATAAGGCAGTTCCTATCTGGAAGCGGTCTCCTATCTTTGTTTGACCTTCCGTGGGCGCTTCTCTATCTTTTTGTATGTTTTCTTCTCCATCCGTATATTGGGATTGTTGCTGCTTCAGCACTTCTGATCCTGGTCGTGCTGACGGCAATAACTCATTTTGCCACGAAGCGAGAAGCACGAAACCTCAGCACAACACTCGCTGCCCGAGGTCGGATCGAGGAAGAGGTTCATAGAAATGTTGAAGCCATTACGTCGATGGGGCTGTTCGATCGCGCGTATGAGCGATGGTTCGACTTTCATCAGGCGCATGCGAAATCGGGTCGCAAGATAAATGATCTTGCAGGTATGGCTGCGAGTGCATCCAAGACGTTCAGATATGCCGTCCAGTCAGGTGTTCTCGCGCTCGGAGCATTTCTTGTCGTTGATGGCCAGTTGACTGGCGGGATGATCTTAGCGTCCTCAGTAATTGTGTCCCGCGCACTCGCACCAGTGGAGCAGGTTATCGGCCAATGGAAGTCTTTGATCGGTGCGATGCAAGCCTGGCGACGGCTCAGTGAGAGTTCCATGCTAGCAACGATCACCGAACATAAAACGAATCTGGCCGCTCCGCAGCTGAACTTGCAGGTTCGAAACGTTGCGATCGTGCCACCAGGCACGCAAAAGTTAGCTGTTAAAAACGCCTCGTTCGCGCTTGAGGCGGGAAGCATACTCGGTGTCATCGGTCCTAGCGGTTCAGGTAAGTCTTGTCTGGTGCGAGCGATTGCCGGGATCTGGTCGCCGGTAAGGGGAGAGGTCAGACTTGATGGCGCAACCTTAAACCAATGGACGGACACTGCGCGCGGCTCGCACATCGGATATCTTCCTCAGACAGTAGAGCTCTTTGAGGGGACCGTAGCGGAGAACATCAGCCGTTTCGCTAAGAATGCGAACGACGATGATATATTGGATGCAGCCCATGCGGCGGGCGCACACGAAATGATTGTTCACTTCGAGGATGGATATCAGACCGCGGTCGGAGAGGGTGGCAAAAACCTATCGGCCGGTCAACGGCAGCGTATTGCCCTCGCAAGGGCGCTTTTCAAGAAGCCATTCTTGGTAGTGCTGGACGAGCCGAATTCAAATCTGGATGTCGATGGAGAGCGTGCGCTCGCTAACGCTCTGCTCCGAGTGAAGGACAGAAATGGTATTGTTATTGTTGTCGCGCATCGCTCCGACATTATGAACATCGTCGATCATGTCCTCATGCTGCGAAACGGGGACGTCGCAATGTACGGGAAGCGGGATGCCATCATCAATCGTATATCTGAGGGTCCCCGGGCGTTGCCGGCGACAACGCTGAAGGTCGTTGATGGAGATCTGGGAGCATGAACGGAGAGACGCGAAACGGACTGCGAAAATCTCTGCGCATTCATATGCTGTTTGGCGTATCTGCGGTGATCTCGATATTTGGCGGTTTTGCCGTGTGGGCAGGGAATACGACACTCGCAACCGCAGTAGTCGCACCTGGAACGCTCGTTGTTGACGGAAACATCAAGCCGGTCCAACACCCTAGTGGGGGGATAGTAACTGAAATCCTCGTGCGCGAAGGCCAAGTCGTGCGTAGCGACGAAGTGCTAATCAGGTTGGACGCCACTGCTGCTAAGATGAACTATGAGATCTTGAAGGCCGCAATTAATCAGCTCTACGCAAGGAAGGCTAGGCTTTTTGCTGAAGCGATGGGACTGCAAGATATTATCGTCCCGTCGGAGCTAGCTCTCCGAATTGCGCCCGATAAGATTGACGGCGTGATGGAATCGGAGCGTCGCATCTTTCAGAGCCGCCGGGACGCGCGAGAGGGACAGCGTCAGCAACTCGGTGAACAGATCACCCAGTACCAAGAGCAGATCAAAGGCCTAGAAACTCAACAAGCCGCTAAGGCTCAAGAGATCCGTTTGATCGATAAAGAATTGGAAGGGACACGTCGTCTTTACAACCAGGGCCTCGTTTCACTCAACAGATTGAATAGCCTTGATCGAAGCGAAGCGCGCATTCAGGGCGAGAACGGGCAACTGGTTGCCTCTGCAGCGAGTGCGAAAGCTCGGATTTCGGAAATAAAGATCCAGCTATTGCAGATCGATCAGGACCTAAGATTGCAGGTTGAAACAGAGCAGAGAGACGTCCAGAGCCGCCTCGATGAACTGACTGAAAAAGAAGTAACGGCCCGCGACCAACTGAATCGTGTTGAAATACGCGCGCCAACAGCGGGCACTATTCACGATCTCAATATCCACAGTGTTGGCGCTGTTGTCACGCCAGCCGAAACGCTTCTTCAGATAGTTCCATCTCAAAGTGAACTGGTGGTGAGCGTGAGGCTTGCTCCGTCGATGATCGATCAGGTGGCCGTTGGTCAGTCAGCGTTCCTAAAATTTAGTGCGTTTGATCGAAACACAACACCTGATTTGACCGGACAGGTCCTAAGAGTATCGGCGGATCTCGAGATGGATGCCAAAACGAATACTGCGTTTTACAAATGCGACATTGCCATCCCCGCTGATGAGGTCGCAAAGCTGAAGGAATTGAAACTCCTTCCCGGCATGCCTGTGGAATCGTTCATTAGAGGGAACGATCGATCCGTCGCAAGTTACTTCACAAAGCCAATACGCGATCATATGGCGCGTGTATTTGTTGAAAGATAGCCAAATCGGATTGTCCCGTTATAGATTATTCCTCCGGGTATGCTTAGTGTCGGCATAACCCGAGGTAAATTTGCCGCACATAAAGAGAAGACAAAGATATGCAATTTCTAGTGACTGGAACTGGGGGCTTCATAGGCTTTCATCTTGCGAGACGCCTATTGGAGGAAGGTCATTCCGTGACGGGATTTGATGGGATGACACCGTATTACGACGTTTCCTTAAAGGAGCGGCGGCACGCAATTCTATCCAACTACAGCAATTTCTACCCGGTTATCGCAATGCTAGAGAACCGTGATCGACTGTCAGAGGCATTCCAATACGCTCGACCGGATGTTGTCGTGCACCTGGCCGCTCAAGCAGGCGTGAGATATAGCCTTGAGAATCCTGACGCATATATTGGATCAAATTTAGTGGGTTCGTGGAACATATTGGATTTGTGCCGGCAGTTTCGACCCAATCACCTGCTACTGGCATCGACTTCGTCGATTTATGGAGCAAATAGCAAGATTCCATTTGGGGAATCGGACAAGGCAGACGAGCCTTTGACCCTCTACGCAGCGACAAAAAAAGCTATGGAAGTGATGGCGCACAGCCAATCGCATCTTCATAAGATCCCCACCACTGCATTTCGGTTTTTTACGGTTTATGGCCCGTGGGGCCGACCGGATATGGCGCTCTTCAAGTTCGTGAGTTCCATACTCGACGGCAAGCCAATTGACGTTTATGGACATGGACAAATGTCCCGAGATTTCACTTACATCGATGATCTCGTTGAAGCGATTGTCCGACTCATACCTGTGATTCCGCAGTCCTCGACGCCTACAGATGACGCGATAGACACTATATCAATGCATGCCCCCTTCCGCATCGTGAACATCGGGGGCGGGCAGCCGGTTGGCTTGGAGGCATTTATCGAGACTGTAGAACAGGCGCTGGATCAAAAGGCGTTGCGTAATATGCTACCTATGCAACAGGGCGATGTGCCTCGTACCTATGCAGCACCTGAGCTTCTTCAGTCGTTGACGGGCTATACGCCACAGACACCTGTATCTGAGGGCGTTCGGCGCTTTGTTGAATGGTACTCGCAAGCCCACTGATTGAACAATAAGACCACGAACCTGTCGAGTAACGTCTTGCTGAAACCCATCGTAGCGACCCTATTTGCGATCAACATGATGCTTGCCGTTGTGTTGGTGAGACTGTCGGTTGGTGGCCTTCCCGTAAGATTGCTTTTCGTCGCGGTGTTACTTGCCGTGGTGGGCGCGTATGCGCCTGGACTTATCGTTCGCGCGGTTAAGGATCAAAGAAATCAGATATTTCTCATTGCGTTTTTGACTTGTTGTGCATTGATATCTAGTGCGCTTGTAGGGGACGGCTTCACTTACTCCATAGGTCAAGTTGTTCAGATCCACATTCAAGCAATCGTCGGCTTGATTGTGGGATATTGCGTGATCACTGTTGTTGGTTATCAATCAACGGTTCTAATTTTTTTGCTGCCGATCGCGATTTCCTCAATCTTTGCCGCCTTGCAATTTGCAGGATTTTCGCCCGCTTGGTCCGCCTACGACGCACTGTCCGCATTACAGCCAAGAGATTTCGCAGATTTTGAGGGATTTGACACACACTATCGAGCGTTGGGTTTGTCATATAGTCCGGTTCACCTCGGAACGCAGCTCTGCCTAGCCTTTGCTGTAATTTTCGCGTACCGCATCAGTCAAGTTGGTCGGAGTGCGATCATGAGCGGATTGGACCGAAGACTGATTGCGACGGTTGCAATCACTGGCTTCGTGGCAATATGCTCTGGCAATCGCTCGCCCATGCTTGGCTTGGCTGTATTCTTCTGCCTCTATTTAGCTTCCGCTAAGCCAATGCTCGGGCTGTTAGCTGGCCTCTTCATGGCGGCTGCAGTTCTTCTTGGAGATTCCATTGTTGAGGCAATGAATTCCTCCGGGCTTCGTACATTCAACACGGAAAACAGTTCGGGCGAGGGACGGTTGGTCCTTAGCGTCTATGGTTCAATGTTGTTCTTCTATAGACCATTCGGATATGGGCTGTCTTTCGACAGCGTCGCTCACTATTCCGAGTACTGGGATTGGCTGAAAAATTATCCCAATTCTCAAGCGATTACGATCCATGCACTCCATAACTACTATTTGATGTTTATCAACAAACATGGGGTGTTGGCGCTTTTTGTCGTTCCATACTTGCTACGTGCTTTCGCAAAAAATTTGGTGGGCGTGCTCGCATTCGTCCCGTATCTCGTGCACATATTTTATCACAACGATGGTCCGCTGCAGGCAGACTTCATGTTCTGGTACATAATACCCTTGGTGGCTCAAAATCCGGCGTTCTACCCGCAGCAAGATCGAGAAATGACCCGAACAGTAGCTGCTAGGGAACCAGTTCAGGTGACGACGGTGCGGTGACGGTTGTGAGGTCACGCATTTACGCACATTGGCTATGTTCCCTCGTAGCGCTCCCGGCATTAGCATATGGGGGCGTCGCCGAAGTCCCTTTCCAGTTTTTTGCTGTTCTGACGTTCGCAACAGGCACGGTTGCGTTCGTTGTGATGCCCCGCGCGGCCGAGACAAAAACAATATGGCTTCTATTCATCGTCAGTTGTACGCTGGCAGCTGCCGCCTATTCACAGGCTTTGGATATCTCGGCTTTCATCACGCTCGGCGCGTCTTCCGAAAGCTTCGAGGGTATTCAGCAGAAGTCGATTTCTGTGTCCCCTGGGGCAACCGATATCGCGATTTTGCGATTACTCGTGCCTATTGTCATTTTCTTTTTGTTTCGGGCCGTATCGACCGGCAATGACAGCGCGTTGCGCTTGCTGAGGCTGCTCGGTGCATGGGGCGCCGCAATCGTTGTTGGCGCGCTCGTCCAGTTCTTCGTGGACCCTGATCATATTGTCTTCGCAGACAAGCTGCATTACAAGGAGAGCCTAACCGGCCCGTTTGTGAACCGAAATAATGCGGCCGCCTATATTGGCCTCATTCTGCAGATTCTCTTGGCGTTCATGCTCTATGGGCAGCGTATCGCACCCAAGGGCAGGCCCATATCGAGATGGATGACACCCTCACTCTTCGCGCTAGGCGTATTTGCGCTGCTCTTGACAAAGTCGAGGGCGGGCATAGCAGCCGCTATATTTGGTTGCTTACTGATGGCAGCATTGCTCCGCGCATATTCTTCCGGCGGCCCGGCGCGCCAAAAGCAACCAATGGTAATGCCTTCATTGTTCATGGGTAGCTTCATTCTTTCGTGTATTGCGTTGTTTGGTCAAGGAGCGATCATTCGCCTGACCACCGAAAAACTTGCCGATAGCCGGGTGTGCACGTATGGCTCGATTTTGTCTGGTATTGTGGCTGACGCAAACTTTTGGGTAGGAACTGGTTTCGGCGCATTTCGCTCAGCGTTTCCACGTTATCGGAGCCCAGATTGTGGAATAAACGGCATATGGGATAGGGCGCACAACTCTGTTCTGGAGGGCACCTTCGGCCTTGGCGTTATTTTCCTCATTGCGCTGATGTGTGGGATGTGGATTCTGTGCCGCGCCTATCTCGGCGGTATGAAGCTCCGCCGACGCTTCCGCCCTTTTGCTGCATTGGGTATAAGCGCGACCATTGCGCTACTTGCCCATTCCCTGGTCGATTTTCCTCTCCAAATACCGGGCGTTAGCAATCTCTTTGCGGCGGTTGCAGGAATAGCTTTTGGGATCTCCTTTCAAGACAAAAGCAATATTAGACCGCATGAGATCTCAGGTAATACGACATTAAAACAACTCACATAGTCTTGTCGGGCCAACGTTGCCCGAGTGCAACATCTTTAAAATAAATCGCGGAGCGCTCGAAAACGGCAAGCTGATCTGTTAAACGATTTCAAAATGTTAGGTTTGAAGGAATAAGGTCTTAATGGAAAGTGGTTCTAAGGCTCTTCCGGCGGTTGGCGTTACGATTGGCTTTGGCCGGACGTACGCTTCGCCGATCCGACCGCGATGATAAGTCGCTGGACCAGAAAGCGACAGTTAAAGTCACGACAAAGGGCCGTAAGGTTGGGATCGATTGCGCCCAAGTCGACATAAACAACAACTCTCCTCCTTTTCGTCGAAGCGGGCTCTGCCTCCAGCAAAGACGGTTTTGGGTGGAGGCCGTGGCGCCGCGCCAGATGTTCCTTCGGTTTTGGGGCGCAACATCAAGCACCGTCACCACGCGCGATGTTTTTCGTGATGTGCCGGAAATTAACGATACAGTAACTAACCTGGGCCGGGAGATTGTTTAAATCACTCCCACAAAATATGGTCCCTGCGCGAAAATGAGGTGAGGGAATGAGCTATTTTAAACTACGGTGCGCAGCTGCTTTTGTGGTGGTGTTCGGTGCTGGTCAAGTACATGCAGCTGTTGACGCGGGAGCATCGTGTTTCATCGCTCCCGCGAAAGCCAGCCCGGAGCAGTTGGACTCGTTCTCCTCTCAACCTGCCGATCTTACCACAAAATATCCGACGGGCGGTGCAGCAATGTCCTTGGAGGTCAGGACGCTGGCTGGAAGTAGGTTTGATAACGTCGACCGGCTTGTCCAACTCGCCGCCGGCGCCTCGCCAGGCCAAAAATCAGCGATTGGCGCTGGTTTGGCTTGGACAGCTCGGGCATGTGCCGCATCTCAGCCGGAATATGCACTTCAAATTCAAGAGAAGATCGCCGCTAGCGGCCTAGAGGAGGTTATAACGGCATTTCTTGGTGCCGCCAATGACACCGCAACTGCCGCCTTGGGTAACGGTGCCGCTGCTGCCGCGGCAGGAGATATCGGCAATACGGGAGCGGTCGGCAACAGTGGAAATGTCGGTGGCGACGTGGCGACCGCAACGACTGCACCGGCACGGTTGGCGGCCAGAGGCGCCGGGAG
>Ga0209564_1003407_pt1 | contig 10929 bp, 8 predicted proteins | sample AraplaCol_mMF_r2_FD_184272 | JGI IMG/M metagenome (GOLD analysis project Ga0209564, IMG submission 184272) | Arabidopsis root microbial communities from North Carolina, USA - plate scrape MF_Col_mMF_r2 (SPAdes) (version 3) | ecosystem: Host-associated > Plants > Roots > Endosphere | place: USA... | reverse complement strand
CGCGGACATCCTCAGGATCATCGCCAGTTCGCCATCGGAGGTGACGCCGGTCTTCGATGCCATTGCGAGGCAGGCCAATGCCTTGCTCGGCGGCTTTTCGACGACCGTATTCCGTTTCATCGACGGCACGGCCCATTTGGCGGCATTCACGCCGACGAACCCTGCCGCCGATGAGGCCTTGAAGAACATGTTTCCGAGGCCGATTGCCCAGTTCGAGAGCTTTGCAGACGTGCAGGCGGGTAAGGTGGTACCGACTCCCGACACGGAAGCGCTGACGAATGAAATCAAATTCGTCGCTCGCGCGCGCGGCTTTCGCAGCATGTTGTTCGTTCCGCTCGCGACCGGCGGGGTGGTCATCGGCATGATCAGCGTCACGCGGACCGAGCCCGGTACCTTCGCTCCGCATCATGTGCAGCTTCTGCAGACCTTCGCCGACCAGGCCGTGATCGCCATCGAGAATACGCGGCTGTTCAATGAGGTGCAGGCGCGTACCGACGACCTGCGGGAATCGCTGCAGCAGCAGACCGCGACCGCCGATGTGTTGAAGGTCATCAGCCGCTCGGCGTTCGATTTGCAGAAGGTTCTCGACACGCTGACGGAATCGGCGGCAGGGCTGAGCGGTGCCGACATGGCGGCCATCGTCCGGGAGGACGCCGACGGCGCCTATTGTCATGCCACGCGATACAATTTCTCGCCCGAGTGGGCCAAGGTCTCGACGGGCATTCGACTCAAGGCCGGGCGCGGCAGCGTCGTCGGGCGTGTCCTGATGTGCGGCAAGGCGGTCCAGATTGAGGATGTCGTGCTCGATCCCGACTACGCCTATCCCGAGCAGCAGAGGGCCGGCGGCTATCGCACCCTCCTGGGCGTGCCCATGCTTCGGTCCGGCGAAACCATCGGCGTGTTGTTCCTGGGCCGCAAGACCGTGAACTCGTTCACGGACAAGCAGATCGACCTGGTCTCCACTTTCGCCGATCAGGCCGTGATCGCGATTGAGAACGTCCGGCTGTTCGACGAGGTCCAGGCGAAGACGCGCGATCTCGCCGAATCGCTGCAGCAGCAGACGGCGACGGCCGACGTGCTGAAGGTGATCAGCCGCTCGACCTTCGACCTGCAGACCGTGCTCGACACGCTGGTCGATTCGGCGGCGCGGCTGTGCGAAGCGGAGATGGCGTTCATCATGCGCCGCGAGGGCGATGAATATCAGGCTGGAGCTGCGGTCGGGTTTTCCGAGGAGTACATCGAGTTTCTACGGGGGCACCCGATCACCCCCGGGCGCAGCACGGTCACGGGCCGGGCCGTGCAGGAGCGCCGACCGGTGCAGATCCTCGATGTTGCTGCCGACCCCGAATACGGCCTGCGCGAATCCACCACCATGGCCGGTCAGCGCACCGCGCTCGGCGTTCCGCTTCTGCGCGAGAACGAGCCGATCGGCGCGATTGTGATCGCCCGCAAGCGCGTGCAGCCTTTCACGGACAAGCAGATCGAGCTCGTCACCACGTTTGCCGACCAGGCGGTGATCGCCATCGAGAATGTACGGCTCCTGGAGCAATTGCAGACCAGGACGCACGATCTGTCCGAGGCGCTGATGTACCAGACCGGCAGCGCCGATATTCTGCGCGTCATCGCGTCCTCGCCGACCGAGGTCGGTCCCGTGCTCAAGGCCATCGTGGAAAGCGCATGCGGGCTTTGCGAGGCCTATGATGCCCTGGTCGTCTTGAGGGATGGCGACGATCTCGTCATCCAGGCGCACCACGGACAAGTCCTCGTGGTGTGGAGCCGGCGACCGGTCACGGCAGCATCGCCAACCGGCCGGGCGGTTATCGATCGCCGCACAGTCCATGTGCACGACCTGCTCGGGCCCGAAGGGGAGGAGTTCCCGACCGGACGCGAATATGCGCTTCGCTCCAATGTTCGGACCGTTCTGAGCGTGCCGCTGTTGCGGGAAGGCGAGAGCATGGGTGCGATCGTGCTGCGCCGTACGGAGGTGCGCCCGTTCGGCGAGAAGCAGATCAACCTGCTGCAGACCTTTGCGGATCAGGCCGTCATCGCCATCGGCAACGTGCGTCTGTTCGAGCAGCTGAACGAATCGCTGGAGCGGCAGACGGCAACGTCGGAGGTGCTGGAGATCATCAGCGCATCGGGCGCCTTGACCCCGGTCTTCGACAAGATGCTGGAGAATGCGACCCGCATTTGCGGCGCCGGCTTCGGCACCATGAATCTCTACGAGGACGGCGGCTTTCGCACGGTTGCGCTGCATAACGCGCCGCAGGCCTATGTCGATACCCGGCTCTACCAGAGTATTCGTCCGCACCCGTCGAGCGGACTCGGCACTGTCGAGAAAACGCATCAGACGGTCCATATCGACGACATCAGGACCCAGCCGCCCTACGTCGAGGGCAACCCGAATGTTCGCGCGCTTGCCGACCTTGCCGGCGCGAGGACCGTCGTCATCGTGCCGATGCTCAGGGAAGACGAGCTGATCGGCACCATCACGATCTTCCGCCAGGAGGTTAAGCCCTTCACGGACAAGCAGATCGAGCTCGTATCCAATTTCGCGCATCAGGGCGTGATCGCGATCGAGAATGCACGCCTGCTCAACGAACTGCGCGAGCGCACCATGGAATTGTCACAGTCGCTCGAGGAGCTTCGAAATGCGCAGGATCGTCTGGTCCAGACCGAGAAGCTTGCCTCGCTCGGGCAACTGACCGCCGGCATCGCCCATGAAATCAAGAACCCGCTCAACTTCGTCAATAATTTCGCCGCGCTGTCCTCCGAGCTGATCGACGAGCTTCGCGATGGCCTGGGCTCGGCCGCGCTCGGCGAGGCGGCAAGGCAGGACATCGATGCATTGATCCACATGCTGCAAGGCAATCTGGAAAAGATCGTGCAGCATGGAAGGCGCGCCGATTCCATCGTCAAGAATATGCTTCTGCACTCCCGCGAGGGGGCCGGCGAGCGCCGCTCGGCCGATATCAATGCCATCGTCGAGGAAAGTCTCAACCTCGCCTATCACGGGGCGCGCGCCGAAAAAGCCGGCTTCGATATCACGCTTGAAAGGAATCTGGATCCGTCCGCGGGGGCGCTCGAGCTCTATCCGCAGGAAATCACGCGCGTCGTCCTCAATCTCGTTTCCAATGGGTTCTACGCGGCGAGCAAGCAAAGGGACGCCACCGGCGACGGCTTCGAGCCGAGGCTGCGCGCGACGACGACGAATCTCGGCGGCTCCGTCGAAATCCGGATTCGCGACAATGGCGCGGGCATCCCGGCCGACGTGAGAGAAAAGATATTCAATCCGTTCTTCACGACCAAGCCCGCGGGCGAGGGCACCGGCCTCGGCCTTTCGATCTGTCACGACATCATCGTGAAGCAGCACGGCGGCAGCATCGAGGTCGATACCGAGCCCGGCGATCATACCGAGTTCATCATTACGCTGCCGCGTACGCTGGCGGCACCATTGCGGACCGGAGGCAGAAGTTGAGCGTCTATATCCTGGTCGTCGACGACGAGCCGGACGTCGAGGCGTTGTTCCGCCAGCAGTTTCGGCGCGACCTGCGCGCCGGCCGCTTCCTCATGGAGTTTGCATCGTCGGCGCCCGCGGCCCTGGAGCGCGCAGTCGCGATGGAGGACGCCACCCTGATTCTGATCCTGTCCGACATCAACATGCCCGGGATGAGCGGGCTGGAGATGTTGCCCATCGTGCGTTCGGTCCGCCCCGATGTGCCTGTTATCATGATCACGGCCTATGGCGATGCCGAGACCAGGCGCAAGGCGCTGGCGAACGGCGCGACCGACCTGATGACCAAACCAATCGACTTCGCCGCGCTGCGTCAGGAGATAGACACGAGGCTTGAGCAGGCCGCATGACCGCCGGCCATTCGCGTGGTCGATGACAGGCTGGAACGGTACGCGAGGTCAAATCATTGCAGGGCATCTGACGTCAATGTTCACCGAAAACCGGGAGATTGAAAATGAAGACGCTCTTGGTCCCGCTGCAGAATATTCCGATGATGACATCCACGCTCGACGTCGCCGCAGGTCTGGCGCGGCGTACTGGCGCCTATATCGAAGGCTTTCCACTTCGGTTCGGCATCCCGCCCTATGTGGCCTCGGAATTGGCCACCGGCATCCTCCTGGATTCCTATGAGGCGAAGAGCGAGGCCGAATTGAACGACATGCGCAACTTCTTCGAAGCCTACATGCTGAAGCACGACATCCCTCGCGCCGCTACGCCTTCAGGGCGGCCATGCTACGGCTGGCTGGAGAACGCGCCCGAGGGCGAAGAGTTTGTCGGAAATTACGGGCGCGCTTTCGATCTGGTCGTGATGGCACGGTCCGACGCCGATGCTGCCGGTCCTCACCGTCGTGCGATTGAATCCGCGCTGTTCGAGAGCGGCAGGCCCGTCCTGCTGGCGCCGTTGACGGCACCGAGAAGCATCGCGACGAACATCATGATCCACTGGAACGGCAGTACCGAGCAAGCGCGGGCAAACGCATTTGCCATGCCGCTGCTGCGCCTGGCCAAGAGGGTATCGGTTCTCAGCGTCATTGGCGGCCAGGAGGTCCCGGGACCATCTGCCGATCGGATCATCCAGCAACTGCGCTACAACGACATTGCGGCCGAGGCGATAAGGATTGAGCTGGGCAATCGCGACACCGGTGAGGCGGTCCTCGATGCCGCCAGGGCTGACGGCTGCGATCTCCTGATCAAGGGCGCTTTCACCCGCACCCGGCTGCGGCAAATGATATTCGGCGGCGCCACCAGCCACATCATGGACCACGCGGACTTGCCCGTGCTGATGGCTCACTAGAGCCGCAAGCAGGCTCTCCGATCATGTCATGATGGCGCTGTTTTGCCCGACGGAGTCGGCGACCAAGTGAGCGCCACGAACCGCAACACGAACGATTGGGTCCGGGACCACGCGGTGATGAGCGGCAACAAGGAACGGTTGAAGGCGCTCCCGCAGTTCAAGTTCGGACTACACCTGACGCGACAACCGCCTCCGCCGGGACCCGTTTCCTTGACATGACGGCCAAAGAGAATCGGCCCGCCCGGAGTGCCGGGCGGGCCGATCGCGCGAAACACTAATCAGTGCATGTGAACCAGGAAATAGCCGACGCCGCCGACGACGACGACGGCAGGAACGGCCCACAAAATCAAGACCGGCATCTTCTTCTCCAATTGCTTGCTAGAAAAGGGACGCAGAGCAGTTACTGCTCGGTGCAAACCTTGGTGGTTTTCACGGCGGACTCAGCTTCCGTCTTGGTCGTGTACACGCCGTTTCCTACGATCGTGGTGGTCGTGGTGGTCGGCTTGGTGTCGACGACGGTGCACTTCTTGGTGGTCGCGTCGCGGACGATGTAGAACTCGGCGGCGCTGGCGGCTTGTGTGCCAAGGGCGAAAGCGGCGAGAGCACCGAGCACGATCAGCTTCTTCATGATGTTCTTCTCCAATGGTGAAAAGTAGTCACTGCAAACGACACTCGCAGTTCAAAGTTCCACTTATTCCCGAGTGATGGGGGTCGGCATTTTCCCTCAGTGTTCGCGGTATAGGCGATACGATTGCAAGCTTATCCCGGTTTGGAACTCGTCATGCCACTGTGTGTTATCGGGCGACCAAACAACTGGGAGTTTTCAGATGAACAAGCGTTTATTCCTGGCCACGACCGCTGCGGTCGCGATCGCAACGTCGGCGTTCGCGCAGTCGTCGCCCAGCACTTCGAATTCGAATTCGCCAACGGCACAGCGACAGGACTCCACATCCACCACCACCACGCCCCAGTCCTCGTCCACGACGCCGTCCAGCCCGTCCGGCACCAATCCTTCGGCAAATTCGGCCCAGACGCAGCAGCCATCCACGGCGGGCCAGTCGTCCAATTCCGGTACCGGCACCAACACGACGCAGGCGCCTGCCTCGAACAATTCGACCAACCAGGCGCAGACCAACCCGCCGTCCGGCCAGACCACGACGCCTGCCAACCAGGCCCAGACCAACTCTCCGTCGAGCACCAACAATCAGACGCAGAGCGCTAATCCGCCCGCCTCGGGCACCAACCAGGCACAGTCGCCCGCGGGCAGCAGCTCGACCAACACCGCCCAGCAGCCGAGCAATCAGCAGAACACGGCCGATCGTTCGTCGAACACCAACGTGAATGCCTCCGTGAACATCAACGATCAGCAGCGGACCCGCATCAGCGCGTCGATCTCGCACCTGAACGTGCAGCCGCTCACCAACGTGAACTTCTCGCTGTCGGTGGGCACCGTCGTGCCGCGGGACATCCGCCTGCAGCCGCTGCCGGCGGAGGTCGTCGAGGTCGTGCCGCAGTATCGAGGCTACAACTTCGTCCTGGTGAAGGACGAGATCGTCATCGTGGAGCCCTCCTCCTACAAGATCGTGACCGTCCTGCCGTATTCCGGCCGCTCGACCGCGTCCGCGCCGGCGCGCACCGAGCAGCGCAAGGTGACGTTCACTGACCGCGACCGCGAAGTCGTTCGCAAGCACGCCAAGGCACGCCCGGTCGAGCGCGAGAAGCGGGTGACCACCGGCAGCTCGGTCCGGACCGAAATCCGCACCGGAGAGCGCGTTCCCGAGGGCGTGGAGATCGAGGCCTTCCCGGAGGAGGTCTATCGTGATGCCCCGACGCTTCGTGAATACCGGTACATCAACCGCGACAGCCGCACCTACATCGTCGAACCGGGTGAGCGTCGCATCATCGAAGAGATCGACTGAGCTCGCAACGGGGAGAAACGACCATGAAGATAATCGCATTTGGCGCCGCGGCCGCGGCGCTGCTGGGATCGGCGGCGGTCGCCGCTCCGCTGAATCCGACCGCCATCGGCTCGGCGGAAGTCTCGCCCGTCGAGCAGGTCCGCCTGGTCTGCAACGAATACGGTCGCTGCTACCGGACCCGCGGCCCGCGCTACGTTCAGCGCTACTACGGCGAGGACGACGGGTACGTGGTGCGCCGCAGCTATGGGTACTACGGCGGACCCGGCTACTACGATCGCGGCTACGGCTACTACGGCGGCGGGCCGAGCATCGGCTTCAGCTTCGGTACCCGGAGCTGGTGAGTGAGACGAGGGCCGCTCTCCGAGCGGCCCTTTCGCTCGCTATACATGGTGAATCGATGTCCGCTCTTGCGAAGCTGATAGTACAGAGAGACGAATTGCTGGCGCGGCTCGAAGCTGCCCCAGGGCCGAACGAGCGCGTAGAGATCCAGGCGCTGCTTGCCAAAATCGAAACTGCTCTCAGGCTGCTGGAGCGACAGGACTCTCCTCTGACGAGCGGCAAGTAGCAAATCACGCGGGTTAGGGCGATGAGCACGGTGCGATTAGTTGCCAACTTGACGGCGGGTTGTCTAACACTGGTCTATACCAATTGCGCCGAGGCGCGCTCCTATCCGATACGCGCTTTCGACGGTGCGTGGCATTTGATCTTCGAGACAAGGTCTGGAGATTGCGATCCGAGCTACACTTTTGATGTGAATATCTCGAATGGCAACATCTCTCATCCAAACCTGGTCAGATTTCGGGGGCGCGTCTCCACGACTGGCTCCGTGCGCGCTTCTGTAACGGTACAGGATAAACATGCCGCTGGGGCCGGCAGATTGGACCCAACAAGTGGGTCGGGATCGTGGAGCGGCTATTCCGGCGCTGCAAAGTGCAGCGGGATTTGGAAGGCGTCCAAGGTCTGAAGAGCCGCTTGGCTGAGATCCGGCTATCCGTTGCAACCATGACACCGGTTACCTGATGGTCGATCGTGGCGACCACTTGCAAGCTTCGCGTTCCGGCATGGGAACTACGCTTCCCCGGGCTTGTTATCGGCCCGTGGAGGCGCAATGAAGATTTTGATGGAGTACCTCGATCGAGCCGTTCAGCTTGAACGATTGGCATCGAATGAACGCGATGCCGTTTTCAAGGAGCAACTCCTCACGCAGGCGCAAGCCTATCGGCAGATGGCCGCCAAACGAGCGATAGACTATGGACTGCCTGCGCCAAGCGCTCCAGAGATTGCGCGGCGCCCCGTTTTGCCCGACGGAGCAAAAAAGTTCGGAAAATGCGTAACCCATTGATCCGGCTGAGGCCGGCTACTGTGCATGGGGTTGTTTTCGACGTTTTGACGGAGCGGAAGCAGGATGCCCAGTCCGTCTACGCTCTTCGAGCTAAGCCGGACACGCTTCGCCATCATTGGGCGTGGCTGCGCCACGCGAAGCCTTTTGGCGAAGCGTGGTGGGCGCACAAGGGATCGAACCTTGGACCTTTCGTTGTACGCTTGCCCTGTCCTATTGATCAGAGGCGGCGTGGAAATGTCTCTAATTCGCCTTGACGTTGCATTATAGGCTTCTACTATACTGCCTTTCGCGGTGGTCTGCGATCGTGGCTATTCAAAAGAATTGGCAAGAACTTATTCGACCAAACAAGCTACGGCTAACCGCCGGTAGCGATCCAACTCGTTTCGCAACCATAGTAGCTGAGCCTCTCGAGCGTGGATTTGGACTGGCGCTTGGGAATGTATTGCGCCGTATTCTTTTATCCGCGCTTTCTGGAGCAGCTGTGCAGTCGATGCACATCGACGGTGTGCTGCATGAGTTCTCATCGATTGCTGGAGTCCGCGAGGACGTTACCGAAATTGTGCTGAACGTTAGGGACCTATCGATCAAGATGCTGGGCGAAGGCCCCAAGCGTATGGTCGTGAAAAAGCAGGGCCCAGGCGTTGTCACCGCAGGCGACATCCAGACGACCGGCGACATCACGGTGCTCAATCCGGACCTCCAGATCTGCACCCTTGATGAGGGCGCCGAGATTCGTATCGAGTTCACGGTCGCCACTGGCAAGGGCTATGTGCCGGCCGAGCGTAACCGTCCCGAAGACGCGCCGATCGGCCTGATCCCGGTCGATAGCCTCTACTCGCCGGTCCGCAGGGTATCCTACAAGGTTGAGAATACCCGCGAGGGCCAGATTCTCGACTATGACAAGCTAACCATGGCGATCGAGACTAATGGCGCGATCTCGCCGGATGATGCCGTGGCCTATGCCGCGCGGATACTGCAGGATCAGCTCAATGTGTTCGTCAGCTTCGAAGAGCCTCCCGAGGAAGCAGCGCAGGAAGTCATTCCTGATCTCGCTTTTAATCCTGCCTTCCTAAAGAAGGTGGACGAACTCGAACTGTCGGTGCGTGCGGCCGAATGCTTGAAGAACGACAACATCATTTACATCGGCGACCTCGTGCAGAAGAGCGAAGCGGAGTTGCTCCGCACTCCGAATTTCGGTCGCAAGTCGCTGAACGAGATTAAGGAAGTGTTGGCCCAGATGGGTTTGCATCTCGGCATGGAAGTGCCGGGCTGGCCGCCGGAGAATATCGAAGAACTAGAAACGTCTGCTCAAGTCGCGTTTGAAACCTCGGGCTCAAGTCCAAGCGGTGGGACAAGTGCATATGAGGTTGCACGTTCATCACCTACTTCGTTCTCATCACCCTTTAGCGCGGAAAAGGTCGAGGTCTCCCAAACCGAACAATCTCTTGTTCGCGACATTCTAGCCGTGATGGACAGCCTCAAGGGGGAGGGCGCTGGCTTGGCGTCGCAGATAGGCAATTTTCATACAGCGCTCGTTGAATTCAAGAAATGGGCAGCGACAACTCGTCGGGAGATTTAGTCGCATGTTTAGCAGGGAGAACGCGGCCAATCTTTTAAAGACTTTGAAGGAAGTCTACGACGAGCATATCGTTATCAAGACGCGTTTCGAGGCGGTAAAAGACTCCACGGAAAAGGCACTTGTCGAATATCGGCGACTTAACGAAACGCTAGTCGAGAAGCTCGACAGGGTGGAGAAAGAACGAGCGAAAAGTGAAATGGAGATGCTATCGAAGATAGCAAGTTTGGAAGCTAGATTGAACGCGTTTAGCGAGAAGGCGATGCGTTTAGCCGTAGCTGACGTTGCCGAAAGATTCTTTCGCGATAGGCTGCAAAGGCCTTCGTTGATTACTTCCAGCGACGATACAGATGACTCAGAGAAATGACGTTGATTGAGGTTTCGGAAAGACGGGATGTCGTGCACCGACACTTCACTGGGCTGTCGAGGTTCAGGGTGTTCCCATTCCTGTTCAGCAATCTTTAAAGTTCGAGGGGAACGCCCGCAAAGCGATTGGCCGTGGACCTCAAGGAGTGAAGTCGAGGCTCTCCCTCTGATGTGCGCTGTTCCGATGTAAACGGAAAATGGAGCTTGGTCGGTGGGGGCGTGGGGCCTCTCATCCGACCATGCCATCATGCCCCTGTTTTGCCCGACGGAGCAAGGCTCGATTCGGAAAAGGCGTAACCCATTGATCCGGCTGACGCCGGCTACTGTGCATGGGGTTGTTTTCGACATTTTTGATTTGGACGGCCCCGACCCGTCAGGCCCAGTGTGTTCGTCCGCAACCGGCAGGGGGGCAGGAGGATGGATGGTGGGCGCACAAGGGATCGAACCTTGGACCTCTCCCGTGTGAAGGGAACGCTCTCCCGCTGAGCTATGCGCCCGGGACCATCATGCAGGCGGCCGGACTTTCGGCCGGCCGACGCATTGGAGCCCGCGATTTAGAAGTGCGGGCTTGAGGTGTCAAGTTTCCAGGCGCCTTGGGGCCGGAAAACCTTGCCGGATCCTGTAATTCGCCGGGAAGGCCGCCTTTTCGGCCCGCTTACGCGCCCTGCTGGCGGGCGCGGGAGGCGTGAGCCTGGAGCGCTCGGATGCGCTCGGCCAGCGTTCCGCCGCCCTCGGGCATGGTGGCTGCGGCCGCGCCATTGGTCGCGGCGTCATTGGCCGGCCGGGGCGCCGGCTTCGGCGGCTGGCCGGCCTCGGCCGCGAGCAGCGCCTCGATCGGTGAGTTCGGGCCTTCGAGCTGCATCGCGAGCTTGGCGACTTCGGCGGCGATGTCGTTGATGCGCTCGCGCAGGAGTGCGT
>Ga0209564_1003397_pt1 | contig 10962 bp, 7 predicted proteins | sample AraplaCol_mMF_r2_FD_184272 | JGI IMG/M metagenome (GOLD analysis project Ga0209564, IMG submission 184272) | Arabidopsis root microbial communities from North Carolina, USA - plate scrape MF_Col_mMF_r2 (SPAdes) (version 3) | ecosystem: Host-associated > Plants > Roots > Endosphere | place: USA... | reverse complement strand
AAGCCTATTTCCGTTTCCTGGCCGTGAGCAGCGATGGCACGCGTGTCGGCACGTCAACCGGCTGCAAGAAGATGTCGACCAGCTGGGGCGGTTGGGCATCTGAAGGATGCAGCGAAGAAGCACGCGCCAAAGAGATCGCGATCGAGAAATGCGGCGACGATTGCAAGATCATCTATAACGGCATCAACAAGGTGGGCGATTTCGAAATCGAGTGGCAGTGAGGATCACGCCGCCGCGTCGCCTGCCGCCGCCGGACCGGCGACCCGCAGCTTCGGCGCAAGCGTAAGCGACAGCAATGCGGCGATGAGTGAAATGCCGGCGACGACGAAGGCGGCACCGTGCCAGCCGAGATTGCCCTGAAACAGCCAGGCCATCAGGATGGGGCCTGAGAAGACCCCGGTATTGCGCCCCGTCATCAGCACGCCATAAGCCTTGGGTCCCGCCGTGACGCCGTCGAGCCGGTGCGGCAGATGGAAGAAGCAGGCAGGGACGATCCCGGCGCCGATGCCGAAGACGATCAGCATGGCGCCCTGGATCACGAACAGCACGCCGAAGGTCACCAGGATGCTGTCGATCTCCTGCGCGCCACGGTCCTTGCCCCGCCGCATCAGCCGTTCGAGCAGGAAGCGATAGAGCAGCCAGTTCAGCACCATTGCGACCGGGACGGCCAGCAGCAGCGCAGCCAGCGGGCTGAGGCCGAGGCCGCTATAGAGCGAGAACGCGCCGAAGGCGGCCGCGACCAGCGACTCCCCGTAGGACAGGTTCATGATCCGCGCCACGCCGTATTGCAGCGTCAGCCCCAGCGCGATCAGCGCGTACATGCCGCCGAGCACGAGGCCCGGCAGGATGATGTCGACAAGCAGCATGAAACGGAGCCCTTCGCGCGGACGGCAGGCCTCGCAGCGCAAGGCCTGCCGACGGCCTTACTGCCACGGTGCCTTGGGCACGACCGGCGCACGCGCGCCCGGCAGCGAGGCCGGTGCGAGCGCGTAGAACTCGCCGTTCTGCCACTGGCCGACGCTCCAGACCTCCTGGAGCAGTCCGTCCTTCAGCTTGACCTTGCCGATGATGGTGTCGAACGTGCCCGAGCGGATTTCGGCTGCGACCGCGGCGCGATCGAGCTTGCCGACCTTTTCGATCGCCTGCTGCAGCACCTGGAGGCTCGCATAGGTGATCGAGCTTGCCCAGCGATCGGGCTCCTTGCCGGTCGCGGCCTTGTGGCGCGCAAGGTAGTCCTTGAGCTGCGGCGAGTCCGCGTTCCAGCCGCCGATCCCCATCACGCCGTCGCTGTTGCCGGCGAACTTGCCCTTGTAGAGCGGGAAGGCGGTGCCGACGCCGACATAGAAGACCTTCGGATTGAACTTCAGGAGCTGCGCCTGCTCGGTCAGCGCGATCGTATCCGGCGGATAGCTGAAGGCGACGAACGCATCCGGGTTCGACGCGACCGCGTCCTTCAGCAGCGGCTGAAGATCCTGCGCGCCCATCGGATAGGTCTTGTCATAGGTGAGGGTGAAGCCGTGCTTCTTGAAGGCCTCGCGGCCGGCGGCGGAAAGCTCGATGCCGAACTGGTCGGCGACGCTGACCATCGCGACATTCGCGCCGATCTTGCCTTCGCTCTTGAGCTTGCCGAGCAGATCAGCCAGGCCCTCGGAAATCTGCGCCGACGTGCCGAGCCAGAAGGTCGCATTCGACCAGCGCTTGGCGAGCTCCGGCGCCTTGTCGGTCACCGAGGTCACCGCAAGATGCGGGTAGCCGAGGCGGTTCAGCGTCGGGCCGACCGCAAGATTGAGGCCCGTGCTCCAGGGCGGAAGAATGAAATCGACCTTGTCCTGGTTGGCGAGCCGCTCGATCGCCTTGACGGCTTCTTCCGAGCTGCTGCGGTCGTCGTATTCGACCACCTCGATTGGCAGCTTCTTGTCGCCGAGCTTGATGCCTCCGGCGGCGTTCACGTCCTTCACCCACAGCTCGTAATTGGGCAGGGTGGTGATGCCGGCGCCGCCGGCATAGGGGCCGGTCTTGGAGATGGCATAGCCGATCCGGATCTTCTCCTGCGCATCGGCGCTGGACGCAAAGGTCCCGAGTGCGGTGGCGACGGCCACAAGGCCAGAGACGCGCAGCAACGTTCGACGGTTCGCCGAAAACATGTCGATCCTCCCTCGTGTTTCACGCGCAAACGATTGTTCGCGACGATGTACTGGGTCGTTCCTCTTGGTCCCGATTTCTTCTGGTGCGGCATGTTTGAGCCCGCCGCGATCAGGACTTGACCTAGCAAGCACCCGGGGATTTGTTCGCACAATGGACAGATCCGGCGAAAGATTGGACGTTTCTGGTCGGGGCGGCCAAGTGCGTCGAGGCGTCGCGGGCTCAGGTCCGGTGGCCGCGAGCGGCGCGGCGCCCGTCGGCGCCGAGCTGATCGCCTCGCACTATGTCGCCCGGCGCTGGATGCTGACCTCGAAAGCGGCCCGGCCATTCATCCATCTGCTGTGCCTGCACAGCACTGCCACGGCCGAGGTCGGCCAGGCCGGCAAGACCACGACATTCACCGGCCCGGCCATCGTCTGGCTGCCGGCGGGATCGGCCGAATGGCTTGAGGTATCGGCTGGTGCGAGCGCCGAGCTGCTGCAGCTACGCACCGGCGTGTGGCATCGCTATCTGCCGCCATCGGCCGAAACGGCCTATCTCGCGCTCGAAGCCGCCGGCGGCATCATGGCCCGGCCGGTCGAACCTGATCTCGTGACCACGATGTCGCGCTCGATCGCGGCGATCGCCGCCGAGATCGCTTCGCCTGCACGCAGCGGCGCGGCATCGATCCTCTCCGCCGAGCTGACCCTGTGCGTGCTGCGCTTCTGGCGTCTGTTCGCCGGCGACACCGACCGGGACGAGGAGGGCAGTAGCACCGAGATCCTGAGCCGCTTCCGCCGGCTGCTCGAGGAACGCTACCACCAGCATCTGCGCGTCAGCGATTACGCCGGCCTCCTCGGCATGACGCCGGACCGCCTGCACGCGCTCTGCAGCCGCGAGCTGAAGCGTTCGCCGAGCGAGCTGATCCAGCAGCGCGTGGTCAAGGAAGCCGCGACCCGGCTCGAGGCCGGTACGGTTGCCGTCAAGCAGATCGCCTTTGCGCTGGGCTTCAAGGACACCGCCTATTTCAACCGCTTCTTCCGCAAGCACACCGGCGAGGCTCCGGGCGTCTGGCGCCGGCGCGTTGCGGCCCGCGTCCGAGCCGGACGATCGCCGCCGACGCTCAACTTCGCCGACTGGCCGTGAGCGCGTGATGCCAGAATCGATCTGGCCGGAGCACGGACGATTGCCGCTGCAATCTCCGCCTGAGACCGTCCGAACCACCAGGGTATGGCCCAGCGGGGAGCGCTGGAGGACGGCTGTCCAACCAACCGGGAACAGTCTGGCGCGTTGGGCTCCAGCCATATCCGTAATTCGCATAAGGTATATTATGGAATATATTTATATACAATTGGATCAGATATTTAGGCAGATTTCCTGCCACTGCACCTTCGCTCTCACGCCGTTTTCGGCCCTCGCGCCCGAGCCTCATCGCAGCGCTTGACGGCTACTGAGCATGGGGTTGTTTTCGCCATCTTGTATCGGGCCGCATGTGGCGAAAGCCGATATTGCCGTGACGTTGTCCGGCTGCAATAAGCGAGCTTCGCGAGATCGCAGATGACCTTCTGACGTGACGTCCGTATAGGTTTGCATCTCACAACAAGAACAAACTTCCGAGGAAGCAGACCCCATGAGCTTTTCCCGACGCACGCTTCTCAAGGCCTCCGCCGCGACCGCGGTCCTGGGCGGCATTGGCGCGCCCCATGTGGCCCGCGCCCAGAGCGCCGAGTTCACCTACAAATACGCCAATAACCTGCCGGACACCCATCCGCTGAACGTGCGCGCCCGGGAGATGGCGGCCGCGATCAAGACCGAGACCAACGGCAAGTTCGACCTCCAGATCTTCCCGAACAACCAGCTCGGGTCCGATACCGACATGCTGAGCCAGATCCGCTCCGGCGGCGTCGAGTTCTTCACGCTGTCCGGCCTGATCCTGTCGACCCTGGTGCCGGCCGCGTCCATCAACGGCATCGGCTTCGCGTTCCCGGACTATCCCACGGTCTGGAAGGCCATGGACGGCGATCTCGGCGGCTTCGTCCGCGGCGAAATCAAGAAGGCCGGCCTCGAGGTCATGGACAAGATCTGGGACAACGGCTTCCGCCAGACCACGTCCTCGACCAAGCCGATCAACGGCCCGGACGATTTCAAGGGCTTCAAGATCCGCGTGCCGGTGTCGCCGCTGTGGACCTCGATGTTCAAGGCGTTCGATGCGGCGCCCGCCTCGATCAACTTCGCCGAGGTCTATTCGGCGCTGCAGACCAAGATCGTCGAAGGCCAGGAGAACCCGCTGGCGATCATCTCGACCGCCAAGCTCTACGAGGTGCAGAAGTACTGCTCGCTGACCAACCACATGTGGGACGGCTTCTGGTTCCTGGCCAACCGGAGAGCCTGGAGCGCGCTGCCGGAGGACATCCGCACCATCGTCGCCAAGAACATCAACGCCGCCGCCGTCAAGGAGCGCGAGGATACCGCCAAGCTCAATGCGAACCTGCAGCAGGAGCTCGCGGGCAAGGGCCTGACCTTCAACCAGCCGGCTGTGGCGCCGTTCCGCGACAAGCTGCGGACCGCCGGCTTCTACGCCGAGTGGAAGGGTAAATACGGCGACCAGGCCTGGGATCTCCTGGAAAAGGCCGTCGGCAAGCTGTCGTAACGCGTTGGGGCCGTCATGGCTCATGTCGAGGCGCAAGTGATGGAAGTGGCGGGCGAGGCGACGGTACAGTCCCCTCGCCGACCTTCGTTGTTGGCCTCGACGGAGCGCCTGCTCGGCCTCCTGGTCGAGATCCCGGCGGCCATTCTGGTGGTCGCCGAGATCGTGATCCTGTTTGCGGGCGTGGTCGCACGCTACGGTGTGCATCGGCCGCTGATCTGGTCCGACGAGCTCGCCTCGATCCTGTTCCTGTGGCTGGCCATGCTGGGCGCGGCGGTGGCTTTCCGCCGCTCCGAGCACATGCGCATGACCGCGATCGTCGGCAGCGCGCGGCCGGCCGTGCGCGCCTATCTCGACGTGGTCGCGACCTCGGCGGCGCTGGCGTTCCTGGCGCTGATCGTGTGGCCGTCGGCCGAATATGCCTACGAGGAAAGCTTCATCACCACGCCGGCGCTGCAGATCTCGAACATGTGGCGCGCCGCGGCGCTACCGGCCGGCATCTGCCTGATGGCGGCGTTCGCGCTGCTGCGGCTGCTGCGCGCCGCCGACTACCGCATGGTGCTGGCAGCCGTGATCTCGGTCGCAATTGTGGTCGGCCTGTTCTGGCTGGCGCAGCCTTATTTGCGGCCGCTCGGCAATCTCAACCTCGTCATCTTCTTCGTCGGTGTGGCCGGCTTCTGCGTCTTCGCCGGCGTTCCCATTGCGTTCGGCTTTGGGCTGGCGATCTTCGGCTATCTGGCGCTGACGACGCGAACGCCGGTGATGGTGCTGGTCGGGCGGATGGACGAGGGCATGAGCCACCTGATCCTGCTCTCGGTCCCGCTGTTCGTGTTCCTGGGGCTATTGATCGAGATGACCGGCATGGCGCGGGCCATGGTGGCGTTCCTGGCGAGCCTGCTCGGCCATGTCCGCGGCGGCCTCAATTACGTGCTGGTCGGCGCCATGTACCTCGTCTCCGGCATCTCCGGCGCCAAGGCCGCCGACATGGCCGCGGTCGCGCCCGTGCTGTTCCCGGAGATGAAGCAGCGCGGCGCCAAGCCCGGCGATCTCGTCGCGCTTCTGGCGGCCACGGGCGCTCAGACCGAAACCATTCCGCCGAGCCTCGTGCTGATCACCATCGGCTCGGTCACCGGCGTCTCGATCGCCGCGCTGTTCACCGGCGGCCTGCTGCCCGGCGTCGTGCTCGCCATCACGCTCTGCATGCTGGTGTGGTGGCGCTACCGCCATGAGGACATGAGCCATGTCCGCCGCGCCACGGCCGGTGAGATCGGCAAGACCTTCGTCATTGCCCTGCCCGCGCTCGCGCTGCCCTTCGTGATCCGCTACGCCGTGGTCGAGGGCATCGCCACCGCGACCGAAGTCTCCACCATCGGCATCGTCTACGGCGCCCTGGTCGGCCTCCTCGTCTACCGCCGCTTCGACTGGCGGCGGCTGTTTCCGATGCTGGTCGAGACCGCGGCGCTGTCGGGCGCGATCCTGCTGATCATCGGCACGGCCACCGGCATGGCCTGGGGCCTCACGCAGTCCGGCTTCTCGCGTTCGCTGGCCGCCGCCATGACGGGATTGCCCGGTGGCGCTGCAACCTTCATCGCCGTGTCGATCCTGGCCTTCACCATCCTCGGCAGCGTGCTCGAGGGCATCCCGGCGATCGTGCTGTTCGGCCCGCTGCTGTTTCCGATCGCCCGCGCCGTCGGCGTGCACGAGGTGCATTATGCGATGGTGATCATTCTGGCGATGGGTATCGGGCTATTCGCCCCGCCCTTCGGCGTCGGCTATTATGCCGCCTGCGCTATCGGACGCGTCGACCCGGCCGAAGGCATCAGGCCGATCTGGGGCTATCTGCTGGCGCTGCTGGTGGGATTGATCATCGTCGCGATCTTCCCCTGGATCTCGATCGGATTTCTTTGACGCGTTTTGACGGAGGGTGTCGATGAGTGAGCGCCAGAACCCCTACAATATCGGCCTCGACAAGACCCCCGCCAACTACGTGCCGCTGAGCCCGCTGAGCTTCCTCGCGCGCAGCGCTGCGGTCTATCCCGACCACGTCAGCACCGTCTATGAGGGCCGCAGCTTCACGTGGGCGCAGACCTATGAGCGCTGCCGGCGCTTTGCGTCGTATCTCGCAGGCAAGGGCATCGGCGTCGGCGACACCGTGGCGGCGATGCTGCCGAATATCCCGGCCATGAACGAAGCGCACTTCGCCGTGCCGATGACGGGCGCCGTGCTCAACGCGCTCAACATCCGCCTCGATGCGCCCTCGATCGCGTTTCAGCTCGACCATGGCGGCGCCAGGATCATCCTGGTCGATCCCGAATTTTCCGGCGTCATCACCGACGCTCTGGCGCGTATGAGCGGCCCGAAGCCGTTCGTGATCGACGTCGACGACGCCGCCTTCAAGGGCGGCAAGCGCATCGGCGAGATCGAATACGAGGCTGCCGTGGCGCAAGGCGATCCCGGCTTCGCTGCGGTCCCGCTCAGCGACGAATGGGATGCGATCGCGCTGAGCTACACCTCGGGCACGACAGGCAATCCCAAGGGCGTCGTCACGCATCATCGCGGCGCCTATCTGAACGCCGTCAGCAACATCCTCGCGGGCAATCTCGGCCAGCATCCGGTCTATCTCTGGACGCTGCCGATGTTCCACTGCAACGGCTGGTGCTTTCCCTGGACCATCGCGGCCGCGGCCGGCATCAATGTCTGCCTGCGCAAGGTCGAGCCGACCAGGATCTTCGAGCTGATCAAGCAGCACAGCGTCACCCACATGTGCGGCGCGCCGATCGTCTACAACACGCTGATCAACGCACCCGACGCGCCGAAAGGCAACGCCGCCCGCCGCGTCGTCGGCCTGATCGCCGGCGCGGCGCCGCCGGTCGCGGTGCTTGAGGGCGCGGAAAGCATCGGCATCAAGCTCACGCATGTCTACGGCCTGACCGAAGTCTACGGCCCCGCCTCCGTCTGCGCCGAGCAGCCCGGCTGGGACGATCTTCCCGCGCCCGAGCGCGCGCGCATGAAGCGGCGGCAGGGCGTGCCCTACCCGCTCGAGGAAGGCGTCACCGTGATCAATCCGCAGACCATGCAGGAGGTGCCGCGCGACGGCGAGACCATCGGCGAGGTCATGTTCCGCGGCAACATCGTGATGAAGGGTTACCTGAAGAACGAGAAGGCGACGAAGGAAGCGTTCGAAGGCGGCTGGTTTCACACCGGCGATCTCGGCGTGCTCGACGAGCACGGCTACGTCACCATCAAGGACCGCTCCAAGGACATCATCATCTCCGGCGGCGAGAACATCTCGTCCGTCGAGGTCGAGGACGTTCTCTACAAGCATCCGGCCGTGCTGTTCGCGGCCGTGGTCGCAAAGCCCGATCCGAAATGGGGCGAAGTGCCCTGCGCCTTCGTCGAGCTGAAGGACGGCGCCAGCGCAACCGAAGCCGACATCATTGCCTTCTGCCGCACGCAGATGAGCGGCTTCAAGACGCCGAAGGCCGTCGTGTTCGGACCGATCCCGAAGACCTCCACCGGCAAGATCCAGAAATTCCTGCTGCGCAACGAGGTCGGCTCGGCGAAGGCGATCACGGCCTGAGCCGCAGACACATTTTGAAACATTGAGCGCAGCGGCGATGGCCGCATCGTCGCGAAACCGTTCGCGCGTGTTCGACGACATCGTGACACGCCAGGAAAAGATTGGAAAACATTAGAGACGCATTTACGATTCAACTCCGTCGGATTCGCTGTTTCCACCTGATTCGTCGCGCGGGCTGCGCGGCTGGCGTCCGGCTCGGTTGGGGCGCTTCATGCGGTTTGTGTCGTGAGCGCAGACGTGCGTGCGCGTCTGACGCTACTGCTATTGACGGCCGGGTTGCTGCTGCCGCGCGCGGCCGACGCGCAGGTCATGCGCGAATTCGGAGCGTTCGGGGGCTCCGAGAATTTCGGCGCGCCTGGTCCGAACCCGCCCGGCAACGGCTTCAATAATTTCGGCGGCGCGATGGGTGGTCCGATGTACGGCGGACCGCAAGCCCCCGGCTTCGGCGGAGCGCCCTTCGGCGGCGGCAATGGTGGCGCCGGCGGCATGCCGCCGAACTATGGCTGGAACGCCGAGCCGCCCGGACTTTCCGGCGCAGCGCGGTTCGGCATGCGACAGCGCTTTGGTAGCGGCTCCGACCAGGCCGCGCAGGGCGAGACGGCGCAGGCCACGTTTCTGGCGATGTCCCAGTTCACGCAAACCTTGCTCGATCCCGCCATCGATGGCCGCGGCCCGGGCCGGTCCGAGCTGGACGCGGAGCTGGCGGCCTACGCCGATATCGGCAACGATCGGACCCATGGCGGCATCGGCCGCGACGCTTACGGGGCGATCTACGGCAGGCCCTCGCTCGCAGCCCCGCATTGGAACGTCTGGGCGGCCGGCTTCGGCGGCTCGCAGACCGCCAGTACCGGCTCGGCCAGCCGCAGTTTCGGCACCGTGGCCGGAGCCGATTATTCGCTCTCGCCGCAGACCCGGATGGGGTTTGCACTGGCCGGGGGCGGCACCGGCTTCGCCAACAATTTGTCCAGCGGTCGCTCCGATCTGTTCCAGGCCGGCGCCTTCGTCCGGCACAGCGTCGGATCGGCCTATGTTGCCACGGGCCTTGCCTATGGCTGGCAAGCCATCAGCAACGATCATCCGGTGACGCCGGCAGGCTCGGGCCAGCTTGCCGCGGCGATCAACGCCAATGCCTATTCCGGCCGCATCGAAGGCGGCTATCGTCTTGCCACATCCTGGCTTGGTGTCACGCCCTACGCGGCGGCACAGGTCACCAACTTCCGCCTGCCCTCCTCCACCAGTGCGACGCAGCCGCCGCCAGGCGCAGCCAATGCATCTTCGAGCCCGTCCGGCAGCGATAGTTTCACCGACAGCCGCACCGAGCTCGGCCTGCGCACGAGCACGTCTCTTGCGCTGGCGGGAAGCGAAGTGAACCTGCGCGGACGGATCGCCTGGGCGCATGGCTTCAACGCGGGCCAAGCGATCCCGGCGGCGTTTCAATTGCAGCCCGGTCCGGGATCGACCGCCGCCGCTACGTCCCTGGCGCCGAACGCCATGCTGACGGGCCTCGCACTCGAACTGCGCGCGGTGAACGGATGGTCCGCTGCGGCGAACTTCGACAGCGAAGTGTCGAGCCTGCTGCGCTCCTACACAGGCAAGGCCGTGCTGCGCTATGCGTGGTGACCAAACGCCTTGACGGGTGACGGCGCACGGACGCCGTCACCCGATCGCACCGCTCGCACCCTCACATCTTCTTGTAGGCGTCGACCACGGCTTGGCCGTCGGCACCGGCCTTTTTCAGCCAGTCGGCGGTGAGCTGATCGCCGACCTTCTGGAAGCCGGCCTTGAGCGCAGCACTGGGCGGCTCGACCGTCATGCCCTTCGCCTTGAGCTGATCGATGTACCAATTGGCCTTTTCTTCCCATGCCTTCCAGCCGCGCGTCTCCGCGGTGGCGGCGGCCTTGAGGATGGCTTCCTGGGTCGGCTTGTCGAGGGCTTCGAACGCAGCCTTGTTCACGAAGGTGTAGTCCTTCGGGATCCAGGCCTGCACGTCATAGAAATATTTCAGCGACTCCCAGGCTTTCGAATCGTAGCCGGTCCCGCCTGAGGACATGAAGGAATTCACCACGCCGGTCGCGAGCGCCTGCGGCAGCTCGGCCGCCTGGATCGTGACCGACTGGGCGCCGACCAGCTCGCCGATGCGCGCGGTCCCGACATTGTAGGCGCGCCATTTCAGGCCCTTCATGTCCTCGATCGTGGCCAGCGGCTTGTTGACGTAGACGCCTTGCGGCGCCCACGGCACGACAAACAGCAGCTTGAGCCCCTGTGCGTCGAGCTTCTTGGCGATCAGCGGCTTCGACGCCTGATAGAGCTTCATCGCATCCGGAAAACTGGTCGCGAGGAACGGAACGACGTCGACGCCGTAGATCGGGTCCTCGTTCTCGTGGATCGACAGCAGCACCTCGCCCATCTGCGCCTGCCCGGTCATCACCGCGCGCTTGATGTCCGGGGCCTTGAACAGCGAGGCGCCGGGATGGACCGTGATCTGGAGCTTGCCGGACGTGGCGGCGTCGACGTCCTTGGCGAACGCGACCAGATTCTCCGAGTGCGGATTGTCGGCGGGATACGCCGCCGGCAGATTCCATTTTGTCTGCGCCAGGGCCGGGGTTGCGGCGAG
>Ga0209564_1003389_pt1 | contig 10983 bp, 10 predicted proteins | sample AraplaCol_mMF_r2_FD_184272 | JGI IMG/M metagenome (GOLD analysis project Ga0209564, IMG submission 184272) | Arabidopsis root microbial communities from North Carolina, USA - plate scrape MF_Col_mMF_r2 (SPAdes) (version 3) | ecosystem: Host-associated > Plants > Roots > Endosphere | place: USA... | reverse complement strand
TGCTGGAGCCGACGCACCTGACGCCGGCGCAGCGGCTGTCGCGGCAGTTATCGTTCCGCCAACGTTCGCACTCGCCGCTGCATTTCCTTTGGTGATGGTGAGGGTTCCGGTCGGCGTACTTTCAAGCTTGAGCCCCGTGCCGGAAAGCGCGTGACGAATAGCTTCTTCCGGGGTATACGTACCGTCCACCGGAGCCGATTTGAGCGATTGGACGAGGGAAGCGTCATAGCTCAGTCGGACCTTTGAGGACTGTGCAATTTCTACCAACGTCCGGTCCAGCGGACCGCTCGCGATGTGGTAGGTGTGCTCTACGCCAGTCTGCGCGCACGCAACAGCACTGAAGAAGACCTGGGCAACGGCCATCGCGATGGCGATGCCTGAGACATTACTTTTAATACTGCGCACGCCAAGCTTGTTCTTCACGATTTCCTTCCCCAATGTGAGGGACTTCCCTTATTGATTAGTTATCCTATTTACAACACGACTGTCGCTGACCCGGTTCCTCATCCCTGAGGCGTTCCCACAATTCTCGCTACCCCAACCGCCGCCATCTCGCCAACGAGGCGTTTCCAGCCTACCTAAGCACCGACATCAACCGTTTCACCGACAGAGAAAAGTCTAACAACCCGTTCTGAAACGTTTTTTCGAAACAATTCGCCGCCTCTTCGAATTCTGAAATCGATTTCCACCGCGGCACCCCGGCGAGGAATCCTGTCCCCACAGCGTGACTGTCGTGACGAGATTCGCTCATGAGACATAGTTCAGCGGAAGGATGGTCGTGTGCTTGATTGTTTCCATGGAGAAGCTCGAACTCACGTCGAAAATGTCCACTTCGCTAATCAAGCGTTTGTAGACGCCGTCGTACGCCGCAATATCAGGAACGACGACCTTCAACATGTAGTCGATATGCCCACTCATGCGGTATACCTCCACCACTTCTGGAATATCGGCGACCACTTCACAGAACCGCTTGAGCCATTTGGCCGTATGCTCGGCAGTCTTGATTTCCACTAGTACCGTAACGCCGAGGTTGAGCTTCTCCGCGTTGAGCAACACGGCACGGCGTGCAATGACACCGTCTTGCTCAAGCTTTTGAATCCGGCGCCAGCACGGGGTCGTTGACAGATTCACACGGTCTGCAATGTCAGCCACAGAGAGCGTGCTGTCCTGTTGTAGGACCGATAGGATTGCCTTGTCGATGTGGTCAATCACGTTTCCTCCGTTCGTCGCACACTGGCTTCGGGAGAGAAAATCGCCTCCCCTTATCTGCGTTGTGCATCCAGCGAAGAAAAGTGACACCGGTCGGCAAGTTTTTTTTGCCGGTGGAAGATGCGGTCAGTCGCGCATCGCCTCAGGTGGCGATTGCAAGGGCCTTCCCGTAGAAGCTCAGACTAAGCCCTAGTCCTTCAGCGAGTTGCCTTAGGGAGGCTTCGATGTCGTCGAGCGGAAAGACGCCACTGACTCGTCGGCTCAATGCAGCACTGGGAAAACGGACATAGCCCTTGAAGTACCGTCCGAGCGTTTCCACGACATCGGGAACCGCGCGGTCAAGAACGACCAAGGTGCCCGTTGTCCACGCGAAAATGTCCGACGACGTCTCTGGCATCCGCTGAATTCGATGGGAGGAAAGCGACCACGCCGTTCCGTCGATGGCCTTCACACGCCCTCCGTTGCGGTCAGTAAGGATAGCGTCCCCGCCTTGCACGGCCACAACCGTATGTGTTCGCAGGGCATCCACGCTCAGCTTGGCGGTACTGGTCTGGACCATGCCGTCGCGCGTCCTGACTGCTATCAGGCTACTGGCCTCAGCGCGAACCCCGGTAGCAATCTGTCCAGAGGCGACGAAAATGTCGCCCTGTGGGCCCTTGGCCGGCACGTAGACACGTGTGGACGCACCCAACGTAAGCCGCACGCCATCGTCGAGCGCCACGTTTTCCGGAGCCGCATCGCCGTTGTGTAAGTCCGCATCAAGTGCAAAAGCTTTAATCAGTTCTTTCGTGCCGACACCCGCGAGCACACCAGTGGCTACGCCTGCGCCAATCTTCAGCAGTCGCCGCCGTGTGTGCGATGGTTCATCTACGGCTCGCCGAACCGCGGCACTTGAGGCACCCTCGAGTGCAGAAAACTTTTTAAGCCGGGCTTGGAGCTTCGCCCAAGCGGCATCGTGGGACGGGTCTGCAAGCCGCCAGTTCTCGAATCTGGCACGCTCATCAGATGAAACGTCGCCGGCACGCAAGGCCACCTCCCACTCGATTGCCTCTTGGATGGCGACATCAAGCGTAGGAACGTCATCGGACGCAGTTAACTTATCAGGTAGCATCGTGTGAGCGCTTGGGCGATGTATTTGCGGACCATACTGGACGATACGCCCAGAATCGAGGCTATCTCTGCGTAGGTCAATCCATCCACCTGACTATATATGAAGGCGCTTTTTGCTTTGGGCGATAGTCCATCAAGCGCCCGGTCGATGAGCGCGAGTGCCTGGGAAATCTCTGAGATGGATTCCGCGGACGGCGCAACGGGCTCATCACTGTGTGCCAGCGACTCCAAGTACGCTCGTTCGAGGTCCCGTCGCCGCCACAACTCGTAAGTCAGCCGTTGAGCGATGACCGTCAGAAGTGCGCGCGGCTCGCGGACAGAGGCAAGGTCTTCAACCCCCGCAAGCTCGACAAACGAGGATGAAGCGAGGTCTTCAGCATCAGCGGCCGAACCGAGGCGACGATGCAGCTTCGATTTCAACCATCCGTAGCTTGACCGAAATTCATTTGCGAGCCATGCCGCGCGCGAACGAGCAGGTTCTTCGCCCATAACTAGCTTCGCCGCCGGTCGTATTAGATCTGAAACCTTGCTCATCTGGCACCGTGTACGAGTCCGCGGCGCCTGCGGCATTCCGGCGCTTCGCGTCCGCAGAACGTTCTATCTGAAAAGCGCCCTAGCCTTAGTATGCCATTTCAATATTCCGATGTCGTCTTGCAATTTGCAACCAACGCCCCACTTACTGGAGTCAATTCAGGACTTTACTCGCGCCGTAGTACCGAAACAACAATTTTTCCGTTGGTGTTCGCCAGGGACTGTTCGCCCAAGGTGGCGCTTAGGGAATTGACCTAAACGGTCATCGTTCCGCGCAACTTGACAGTCACACCGCCGCTTCATCGAGGTCGACTGGCGCGGCACTCCTCTGTGCCACATGGTCCACCTGTGCTTTTGCGTGAACAAGATGCGTCCGCACGCTCTACTCAAAAAGAACGGCATCGAGCGTCAAAACGAAGCGCCGCTCTGCGAAGGGATGATGTATTGCACCCTTCTCGCGATCGGATCTTTCAGATAGCTAAGTGCTCGGCTCCGTTCCAGGTCAACTGACCATCTTTTAAGTTTATTCTAAGTATCCACACTTAGACTGCGATGCAATATCGACGTGAACATGAGTGAAGACATGGCGCGTAATAAACAATCTAATGAACTTGACGGGTTGAAGCTTCGTGGATGCCGAATTTCATTGGAAATTCGCCATCCCTTTGGCCATGCGTACCGGATCGTCGAGTGGCTGGATCGTACAGGCTGCGTCGTTCGACAAGCAGTCGGCCCTCACACGACGGCGACGGCCGTGATAGCGTTGATTCAGTCTGCGCCGTCTGGATCCCGACACCGGCTACGCGATGATGGGCCGGAGCCCCCAGCAAGTTTGCGCCGTCGTGGCAAGCCATCGCTATCGACGTGACAAGCAAACCAGCGTCTGATTTCACACGGGCGAGTGCCCGAGTTTGAATACGCTGACCGCCTGCCGAAGCGATGTCGCCTGATGCGCCATCGCCTGCGCAGCAGCCGACGCCTGCTCAACCAGCGCGGCATTTTGCTGCGTCACCGAGTCCATCTGTCCCACCGCCACGTTCACCTGCTCGATGCCCGTTCCCTGTTCGTCCGACGCCGACGCGATTTCCCCCATGATGTCCGTCAATTGCCTCACCGACTGAACGATGTCGGACATGGTCGCACCCGCTCTCTCCACCTGCTCTGAGCCCTTTGCCACGCTTTCCACTGAACTGGTGATGAGTTCCTTGACCTCCTTGGCCGCGCTGGCACTGCGCTGGGCTAGCGTGCGCACTTCGCCTGCCACAACTGCAAAGCCACGGCCCTGTTCGCCCGCCCTGGCTGCCTCGACCGCGGCGTTCAGCGCAAGGATATTGGTCTGGAAAGCAATGCCTTCGATCACGGTGATGATGTCGGCCACCTTGCCCGAACTGGCCGATATTGCGCGCATGGAATCGACCACCTCATTCACCGCTTCGCCACCACGCGTCGCCACCTCGCATGCCTTTCCGGCAAGGGCGTTTGCCTGCTTCGCGTTTTCGGCGTTCTGACGTACGGTGGATGTCAACTCCTCCATGCTAGCTGCGGTTTCCTGCAGCGACGCCGCCTGTTCTTCCGTGCGCTGCGACAAGTCCAGGTTGCCTTGCGCGATCTCGCCCGCCGAGTTCGTAATGGTTTCTGCCGTGGAATGGATATCCGAAACGATACCGCGCAGCTGCTGCCGCATTGATTCGACCGACGCCATCACGCTCGCCCGGTCATTCGGCGCAAGCGTAACGCGCGCATCCAGATCACCTTCCGCAACCCGTTGCACTGCTTTGGCAGCCTCAGCCGGCTCACCCCCCAACGCGCGCATGATACCCCGGGTGATGAAGACACCGAGCACGATGGAAATGACAACTGTAAGCGAGCCCGAGACGGCGAGCGCCAGCTTTGTCGACACCGTCATGCTGCTGACTTCGCCCGAACGCTGATCAAGCAAAGACTGTTCGGCGTTGCTCAGTTCTGCCGAAATGGCACGATAGCGGTCCATGAACTGCTTGTCGTTGCCCTGCTTAAAGTAGTCGATCAGACGGTCGAGAGGCTGCCTGCCGGCGTCGACATCCCGCCGCATCGCGATCAGCTTCTCGTCGATGTCTGCGACCTTCTGATGCATGTCGCGCAACGTTTCGAGGCGCTGCTGCTGCGCAGCGTTGTCTGCGGTCAGGCTGCGGGCGACGTCGAACGAGTTCGCGAACTGCTTACGGCCGGCAGCATAGGGCTCGAGGAACCGCTCTTCGCCTGACACAACGAAGCCACGCACACCGGTTTCCATGTTCACCAGGTTCGTCAACATGTCGTCGTTGGCTCGCAGCACCTGATAGCTGTGAACATTCCAGCCGTTTGCCTGATTAAGCTTTAGAAAATTGACTAACGATATCGCACTGCCGACTAACGATATGAGTACGACGAGGCCAAATGCCAAGCCGAGTTTTTTACTGACAGTCATGGATTTCATGCTTCGCTTTCGCCAAGTGGGGGGATATTACGTATGTCGGCACGCATCCAGTTCCCTTAAAGTTTTCTGCTCACGCCTGTCTTCAACGGTTCCCGCGAACGTTTGAACTTCCGGAAAAGGCTGCTCCCGGAGAATTCAATCAAGAACAAATTTCTTTCGCAAACTATAAGAAAAGTTAATCGTATTTTTTTCGGCTTCCTGAAAAAGCTAGCCGATATACGTTGCGAAAGCCCACAGAAAACATTTACTTTCAGTACATTTTAAATCTCGACATTCTTCATCGGTTTCGTGAAACCGATCTGTGCTGGCATACGCGCAGCGCCATTAAGACGCGGCTGCCCCTTCCAACTCCACGTCGAGTTTGCGATTCTTCATGGGCTTGCACTTTCGATAACATGCGATCGCGGGCAAGAGACATAAGCGATGAACGAAAGGGCGCAACCTGCGAAAAATGTTCGCGCTTCCCTGACCCGTGCCATTCGCAACCGTTAAATTTGAAGTAGGTAGCAGCGGCGTTTCGGAACCGCTGGTGTAAGCACTATCGAACACGCGCGTGCGCGGAAACCAGATCTGTACATCATCGTCGATGCCGTCCAGCATGCACCGCACGCGGTCGGCGATCTGCAGAAGATGCCTATAGACGATGCTAAAGAAATAAGCGTCTGGGAACTCGGCAGTCGTCGGCGTCGCTGAATAGCGCGCCAATTCAGGAACCTAATCGACGATCGAACTCACCACGGCGAACTGAGCCGGCGCAGGGTTTTTGGCAGCGACGGATGACGTTGCCATCGCGAGTCGACTCTGCAGAGAGTGGAGGGTGAGACAAGGACTCATCGAAATCTATTCTGGCGCTCGATGCGCATCGTTCGACTCACAAGGCCTTTGCACTACTGGATCCTGATGTGTACGGGCCTATCAAAGGCGAACTGCATACCCTTGTGGCGTCGGTTCAGAAAGCGCTCGACCAGAACATCACCGCAGATAACGGCCCGAATCTAAGCGCTAAGACATAGCAGCGGTGCAACGGTGCAGCGGTCGCAATGTCATGGTTACGACCGCCGCTCCACGCCACGATTGCCACTCAGATACCTGCGAGGCCTTGCAGGCTTATCTTTGACTGGGTGTTTGCCGGTTGCTCTCCAATCTTCGCAAGTGAACCATTGCCGCCAATCGAGTACGCGACAATCTTGTCGTCGCCCGCATAGTCCTGGTACAGGAACTTCCCGTCGGGGCTTATCCAGGAGTCGTTTGCGAATGCAGACGTCTGGCCCGCTACCGGTGTCTCCGTCGCCGCGACGGCATTCACGAGGCTCAGCTTGCCGGTGCCGTGAAGCGCGAACAGTGAAACAGCCCCACTGCCATTTCCCACATAAGCGAAGTGATTATCGGGTGTGAGAGAAATCCAGCACGGTGCCTGCTGCCCCGTAACTGTCACTGGTCCGCTAAGGACACTGAAAGCGCCAGCAGACGAGAAAGAGTATGAACTCGCTGTGCCACCTGCAGCTTCCGTCACCGCAAAGACAGACGACAACGGGCCCGACGCGAAGCGACCGCCAAACGGACCAACACCTGCTGAAGCGCTCGACACTGGCGTTCCGAGGGAACCATCACTGTTGATCGGGTACGCAAGGAGCATGTTTAGCGGCGTCACCGGAGATACAGACTTAAGAAAGCCATTCACGACGACAAATTTTCCGTCGGGGCTGATCGCGACCTGTGTCGGAAGGGCATCCTGATTCGCGACCACATACTGCGCAATCTGCGTCAACTTCCCGTCTTGTCCCACGCGATATGCGCCTAGCTCCTGCGCGCCCTGCTGATGGGTAACATAGAGCACGCCATTTGAAAATGCCAGCGAAGTTGGGCGTACACCACCTGTCGGCGATACAGCCTGCACCGTGAGGTCACCGGTCGCACCAATCGCGAACGTGGTGACGGAATTGTCGCCCGCATTCGCTACAAATAAGCGCGACTTGTCGGGCGACACAATGACGCTGTTGTTACTGGTCAATGCATCAGGAGCAGTGATGTTGCCCATGAAGTAATTGACGCCGTTTGTGCCCTTGCCGCCCGTCAGCACACTACCCTTTGCGACCAGGGTTCCGTCCTGATTTCGGGTGAAGTGAACCACGGCGTTGTTTGAATCATTTGTCTGTGCGAAGAGTTGCGCAACAGTCGTAGTGGGTTTGCTGTTATCCGATCCGCCACATGCCGCGAGGAAGACAGACATAGTTGCCGCCGCTGCCAGCCTGAGTTTCATTCTTCACCTATTTCTGGAGTTAGATGTTCGTCACCGGGGGAGTCGTCGTCTTTCGACAACCGACAAACACCTACTTCGTTCGCCAGAGGTGATTGGTTACACGCGAACAAAGAATGATCAATCATGCTCGCCGTATGCGGAGGTTCTCACGATAACGGCAACAGCAGCGTCATTGTGAGCCTGGATGGATCCCGCCTTTTCGTTGCGAACGCAGGCAACAATTCCGTCAGCGTGTTTTCCGTCGATCGCAACGGCGCCAACCCAACACCCCTCGCGACATTTGCACTGTCTCCCGACGGCAAGTATGTCGTTGTTGATGTACGAAGTCTCGCGACCGGCGGAACCGTTGCACCCTTCCGGACGTTTGATCGAAATCGTCAAAGAGATCTCCGTGTAACCTTTTATCTTCCGGGTGCGAATTAACCGGCAGGCCCTCCGCGTCGCCTGTCTGATGCGGAGTTGCCTTGCCACCTGCGCGCATCGCACGATAAGTACATGCATCCCTGAGGATTCGTCTCCTGCCTCGCAGAGACGCATGAGGCCAGATTGAAAACAGACACGCTAATCTCACTACTGGTATCAGATCTGGACCCGGTGGACCAGGTGGTCCCCTGGAGCCGCTTCTGGCCGTCGATAGCGTATGCAGTTGGCGCATCCTGTATCTTGATGGTGCTGCTCTACGGTCTTCATCCTGATCTTGAAGAGATGCTCTTTGCCCCCGTCTTCTGGGCGAAGTTAGCACTTCCCGTATCTCTCGCCGGCATCGTGGCGATGGTCACGATGCGCCTCTCCTATCCGGGCGTCCCGATTGGTGTTCCAGCCGTCTGCTGGATGCTCCCCATCCTGTGCGTCGCTTGCTGGGGAGCCTATCTGCTGGTGAACACGTCGACAGGCGAGCGCGCTTCGCTCATTCTCGGCCGCACATGGCGCACATGCTCACTGAACATAACGCTCCTTTCCATCCCGGCCTTTATCGCAATCACCCGAACCCTGCGGAGCCTCGCGCCAACACGATTGAGAGTTGCCGGCGCTGCGGCAGGGCTATTATCAGGTGCGCTCGGCGCAACGGTCTACTGCGCTCATTGCCCGGAAATGAGTCCCGTTTTCTGGGCGACCTGGTACGTGCCAGGCATGGGCGTTCCTGCAGTAGCAGGCGCATTGCTCGGACCTCGCTTGCTCCGATGGTAACTCGGCAATTTCGACAACACTTCAACCGTTCAATGATGATCTCTCGACTCGCCAACTACTTCCTCGGAAAAAATGAAGTGGCGCCGCCTTCTGACTACCGTCTCCTGACGAGTCTGTTATCGCTCGCGTGGGTCGTACAGGCGCGCGACCCTTACACGGGTGGTCATCCATGGAGGGTCTCGAGATTTGCGAATATGCTGGCGCGCAAGGCAGGACTTTCCGATAAGGACGCGTGGGTCGTATCCATCGGTGGGTTCCTTCACGATCTGGGCAAAATTGCAGTCCCCGACGCGGTATTGAAGAAAGCCGACAGGCTTACGGATGAGGAGTTCGCCGCAATCAAGACACATCCAGACGTCGGCCGGACGCTGCTCGCGCAGCACCCTCTGGGCGCGGTTGTTCTCGACGCCGTGTATTCGCATCATGAGCGTCCCGATGGCAAGGGCTACCCTCAGGGCCTTTCCGGCAGCGCCATCCCTCGAGCTTCGGCGATCATCGGCATCTGCGACGCGTTCGACGCGATGACGAGCAATCGCCCGTATCGCAAAGGGATGCCCGTTGAGCAAGCGCTATCGATTATCGCCAAGAATCTTGGCACGCAATTCGACCGGGAATTTGGCGAAGCATTCCTGCAACTGGGCAGGGCTGAAAATCTTTACCACATTGTCGAACATAGCGACGAAGGCATTCCGCTTCAGCGTTGTTTTGGATGTGGCCCGACCATGGTGGTCAAACGAGAAACCACTGTCGGCGCATCTATTTTCTGCCCCGTCTGTCACGGTGGCTACACTTTCACCGGACTTCTGGCTGTGCCCGAGCCGTCGGGCAAGCTGGCGAACGCTGCGGATATCCAGGCAGATCCGGACGAAGAACTGATCGCACGAATCGTCGGCAAGGCGTGGGATACGTACCTCGCGCCCCTGGCGCGGTAGCAAAGCCGTGGCTTCAGACCTGTAAGCCCAGCAATGCGTGCACGGGGCGCAGTAATCCTGTGAGAAGCGCACGCTCGGGCCGGGCGCGTGCAAGCACCCGTATTCCGAGCAACGTACTCAAAAGAATGCGCGCAAGGTCATCAGCGGACTGGTCGTCGGAGATATGGCCGCTGCGCTGACCTGCGGATACGCAACGTCGAAAAAAATCTTCAACCTCTACGAGGACACCAGCGATCGTTTCCTGGAACTCGGGATCGTGAGGCGCGACCTCAAGCGCTGAGTTAATCAGGAGGCACCCCTTTCGGTCTTCGTCAGAAATCGAGCGAGCGACGATTTCGTCAAAAAACGCGACGATTGCATCTCGCGGCGGCAGTTGCTCAAAGCGCGATACCCGGTCGCCGAAGCTCTTTGCAACGTAATGTGCCAGTGCCTTTCGGAACAGGGAGCGCTTGTCTCCGAATGCGTTGTATAGGCTGGCGCCCGTCATTCCCATGCTCTGTGCAAGGTCTCGCACCGACGTCGCTTCGTAACCGTAAAGCCAGAACTGGTGGACGGCCGCGTCTAGCACCGCTGTTTCGTCAAACTCCCTCGGTCGAGCCATAGATTCCTCTTTCCATTAACCGATGCTACCGGGGCGTGATATTGCATGCAATTTTCCGTTCGGCTATTCTAAAGCAATCGTTCTAAAACTACCCAATGTGAATCGATTTTCTGCGCTGTCGTGCGCCGCGCCCGTATCCCGGGTGGATCAACGCATCGCAGCGGGGAATGCCACAGCCTGTTTTCATGCTCATCCCTCGCTTCCTAGGTGGCAGCGAATCTGCTTTCGACTGGGCGTGTAATCGCACTCACGTTCATCCAACGACCCGTCTCACATAGAACATCAGAGCTATGGAAATACAGCAAAAGCGCGTCTTGATAACTGGGGGTTCGAGCGGAATCGGACTTGCACTGGCGCACTCGCTCGGCTCGGCTGGCGCCCGCATCGTCATCACCGGCAGACGGGCCGCCGTTCTCGATGACGCGGTGAAACAGCTGGCTGCAGCTGGCATCGCGGCGAGCGCAGTCGTCGCGGATGCGTCAACAGATTCCGGCCGTGCGGCAACGTTGAATGGCGCTCTTGACGCGCTCGGAGGCCTGGACGTTTTGGTCAATAACGCCGGCGGCGTACGGGCAGGACGGCTGGAAGACACGACGGAAGCGGAAATCCGCGCGATGATCGACGTCGACCTGCTGGCTCCGATTCTGTTGACCCAGGCTGCCTTGCCGAAGCTGCGCGAGAGCGGTGAAGGGCTCGT
>Ga0209564_1003388_pt1 | contig 10986 bp, 9 predicted proteins | sample AraplaCol_mMF_r2_FD_184272 | JGI IMG/M metagenome (GOLD analysis project Ga0209564, IMG submission 184272) | Arabidopsis root microbial communities from North Carolina, USA - plate scrape MF_Col_mMF_r2 (SPAdes) (version 3) | ecosystem: Host-associated > Plants > Roots > Endosphere | place: USA... | reverse complement strand
GTTCGACGGCGCCGCCTATCCGGTCGGCAGCCACATCAATGTCAGCGTGACCATCGACGGGATGCCGGAAACGCGGTCCTATTCGCTGGTCGGCGAGGTCTCGCCTCACGGCCTCCGCATCGCCGTGCGCCGCGCCGAGGATTCCCGCGGCGGCTCGCGCTACATGTGGCAGCTCGCTCCCGGCGCGCGGCTCGACATCACGCAGCCCGCCTCGCTGCTCGCGGTGGACTGGGCGCGCGAGAGTTATTGCCTGATCGCCGGCGGCATCGGCATCACGCCGATCCTCGGCGCCGCGCAGGCGCTGGCGCGGCGTGGAGCCGATGTCACCCTGCATTATGCCGTACGCTCGCGCACCGAGGCGGCCTATCTCGACGATCTCTCGGCGATGCTCGGGGAGCGCCTGGTCGTGCATGCCGGCGACGAAGGCAGGCGCCTCGATCTCGACGCGCTGTTCGCCTCATTGCCGCGAGGCGCGCTGGCACTGTTTTGCGGCCCGATGCGGATGCTGGATTCCGCGCGCCATGCCTGGGTCGGCGCCGGTCATCCGCTTCCCGATCTCCGCTACGAGACCTTCGGCTCCAGCGGCACGCTGCCGACCGAAACGTTTCGCGTGCGCCTGAAGGGCTCCGACGTCGAGCTCGAGATCCCGCGCGAGCGCTCGATGCTGGACGTGCTCAATGCCAGCGGTCACGAGGTGATGTACGACTGCAAGCGCGGCGAATGCGGCCTCTGCGCCATCGACGTGGTCGCAGTCGACGGCGAGATCGACCACCGCGACGTCTTCTTCAGCGACCACCAGAAGCAAAGCAACGAGAAGATCTGCGCCTGCGTCTCTCGCGCGCGGGGCACCATCACGGTGGACACGCTGCTGCGCGCGGACACAGTCTGAACCGAATTCGCTCGGGATTCAGGCGCGCTTGCCGCCGACCGAGATGAACGCCATCAGACAGGGTTCCGGCAGCGGGTTGCGCCAGCGATGGCGCGTGCCGTTCTGGACGATGCAGTCGCCTTGGCGCAGGTGGATTTTCTGCCCGTCGTCCAATTCCAGCGTCATCTCGCCGCGAACGACAACCCCGTAGTCGATGGTGTCGGATGTGTGCATCCCCGGCGCGCCGCGCTCGAAATGGTCACCCATGCCGGGGACCTTCTCCGACATTTCGCGAAGCCCGCTTTCGAAAGTGACCCCGGGCGGCGGCTTCCAGCCCTCGGGACGCTTCGGCGGATATGAGATGAGACGAAACATCGTGCCGCCGGGGCCCGGGAAGGCCTTCGTGCCCGACAACATCGGGTCCGGCTCGCGGCCGGTGAGGTCAGGCACGCCCTCGGTCATGTACAGTTCGTAGAACGTCAGTCCCGGATTTGCATCGATCTCGACCACCTTCGGCGTCACGTCGAAAGCCCTGAAGACCGATTTGCCGGTCTCGTCGCGGCCGGTCAGCGCCCGCTTGGGCGGCGGCAGATCACTCGCATCCTTTGCTTCGGCCCGGTGTGACATCCCGCCCAGCGCACTGCCGGTCACCAGCGCGGACAGCGCCTGCAGCATGTGCCGCCGATGCCTGCCGTCGAAGGGTTCGGCAGACGGCGCCGTCCCGTCCGAATCCAGCGACCTCTTCTTGTGCCGTTGCCACACGCGCCAAAGGAAGCTGCTCATCATGCGGTATCCCCTGTTTGCCGCCGACAACCTGCCTTCACGCATTCAATCTAGGCGCGTGGATATTGCGGCGCCATTCGGCTTTGGTCTGGGGATGGTTGCGTGTCGATGACGGCCAAGCGGCCTAGGCGGCGTAAATCGCCCGAAGCTTCCGCGTATTCAGCAGCGCCGGCACGTTATCGGCCGACACCGGCCGGCTGATCAGATAGCCCTGCACTTCGTCGCAGCCGGTCTGCCTGAGATATTCGAGCTGGTCGGCGGTCTCGACGCCTTCGGCCACGACGCCGATGTCGAGGTCGCGCGCAAGCGAGATCACCGACTTCACGATCGCGGCGCAGTCCGGCTGCGCCAGCATGTCGCGGATGAAGGACTGGTCGATCTTGATGCGGCTGAACGGCAGTTTTCGCAAATAGGTGAGCGACGAGAAGCCGGTGCCGAAATCGTCGAGCGCGACGGTGACGCCGAGCTGCAGCAGCGCATTCAGGATCGACGCCGCCGAGCCGTATTTCGACAGCAGCATCGATTCCGTGATCTCGATCTCGAGCCGGCTGGGAGACACCTTCGCATCGGCGAGCGCCTGCACGATGGTCTGCAGGATGGCGGTGTTGTGAAACTGGGCCGCGGAGAAGTTCACGGCGACCCGGATATCCTCCGGCCAATCCGCAAGCGTCGCGCACGCGCGGCGGATGACCCATTCGCCGATCTCGTGGATCAGCCCGGTCTCCTCGGCGATGGCGATGAACTCGCTCGGCGGCACGAGGCCACGCGAGGGATGCTGCCACCGCAGCAGCGCCTCGAAGCCGGTGATCCTGTTCTTGCCGAGCTCGAGGAACGGCTGGAACACCAGGAACAGCTCGTTCCGCGCGACGGCGCCCTCGAGGTCGGATTGCAGCGCCTTGCGGTCGCGGGACAGCCTGTCGTCGGCCTGCTCGAAGAAGCAAACCGTGCCAGGCCCCGCCTTCTTGGCGCGGTAGAGCGCGGCGTCGGCGTTCTTCATGATGTCGAGCGCGGTGTTGCCGTCGCGCGGTGCCAGCACGATCCCGACGCTGGTCGCGCCGGAGATCTGGCGGCCCTCGATCTGGAACGGCTCGGCGAAGGCCGCGACGAAGCGCTCGGCGATCTCGAGCGCATCCTCGGGCCGGGCCAGATTGGCCATCACCAGCGCGAACTCGTCGCCGCCGATGCGCGCGACATGCTCGGCCGCGCGGGTGCAGCGCTGCAGCCGGTTTGCGACCTGCATCAGGAATTCGTCGCCGGCGGGATGGCCGAACTTGTCGTTGATCTCCTTGAAGCGGTCGAGATCGAGCAGCAGCACCGCGAATTCCTCGCCGGAGAGGGCAAGGCGCTTCAAGGCGGCGTCGAGCGTCTCGTTGAAGGCGAAGCGGTTGGGCAGTTGCGTCAGCGGGTCCTGCCGCACCGTACGCTCCGCCTCGATCTGCCGCATCACGCGGCGCGCGAAGGAGAAGGAATAGACGAACACGGCGCGGAGCAGCACGGTGCCGTAGACCACGACCAGGATCGCCACCAGCACATAGGCGGGATCGCCGTCGCGGCTGAGGCAGATTGCGATGCCGGCGAAGATCGGGGCGGTGAAGGCGATGGCCGCGATCGGGATGGTGGCGAAGGCCAGCGCGCCGCCTGCCAGCATGCCCGAGCAGAGGCAGGTGATCACGAGCTGGCCGCCGGCGGAGGCGTCGGCGAAGAAGGCGACCGGCACGAAGCCCCAGGCGGTTCCGAGGACAAAGGCGTTGCGCACCAGCCGGTGCATCGCGCGGCGCGAGACGAATTGCGGCTTGGTGATCCGGCGCGCGGCGTGGGATTGCAGTCCGAACGCGATCGCGGCACCGGCGACGAGCACCGCCCAGATCAGGGCCAGCCTCCAGTCCGGCGAATGCCACAGCGCGATCGCAAGCACCACGGCGTTGCAGGCGTTGGCGAGCATAATGCCGACCGAATAGCCGAGCACCAGCGACATCTGTTCGGCGCGGATGTGACCCGCCACGGCCTCGTCCGTTGCGGGACCGCCGAACGCCGACAGATCGCCGGCGAACAGCCGCGCGATATAGTTGGTCAGTTGAGTCCGCATTTCAGAGCCTGGCAGCACGGCGGTTGGTCCGGCGCGATCGCGAGAATTCGCCGCAAACCTTTGACGAACTATGAATTATCCCCGTTTACCACGCCGGCTGCGACCACATCTGCGTGTTCCTTGCGCGGTATCGATAACAAATCGATACAAATGCGGCGCATCTCGCGTCTGTGGCACTGGGCCTGTTCGGTGGCGGCAGGAAGCTGTCTGCCTCTTCGGATCAACGCACGCGCGGCTGCCGGTTTCGGAGGGCTCCGATCGGCTTTTTGCCGCACCCCGGCCGGATCGAGACGCCCCCCGATCACGTGATACGTTTGGCGGACCGGCCAGGCCACCGCGCCCCGCGTCGGCACTGGATTCGAAATCCCGAGGGCCTGTCCATGAGCGAGCCTTCAGCCGATGTTTCGGCAACGGTCGAATACACGATGGACAAGTGGCGGATGGACCGGGTTCCCTGGGCCATGTGGGCTTGCGTCGCCGGCCTTGCGATCGCGCTTCACGCCGAGAGCCGTGGCCAGAACGGAGCGGTTCTGGCCGCCGTCTATCTGGCGCTCCTGGGCCTGGCGTTCGCAGGCTATGCGCTGACGACCCTGATCGGACGGTCTGGCCTGCCATTGCTTCTGGAATTGTTGATCGGCGCCCTTGTCCTGATCATCGTCTCCGCTCTCATCGGTGGCATCAGCCTGATGGCTGGGGGGTCGAGCGGCCGCTCTAGCTATGTCGGCACCATGCACAGTCTCTATTGGAGCCATCTCGTGAACCCATCGCTGAATGTTTTCGGCTGGATGTTGCTCTATCTGGGTTTGGGATGGATCGCGTTCTCGTCCTACCGGCACTTCCATGCGGATCGGGCAGTCGTCTCCATGTCTGCCGCGGGCATCCGCTTTCACAGGCCCTGGCTCAAGGGTCTCTTCATTCCCTGGCAGGAGGTGCGCGGGGTGGGCCACCTCGAGCTCCCTGGCATGTCGGGGGTGCCGTATGTCAGTCCGTATGCTGCTGCCGTCACGGTCGGTCAGGATTTCTATGAGCAGCACATCGCGCCGAAGCGGAGCGTCCTTGCGCCACCCGGGTCCGAAGCCATGTTCCGGCCGAAAGGCGAGATGATGCAGGTGGTGCTGAACAGCGCCGACATGACGGTCAAGCCCGATGATTTTCTCGGGCCCGCCGAGGCGCGATGGAAAGCTTTCCGGGATCGGGCCGGATCGTCATCGCAGCCCGGCGGCACGATCGTCTATGGACGGTGGTCCGTTAACGGCTCTGCATGGCAGGCCGTTCAGTTTGTTGCACCTCTCGTCGGACTGGCCGTGGTCATGCTGTACCGATAGGGCAATCGCCGCTCAGCGACCGAGTTGCTTCGGATCGTAGAAGAAGCGCTCCTCGATGATCTCATTGCCTCGCCAGGTCTGCCACGCGATCTCCTCCAGCGTCCGCGTCACGCCCTCGGCGTTGGTGAAGGAGAATTTCCAGCGGCTGGCGACAATGTCGCCATCGATCAGGCTCGGCCCGAGGCGCACGGCAGTGACCTCCTTGAACGCCGCCAGCACGCCGCGTTCCTTGTCCGCAAGCTTGTCGCGGCCGACCACGGGTGCGGCGAGGTTCTCATAGGTCGCGGCATCCGGGGTGTAGTAATCGAGGATCGCGCCGACGAAGTCGCCATCCTCCAGCCGCTTCGCAAACGCTTCGACGATGTCACGGCTGGGCATGGCGACCTCACAATTAAAACCGACTGATAGTCGGTAAATACCGACCGGTGGTCGAAAAGTCAACTGGTGGCCGCTGCTCTTCCTTCTCCCCTTGTGGGAGAAGGTGGCGCGAAGCGCCGGATGAGGGGTTCTCTCCGCGAATCCAACTGGCATTTGAATTCGCGGAGAGAACCCCTCACCCGGCTCGCCGCTCGCGCGGCGGGCCACCCTCTCCCACAAGGGGAGAGGGTGCAGCGTCAGCGCGGCGCACCATGTTCAACCACTGACTGGCCGCCCGTGTCGAATTCGATTAGACGAGAGCCATGGCGAAACAGGCGGAGCGGCGGGCTGCGACGACGGAGGCGATCCTGACAGCGGCGCGCCGCCTGTTCGGGACGCAGGGCTTTGCCGCCACCACGATGGACGAGATTGCGGACGGCGCTTCCGTCGCCAAGGGCGCGGTCTATCATCACTTCAAGACCAAGGAGGCGGTGTTCGAAGCCGTGTTCGACCAGGTCTCGCGCGACCTCGTTGCCGAGATCGACCGCACCGCGCGGGCCGAGAAGGACGTGCTCGCCGCGATGGTCGCCGGCACCCAGCATTATTTCGCGGCGACAGCCAAGGGGCCGACCGGCCAGATCATCCTGCGCGATGGTCCCGCCGTGCTCGGCTGGGAGCGCTGGCGCGAGATCGACGCGCAGCATTTCGGCGGCAAGATGCCGCGTGCGCTTTCCGCTGCGATGGAAGCCGGCCTGATCGCAAAGCAGCCGGTCGAGCCGCTGGCGCGGCTGCTGCTCGGCGCGGTGACGGAGGCCGCGGTCGCCTGCGCCGGACGCGCGGAAATCGCAAGGGCGGGCGCGGAATATGCCCGTGCGTTCAAGTCGCTGGTCGAGGCGCTGCGCGTCAAGCCATGATTGTGCTAGTGACGAAGCGGAAACGCCCATAACAAGAAGACGTGTAGCGCATGAACGCAAATTCCTCTCTCGCCGCCGGCGATCCCGAGTTCGACTACATCATCGTCGGTGCCGGCTCTGCAGGCTGCGTGCTTGCGAACAGGCTGTCGGCGAACGGGAAGCACAGCGTGCTTCTGCTCGAAGCCGGCCCGAAGGATTCCAACATCTGGATCCACGTGCCTCTTGGCTACGGCAAGCTGTTCAAGGAAAAGACCGTCAACTGGATGTACCAGACCGAGCCGGAGCCCGAGCTGAAGGGCCGGCAGGTGTTCCAGCCGCGTGGAAAAACGCTGGGCGGATCGAGCTCGATCAACGGCCTGCTCTACGTCCGCGGCCAGCACGAGGATTACGACCGCTGGCGCCAGCACGGCAATACCGGCTGGGGCTATGACGACGTGCTGCCCTACTTCAAGAAGGCCGAGAACCAGACGCGCGGCGCCGATCAATATCACGGCACCGGCGGGCCGCTTCCGGTCTCCAACATGATCGTGACCGATCCGCTGTCGAAGGCGTTCATGGACGCGGCGGTCGAGACCGGTCTGCCCTACAATCCCGATTTCAACGGCGCCACGCAGGAAGGCGTCGGCCTGTTCCAGACCACCACGCGCAACGGCCGCCGCGCTTCGACGGCGGTGGCCTATCTTGGCCCCGCGAAGGCGCGCGGCAATCTCAAGGTCGAGACCGAGGCGCTTGGCCAGCGCGTGCTGTTCGAGGGACGCCGTGCGGTCGGCGTTGAATATCGCCAGGGCGCGAACGTGCGCCGCGCGCGTGCGCGGAAGGAGGTCGTTCTGTCGAGCGGCGCCTACAACTCGCCGCAGCTGCTGCAGCTCTCCGGCGTCGGCCCTGCCGATCTCCTGCGCAAGCACGGCATCGACGTCGTGCTCGATGCGCAAGGCGTCGGCCACGATCTGCAGGACCACATGCAGGTGCGCATCGTGATGCGTTGCTCGCAAAAGATCACGCTCAACGATACCGTCAACAATCCGCTCCGCCGCACGCTCGCCGGCGCGCGCTATGCGTTGTTCCGCAAGGGCTGGCTGACCATCGCGGCCGGCACGGCGGGCGCATTTTTCAAGACCAACCCGCGGCTGGCCTCGCCCGACATCCAGGTCCACTTCCTGCCGTTCTCGACCGACAAGATGGGCGAGAGGCTGCACGATTTCTCCGGCTTTACGGCGTCGGTGTGCCAGCTCCGTCCCGAGAGCCGCGGCTCCCTGCGCATCAGGAGCGCGGACCCGACCGTGCCGCCGGAAATCCGCATCAACTACATGTCCACCGAGACCGACCGAACCACCAATGTCGAAGGCATCAAGATCCTACGCAAGATCCTGAACGCACCGGCGCTGAAGCCGTTTGTCGTCAGCGAGTACGATCCCGGCGCGAAGGTATCCACGGATGCCGAGATCCTGGATTATTGCCGCGAGCGGGGCAGCACCATCTATCATCCGACCTCGACCTGTCGTATGGGCAACGACGCGCTCGCGGTGGTGGACCAGCGGCTGAAGGTGAGGGGGCTCGAAGGCCTTCGCGTCGTCGACGGTTCGGTCATGCCGGACCTCGTCTCGGGGAATACCAACGCGCCGATCATCATGATCGCCGAAAAGGCCTCCGACATGATATTGGAGGATGCGCGCTGAACCGGCGGGCTCTTGAGAGGACTTGGACTTGGCGACGCGACTGAAGATCGGCACACGCAAGAGCGCCATGGCGCTGGCGCAGACGGAAGAGATTGCGCGCCGCCTGACCGCCGCCGTGCCCGGCCTCGACGTCGAGATCGTCAAGTTCGACACCACGGGCGACCTCGACCAGACCAGCAAGCTGCTGCCGCATGGCGGCAAGGGCGGCGCCTTCGTCGCGCAGATCCGCGCCGCCGTGCTGTCGGGCGAGCTCCAGGCGGCGATGCATTCGCTGAAGGACATGCCGGGCAACGAGGACACGCCCGGCCTCGTCATCGGCGCCACGCTGTCACGCGATCCGCCCGGCGACGCGCTGGTGCTGCGCGACGGCGTGACGCTGGAGGCGCTGCGCCAATCCCGCGGCAAGGGTTTTAAAATTGGCACCAACGCTGTCCGGCGCGCCGCTTACGCACGGCGGCTGTTTCCCGATGTCGAGGTGATCCATTTCCGTGGCGCCGCCGACACCCGCGTGCGAAAGCTCGACAATCGCGAGATGCAGAAGCTGCCGGATGGCGGCGCGGTGGGGCCGGCCGATGCTCTGATCATGGCGCGCTCGGGCCTCGACCGCGTCGGCCTGTCGAGCCGCATCGCCTACGAATTCACCGCGGCCGAAATGCTGCCGGCGGCAGGGCAGGGCATCGTCGCCGTCGAATGCGCCGCGCAGGACTGGCAGACGCGACAAATCCTGTCATCGATCGACGATCCCGCCGCGCACGCCTCGGCCGACGCCGAGCGCGAGGTGCTGTGGGTGCTCAACGGCCACTGCAATTCGCCGGTGGCGGGCTTCTCGACCATCGCGGGCGATCGGATGTCGCTCACCGCGTCCGTGCTCGACCTCTCCGGCAACACCATCATCGAAGCCGCGCGCACCGGCCCCGCCAATCGTCCGCGCGAGCTCGGCCGCGCAGTGGGACTGGACCTGCTGGGCAAGGGCGCCGCCGAGATCATCGAGCGCAGCCGCCCGCGCTAACGCGCTTTCCGTCATCGCCGACGTCATTGCGAGCGCAGCGAAGCAATCCAGACTGCCACCCACGGGTGTGGTGAAGAGCCGTCGTCTAACCCGCTTCAGCGAAGCCGGGCTTCCTCAAATCGGTCAGCGGGGGGAGCATGCCGTCCTGCTGCTGTTTTGCCCGACGTGTCAAAGGTCGACGCGATTTTGTGCGATGACGGCCCATCCGCTTTCAGCGCGCTAAGTGATTGATCGGCCGTGATCTCTCTACTGTGCATGGGGTTGTTTTCGCACTTTCTTGTTTGGGCCGAAAGAAATCGTCATGCCCGGGGTCGTCCAGGGCATCCACGTTCTTCGTGCTGGTGGTCAGGCGTAGATGGCCGGGACATAGGCGAGCGGAAGCGACGCCGTCCTTCGGACGGCTGTGCCCGGCCATGGCGATGTGGAGGCAGCCTGCCTTACCCCCGCACGCGCTTGATCATCTGCTCGACATGGGCGATCGGCGTTTCCGGCTGGATGCCGTGGCCGAGATTGAAGATGAACCGCCCCTGCGCAAAGTTCGCCAGCGTGTTGTCGACCGCGCGGTCGAGCGCGGCGCCGCCCGTGATCAGCACCAGCGGGTCCAGATTGCCCTGGACGGTGACGCGTGACTGCACGCGCTCGCGGATGAAGGCCGGCTCCGCGGTCCAGTCGATGCTGACGCCGTTGACGCCGGTCGCATCGACGTAAGCAGGCAATTGCGCGCCGGCGCCGCGCGGAAAGCCGATGATCTTGGCGTCAGGCACCTTTGCGCGCACGCCCTCGACGATGCGCCGCGTCGGCTCGACCGACCAGCGCGCGAACTCGGCCGGCGGCAGCACGCCGGCCCAGGTGTCGAAGATCTGCAAGGCGTCGGCGCCGGCGGCGAGCTGCGCCAGCAGGTACTCGATCGAATTCTCGACCAGCACGTCGATGATTTTGGCGAACGCCTCCGGATGCCGATAGGCCATCATGCGTGCGGGCGCCTGGTCGGGCGTGCCCTGGCCCGCGACCATGTAGGTCGCCACCGTCCACGGCGCGCCGCAGAAGCCGATCAGCGCGGTCCTGGGATCGAGCGCGCCGCGCACGATCTTCAATGCGTCGAACACCGGTTGAAGCTTGCCGAGATCGGCACGCGGCGCCAACGTCGCGACCTTCGCGGGATCGTCGAGCGGCTCGAGCCGCGGACCCTCGCCGACCTCAAAGCGCACCGAGCGGCCGAGCGCGTAAGGAATCACCAGAATGTCGGAGAAGATGATCGCCGCATCGAAACCGAACCGGCGGATCGGCTGCAGCGTGACTTCGGCGGCCAGTTCCGGATTGAAGCAGAGATCGAGGAAGCCGCCGGCCTTGGCGCGCACCTCGCGATATTCCGGCAGATAGCGGCCGGCCTGTCGCATCATCCACATGGGCGGGACGGGCTGGCGCTGGCCGGAGAGCACGTCGATGAAGGGCTTTGTCGCAGACTGGGGCACGAATGGTCCTGATGGAGGTTATCGCCCCTGATACACCGCCCCGGCCCCCAGCGGAACAGGGGAACCAGCGCAATCGGGCGGCGTTGACCAGCCAACGGAGGAGATCATGGCTGAGACATTCAATCCCGCCCCGCACGACAAGCACGCCGACGATCTGCGCGAGGCGCTTGCCGCCGATCGTCACGCCAAGCTCGATACTGGTCTGGAGGGCACTTTCCCGGCATCGGATCCCGTCAGTGCCGCCCAACCGACGCCGTCGAAGGCCGATGCCGAGGCGGATGCCCCCTCGCTCTGGGACAAGGTTAAGGCGATCTTCAGCTAGCGGTGAGGCACGCCGGATTCCGATAGGCTCGCTAATGTCTTGTTAGCGATGCGCCGATCGCGGCGTCCGTATGACTACTGGAAACGGGGAAGTTGGCTACGTATTCCAGTAGTGGTTTCAGGGTTCACTAATAGAAGCGGCAGAGTTTCCGAAACGATCGGAGAAACCCTGCCG
>Ga0209564_1003384_pt1 | contig 10997 bp, 12 predicted proteins | sample AraplaCol_mMF_r2_FD_184272 | JGI IMG/M metagenome (GOLD analysis project Ga0209564, IMG submission 184272) | Arabidopsis root microbial communities from North Carolina, USA - plate scrape MF_Col_mMF_r2 (SPAdes) (version 3) | ecosystem: Host-associated > Plants > Roots > Endosphere | place: USA... | reverse complement strand
GACTGGTTGAAACGCCTGCTGAAGCCGCGCCGCCAGTGCAATGGCACCGGAACCACGACATCGGCTTCCGCGAGCAATTCGGCGCCGGCGCGCGCCATCCATTTGCCCATGGTCGGGGCGAGGTCGGTGCGGTCGTGATATTTCAGGTGATGCACCAGCGTCCGTGCCACCTCGTCGTAGCGGACGGCGGCGCGGGCGCGGTGATAGGCGGTGGTGCGGCGATGGCCTGCATGGACAGGATGTCCGGGCCGGGATCGTAGACGAAGGGGATGCCGAGCCGGCTGCAGAAGGGCGGCGCGATGAAGGACAATTGGCTCCAGCAGGCCGCGCAGACGCCATCGCCGGCGACAGGTTCCCGGCAGGCGACGCATTGCAGGGGGAGCGCGATGTCGAGGGCGAGGCGGGCGGATTGCGCGACAGTGCGCCGGCAATAATGCAGCGCGCCGCGCAAGCGTGCGGGCAGGGACCACGGCAGGGGCGCTTCGGTGTCCATGGGGGAAGGCTAATCCCGGCCGGCCAGATGCTCAAGCTGTAGGGTGGGCAAAGCGCAGCGTGCCCACCTCCACCGGTCGTGCATCTGAAGGTGGGCACGTCGCTTCGCTCCTTTGCCCACCCTACACGGCTCAAGCGCGATTGCCCCACCTCCAGCTTCGGCGTACCAAGCGCCCCATGAACCAGCCGCACACCGCACCGCTCCTGTTCGACCGTGCCCTTCTCCGCGCGCGACAGGCGCGTGCGAGCAAGCAAGGCGCGGACACCTTCCTGCTCGATCGCGTCATCGAGGATATGAGTGATCGCCTGCAGGCCGTGTTGCGGCAGTTCAGCAATGGCGTGGATGTCGCGACGCCCGGCTCGAGCCTGGCGGATACGCTCAAAAGCCGCGTTGCTTCGCTCGCCCATGTCCATGTGCCTGACGACGAGAGCAAAGGCCTCGGCCTCGCGCCGGCCTCGCTCGATCTCGCGGTCTCCGCGCTCGGGCTGCATCTGGTCAATGATCTGCCCGGAGTGATGGCGCAGTTGCGCCGCGCGCTGAAGCCGGATGGTTTTCTCATCGCCGCGCTGCTCGGCGGCGATACGCTCACCGAACTGCGCCAGTCCTTCGCCGCGGCTGAAGCTGAGCTCGAAGGCGGCATCTCGCCGCGTGTCGCGCCGATGGCCGATCTGCGCGATGTCGGCGCGTTGCTGCAACGTGCGGGTTTTGCGCTGCCGGTGACGGATGTCGACAATGTCGTCGTGCGCTATAGCAGCGCTTTCGCGCTGATGCAGGATCTGCGGCGTATGGGCGCGACGAATATCCTCGTCGAGCGCCGCCGTACCCCGCTGCGCCGCGCCACCTTGCTGCGCATGGCACAGATCTATGCGGAGCGCTTTGCTGACGCCGATGGCCGCATCCGTGCGACCTTCGACATCATCTGGCTGTCCGGCTGGGCGCCGCATGAAAGCCAGCAAAAGCCGCTGAAGCCGGGATCGGCGAAAGCGAGTCTCGCGGATGCGGTGCGGGGTGTGACGAAGGAGTAGCCCGGATGGAGCGCAGCGAAATCCGGGGACCGGCAGTCCGCTGAAACTCTGATTCCCGGATTACGCTGCGCTCTATCCGGGCTACGGCTGCGAGTTACAACAACCCCGTCAAATGCGGGATCAGCGGAATGTCCGCCGCCGGCATGGGATAGTCGCGCAGCTTGTTCGGCCGCACCCATTTCAGGTTCTGGCCTTCCTTCGAGATCGCCAGCCCTTCCCAGCGCCGGCAGATATAGAGCGGCATCAGCAGATGGAAGTCGTCATAGGCATGGCTGGCGAAGGTCAGCGGCGCCAGGCACGCTTCCTTCACCGTGATGCCGAGCTCCTCATGCAACTCGCGGATCAGCGCCGCCTCCGGCCGCTCGCCCGGCTCCAGCTTGCCGCCGGGAAATTCCCAGAGGCCGGCCAGCGTCTTGCCTTCCGGCCGCTGTGCGATGAGCACGCGGCCGTCGGCATCGATCAATGCACAGGCGACGACGAGGACGAGTTTCATGGGGCAGCTCGTGCAAGAATAGTCGCGACCAGAGAAGCAGGAAATGTCCTGTCAATACGGTCGGACGATGACCGGATCTGCTCAGACGAGACAAAATCGGTGACGTCAAAACGCTTGCGTTCGATCGCCGCGACACGGACGGCACCTTCGCGCAAGACTTCGGAGCCAGCGCGCACTTTGATCCACGCATAGTATTTCGGATACGCAACACCCGACTGCGTCGGTTGCTCGCGCAGCAATTCGTACTCCACCGACGTTGCCGAGTCGGCGATGGAGGCGCGCGCGTAATCCAGCAGGTCCCGTTGCATCAGTGTGCGGAAATCCTGCGTCGCGGGCACATTGGCGTCGATATGTGACCGCTGGATCGCCGCAACCGGGTTTTGGATCGACTGTGCAAAGCCGGGGGCGCTACACAGTGTGAGGACCATGATGGAGGAAAGCGTGCGCCTCATTGAGCAGCCTGTCGCTTACGACCGGTAGTCGCCATTGATGGCGACATATTCCTTGGTCAAGTCGCAGGTCAGCACGCGGTCGCGGCCCTTGCCGAGACCGAGCGCCACCTTGATCTGCACCTTGTCGTTCTTCATCGCATTCGACACTTCGGTCTCGTCATAGGACGGATCGCGCGCACCCGACTTGGCGACGCGGATGCCGTTGAACGAGATCGACAGCTTGTCGCGATTGGCGGGCTCGCCGGCTTTGCCGACCGCCATCACCACGCGGCCCCAATTGGCGTCCTCGCCGGCAATCGCCGTCTTCACCAGCGGCGAATTGGCGATCGACATGGCGATTTTTCGCGCCGAAGCCTTGGTGGTCGCGCCTTCGACGACGACTTCCACGAGCTTGCGCGCGCCTTCGCCGTCACGGGCGACCTGCTCGGCGAGATCGTTGAGGATCACATGCAGCGCCTTCACGAAAGCTTTCAGGCGCACATCGCTCGCCTTGGTGATTTTTGGCGCGCCCTGCGCCGCGGCAGCGCCGGTGGCGAACATCAGCAGCGTGTCCGAGGTCGAGGTGTCGCCATCGATGGTCACGGCGTTGAACGAATCCGTGACGCCGGCCTTGAGCAGCGCCTGCAACGCCGGCGCCGAGATCGGCGCGTCGGTGAAGATGAAGGACAGCATAGTCGCCATGTCAGGCGCGATCATGCCGGCGCCCTTGGCCATGCCGTTGATGGTCACGGTGGCCTTGCCGAGCTTCACCTTGGCGGTGGCGACCTTCGGAAAAGTATCCGTGGTCATGATCGCCTTGGCGGCCTCGAGCCAGCCATCGGGCGTTACGGTCTCAGCCAGCTTGTCGAGTACGCCGTTGAACTTGGTGGCGTCGAGGGGCTCGCCGATCACACCCGTCGAGGCGAGGAAGATCTCGTTCGGCTTGCAGCCGACGGCCTTCGCCGCGATGTCGCCGGTGAGTTTTGTCGAGGCCTTGCCGGTCTTGCCGGTGAAGGCGTTGGCGTTGCCGGAATTCACCACCAGCGCCTGTGCCTTGCCGCCCTTCAGCACCGCGCGGCACCATTCCACCGGGGCCGACGGGCACTTCGATGTGGTGAACACGCCGGCCGCCGTCGTGCCCTTGTCCATCACCGCGAGCAGCACGTCGGTGCGGCCCTTGTAGCGGATGCCGGCGGCAGCCGTGCCGAGGCGAACGCCTGCGATTTCAGGCATCGCCGGAACATTGGTGGGAGCAAGGGGCGAAACGGGAGACGGTTTGGCCATGAGCGCTTTCAGCTTTCAGGAAGAAGATGACGCGCTCTGTATCATCTCTCGTGCAGCGGTGGGAGAGGCGTTTGCCGTCATCTCCCTGTCACGCGATCGATGCCACGCAGCGCGTCAGTTCGCCCCGAACTTGAAGCGGCCATCGCTTTCGAGGAACGGCCCGCTACGCATATAGAGCTGGCCGTTTTCGCCGATGAAGAACAGCGTGTTCTTCGGCACTTTCTTGGCGCCCTTCAGCAGGAACTTTGCGTTGTTGGTGCCCATCTTATACGCGAAAGTCTTGCCGGATGCGTCGTAGCCATAGCCCATATCGGGCGTCAGCACCCAGGGCGTGGCACCGGGTGCCGGCGCCTGCGCATGGGCCGGCGCGACCAGGGTAACAGCGGCCAACATGGTTGCGCCGAACAATGTGGAAGCGCGAATGGTCATCCCCCGAATCTCCGTGTCGTGCTGATGAAGTTGCGTGCGGGCCTACCGGCATCCGTTGCTTGAACAAATCACGAACGCATGTGCGACGTCAACAAGCGGGTTGATCCTGATCAGTTTGCCATTTCGCGCGCGTCGCGACACGACTATCTTTCACCACCGGGCAAGCCGGTACGTGATGTGCGGCGATGGGGATGGTTCGAATGCGTGGCTTTTTAAAATCGATATCTGTCGCGGGCGTGATGGCCTTGGCGCCTGGCATGGCGCAGGCCGACGATTTCAATCTCAGCCACAACCAGCGCATCTCCTGCAGCCGTGGCCTCAGCCCCGGCAAGCTGTCAACGGCGACCTGTCGCTCCTATGCGTATCTGTTCAATGCCAAGACGTCGGAATATTTCCGCTGCACCGTGTCGCTGTCGATGACGCGCGACACCAGGGAAGTCATCAACGTGCAGAGTGATGGCGGCTGCAGCAAGAAGGCGCGCATTTTCGATACCGATGGCAACTATTCGTTCGACGTCGCGGAGACCGAGCCGCCGAACACCAATTCCTTCTTCGGCAGCGGCGGCGTCGTGCTGTGGGCGAGCGACAACACCCAGCAGAAGGTGCGCGCCTGTGTGACCATTCCGTCAGGGATCGGTTCGGACGTCTCGCGCTGTGTCGATATGAAGTTCGAATAGCAGCGCTGAAAAGAAAAGGGCGGCTGAAAGCCGCCCTTCGCATTCACGATGACCGTTCATCTTACTCCGGCTTGATGCCGGCGAACTGGGCGACCTTGCCCCACTTCTCGGATTCCGACTGGACATAGGCATCCATGTCCGCCGGCGAACCACCGACCGGGTCGGCGCCGAGCTTGATCAGGCGCGCCTTGCCTTCCTCGGACTTGATGTACTTGTCGACCGAGGCATTGAGCTTGCCGGTGATCTCCTTCGACGTCTTGGCAGGAGAGGTGATGGTGAACCACGAGGCGGCGTCATAGCCGGGGACGCCGGCTTCGGCGATGGTCGGAATGTCCTTCATGGGCTCCCAGCGCTTGGCGGTGGAGACGGCGAGCGGACGGATCTGGTTGCTCTCGGCGAAGGGCTGCGCGGCGGGCAGGTTGTCGATCATCAGATGCACGCGGCCGCCGATCAGGTCGGTGAGCGCCGGCGCGCTGCCGCGGAACGGCACGTGGGTCAGCTTCACGCCGGTCATTGACTTGAACAGTTCGGTGGACAGATGCGCCGTCGAGCCGAGGCCCGGCGTGCCGTAGAAGAACTGGTCGGGCTTGCCCTTGGCCAGCTCGATGAACTCCTGCACAGACTTGGCCGGCAGCGAGTTGGTGACCGAGAACAGGTTCGGCACCTTGGCGATGATGATGACGGACGAGAAGTCCTTCACCTGATCATACGGCATGTTCTTGAACACGAACTTGTTGATCGCGTGCGTGCCCGGCGTGCCGACCAGGAACGTGTAGCCGTCGCCATCGGCCTTGGCGACGAAGTCGGCCGCGATATTGCCGCCGGCGCCGGTCTTGTTCTCGACGATGAACTGCTGGCCGTATTCCTCGGACATCTTCTGCGCGACGAGGCGGGCGAGAATGTCGGTGGTGCCGCCGGCGGCGAAGGGCACGACGAACTTCACAGGCTTGGTGGGCCAGTCAGCCGCACTGGCGCCGCGGCCGATCAGCGGGAGGGTGCCGAGGGCGGCAGCGCCGCCAAGGATCACGGAACGGCGGGACGGAAAGCGAATCGACGACGACATTTCAGATGGGTCCTTTGCGATCGAGTCCCTGCGGGACGAATTGCGCGCAAGCTACGCCGCCGCACCGCAGGTTGCTACAGTAATGGCGTACCATCCTTAAGCATTCGGTACTAAGCGGGATGACATGCGCCGTTTGGCCGCGTCTCCGGCATCAGCATGATGAACAGAATGAGTCCAACTGCAGCGACGCCAGCAAGCGTCAGGAAAGCAGCGCTATATCCCGCGACGACGATGATGACACCCGCGACAAAAGTACTAAGCGCGCCGCCCAATCCTGCAGCAGTTGCAATGGCACCCTGGCTCACATTGAAGTGGCCCGTGCCTTGTGTGAGGTCGGCAACGACCAGCGGGAACAGCGCGCCATAGATGCCGGCGCCGATGCCGTCGAGCAATTGCACGCCGACCAGCCAGTACGGATTGTCGCTGAGCGGATAGAGCGCGCCGCGCAGGATCAGTACCGCGAGGGCACAAGCGAAGATGGGTTTGCGTCCCCAGTTGTCCGCCTGGCGGCCAACGATAACGGCGACCGGAATCATCACGACCTGCGCCGCGACAATGCAGGCCGCCATCAGCGTTGTGCCGAGCGCATTGTTGACCAGTGCGAGCTTCTGCCCGACCAGCGGCAGCATCGCGGCATTGGAAAAGTGAAACAGCACAGTTGCGGCGGCGAAGACCAATAGCGGCTTGCTGGTCAGCAGCACGCGAAAACCTGATGGTTGGTCGTCGCTGTGGCCTTTGGCTTGTTCGAGTTCGTGCAGGCCGCGTGCGACATCGTGGTCGATGGCTCCGGCGGGAATGGCAAGCATCGCGACAATGCTGGCCAGTGCCATCGCGGCCATCAGCCAGAACACGACGACAGGCCCGAACGCAAAGGCCAGTCCGCCAGCCAGTGCGGCGGCGACTGCATTGCCGGCATGGTTGAACGCTTCATTGCGGCCGATGCGCCTGGCGAACGCACGAGGCCCAACGATACCCAGCGTGATGGCGGCGAGCGCTGGCGCGAAGATGGCGGCGGCGATTCCTGTCAGCGCCTGCGTGGTCGCGACGAACAGGAAGCCGGGATAGAGCGGCAGCACGACGGAGCCCACCGTGACGATGATCGCTGCAATGATCACGGCGGCGCGTTTGGCCGTGGTCCTGTCGATCAGCGCGCCTGCCGGCGTCTGCGCCAGAATGCCGGCGATCGCGGCGATGGACATCACGGCGCCGATCGAGGCCTCATCCCATTTCTGCACGGTGAGTAGATAGATCGCGAGATAGGGCCCCAGCCCGTCGCGCACATCGGCGAGGAAGAAGTTCAGCGCGTCGAGCGGATGTCTGGTCGTCTCTGCGGCGGCTGGCACCGGATGGCCCTCACGGCACGTCAGGGTGCCCGGCAGGCAACATGGCGGCGGGGATTCCGGTTCCGCGGTAAAATCAACGCTGCCGTCATTGCGAGGAGCGCAGCGACGAAGCAATCCAGAAAGCCACAAGCAAAGACTGGATTGCTTCGTCGCCAAGAGGCTCCTCGCAATGACGGTGATTTGTAACTGTGCTCGCAAAGACGTATTGTTGTTCAGGATCAGGAGCCGGGCATGGGTAGCCTGAAAAAGAAAGCTTCCTTGCATCGCCTCCCGACGACGCCCGGTGAGATGCTGCTCAAGGAGTTCCTGGAGCCGAATGACATTTCGGCTCGAGCTCTTGCGCGCGACCTTGGTGTGCCGCCAAATCGCATCACGGGCATTATCAACGGCAAGCGCGCGATAACGGCCGAGACGGCGGTGCTGCTCGAAGGGCGCCTTGGGATGCCCGGTGAGTTCTGGATGAAGCTGCAATCAAATTACGATCTGGCCGTCGCCCGGCAACGGCAGTCGGAAGCAGCGTAAAACGCGGACAAAAACAAAAGCCGCGATGTTTTCACATCGCGGCTTGCAGTCAGGTCGTGCGGGCCGGTCTTACTTGCCGATGCCCTTTTCCTTGAAATATTTCAGTGCGCCGGGATGGAACGGGACCGGCGACCGCTCCTGCACCTGGTTGTCGAGATTGAAGCTCTCGGCTTCCTTGTGCACGGCGACGATATCGGCCTTCTTCTCCACCAGCGTCTTGACGATGTTATAGGCGTCGTCGTCGCTCATCTTGTCGTTGGTGACGATGATGTTCCAGACCTCGGTATTGGCATTGTCCTTGTCCATGCCGGGATAGATGCTCTTGCTGATATTCGAGGCTGAATACAGCTTGCCGTATTTGGCGTTCATCTTGTCGGCGAGATCTGCATGGTCGATCATCTTGATCTTCATGCCAGGTGTCGCGGCAAGGTCGGTCACGGCTGCCGTCGGCACGCCGCCGACCCAGAAGAAAGCGTCGATCTTGCGATCCTTGAGGGCGTTGACGCTTTCGGCGACGCCGAGGCGCTCACGCTTCAGGTCCTTGTCCTTGTCGAGGCCGCCGGCTTCGATGACGCGGAAGGCCATCACTTCGGTGGCGCTGCCCGGCGAACCCGTGGAGACGCGCTTGCCCTTGAGGTCCGAGAACTTCTCGATGCCGGTGCCTTCCACCGTCACCACATGCATGCGGTTTGGATAGACGACCAGCAGCGTGCGCAGCGGGACCTTGCCGCTCTTGAACTTGTCTTCGCCCTTGAAGGCGTCGAGCGCCGCGTCGGCCATGGTGAAGCCCATCTCGCTCTGGCCCGAGGCGATCAGCTTGAGGTTATCGACGGAGCCGCCGGTGACTTCCGCCGTCGCCTGCGTGTTCGGCAAAGCCTTCGACAGCACATTGGCGATGGCGCCGCCGAGCGGATAATAGACGCCGCCGGTGCCGCCGGTGCCGATGGCCATGGTCTTCTGCTGCGCGATGGCCGCGCCGGCCAGACCGGCAGTGGCGATAACAGCCACGGCGATGGTCGTCTTCCTGAAATGCTTGAACATGGACTTCCTCTCCCTCCAGTGATGGTGATGGCGCGGCGGTTATTTCACCGCGCCGACTTCCTTGAGATATTTGAGCGTGCCGGGATGATACGGCGCCGGCGATTGCGCCGGGGTCTGCGTGGCGAGATTGATGTTCTCGGCTTCTTTGTGCACGGCGACGAGATCGGCCTTGTTCTCGAAGATCGCCTTGGTGATTGCATAGGCCGTCTCGTCCGACATCTTGTCGGTGGCCATGATCTGGTTCCAGGCGGCGAAGCCTTTGCTGTCGGTGGTCTGGCCCGGATAGCTGCCGGCCTTGATCACGCTGGGGGCGAAGATCTGGCCGTATTTCTTGACGATCGGCTCCAGCAGGTGATCGATCTCGATCAGCTTGATGTGCACGCCCGGAGTGGCCGCAAGATCGACCACCGCCGCCGTCGGCACGCCGCCGCCCCAGAAGAAGGCGTCGATCTTGCGATCCTTCAGCGCTGCCGCCGACTCCGCCACCGAGAGTCGCTCGCGCTTGACGTCCTTGTCCTTGTCGAGGCCGGCGGCCTCCAGCAAACGGAAGGTCTGCGCTTCCGAGGCCGAGCCCGGCGCGCCGCCGGAAATGCGCTTGCCCTTGAGGTCGGCGAATTTCTCGATGCCCGTGCCGGCAATGGTCACCACATGCACGGGGCTGGAATAGACGGCGACGATGGTGCGCAGCGGCACCGGCTTCTTGAATTTCTGCTCGCCCTTGATGGCGTCAGAGGCGACGTCGCCGGTCATGAAACCAAGATCGGCCTGGCCGGTTTCCAGCAGCTTGATGTTATCGACACTGCCGCCGGTGACTTCGCCGGTGGCCTGGGTGTGCGGGAGTTTCTTCGACAGCATATTCGCAAGGCCGCCGCCGAGCGGATAGAAGATGCCTCCGGTGCCGCCGGTCGCGATCGCAATGGTCTTTTCCTGCGCCGTCGCCGGATGTGTCACGCAGGCGATGCCGAGCAGAGCGAAGCTGAAAGCCGTCCATTTCATCGTTGCACTCCCTGAAGTTGGCGGCGCCGCTTATGTGCGGCGTCCGCTGGTCTTGTTCTTGTTGAAGTCTCCTACGCCGCCACCGGCTCGGCGCGGGTGCGTGCCTGCCAGAGTAGTACCCCGAGGCCGATGATCAGGCCCGGCAGGAATGTGTAGCTGATGTCGCGACCGATGATGGCTTCGATGATCGCCTCGATCAGGCTCGGGAACACCAGCAGCAATCCCGATAGCAGAAGCAGTCCGCGCTCGATCGGCGTATTTTGTCGCAGACCCCAGTTCTGCGCGCAGGCGGCGAGGGCGAGCAGGCCGCAGGTGGTCTTGAAGGTGATCTCGAGGATGTCCACCCAAGAGCCGCCCTTCGGGATCGACAGCAGGAGACCGACGCCCTGGGGATCACAGACGAACACGAACGGCACCAGGAAGGCCGGCAGCGTGTATTTCCAGGATTGCAGCGTGGTCTTGTAGGGATCGCCGCCGGTAATTGCAGCGGCCGCAAAAGGCGACAACGCAGTCGGTGGGGAGACTTCCGAGAGCACGGCGTAATAGAAGATGAACATATGCGCGGCGTAGTCGGGCACGCCCAGCTTGATCAGCGCCGGCGCCGCGATCACGGCGCAGATGATGTAGGACGCGGTCACCGGCACCGCGAGGCCGATGATCCAGACGATCAGCGCCGTATAGAGCGCCGTCAGCAGCAGGCTGCCGCCGGCATAGGCGATGACGATGGACGAGAATTTCAGGCCGAGGCCGGTGAGGGTGACGACGCCGACCACGATGCCGGCGCAAGCGCAGGTGGTGGCGGCATTCAGCGCGCCGATCGAGCCTTCCGACAACGCCTTCACCAGCTTCTTCGGCATCAAGGCGGTGTCCTTGCGCAGGAAGCTGAGCGCAAACGTCACCAGGATCGCGTAGAACACCGACAGTGCCGGCGAGAAGCCGATCACCATGAAGACTACGACGGCGAGCAGTGAGATGAAGTGGAAGCCGTAGCGCTTGGTCATCGCGCCGAGGCCGAGCTCGGGCGTGATATTGACGTTCTTGGCGCCAAAGCGCTTGGCGTCGATCTCCACCATGATCAGCAGCGACAGGTAGTAAAGAATGGTCGGGATGGTGGCCATCCAGATCACGTCGAGATAGCTGATCTTGAGGAATTCGGCGATCAGGAACGCCGCGGCGCCGAGCACCGGCGGCGACAGGATG
>Ga0209564_1003377_pt1 | contig 11027 bp, 12 predicted proteins | sample AraplaCol_mMF_r2_FD_184272 | JGI IMG/M metagenome (GOLD analysis project Ga0209564, IMG submission 184272) | Arabidopsis root microbial communities from North Carolina, USA - plate scrape MF_Col_mMF_r2 (SPAdes) (version 3) | ecosystem: Host-associated > Plants > Roots > Endosphere | place: USA... | reverse complement strand
TTCGAGATCTCGGCGTTGACCTTGTCGGCGTCCTTGCCGAGCGCGCGCAGCACCTCCGAGATCTCGAACAGCGAGGTCGGGCAGACGTCGGGGCAGTGGGTGTAGCCGAAGAAGATCAGGGTCGGCTTGCCCTTCAGGCTCTTGTCGGTGACGGCCTTGCCGTTCTGGTCGGTGAGCTGGAACGGGCCGCCGATCGCGGCCGGCTGCGCCACCTTGCTGACCCCGCCCATGGCCCAGAACATGATTAGGAGCCCGAGGACGAGACTTGCGGCGAAGGCGGTCGCGATCACCAGCGGGCGGGCGGCGGAACTCATGAGCGGAAAACTTCCTGTCGGAGGTCAGAAGCAGGCAGCGAAGCCGGTCCTGATCATTTCGAAGAACACCTGGCTGCCGTAGTGGAACCAGAGCGCGAGCACGCCGAGCACGACCAGCCCGCCGACGCCGGCGCCTGCCAAGAGCAGCACGGCCTGCGTCCGGCCGGCAGTGGACGAATTGTCCTGTAATGGATGGGCGGGGTGCAGTGGTTGAGCCATGACAACGATGGGGGCGAAGGCCCCGGTTCCCTGGCTTTCAGATAGGCTTTAGCCCGCCTCCGGGCAAGGCGCCGCCAGCAGGCAAGGCGCCGCTGGCGAGCCCAACGATCCCGTCATGCCGGGCGGATGTCAGTGAAGCAGCTGGCCCCGGGCCGTCTCGAGCTGTTCGACTTGCGGGAGGGGCCGGCGCGCCGGCTTCGTCGCCGAGGCCTGCGCGTCCAGGTAGCAGGGCTTGTACATGGCCTGGAGCTGCCTGCCCTTCAGGAACAGCATGTGCGGGGTGAGGCCGCCGCGCTGGCTGATCCAGCGCTTCACCTGCGAGGGATACATCGCATAGAGCATCTGGGTCGCTTCGGGATTGGTGACGGCGCGGCCATTGGCGCCGAAATCCCAGGCGGCGTGGAAGCCGAGCGTCGCGCTCGAGGTCACGCAGATGCGGTCATGCGGGATGGCACCGAGGACGATGGTGCAGGCCGAGGCGCAGAGGCCATCGATGATGACGGTCTCGCCCGATTGCCTGAGGTCCTGGTATTTGTCGACGTAGGTTCCAATCCGGCCGCCGCGGTCATCCGCGATCCGGACCACCGCGTGAGAAGCTCCCATGCCCGCGATCAAGAGAACCGCCGCAAGCAACCCCGTCAGAAACTTCATTGTCCCCCGCCCCAGTCGAATTCGAATCTGCGTGTCAGGTGGTGATGCACGGCTAGCGTCCGTCGTAACCAAGGTTTTGTCTAGGCAGGCGGGCTCGATCAAAACAAATTCAAATCCAGTGTTGCGTCGGCGCTGCACCCGGACGGACTTAATCCCAAACTGGAACAAGTTAACGAGGTCTTACGCGCCGCGCCCTTGATCTCAGTTGCAACCGCTGGCTTCAATCCGGGCAACTACAGGGCGGAACCGGTAGAGGGGGGAAGACATGGCTGAAGAGACTGATGTCATCGTCGTCGGCGCGGGACTGTCGGGCCTGGTGGCCGCGACGGAGATTGCGGACGCGGGCAAGCGCGTCATCGTGGTCGACCAGGAAGGCGAGCAGTCGATCGGCGGCCAGGCGTTCTGGTCGTTCGGCGGATTATTCCTGGTCGATTCGCCGGAGCAGCGCCGGCTCGGCATCAAGGACTCCTTCGACCTTGCGATGCAGGACTGGCTCGGCACCGCCGGCTTCGACCGCGACGAGGATTTCTGGCCGCGCAAATGGGCCGAGGCCTATGTCGCCTTCGCGGCGGGCGAGAAGCGCGGCTGGCTGCGCGCGATGGGCCATCGCATCTTCCCCGTGGTCGGCTGGGCCGAACGCGGCGGCTACGACGCGATGGGTCACGGCAATTCGGTGCCGCGCTTCCACGTCACCTGGGGCACCGGTCCCGGCATCGTCGAGCCGTTCGAGCGCCGCGCACGCGAGGCGATGACGAGCGGCCGGCTGGTCTTCAAGTTCCGGCATCGTGTCGATGCGCTCTCCATCACCAACGGCACCGTGAATGGCGTCAGCGGCGCGATCCTCGCCCCCGACAATGTCGAGCGGGGCAAGAGCTCGTCGCGCAACGTCGTCGGCGAGTTCGCACTGAAGGCGCAGGCCGTGATCGTGGCGTCCGGCGGCATCGGCGGCAATCACGAGCTGGTGCGGCAGAACTGGCCGAAGCGGCTGGGCGAGCCGCCTAAATTCATGATCTCCGGCGTGCCCGAGCATGTCGACGGCCGCATGATCGGCATCACCGAAAAGACGGGCGCGCGGCTGATCAACCGCGACCGCATGTGGCATTATGTCGAAGGCATCCAGAACTGGTCGCCGATCTGGCCGCGCCACGGCATCCGCATCCTGCCCGGCCCCTCCTCGATGTGGTTCGACGCCACGGGCACGCGGCTGCCGCCGCCGCTCTTCCCCGGCTCCGACACGCTCGGCCAGCTCCAATACATCATGTCCACCGGCTACGATTATTCCTGGTTCGTCCTGACCCAGAGCATCATCAAGAAGGAGTTCGCGCTGTCGGGCTCGGAGCAGAACCCCGACCTCACGGGAAAAAGCTGGCGCATGACGATCAAGCGCGCCACCAACAAGGGCGCGCCGGCGCCGGTCGAGGCGTTCAAAAGCCATGGTGTCGACTTCATCGTGCGCGACAAGATCGAGGACCTTGTGGCGGAGATGAACAAGCTTGCCGGCAACGACCTGCTCAAGCTCGAGCACATCAGGATGCAGATCGAGGCGCGCGACCGCGAGATCGCCAATCCCTACGTCAAGGATGCGCAGGTGATGAACATCCACAATGCGCGGCGCTATATCGGCGACAAGCTGATCCGCACCGCCTCGCCGCACCGCATCCTCGATCCCGCGCAGGGGCCGCTGATCGCGGTCAAGCTCAACATCCTCACCCGCAAGACGCTGGGCGGCTTCGAGACCGATCTCGACTCCCGCGTGTTCGGCGCGGAGGGCAGCGTCATTCCCGGCCTTTACGCGGTCGGCGAAGCCGCAGGTTTCGGCGGCGGCGGCGTGCACGGCTATCGCTCGCTGGAAGGCACCTTCCTCGGCGGCTGCCTGTTCTCGGGCCGCAATGCCGGACGCGCGGCCGCGAAGGCAGTGGGCTGATGATACGGCGGTGGATGCAGATCGGGGTGTGTCTTGCGGCATTGACCGCCACCTCGGTCGCATCCGCCGACACCATCGACGTCAACGGCGTGAAGCGCTCCTACACCGCGCAGCTGCCGGCGAAGAAGCCGGCGCCGCTGGTGGTCGTGCTGCACGGCAAGACCCAGCGCGGCGCCGACATGGTCGCGCGGACGGCGTGGCCGCAGGTCGCCAAGCGCGAAGGCTTTGCCGTGGTGTTTCCCGATGGCCTCAACCATGCATGGGCCGATGCGCGGACCAGAGCGGGCCCCGCGCTCCGCGGCCCGCCCGTCGGCACCGACGACGTCGGCTTCATCGCAAAGCTTGTCGAGAAGCTGGTGGCGAACGGCACGGCCGATCCGAAGCGTGTCTATGTCGCCGGCGTCTCCAACGGCGGCGCGATGGCGATGACCCTCGTCTGTGCGCGCGCCGACCTGTTCGCGGCCGGCGCCAGCGTGATCATGAACCTCACCGACGAGGCCGCCGTCACCTGCCATCCATCGCGGCCGCTGCCGATGCTGCTCATGAACAGCACCGCGGACCCCTTGGTCCCCTATGCCGGCGGCCGCGGATCGAGCTATTTTGCCGCAGACGGGTTCTGGTCGACCGAGGACACGCTGGCGTTCTGGCGCAAGCTCAACGGCTGCGAGACGGACGATGCCGCCAGCGTCGATCTGCCCCACAAAAATCCCGCGGACCAGTCCACGGTCACCCGGATCACCTCGCGCTGCCCGACCGGGCACGACGTCGTGCTCTACCGTGTCAATCATGGCGGCCACCGCATGCCCGGCTTTGCGCCGGATGCCCGCTTCCCGCGGGTTGCCACCAGCCTGCTCGGGCCGCAGAACGTCGACATCGACGGCGCCGAGACGATCTGGACATTCTTCAGTCACTTTCCGTGAGCGGCGCATGCGTTGCCTGTCACGCATGCGTGCCGGGGGTGGCTGATCGCGGCGCGCTGCGCTAGACAGGGCCGCCATTCCAGCAGGAGACCCCCAATGAGCATTCAACGTTTCGAAACCGGCCCGCGCATGAGCCAGGCCGTCGTGCACGGCAACACCGTCTATCTCGCCGGCGTCGTCGCCAACAATGCGGCCGGCGAAAGCGTGACCAAGCAGACCCAGGACATCCTGAAGACGATCGACGGCCACCTCGCCAAGGCCGGCACCGACAAGTCGAAGCTGCTCTCGGCCACGATCTACATCACCGACATGAAGACCTTCGGCGAGATGAACGCCGTGTGGGACGCCTGGGTCTCCCCCGGCAACACCCCGGCCCGCGCCACCGTCGAAGCCAAGCTGGCGGCCGCGCAATACACCGTCGAGATCATGGTCACGGCCGCGAAGTAAAGTAACGCCGAGTTCTCCGCCAAAGGGCGGCGAGAGTAGCCAACAAAGCAGAAGCCCCGCGTACGCGGGGCTTTATCTTATTCCCCAGGGGCGCGTCCGCCAGCGCGCCATAATTCCGATCACCAGAATTCCTTTTGCCAGCTTCCTCCAGTTCTTTGATAGAGCGGTTCAGATCAGCCATCAGCTTGCCGGTAGATTGGCCAGTTGTTACTCTTAGCTTTTCCGCCTGCTCTCTCTGCCTTACCGACATCTGCAGCAATTCGATTACATCGCGCATAGCCTGCAAATAGTATTTCTGGTTTTCAGATACTACCATCTTGCCCGAGAGCACACTCTCGTAGACGTGCGACACATCGATCCAGCCTTGACGTTCAAGTATCTGCTCAAGATCAACCGGAAAAATGCGCATGGACGCTTTGTTGCCGCCCGTTCCATGCTTTGCGAGAAACTCGGCCGCCAGCTCGGAGCAGAAGAAGCTCCGCAGGAAGAAGCGCCGGACTACCGGAAAATTCCGGAATACGAAGACGGAGTTATACTTTGCTCCGTATACGGACTCCGCTTCCTGAAACACGGGAAGCCCGAAATAGTCCACCTTCGGAGAACGATAGGCCTTCATCCTTCCGTCGCGAAATCGCCTTGTCGCAAAGAGAGTGTCCCATCCCTCGATTGTCACGCCCGTCACGGGAATCGAATGCAGTGCGCCGGCCTGACTGATGGTAATCATCACATGCGACCATTTCGCCCTGCGGCCCCGGAGCAATGTCTGGGTGGCCAGGACGAGACGATCATCGGAAGTGAAGATGACGTCACCATTCACTGGAAAATCGTATGACATATGTCTCACCAAATGACTGAGTTGAAATTACCTCCTTAAAACGAACTGCATGATATCACTATTTAGACGTGTATTGCCATCCAGACCATTGCGACTGGATGACGCCGATCTGACATGTGCGCGACGATGACCTCCGAGGTAATCGATCCGCGCACGCGAACCTTCGATAGTGACGGTCAGCCGGACACGGCGTCATCGAAGGAGAGCAACATGACCGACCACATCGCCATCGCCCACTGCTACATCGATCTCTGGAACGAACGCACGCCGAGCCGCCGGCGCGAGCTGCTGAGCGAGACATGGACGGCCGATGCCAGCTATGTCGATCCGCTGATGAAGGGCGACGGCCGCGATGGCATCGACGCGCTGATCTCGGGCGTGCAGCAGCGCTTTCCCGATTTCAGATTCAAGCTGATCGGCGAGCCCACCGGCTACGGCGACCATGTGCGGTTCTCATGGGGGCTTGGTCCTGACGGCGCCGACAGCCCGATCAAGGGAACGGACTTCGCCGTGCTGAAGGACGGGCGGATCAAGAGCGTGACGGGATTCCTGGACCAGGTGCCTGCGGGAGCGTGAGGTCTATCTTACCCTCCCCTGGAGGGGGAGGGGCGGCTCGCATGGCGCGCAGCGCAATGTGAGACGGGGTGGGGTAACAGTCTCTCAACCGAGGCGATGCCCGCGTGGAGAGATCATCCCACCCCGCTCGCGCTACGGGCTCCCCCCCTCCCCCTCCAGGGGAGGGTGGGAGCCCGCGGCTTCGTTCCTAGCTTTCAATCCGCAACCGATACGCCGCCTTCGCATTCGCTCCGAACGCCTTCTCGCGCACGGTCGGCCCGAGCCTCGCCAGGCACGCCTCCAGCGCGCCCTTGATCTCGCCGTAGCTGCCTGCCAGCAGGCACACCGGCCAGTCAGAGCCGTAGATCAGGCGGTCCTCGCCGAAACACTTCGCCGCATGCGCGACGTACGGGAGCAGCCGCTCCGCATCCCAATCGTCCCACTTCGCTTCCGTCGCGAGCCCCGAGATCTTGCACCAGACGTTGCCGCAGGCAGCCAAAGCTGCGATGCGGTCCGTCCATTCGTCGCTCCCGCCATCGGCGATCGGCGGCTTTGCGGCATGGTCGAGCACGAAGCGCGCTCGCGGGAAGGCCTGTGCGGTTGCGATCGCGGCGGGCAATTCGCGGCTGCGGACCAGGAAATCATAGGTGAGGTCGCGGGCGAACACCGCGGTTAGGCCGCGTTGCACGTCTTCGCGCAGCAGCCAATCGGGATCGGCCTCGTCGTGGACCTGGTGGCGGATGCCGACCAGCTTGTTGCCGCCGGGCAACGCGCGCAGCCGGTCCAGCGTGTCGCCGAGATCGCCGTCAGTCAGATCGGCCCAGCCGACGACGCCGATCACCGAAGGCGTCGCATGCGCGATCCGCAAAAATTCATCGGTCTCCTCCAGCGCGGAGCGGCACTGCACGACGATGCTCGCGCCGATGCCGTTCGCCTTCAACAGCGGCGCGAGATCCCCGGGGCCGAAAGCGCGGCGGATCGGCGCGAGCTCGGGCGCGTTCATCCAGGGATAGTCGGCGTGTGCGGGATCCCAGAAATGCTGATGCGCGTCGATGATCATGGTCTACGCACCACCCGGCAGCGGCGCCCGCGCATCGACGAGATTTCGCGCACGCAGCTCCTGCCAGAACGACGCCGGCACTCTCCGACATCGCGATGTTGTCGGCGACTTCGCCGGCGTTGCGTGCGCCCATCACCGCGACCGTCACCGCCGGATGGGCCATGCAGAACTGCAGCGCGGCGGCCTTCAGCTCGGTGCCGTGCTTGCGGCAGAGCTCGTCGAGCGCGAGCGCACGGGCGACGAGTGCTGCATCCGCATCCTGATAGTTGAACTTCGCGCCTGTCTGCGGGTTCGCCAGGATGCCGCTGTTGTAGATGCCGCCGAGCAGGATGCCGATGTTCTTCGTCTTGCAGACCGGGAACAGCGCATCCAGCGCGCCTTGGTCCAGCAGCGTGTAGCGGCCTGCGAGCAGGAAGCAATCGACCGGCACGGTCTCCGCGAAACGAACCGGCATCTCCGACTGGTTCATGCCGGCACCGATCGCCTTGACCGTGCCGTCGGAGCGCAGCCGCTGCAGCGCGCGGAAGGCACCGGACACGGCGTCGTCATAGTGATCGTCGGGATCGTGCGCCAGAAGCACGTCGACGCGGTCGAGCCCGAGGCGGGCCAGACTCTCCTCCACCGAGCGCATCACGCCGTCATAGCTGAAATCGAACACCGGCCGCTCGCGCGACGTGCCCTTGTAGTGTTCGTCCTCGGCGGCGCCGCTGTCGGGCGCGCGCAACAGGCGGCCGACCTTGGTCGAGATCGCATAGGACTCGCGCTGCTGTTGCCGCAGGAACGCGCCGAGCCGCCGTTCCGCGAGGCCGAAGCCGTAGAGCGGCGCGGTGTCGAAGAAGCGGATGCCGGCCGACCAGGCGCGCGCGACCGTCGCTTCCGCATCGGCATCGCTGACGGGGCTGAACAATCCGCCGAGCGGGGCGGAACCGAGACCGATCGAGGTGACGTCGAGAGAGCCGAGCCGGGCGCGCTTCATTCCCATTGCCTTAAAACAGTCTTCATTCCAACTGTCCGGATCATCTCCCCCGCTCGCGGAAACCGCAAGCGGGGGAGGCATGCAGGAGCGCGGGGCTGGCGAGCGCTCCTACTTCAACATCTGCGCGACGTTGTCTTTGGTGACGAGGTCGAGGCCGGTGTAGACGATCTCAGGAACCTTCTCGCCCTTCTTGATAGCGAGCAGCGTGTCCATCGCCTTCTCGCCCATCTCGAACGGGCGCTGGCCGACCAGCGCGTTGGCGTAGCCGTCACGCAGCAGCTCAAGCTGCATCTTCAGTGTATCGGCGACGACGAGCGTGAACTTGCCGGAATCGATGTCCTTCTTGTTCCTGCTGGCGAAGGCCTTGAAGCCTTCAGGAGCGAACATCGGCCAGCCGCCGATGGGGACGATGGCGGCGAGATCGGGCGTCGCGGTGCGCATGTCCGTCATCTGCTGGACTGCCAGCGCCGGATCGTCGTTGCAGAAGGTCGGCGAGCCCGCGACCTCGGTCCATTTCGAACCCTTCAGCGCCTCGCGCACGCCGTCGACGCGCTCGGCCAGGTTCTTGGCGCCGGGACCGCCCGAGACCATCGCGTACTTGCCGCCGTCGGGCCGCATCTTCAGCAATTCCTTGCCCAGCGCGACACCGAACTCCTTGTTGTTGGTGCCGATATAGGCAATGCGCTTGGAGCCCGGCGCATCGGCATCGAAGGTGATGACGGGAATGCCGGCGGCCGTCGCCGCCTCGATCGACTTGGTCATGGCCGCGACGTCGGCGACCGAGATGGCGAGGCCGTCGACCTTCTGGGTCACGAAGTCCTGGATGATCTGCGCCTGCGTTGCCGGCTCGTGCTCCACCGGCCCCTTGTAAATGCACTCGATGTTGCCGAGCTCCTTGGCGCGCTTCAGGCAGCCGTCGCGCGCGAAGTCGAAGAACGGATTGTTCATCGCCTTGGGCACGATCACGAAGCGGTAGTTCGCGGCGAACGCCGGCGTCGCCATCATCGCAACGGCGATGCCGGCAAGAAGAAGTTTCCTCATTGTCTCCTCCACCCTTGTTTGGTGCCTATCCTCTCGAAAGCGCCCGGGAAGCGGACAGGCGGCATTTTCGTTGCCTCCCCGGGATGACGTCACGTCAGGTCATCCGCGAGCGGATGCGGTCGACCAGCACGGCCAGGATGATGATCACGCCCACCAGCGTCTGCTGCCAGTAGGAGGAAACCTGCGCCAGCACGAGACCGTTGCGGATCACTTCGAGCAGCACGCAGCCGACGATGGCGCCGAGCGGGCCACCGATGCCGCCGGCAAGGTTGGCGCCCCCGATCACGGCCGCCGCAATCACGTTGAGCTCGTAGGAGGTCGCCATGTTGGCCGGCGCCGATCCGAGCCAGCCGGAGATGATGATGCCCTGAAGCCCTGCGGCGAGCGCGCAGATCACGTAGACCTCGATCTTCACCCGCACCACCGGGATGCCGGTGAGTTCCGCCGCCTTCTCGTTGCCGCCGAGCGCGAAGACGTGGCGGCCGAACGCGCTATGATGCAACACCACGGCCATCGCCAGCGCGAGGATCACGAGATAGATGAACGGCGCGGGCACGCCGAGCACGTCGCCCGAGGTGAGCGCGTAGAAATAGTCGGCATCCGGCCCGCCCGGGAAACTGCCGCGGCCGTTGGAGACGACATAGCCGAGCCCGCGCACGATCGAGAGCATGCCGAGCGTGGTGACGAAGGGCGACAGGCCGAGCACGGCGATGCAGAAGCCGTTGACGAGGCCCGCGATCAGCGCGACGCCGAGCCCGGCGAGGATCGAGATCAGCAGGATCAGGCCGGGCACGTTCGCCAGCACCGTCTTGCCGTCGGCCGCCATGTGCACCAGGGGCGAGCCCGGCGCCGACAGCTCGATCATCACCATCGAGGTGATCATGGCGGAGAAGCACATCATCGATCCCACGGACAGATCGATGCCGCCGGTGATGATGACGAAGGTGACGCCGAGCGTGGCGATGGCGATGAAGGAGAAATTCTTCGCCACGTTCTGCATGTTGCCTTGTGTGAAGAAGTACGGGCTGGCGAAATGCATGATCACCAGCAGCACCGCCAGCGCGAGCAGCACGTAGCCGGTCTGCGAGGCGAAGATGCCGCGCTGCCACCACCTGATCTTGCCGACATTGGAGAAGGTGATCGGGGATTCCATGGGCATGGCCATCACGCCGCCTCCTTCGCGCCGGTGATGAGGGCGGTGACTTCCTCCGGCGAGGTCTGGTCGATCGGCTTGTCGGCCCGCTTCTCGCCGCGGCGCATGACGATGACGCGGTCGCACACCGCGAACACGTCGGGCATGCGGTGCGAGATCAGCATCACGGCGACGCCCTGCTCCTTGAGCCGGTGGATCAGCCCGAGCACCTGCTCGACCTGGCGCACCGAGATCGCGGCGGTCGGCTCGTCCATCATCACCAGCCGCGCATTGGAGAGCCTGGTCCGCGCGATCGCGACCGCCTGGCGCTGGCCGCCGGACATCTGCTTGACGAGATCGTCCGGGCGCGTCTCCGAGCGCAGTTCGCCGAACAGCTCCAGCGCCCGCGCCGCCATCGCCTTGTGATCGAGCAGCGCGATGGGTCCGAATTTGCGCTTCAGCTCGCGGCCGAGAAAGACATTGGCTGCTGCGGACAGATTGTCCGCGAGCGCGAGGTCCTGATAGACCACCTCGATGCCGACAGCGCGCGCATCGACGGGCCGGTTGAAATGGACCGCGCTGCCGGCAAAGCGGATCTCGCCATGCGTGGGGCGAAAATTGCCGGCAATGATCTTGACCAGCGTCGATTTTCCGGCGCCGTTGTCGCCCATCAGGCCGACCACCTCGCCCGGAAGGACCTGCATGTCGACATCGTGCAGCGCGCGGATCGCGCCGAACTCCTTGCCGATGCCGGAGAGCTCAAGAACCGGTGTTGCGTCAGCGTTTGCCATCAGCGGCGTTCCTCAGACGTAACGGTTGACCAGGGATTCCAGATATTCCTGCCGCCCCGAGCGCGGCTGCGGATCGAATCCGGCACCCATCGCGCGGTCGGCGAGATCGGCGAGCGAGCGCTGGCCGCCGAGAATGGCGCGGCCCTCTGGCCCGGCCCATCC
>Ga0209564_1003376_pt1 | contig 11028 bp, 10 predicted proteins | sample AraplaCol_mMF_r2_FD_184272 | JGI IMG/M metagenome (GOLD analysis project Ga0209564, IMG submission 184272) | Arabidopsis root microbial communities from North Carolina, USA - plate scrape MF_Col_mMF_r2 (SPAdes) (version 3) | ecosystem: Host-associated > Plants > Roots > Endosphere | place: USA... | reverse complement strand
CTGACGTGCTGCGAGCGCGAAGCTGTTCAGGTCAACCACTCGCATGAAAACGCGCATTCCCTGAATCTGGTTCATTCAAAGGACTCCAGTCCGGCGATGCCATGCATCATCGAATACACCGTCTAACTTTCACACCACATGTTTGTGAAGAAATGTTTACTCGTTAGCTTGGTATGAAAAGCGAAAGCGTCGACAGGAGCCGTGTCGCGCGCGTGCAACTAAGGGACGACCATTTGATAGTGTCGCAAGCCCTTGTGGCCTTATGAAGCAAGTGTATTTAATTTTCCGGAATACTTAGTTTCTTCATTCAATCATTACCTTGGTAGCAGGTGTCGGAAGCTTTCGATCTAATGTGCCGGCACTTGCATATGTACGCAAGAAAGCGAACCGCACGTTATGTCGCGACCACTCGATCTACGTCCAAGGGGACTTAATAAATGAAGAAGCATCTGATTACCACGGCCATGTTGAGTTCTTTGATCGGCGCCGCACATGCGGACGACGGAAACAGCGTGACGCTATATGGCGTGCTCGACGTTGCTGTCGGCGCTGTCGAACATAGCGCAGATGCCAGTGCACTATTTCCTGCAACCGTCAATCCGGTAAGCAAAGTGAGCCGTCAGTTTAACCATCCCGTCTATGGGATGTTCAATGGCGGCATGTCTGACTCCCGATGGGGTATCCGTGGCAATGAAAATCTCGGCGGCGGCCTGCACGCATTCTTCGGCCTTGAGTCCGGCATCAATGTGCAGTCTGGCGAACTCAACAACGCGGCGGGTTCGATTGCGGGGACGAACCGCACGGTGGGCGCGGCATCTGCGCTGAACGGACAGTTATTCAACCGGGGGGCGTTCGTCGGCTTGCGCGACGATACATTCGGCTCTGTGGCGCTCGGCCGCACGACGACACTCGGCTTCGATACGATCCTCAACTATGACCCGGTATTCGCTTCTCAACTATTCTCCCCGCTTGGCTTCTCAGGTTCGTATTCTGCGGGGGGTATCACGGAAGGATCGCGTACCGATAACAACATCAAATACACGAACCATACAGGTCCTTTCAACTATGGTATCTCATATAGCTTCGGCGGCGTGGCAGGCAAGTTCGGCGCCGGCTCGACGTTCGGCGCAAACGTCGGCTATGAAGCGAACGGCCTCGGGATACAGGCGACTTACTACAGCGCACGGGATGCCGTTCACTCGGGCGCGCTAACGGGTGCGAATGCGGTGGGCAGTCCGCTCGTCGGGACGAGCGTCGGTACATTAACGTTGAATAACGACGAAGACTTCATGGTGGCTGCCAAATATTCGTTCGGCGCTGCAACGCTTAAAGGCGGTTACGAACGTTTCGAACTGAAAGCTCCAAGCGACCCGGCCGTCGCGGGGACAATCGTTAACTACTACGGCTTCTCGGGGACGCTGACCAATAACTCTACTCCGAGCAAGAATAATCTGTATTTCATTGGTGGCGACTACAGGATCACACCACATCTGGATCTGGCGGCAGGTTTCTACGATACGCAGACAATGCAGTCGCACGGCGTGGCAGGCGGCAACCAGCTTCAATATTCGTTGGTCGCGGACTACCGTCTCAGCCAGCGCACCGATGTGTACGCGGGTTACATGTTCTCAAAGTTCAATGGGGCGGCGTTCGACGGATTCGAACCGACGGACTACATCGTAGCCGCCGGCATCCGCACGTTGTTCTAGAAGTGGAGCGGCGCGCATCGTCGGGTTGTTTTTGACGATGCCGTCGATGCGGGCCAACAAAATTCATAAACTTTCCTTCATGGTTTTGCCCGGTTGTGCAGGAGGGCAGCGGGTCTCGCGCAATGTCGTCACGCGGCTTCAGACCGAGAGCTTCACTGCCCCGTACCGTCGCAATCGCACACCGGCCGATTTCATGTTTCCGTAGCGCTTCACGGCTTCATGAATAGATATCATCGACACGCCTTGTAATGCGCACGTCGTGCGCAACATGTCATTCATCAGTCGAGAGCGAACAGCAATGAAAATAGAGAACCCCGCTTACCACAGTACAAATGCAAGCTTCCCCACGCATGCGAATCGATGCGGGACTGCGCGTTTCGAATCTGCGAGGCGCGTGTGATCGACATCGCTCAACCTGTTGGTCAACTGAGAAGCGAAAGTCAGCCGGTCGAGGGGGATGCTGCCACGCCCGGGGAACAATTAGGCCGGCAGTGGCACACAACGACCTTTCGATGGCTTGCGATCTTCGTTCCCGTGTTCGCGGTGTCGATGGCGGTGCTGATCGGCGTGATTGAGTTTTCGGTGACTCGTGCAATGGAACGTGCAGCCGACGCCGGCGTGCGATGGCAGTTGCGCTATTTCGATTCGGTACCCGTCAGCGAACTCGCGGCCACGATCGACAGCCGCATCGAGCGCGAGCATCGCCACGTGAACTATTACGGCCTGTTCGACGCGAATGGGCGGCACGTCGCGGGCGACATGGTGGACATGCCCGCGGGGTTGATTCTCGATGCCCCGGGGGCCGCGCACGGCTTGACCAAGGGCGTGACGCTGACACTGGCGAACGGTCATGCGGCTCTGATCGTGAGGGCAATGGGAGAGCGCCGTGGAGACGGAAAGCGGCTCATCATTGCCCGCAGCCTGGCCGATGTGACACGCGTACGCAACGAGCTGATGCACGCAGCGCTGGGAGGAGCGCTGTTATGCCTGGTCGCGAGTGTTGTGGCGTGCCTCCTGCTGAGCTTGCACCAGATGCGCAGGGTGGCGGACATGCGCCGCGTTACGGCGCTCATTGCGGGGGGGGATCTCGATCAGCGGCTGCGGGTGCAGGGGCGCGATGAACTCGATATGCTCGCGCATCTCGTCAATCGGATGCTCGATGAAATCGAGCGTGTGATCGCAGAGATCAAAACTACATGCGATGGCATCGCGCATGACTTGCGCACACCCCTCGTCCGATTACGCCTGCAACTGGCTAGTCTGGCTGAGCATGCGGCGCAGCGCGGTGATAGAGTGGCCGATGAAATAATCGAACGCCTGCGCGCGGAGGCCGATTCGGTATTGTTGCGTTTCAACGCGATGCTGCGCATCGCAGAGATTGGATCGATGCAACGGCGCAGTGGCTTCAGGCCGATATCTATGAACGTACTGGCAGAGGAACTGGTCGAGCTTTACTCGCCGCTCGCTGAAGAAAAGTCCATCCAGTTGAAATACGATGCAGTACCGGTGAATGCTATTCACGGCGACCGTGAACTGCTCATAGAGGCGCTTGGGAACCTGCTCGATAACGCAATCAAGTTTGCACCGGCGGGCACACGTGTCACGCTCAGTTTGCATCCTTCGCTCTGCGGGCCTTGTATCACGATCGCCGACCAGGGGCCTGGCATCCCTGTTGGCGAACGTGAGGCGGTGACGAAACCATTCTACCGCACGCAGTACGCCCGCAATACACATATAGGGGGGACGGGCCTCGGCCTTTCGATCGTCGCCGCGGTATTACGGTTGCACGATTTCCGCATGCACATCGGAGACGGGTGTGATGGAAAGCACTGTGGTGCGTTGATTACGATCGAGTTCTGGCCGCATATGCTGCATCCTGCAATGTAAAGTGGAGCGGGCTGGGTGCGCAGAACCCGCGGCGCGGAACGCCGCGTGCGGAACTGTTTCACATGAAGAGACGGGTTCGCTCGCTTGCATGCGAGGCGCCCAGAGGAGCCATGATCTCGCTGAGCCGTTCGATGCTGGCTCGTGGCAAACCGAAGCCTGTCCAACCATAACCGCTATGACGGAAGAACACGACGAGTCCATCCAGCAGTGGGTTTTGAACTGTTTGCCAACGTGGCGCGGTTTCTATTACGTATTGATGTGAAAGGGCCGGTGTGTCGGAGGTCTCAGGCCCGACGTCGGAGCGCACCGTGCTTAGGTACTCGATCAGTTGATCGAGCTGCGATGCGTCGAGCTGTGCACGATCATTTCCAAGCTTGAGCAGCAGAGATTGCTCGCCATACTCGTTAATAATCTCCATGTCGATATCGGACAGCATTGTGTTCTCCAGATAGTGGGGCGCTTGAGATAGGGTCCTGGTCAGTTCGCCGACATTGGTATAGGTACCGGTGTGGCAATGAAATTAGCAAACTGATCGAGAAGCACCGGCACCTGGGCATGTGGAATGAAGAAGCCCGTCCAGCCGTAGCCAGTGTGCCGCAACAATACGACGAGTCCATCTCCGTTGGGGTGTGGCTCCGCATGCCAGCTCGGGTTGATCTCGATCACATAATGATGCGTTGGAGACATCTGAGTCGCGATGCCAGGACGCATCGCGGCGCGGAAGAAGCCGAGACGTTCGATCAACCGTTCAGTCTCATGGCCGTCCATGTGTAATTGACGTGTGCCGACCGTAATCGATAACACATTTTGTCCATTGTTTCCGAACATTTCGATTTTTAGCCCGTGATGCATAAGATTGCCTCCAGCCAAAGACGGTTGATGGTACGACACGGAAGTTACGTACCATCGCAGCGTGATGCAACGCCAAACGGATGAAAGAGTTTTTAGGTTCGGCGGCGCGTGATCCAAGGCACAATCTGTATCCTCGACTGCACTCACCGGGTGACGCGACTAGAAGCGATGAATCATCGCGACGCGATAAACCATCTGATTCGGCGACGACGACGCGGCCGGGCTGGCGAGAAGCTGTGCGTTGTCGAATTCCGTACCTGTATGAGCGCTCTGAACGTGCTGATACGCGCCCTGAAGATAAAGCGACGTCCGCGCGCTGAGATCATAGTCAAGCATCAGTGATACCTGGTGCCATCGCGGGCTGTAGTCGCCTGCCGTCGAGTCTAGCTTTCCGAGCGTATATGCATAGGCGGCACCGATCCACAGATCCGGCTGGAAGTAATACTGACCATTAAGCTGGAAGTTGTCGAATTTCCATGACGACCACGTGCCGCCCTGGGGCTGAATGGTGCCAGTCAGAAAGGCATTAGCGGTCGGTGCGTCAATCTGGGTATGGGAGTAATCGAACGCGAGGAAAAACTTGTTCCACTTGTAGCCGACAGCGGCATCGATATTCTGTTGGGACGAACCGCTGAACACCGCGTCGTTGGTGACGGCGCCTGACGTACCGGCGCCGGGGTTGTCGATCTTCATATAGGCCAGCGCCGCCGTAAGTCCGCCATTCTGATACTGGCCAGCAACACTGTACAAGCGGTTTTCAGCAAAGCCGCCAGCGGTGTTGCTGAAGCCGTACATGGCTTCGCCCGTGAGCCCTGCAATAGTGGGAGAGACATACTTGACCGAATTGTTGACGCGAAAATCCCAGTCGGAGTTGTCATTGTCAAACGGGGTGGCGCCAAGGTCACCCTCCCAATTGCCGGCTGCCGTCAGCGCGCTGAAGAAGTCGACGGTTGGATCATACTGGCGGCCCAGCGTCAGCGTGCCATAGGTTTCCGAGGCGAGGCCAGCATAGGCCTGTCTGCCAAAGAGGCGCTGCCCTTGACCCAGTTGCCCGGTGCTTGCATCGAAGCCTCCTTCGAGTCCGAACACAGCCTTGTTACCCGCGCCGAGGTCTTCCACGCCCTTAAGACCCCACCGGCTGCCTACGACGTCACCGCTCTTGATCTGATACGCGGAGCCATGCCCTGCGTTATTTGTGAAGTTCAGACCCTCGTCAATCAGGCCATACATCGTCACGCTACTTTGCGCGCAGGCGCTCCCAGCCCACATCAGCAGTGCAGGAATCAGCAGCCGCATTTTCGTATTCATTCCCGTCGTTCCTTGGTCACTAATCGTTCAGGTTGAGTGGAAAGACTGCGCACCCGCTATGTGGCGGCCGCGCAGATGCACTTGATTGAGCGCGTTGTGAGTCTAGGGAGCCAGTTTTTAAGGCGGGAAAGAAACACTGAAATTCTGAATTGCAGCGAAGCGGATTGTGGCGACTATTTGGCGAGCATCGGAGCGAAATCCGAGAGCAGCGCTGGCCAATAAATTCGGAATACGGAGCGAGTCCTAACCTAAAGAATAATTCATCTAACTGCTTTCGGTCGGATCGGGACTTTTCTGTATGCTCTCTTTTAGAGTGTGTCGAAATGAACGGATGAACGCGAGATCGCGGTTCCTGCCGCAAACTCAGAGGTGACGCATGACTACATGGAAAATTAAAAGGAAACTGCTCGCGAGAACCACAATTCAGCTCGTGTTTCTTTTGGTAGCGATCGCCCCGGTCGGCGCGCAAGCAAAGATTGACCAGAACGCAGACTACCATCACGCAGGACTCCGTTCGTCGCCTTCGCGTCTGGCGTATGCGGATCGCCGTACCGTCTCGAATTCCCGATTTGTGAGCGCAGGACCGAATCGAAGAACGGGCATGCAGGATTTCGGTTCAAGCAGGGTCGTGAAGGGGGGGAAGGAATAACATCCACATGCCTTTTTGCAAGCGGCGCAATTCACGCAGGTGGTGAATAGTGATAGCCAGATGGGAGTGCCTCATGGTTTGGCTGGAACATCGTTCACGCCTTTCGCCCGGACATCGTTCCGGGTTCTTTTCTGTCCAGTGCGCCAGTTGAGGGCGTCGCTGATGTCAGCCCGACCGTCCGTCGAGCCTGCTGCGGATCTGCTCGCGGGGTTGTCACCCGCTTTCATTTGATCCCTCACGATTTCGGCTACATCCATAGTTAGCGCGCTAGCTACGCGGGACGCAACTTCAACGCGTCGCTTGAAGCGTCGCATAGAAATATAGGATTCCTTCAAGACATGTCAAAGCCAGATTCAGATGTCCGCTGTCCAGCCAAGTTCAGATGTCCGCTTTTGCGGGGTTAGAAATCCACTGGGCTGCCTGCAGGTCTTCCGGGCAGTGCGGGTGGTTGTACCATGACGGCGGCTGTATCGTGCTTTCCTCACTGCGGCCGGTTCGCTGCGGTGGTCGGCCATGGTGGGCGGTGACGGACGCACGAGTGTGGCCAGGCGCGACATTCCGTCGGAATGAGATGCTCACCACGCTGTGGCGCGCAGCTGTTTCCGGTTGGCTTACCAGACACACGGCGAAGCGCTTGCCGGTTCCCGGTCGATTATTGATTCCAAATCAAGAGTGTTTTGATTGCGCGAGGCTATGAAACAAGTTTTCCATGCGACAGGATGTCAAGCCCAGCTGCCTTTTGATTCTCTAAGACATGGAACGAATCACCAACCCTCTGACCGCGCAAGACGAAAGTTGCGGATCGATGAGCGAAGCGGAAGACAGCCGCTTGGCTAGGGATCTTGATGCTGTTGAAGCGGCCAAGGACCTGATGCTTGCGACACTGTGTATTGGTACGTCGATAGAAGCTGTAGCAGCTTCTATTCGGATGTCAAAGGGGCACTTCCTGCGCGTGTTCAAACGCACCACAGGAACGACACCCCACAGTTGGCGCCTTGGAGCAAAGGTGCGCAGTTCACAACGGGATCTGCAAAAAGGCGATTTAAGCCTGACCGTAATCGCGCACAAATACGGATTCGCTGACTATGCACATTACAGTCGGGTTTTTAAGCAAGTCATCGGCACATCCCCAAGTGTCTGGCAGGCAATGGCGACCCACGACGCCGGGCGATGAACGGCGGACGCTCGCTCGTGGGCGAGCGACTCGACGAGGCTTGGGGCTCCGTCGACTTACAACTGACCGTAACGATTTCTTTCAAATCCGGCGAGCCAAGGGGGCTGCGGCCGGAGCGCCATACGCATGTGGTCGACGCGAGCTCCGTCGGGGCCGCGTAAGCTATTTGGATTATGGCACGTGGCTCTTGCGCTTTCTGCCCAGCAGAAATGGCGGCACCCGGAACAACCTCGCGCTCAGCCAGCCAAAAAAGAAAAGCCCGTGCTATAGCGGGCCGAATCCATATCAGGAGGAGACATGGAGGAGACGGGGTAAGGATAAACCCGTATCGTAAAAACGCAAGTCTACCGAGGAACTTAAAAGCCTGTCCCAGCGGCCGTCCGCTTGTTGTCATGCGCTCGCCCTGGAAGCATTTGCCGTACGTCATCCCGTAAAACGATGTGATGAAAAAGCGCGGCCGCGGCATGGGCAGCCGCGACGGCAATGGTGGTCCAGCCTACAAGATCTAAGTTTCGCCGATGGCGTGTTGCCTTGTCCGTCGCCCCGAATGGAGGCGGTATCGGAAGGCCGAACAAGCTCATCGCCTCGCTCCCAATCACCGCAGCGCGAAGCCGAGCACCGTCTCACCGACAAGCAGCACATATCGGCTCTGGAATGGGGCGGGTACCCTGATCGCCGGCACTGTCAAGTTGAGGTGCGTAGGCTACGTGTCTGTATACCGCGTAGGTATCCTTATCAGCTAACTCGTTCGACTGCGGTTGCGGTAGCCCATTTATGCCATGTGGCGAGGCGTTCTTTTAGTATGGCGCGATGACATGCCGCGTTCATCTGATGTCTGGGCAACGCGAAGTGCTGCCGGATCGGGCCGAAGCATGAGAGAAACGCCTGCGTGCGACGCGCGTCACGAAAGCCGCACATCTGGCGTTCGCGCCTGCGGATTGGCTGGTGGCTGTTCTCGGCGCGGTTGTTCACGCGAGCAGCCGCTTTGACGAAGGCGTGCTTTACCTGAGCGAGTTCAGGAATGTCAGCCTTCGCCGCCGGATAACTGCGCAGTTGATCGGTAACGATCTTGCGCGGCACCGGGTTTGATCGCAGCACCCGCCTGAAGAAGCGCTTCGCGGCGGCCTTATCACGGCGCTTTTGTACCAGCACGTCGAACTCGGCACCATGCTCGTTGACCGCACGCCACAACAGATACGGCTCGCCTCGCAGTGTCACGAACATCTCGTCAAGGTGCCAGGTGCTGCCCGACTTCCGCCGCACCAACTTCGCCCACCGGGCGAATCCCGCGCCGAACTTGTCGCACCAGCAGCGGACCCTCTCGTACGTGACCACGACGCCACGGTCAAGCAACAACTCCTCAATGTCGCGCAGGCTCAGGTTGAACCGGAAATACCAGCGAACGGCGCAACTGATGACAACAGCAGGGAAGCGGTGGCCGTGATAAAGCGATTTCGTCTTGTTCATCGCTTCATTCTACCGTTGTCTGTCTACCAACCTGACACCGCCTTGCGTCGAGCGCACCATTCACCATGCCGCGTACCACCGGCTCCACTTTCTTCGCGACCTCGGGCAGATAGTCGAACGGCGCGTTCTCGCTCATGTAGGTGGACTGGCACATCTCCAGTTGCACCGCATGCACGCCGTCATGCGGCGCGCCGGCGTGCCGTGTGATAAAGCCGCCCTTGAAGCGGCCGTTCGCAATCCACGTGAACGGACTCGCCGCGGCGACGCGCTGCACCGCTTCCTGCACTGAAGGCGCGGCGCTGCGGCCATCTTGGGTGCCGATGTTCAGGTCCGGCAGCTTGCCTTCGAATAACCGTGGCAGCACGCTCGCGATCGAGTGCGCTTCCCACAGTAGCACGTTGAGATGCTGGCGGCGCAAGCGCGTCAGTTCTTCATGCAGGGCGTCGTGATACGGCTGCCAGTAAGTGGCCACGCGGCGATTGCGTTCGGCCGCGTCCGGCGCGCAGCCGTCGCGATACAGCGGCTCGCCGCGAAAGGTCTCGGTCGGGCACAGCGACGTGGTGGTCTGCCCCGGATATAGGCTCTCGTCGTTCGACGGCCGGTTCAGGTCGATCACGTAACGTGACACGCGCGCACCTAGAATCGTTGCGCCGAGCGCGCGGGCGAATCCGTAGAGGCGGTCCAGATGCCAGTCAGTGTCAGCTGACGTTCAGCGCGATATCGGTGTACCGGTCGCGCAGCGCAACCGGGATGTGCGTGCCTAGATGGGGAATGGAAATCATCAGCGGCGCATCGCCGCGGTCGAGTGAGAAGAGATCGTTCATGGAGCCTGGGATCGGTTGACGGTTGCGCTCAGGCGTCGGCGAGAAGCTGCGCCAACGCCCGGCGATAGTCCGCGTAAAGCCTGGCTTCGTCGCGATGACGGCGCTCGTGGATCACGCGCTCGCCGTTGACGAAGACGTCGCGCACCGGTGTTTCGCCGTGCTCGCAAAAGACGGCGGACGACAGCCACGTCGCGCCGGTCTGCTCGGCGAGATCGGGATGGTCGGGATCGAGCACGATCCAGTCCGCTTGCGCGCCCTGCTTGAGGGCGCCGGCCGCGCGGCCGGTCGCACGTGCGCCGCCCGCAAGCGCGCCCTGGAACAGGCGGTCGGCGACATGCGATGCCTGCGGCGAGGCCAGCACGTTGCGCTGACGCCGCGCGAGCCGCTGGCCATATTCGAGCAGGCGCAGTTCCGCGCGCCAGTCCACGCCGATATGGCTATCCGAGCCGACGCCGAATGCGCCTCCTGCATCGAGGTAGTCGCTTGCGGGGAACAGGCCGTCGCCGAGATTCGCTTCAGTGGTGAGGCACAGGCCCGCTATCGCGCCGCTCTTCGCGAGTGCAAGCGTTTCGCGTTCGTCGACGTGCGTCGCATGCACGAGGCACCAACGCGCGTCGACGTCGAAACGCTCGAGCAGCCATTGCACGGGCCGTGCGCCGAGCGCTGCGACGCAGGCATCTACTTCCGCGGTCTGCTCCGCAATGTGGATATGCACCGGTGCGCCGGGCGACATCGCGTCGAGTCCTTCGAGCGCGGCGCGCAATGAATCCTCCGATACAGCGCGCAGCGAGTGCGGCGCGATTCCGTAACGCAGCGCGCCGTGTTCCGGACGCGCGGCGCGCAGCGCGCCGAGAAGCTCCAGAAAGGCGTCGGTCGCGTTGATGAAGCGGCGCTGGTCGGCGCGCGGCGGTTGCGCGCCGAAGCCGCTGTACTGATAGAGCACCGGCAGCATCGTCATGCCGATGCCGGTCTCGACCGCGGCATCCACGACGCGCTGCGCGAGTTCGGCCGGATGCGAGTGACGGCCGCCGTCCTGCGCGTGGTGCACGTAGTGGAACTCACAGACGGACGTATAGCCCGCCTTGAGCATCTCGACATACAGCCAGCGCGCTATCGCACCGAGCATCTCGGGCGTGATGCGTGCGGCGAAGCGGTACA
>Ga0209564_1003371_pt1 | contig 11047 bp, 9 predicted proteins | sample AraplaCol_mMF_r2_FD_184272 | JGI IMG/M metagenome (GOLD analysis project Ga0209564, IMG submission 184272) | Arabidopsis root microbial communities from North Carolina, USA - plate scrape MF_Col_mMF_r2 (SPAdes) (version 3) | ecosystem: Host-associated > Plants > Roots > Endosphere | place: USA... | reverse complement strand
TCGCCGGGGCCTTGTTCCCGGCACCTTCTGGAGTGGATGCTTTTTATATGTATCCACTCCTTTGCATTTAGGAGTTCCGCACCATGATGGTCCTTTATTCAGGCACGACCTGCCCCTTCTCGCATCGTTGCCGTTTTGTGCTGTTTGAAAAAGGCATGGACTTCGAAATCCGCGACGTTGACCTGTACAACAAGCCGGAAGACATCAATGTGATGAATCCCTACGGCCAGGTGCCCATTCTGGTCGAGCGCGACCTGATCCTGTATGAGTCGAACATCATCAACGAGTACATCGACGAGCGCTTCCCGCATCCGCAGCTGATGCCCGGTGACCCGGTCGACCGTGCACGTGTTCGCCTCTTTTTGCTGAACTTTGAGAAAGAGCTGTTCGTCCATGTCAGCACGCTGGAATCGCGCGCATCAAAGGGCAACGAAAAGGCGCTGGAAAAAGCCCGCTCGCACATCCGCGACCGCCTGACGCAGCTCGCGCCCATCTTCCTGAAGAACAAGTTCATGCTGGGTGACAATTTCTCCATGCTGGACGTCGCGATCGCCCCCTTGCTGTGGCGTCTGGACTACTACGACATTGACCTGTCGAAGAATGCAGCCCCTCTGCTCAAGTATGCGGAACGCATTTTCTCGCGCCCGGCTTATATAGAAGCGCTGACGCCCTCCGAAAAAGTGATGCGCAAATAAGCGCCCGGCACCGATTTCCGGACAAGCAGTTTGGCTGAATTCATGAACGCCCTGGACGCCACGTCGACGCGACCCTACCTGATCAGGGCGCTTTATGACTGGTGCACCGACAACGGCTTTACGCCCTATGTGGCCGTGTCGGTGGATGACAGCGTGCAGGTGCCGCGTGAGTACGTGAAGAACAATGAAATCGTGCTCAATATCAGCTTTGACGCGACTTCGTCGCTCAAGCTGGGCAACGATTTCATCGAGTTCAAGGCCCGATTCGCCGGCACTGCCCGGGAAATCATGGTGCCCATCAGCCATGTGATCGCCATCTATGCCCGTGAAAACGGACAGGGCATGGCCTTCCCCATGGCGGCGCCCGCTGCCACAGGCCCGGTTTCCGGAGCCGAGACGGGAGCTGACGCCGGCCTGATGGCGCCTGCTGTGTCGCCGGGCCCCACGCCGGCGCAGCACAGCGCGGCGGAGGGTCCCGAGGGCAAGATCATGCAGCTGGTGCCCGACAGCGCACCTGATGGGGAAGATGGCGGTCCCGATAATCCTGACCCTCCCAAGACGCCGCGCGCGCGGCCTTCGCTAAAACGGGTCAAGTAAAATACCTTTGTGCCGCTTTAGCTCAGTTGGTAGAGCAACCGCCTTGTAAGCGGTAGGTCGTCAGTTCGATTCCGACAAGCGGCACCATTTCCCGCCATCCTTGCCTTCCCCATGCAACATGGGTACCATACGCTCCCAATTTTGTAGCGATCAATCTGGCGGGGGCTTATCCTTCATATCCTTTCGCCCGTTATTGAAGAGCTTAAGTACTACTTTTTGTTTATTAGTATTTTGAGCCGGATTGAGGTAACCTTCCAACCTTTGCCTATAAGGCGGGCTTGGATCAAAGGGAGTAGCTGGCGGATTTTGGCGGCCGCCGCATTGCCGCTCACCAGCAGGCACCAGGTGTCGCCGTCTATGGGGCCGGCCTGAACCGAGCGGCGAAGGGCTTCTGGCAGCAGGGGCTCAATGGCCTTGAGCCTGTCGCTGGACTCCCTGACGAGCTCGGTCAGCCGCGCGAGGGAAGGGGAATTCCCGGCGGCCTGGTATGCGGAGAGCGCCTGCGGAAGGCGCCGGTCGGAAGTCATGATGAACGATGCGCGGCCTGGTGAGCGCAAGCTTTTAAAGAGGTAGACAAGTGCATTTGATTATCACGGATGCATGGCTGGCAAAAAGCCGGGCCATTTACTTAAGCGGCACAAAACTGGTGCTGGCGGGCTTTGTTGCCGCGCTGGCGCTCATGCTGGTGGCCGCTGGCCTTTACCACTGGGTGTTTCTCAAGGGCGCCCGCGAAGGCTGGCCGGTGGTGGGTTCGCTGGTCAAGCTGATGGTCAAGGACGAATTCGACCAGCGTGACCGTTTCATGCGCGAAAACCTCGATGTGATGGCCAAGCGGGTCGGCGAAATGCAGGCCAAGATGATGCAGCTTGAGGCGCTCGGCGAGCGGGTGTCCGGCCTGGCGGGCGTCAATCCCAACGACATCAAGGTCGCACCCGGCCGCGGCGGCGCGCTGGTGGCCGGCCCTTCGCTCACCATGCAGGAACTGCAGGCCACGCTGGCCGACCTGGACAAACTCACCGACCAGCGGGTCGACCTGATGACCGTCATGGAGTCGCGCCTGTTCGACCAGAAAATCAAGAAAATGATGGTCCCCACCCAGGAACCCGTGGCCGGAGGCAACCTCGGCTCGCCTTTCGGCTGGCGCATAGACCCGATGAACGGCCGCTCCGCGCTGCATACCGGCCTGGATTTTCCGTCCGAACCGGGTACGGCGATCCTGGCCGCCGCCGGCGGTGTCGTCGTCACGCAGGAATACCACCCGGCCTACGGCAACATGGTCGAAATCGACCACGGCAATGAACTTGTGACGCGTTATGCCCATGCATCCCGCGTGCTGGTCAAAAAGGGCGACCTGGTCAAGCGCGGCCAGAAAATCGCCGAAGTCGGCACCACCGGCCGATCTACGGGCCCACACCTGCATTTCGAGGTGCTGGTGCAGGGTGTTTTCCAGGATCCGCAGAAATTCCTCACGGCGGGACAAAAGCTGCCTGGGCCGATGGTGGCGTCAGCCGCCGCGCGGCCTCCGGTTCCTGCGCCTGCACAGCCGGCGCAGCTGCCGCGCCCCCATTAGCCTGCCGGTTCGCATGCCATGCGGGCGCATGGCTTTTCATGGCTGGGGACGGTTTTATCTCTGGCAACCGTGCAGCTCCCTTGGCGGCGCTAAAATCAGAAGTTTGGGCCCAGTTGAACTCACTGATGGCGCCCACACCTAGGTTCCGTACTCAATAAGGGATTTCGGCCGCATTGCCAGCTCATGGGAGCGGTCAAGGCGGCCTCGCATTTATGGCTTCCAACATCCTGACCAAAATTTTCGGCAGCCGCAACGACAGGCTGCTCAAAACCTATCGCAAAACCGTAGAACGCATCAATGCGCTGGAAACCCAGTACGAGAAGCTTGACGACGACCAACTGCGCGCCAAAACCCAGGAGTTCAAGAATCGGGTAGCCGCGGGCGAGGATCTCGATTCCATTCTCCCCGAGGCTTTCGCGGTAGTGCGGGAGGGCAGCAAGCGCGTCATGAAGATGCGCCACTTCGACGTACAACTGCTGGGCGGCATGGCGCTGCACAACGGCAAGATCTCCGAAATGCGCACCGGCGAGGGCAAGACCCTGACCGCCACGCTGCCGGTCTACCTCAATGCCCTGACCGGCAAGGGCGTCCACGTGGTGACGGTCAACGACTACCTGGCCAATCGCGACGCGCAGTGGATGGGCAAGCTCTACAACTTCCTGGGCCTGACGGTGGGCATCAACCTGCCCAATATGTCGCGCGAGGAAAAGCAGGCCGCCTACGGCTCCGACATCACTTACGGCACCAACAACGAATACGGATTCGACTACCTGCGCGACAACATGGTCTACGAGGTGGCGGACCGCGTGCAGCGCGGCCTGAACTATGCCATCGTCGACGAGGTGGACTCCATCCTGATCGACGAGGCGCGCACGCCGCTCATCATCAGCGGCCAGGCCGAAGACCACACCGATATGTACCTGGCGATGAACAAGGTGGTCCCCATGCTCACGCGCCAGGAAGGCGAAGCCGATCCCCGTACCGGCGAAGGTGTGACCAAACCCGGCGACTTCACCATCGACGAGAAAAGCCATCAGGTGTTCCTGACGGAGCAAGGCCATGAGAACGCCGAGCGCCTGTTGTTCAACCTGGGCCTGATTCCCGAAGGCGCCACGTTGTACGACCCGGCCAACATCTCGCTGATGCACCATCTGTACGCGGCCTTGCGCGCCAACCTGCTGTACCACCGCGACCAGCATTACGTGGTGCAGGACGGCGAAGTCGTGATCGTTGACGAGTTCACAGGCCGGCTGATGGCTGGCCGTCGCTGGAGCGACGGGCTGCACCAAGCCGTCGAAGCCAAGGAAGGCGTGCAGATCCAGGCCGAGAACCAGACCCTCGCCTCCATCACCTTCCAGAACTATTTCCGCCTTTATACGAAGCTGGCCGGTATGACCGGAACCGCCGATACCGAGGCCTATGAATTCCAGGAAATCTACGGCCTGGAGACCACGGTGATTCCGCCCAACCGCGTGAGCCGCCGTGAGGACCAGCTGGACCGTGTCTACAAGACCACCCGGGAAAAATACGACGCCGCGATCAAGGACATCCGCGAATGCTACGAGCGCGGCCAACCCGTGCTGGTCGGAACGACCTCCATCGAAAACTCCGAGGTCATCGACCAGTTGCTGGTCAAGGAAAATCTGCCGCACCAGGTGCTCAATGCCAAACAGCATGCTCGCGAGGCCGACATCATCGCCCAGGCAGGCCGGCCGAAAATGATCACCATCGCCACCAACATGGCCGGCCGCGGCACCGATATCGTGTTGGGCGGCAATGTCGAAAAGCTGATCGAAGCGGTGGAGGCCGACGAAGCGCTGGATGCCGCCGCGAAAGAGGCGGAAATCGCCCGCTTGCGCGCGGTCTGGAAGCAGGAACACGAACAGGTCACCGCGCTGGGCGGTCTGCGCATCATCGCAACTGAGCGCCATGAGTCGCGCCGCATCGACAACCAGCTGCGCGGCCGTTCCGGCCGCCAGGGCGATCCCGGCTCATCGCGCTTTTACCTGAGCCTGGACGATCCGCTGATGCGCATCTTCGCGGGCGACCGCGTCAAAGCCATCATGGAACGCCTCAAGATGCCGGACGGCGAAGCGATCGAAGCGGGCATTGTCACCCGCAGCATCGAGTCGGCCCAGCGCAAGGTCGAGGCACGCAACTTCGACATCCGCAAACAGCTGCTTGAGTATGACGACGTTGCCAATGACCAGCGCAAGGTGATCTACCAGCAGCGCAACGACATCATGGATGCCAGCAGCCTGCAGGCGCAGATCGCCTCGCTGCGCGAAGGCTGTTTCACCGACCTGGCGCGGCAGTACGTGCCGGCTGAAAGCGTCGAGGAGCAATGGGACCTGGCGGGCCTTGAGAACGTGCTGCGTGATGAATGGCAGATCGAGCTGCCCCTGCGCCAGGAGCTGGAAGCGGCCGCCGCCATCACCGACGAAGAGGTCGTTGAAAAAGTTGTTGCGGCCGCCAATGCCGCCTTCGCCGACAAGGTCGAGAAGATCGGTGAAGAAAACTTCATGCAATTCGAACGCGTGGTCCTGCTGCAAAGCATAGACAGCCACTGGCGTGAACACCTGAGCGCCCTTGACTACCTGCGCCAGGGCATACACCTGCGCGGCTATGCGCAAAAGCAGCCCAAACAGGAATACAAGCGCGAGGCTTTTGAGCTGTTCGGCCAGTTGCTCGACAGCGTGAAAAACGAAGTCACCAAGGTCCTGATGACGGTCAAGATCCAGTCGGGCGAACAGCTGGAGCAGGCGGCCGAGGAAATGGAGAATCGGGCTGAAAACATCAGCAACGTGACCTACACCGCGCCCACCGAAACCGGCGGCGTGGAAACCACGGTGGATGAAGAGTCGCAGCGCCGCGCGGCTGCCGTGCCTGCCGGCGATGTGCCCCGCGTGGGCCGCAACGACCCTTGCCCTTGCGGTTCGGGTAAAAAATACAAGAACTGCCACGGCCGGCTGAACTGAGCGCTGGCTCTCGCCGAAAGCTTGCCAACCCCTTACTGGTTTTCCGGAGTCAAACATGCCCGTCAATCTGGTCGCCACGCCCGCTGCGGACCTCCACCCTGTACCCGGCGTGCGCTGGGGCATCGCCGAAGCGGGCATACGCAAAGCCAACCGCAAGGACCTTTCCGTGCTGTTGCTCGATGAGGGCGCGTCGGTAGGGGCCGTCTTCACGCAGAACCGCTTTTGCGCGGCGCCCGTGCAGATCTGCCGCGAGCATCTCGCGAAAAACGGCGGCCGGACCGCCGGCATACGCGCGATGCTCATCAACACCGGCAATGCCAATGCCGGCACCGGCGACGACGGCCTGAGCCGGGCGCATGCCAGCTGCATTGCGCTGGCCCGCCTGCTGGATATCGCCCCCGAGCAGATCCTGCCGTTTTCCACCGGCGTCATCATGGAGCCCCTGCCCAACGACCGCATCGCGGCGGGCTTGCCGGCCGCACTGGCCGACGCAAAAGAAAACAACTGGGGCAACGCGGCCGAAGCCATCATGACCACCGACACGGTGGCCAAGGCTTTCTCCAAGCGCATCAAGATCGCGGGCGCTGAAGTCACCATCACCGGCATCAGCAAAGGCGCCGGCATGATACGGCCCAATATGGCCACCATGCTGGGCTTCCTGGCGACGGATGCCTGTGTCGCCCAGCCACTGATGGCCCAACTGGCAAGGGAGCTGGCAGAGGGTTCGTTCAACCGCGTCACGGTGGACGGCGACACCTCGACCAACGACTCTTTTGTGGTGGTAGCCACCAACAAGGCTGCCCACGCACCCTTGACTTCCCTGGACAGCGCCGACGGCCAAGCCCTGCGCGCCGCCATGCTGGACATCGCCAGGCAGCTGGCGCAGGCCATCGTGCGCGACGGCGAAGGCGCGACCAAATTCATGACCATCCAGGTTGAAGGCGGCAAGACCGGCGAGGAATGCCGCCAGGTGGCTTATGCGATTGCCCATTCACCGCTGGTGAAAACCGCATTCTTTGCGAGCGATCCCAACCTTGGCCGAATCCTCGCGGCCGTCGGTTATGCGGGCATTGCCGATCTGGACCAGACAAAAATCGACCTGTACCTCGACGAGGTGCTGGTGGCCAAGAACGGCGGCCGGCATCCCGCCTATGTCGAGGCCGACGGCCAGCGCGTGATGAAGCAAAGCGAGATCACGGTGCGCGTGGTGCTGGGCCGCGGCGCGGCGGCTGATACCGTCTGGACTTGCGATTTCTCCTACGACTACGTCAAGATCAACGCCGATTACAGAAGCTGAGCTTTCGCATGAACGAGCAGTTTGAGCGCCTGATCTCTCGCGTCGAATCCCTGATGGCGCGGATCGAGTCCGTGCTGCCACAGCCCCTGGCGGCGCCGGACTGGAGCGCCTCCATCGCTTACCGTTACCGCAAACGCAGCTCCGGCCACGGCTCGCTGGAGCCGGTGCGGCACATCGGCAACATGCGCCTGGGCGACCTCAAGGAAATCGAGGACCAGAAGGAAAAAATCAGGCGCAATACCGAGCAATTCGTGCTTGGCAAGCCGGCCAACAACGTGCTGCTGACGGGAGCGCGCGGCACCGGAAAATCTTCGCTGATCAAGGCCTGCCTCAATGAATACTCGTCACGCGGCCTGCGCCTGATTGAAGTCGACAAGGCCGACCTGACCGACCTGCCGGATATCGTCGACGTAGTCTCCGGCTTGCCTGAAAAATTCATCGTCTTCTGCGATGACCTGAGTTTTGAGGAAGGCGAGCCGGGCTACAAGGCGCTCAAGTCCATCCTGGACGGGTCCGTTGCAGCGGCCACGCCCAATGTGCTGATCTATGCGACCAGCAACCGGCGCCACCTGCTGCCCGAGTACATGACGGAAAACCTCACCTACACCCACAGCGAGGACGGCGAGGTGCACCCCGGTGAGGTGGTCGAGGAAAAAATCTCACTGTCCGAGCGCTTCGGCCTTTGGGTCAGTTTTTACCCGTTCAGCCAGGACGAATACCTGACCATCGTTGCGCAATGGCTGTCGTCTTTCGGCGTGGGCCCGGATGCGATCGCCGCAGCGAAGCCGGCATCCCTGGTCTGGGCGCTGGAGCGGGGCTCGCGCAGCGGCCGCGTGGCCTACCAGTTTGCCCGCGACTATGCCGGCCGTGACAGCGCGAGCCGCCCTGTGGCGGCACCGGCCATTGCGGCTTATGAGCGGCCAGGCGCTTCCGCCGCCGCGTCGCCCGAGCAGGGCGACCAGGCTCCAGACCATTCGACATGAGCGTGCTGGTCGCCGACAGTGAACGCCCGCGTGAGGGCGGTGCGGACCGCAAGGTGGTCGACGTCGCGGTGGGCGTCCTTATCCGCCCCGATGGCGACTTCCTGCTGACGTCACGCCCCCCCGGCAAGGTGTACGAAGGCTACTGGGAATTCCCGGGCGGCAAGCTGGAGCAGGGTGAAAGCGTCGAGGCCGCGCTGCGCCGCGAGCTGCAGGAGGAAATCGGCGTGACCATAGGCCCGGCCCATCCCTGGAAGGTCGAGATGGTCGACTATCCCCATGCGCTGGTGCGCCTGAATTTCTGCAAGGTGTATGAGTGGACCGGCGAGCTGCAGATGCACGAAGGCCAGTCTTTCGCCTGGCAATCATTGCCGGTCAGCGTGCAACCTGTTTTACCGGGTACGGTGCCCGTGCTGGCCTGGTTTGCCGAGGAACGGGGTTTTGCCGGGGCGACCTGCTGAGTTGTCGCCGCTTCAGGGGCGCTCGGCGGTATATACCCAGTTCTTGCTCGCGGCCATCACGGCCTCCGGGTAGGGTGATTTGCCGCGCGAGCCGTTGTAGCGCCCCAGGCCCATGAAGAGGTCACCGCGCTCCCTGTCCAGGTAGTGGCGCAGGATGACACAGCCAAAGCGCAGGTTGGTCTGCATGTGGAACAGCTTGCCCGGGTCGCCATCCCCGATCACGCGCGTCCAGAAGGGCATGACCTGCATGTAACCGCGAGCGCCCACGTTGCTGACCGCGAACTTGCGGAAATTGCTCTCGACCTGGATCAGGCCCAGCACCAGCGTGGTGTCCAGGCCGGCGCGTTTGCTCTCATACCAGACGGTTTGCAAAAACTCTTTGCGAATCTGGAATTCGGGTTTTTTCTTCTTCAGGCGATCGCTCATGGCGCCCAGCCAGCGCAGGTAGGCCAGGCGGCTTTCGGTGTCCTTGAACTCAGGTACCGGGGGCGCCTGGTTGGCGATGGCCGAACTCAGCGCGGTGCGCACGGAGTCGACCAAAGGCTCTTCTACCTGGGCGCCGGCATGTGCCTGCCTCGCCAGCAGCAAGGAACTGCAGGCGATGGGCAAGGCTTGCAGGCAAGCCCGCCGGGAAATCCCTTGGGCCTTTGCGGGGGCCGCGCCCGATGCGGACGTGGTCAGTGAGCGCATGGAGACCATGGAAGCGTCAAGGCGCCAGCTTTCCTTTAAGGAAATCAAAGGCGCCGGCCGCATCTATCTTGCTGGAAGCCGTGTCGCGCCTGTGCTGGTATTCGAGCTGTCCATCCTTGAGGCCGCGGTCGCCAATGGTGATGCGGTGCGGCACGCCAATCAGTTCCCAGTCGGCGAACATGGCGCCAGGCCGCTCGCCCCGGTCGTCCAGGATCACATCCACACCGGCCGCGAGCAGTTCGCCATAAAGCTTGTTGGCGGCCGCTTCAACCTCGGGGAAACGGTCGGGGCTGATGGGGCACAGCACCACGGTGAAAGGGGCGATGGCGTCGGGCCAGATGATGCCGCGCTCGTCGTGGTTTTGCTCGATGGCGGCGGCGGGCAGGCGCGTGATGCCGATGCCGTAGCAGCCCATTTCCATGAATTGCGGCTTGCCGTTCTCGCCCAGGAAGGTGGCATTCATGGCCTGGCTGTATTTGGTGCCGAGGTAGAAGACGTGGCCGATTTCGATACCGCGCTCGATCGCCAGCGTGCCCTTGCCGTCGGGTGAAGGGTCGCCAGCCACCACGTTGCGGATATCGGCCACCAGCTCGGGTTCGGGCAGGTCGCGCCCCCAGTTGACGCCGGTGAAGTGGAAGTCCACGTCGTTGGCGCCGCACACCCAGTCGGCCAGCACGGCGGCTTCGCGGTCCACCACCAGCTTGACGGGTTTCTTGAGATTCAGCGGGCCGAGGTAGCCCGGCTTGCAGCCGAAATGGTCTTCAATTTCGGGCAGGGTGGCAAAGCGGAAATCCGCGAGGCCGGGCACCTTGCCGACCTTCACTTCATTCATCTCATGGTCGCCGCGCAGCAGCAGCAGCCAGACTTGCGATTTGACGACCTTGCCGGCTTCGTCGAGTTCGTCGGTGGCCAGCACCAGCGACTTGATGGTGGCCTTCAACGGCATGCCGAGCAGCTCGGCCACGTCGGCGCAGGTGGCCTTGCCGGGCGTGGGCGTCTTGGCCATGGCTTGCGATGCCGGCTTGCGGGCACCCTGGGGCGGCAGCGCCTCGGCTTTTTCCATGTTGGCGGCATAGTCGCTGCCGGGGCAGTAGACGATGGCATCCTCGCCGGTCGCGGCGATCACCTGGAATTCCTCGCTGAGGTCGCCGCCTATCGCACCGCTGTCGGCGGCCACCGCACGGTAGCTCAGGCCGAAACGGTCGAAAATCCTGCGATAGGCTGCCGCCATGGCCTGGTAGCTGGCCTTGGCTCCGGCCTGGTCGCGGTCAAAGCTGTAGGCGTCCTTCATGATGAACTCGCGCCCGCGCATCAGGCCAAAGCGCGGGCGGCGTTCGTCGCGGAATTTGGTCTGGATCTGGTACAGGTTCTTGGGCAGCTGCTTGTAGCTCTTGATATCCTGGCGCATCACGTCAGTGACGACTTCCTCGCTGGTCGGCTGAACCACAAAATCACGGCCGTGGCGGTCCTTGATGCGCAGCAGCTCGGGGCCCATCTTGTCAAAGCGGCCAGTTTCCTGCCAAAGCTCAGCCGGCTGGACCACCGGCATGGTCATCTCGATGGCGCCGGCGCGGTTCATTTCCTCGCGCACGATGGCTTCGACCTTGCGGATCACACGCAGGCCCATGGGCATGTAGTTGTAAACGCCGGCGCCCAGTTTCTTGATCATGCCGGCCCGCATCATGAGCTGGTGGCTGACGACTTCCGCGTCGGCAGGGGCTTCCTTGAGGGTGGAAATGAAGAACTGGGATGCTTTCATGGGCGGTTTTCGGGGATTCC
>Ga0209564_1003365_pt1 | contig 11060 bp, 9 predicted proteins | sample AraplaCol_mMF_r2_FD_184272 | JGI IMG/M metagenome (GOLD analysis project Ga0209564, IMG submission 184272) | Arabidopsis root microbial communities from North Carolina, USA - plate scrape MF_Col_mMF_r2 (SPAdes) (version 3) | ecosystem: Host-associated > Plants > Roots > Endosphere | place: USA... | reverse complement strand
TCCGGTTTTCCTGGAAAGAAGTTTCTTTTGGGATGCCAATGAATAAACGGGAGTTTTTCTGTGGAATGTCCAACGTTTCCTCCATTGGTGAATAAGTAAAGCCAGCACTCACAACAGGTTTTTGCCTATGCTCCATATTCGTGTCAAAATTGTTCTGTGAAATTACGTCTTATTCAAAGATAAGCTATTTAAAGATTGAGATTCCAGCCGCAGGATTTATAAACGTCTGTAACTCAATACATGTTGTCACACGTTTCTATAAGGTGCTTAAACGCCGCTGCTGATCCGGCAGCACTTCCAGGTGCAGGTTCACTGTATCAGGCGGCAACAGGCGGCTAATGATCCCGGGCCATTCTACAAAGCAAACGGCATCGGGCTGATACAGGGTATCCTCTATACCCGCCGCAATCGCCTCCTCTTCATCCCGCAGGCGGTACAAGTCAAGGTGGTAGATCGTATGCGGCCGGTCTTCCCCGTTGTGATAAACATATTGGTTAATGATAGCGAATGTGGGACTGGCAGTGGCATCCTCCACCCCCCTGGCTGCACAAAGCGCCTTTATAAAGGTGGTTTTGCCCGCACCCATCTGCCCTTCCAGGGTGAAAACCCGCTCTCCGCTGAAATGTGCCCAGAAAGCACGGGCTGTCTCAGGCAGCTCCTCTTCGGTAAATGTCCATTCCATCACCAAAATTAATGTTTCCCTGGTCATTTATCCGTCAAATTAGCAATCCCGTTGCATTAATAATCCCTTCCGCCTCAATACATTGACATTTCAACAGATCCGCATATCCGCTCATCAAATTTGCCTTTCCGTTGCATTAATATTTTATCGCCGAACACCCCCCTTTTCTAATTTTGTTGGGAGCGGTTTGATGACCATTAATCGAATAACATGGAAACGATCAGTTGCAAGGTAAAAGGGATGAATTGTACCAGCTGCGCACTTACGGTATCCAAATACCTGGAGAACAAAGGCATGCAGGATGTGCAGGTAAGCTTCGCCACAGAAGAGCTGAGCTTTACCCTGCCCGCAGGCGTAACCAACTCTAACGAAGTGCTCAAAGGCATCAATGAGCTGGGATACCAGGTGGTGTTGCCCAACCAGGAGGCGCCTAAAGGGGCCTTCTTTAAAAGCCTGTACTTCAAATTCCTGGTATGTGCGTTCTTTACAGCGCCGCTGCTGCTCCATATGTGGGTAAAATGGCCCTGGCTGCATAATCCCTACGTACAGCTGACGCTCGCTACCCCGGTATATGCTGTCGGGCTATGGCATTTTGGCCGCAGCGCATGGCGCTCCCTCACAAACCGTATGGCCAATATGGATGTGCTCATCACGCTGGGCGCCACCGCAGCTTATGTTTACAGCCTGATAGGCACCTTGCAGCACCTGGGCCCCGATTATATGTTCTACGAAACAACGGCGGCTATTATCACCCTGGTATTCCTGGGTAATTTGCTAGAAGAAAGATCTGTTAAGCAAACCACTACCGCCATCACCGCCCTGGCTAAAATGCAGGTCACTACGGCCCGCCTGATCAACGACGACCACGGGCATGAACATATTCATGAAGTGGATAACCAGACCCTTCGCACCGGCGATAAAGTACTGGTGAACACAGGTGATAAGATTCCGATGGACGGCACCATTTACTGGGGCGGCGGTACCATCAACGAATCCATGATCACCGGCGAAAGCACGCCCGTAACAAGAAAAGAGAAAGATAAAGTAATAGGCGGCACCATACTGGAAGAAGGCAGCCTGAAAATGTTTGTGACCGCTACCGGTAAAGACACCGTGCTGTCTTATATCATAGAGCTCGTGAAACAGGCACAGGGCAGCAAGCCGCCGATGCAAAGACTGGCAGACCGTATCAGCGCCATTTTTGTACCGTCCGTACTGGGTATTGCAATCCTTACTTTCCTGGGCTGGTGGCTGATTGGTAATGATACCGCCGGCAATGCCATGATGCGCAGTATAGCCGTACTGGTGATCGCCTGTCCCTGCGCTATGGGACTGGCAACTCCCGCCGCCGTAATGGTAGGGCTGGGCCGTGCGGCCCGCAATGGCATCCTGATCAAAGGTGCGCAAACACTGGAAGCATTCAGGAACATCCGCTATGTAGTATTTGATAAAACAGGCACCCTTACCACCGGCAAGCTGCAGATGGGAGATTTCCGCTGCTTTGATATGCAGGAGGCCGACTTTAAGGCGATCGTCTACAGCCTGGAGAAATATTCTTCCCATCCCATAGCCAGGTCCGTTACGGCCCAATGGAAGGGAAACGGCGAAGTAATTCTCCAACAGGTGCGAGAGTACAAAGGCAGGGGTATGCAGGCGCAGGATAAGGAAGGTAACCAATGGCAGCTGGGTTCCTACATCATGGCCAAAGAAGCTACTACAGATGATAGCCATAACATTTACCTGCTGCGCAACGGCAAATTGGCCGGCTGGATCGACTTTACAGACGAACTGCGCCCTGATGCTGCCAAAGCCGTGGCTGTATTGAAGCAGGCCGGTATCACGCCCGTACTCTTAAGCGGCGATACCCTCCGCAAATGCAGCGCCCTTGCACAGCAAGTTGGTATAGAAGAAGTATATGCAGAACAAACACCCGAACAGAAACTGCAGAAAATAGATGCGCTGATGCAGAAAGCGCCCGTAGCCATGGTAGGCGATGGGATCAACGATGCACCTGCACTGGCTAAAGCCACTATCGGCGTATCCCTCAGCGACGCTACCCATGTGGCTATGCAGAGCGCCAATGTAGTGCTGCTTAATAACAGCCTGGCCACTTTACCGCTGGCCATGGGCCTTGGCAAACATACCTACCTCACCATTAAACAGAATCTTTTCTGGGCCTTTATCTACAACGTGGTAGCCCTGCCGGTGGCTGCGCTGGGTGTGCTGAACCCCATCGCGGGCGCAGGTATCATGGCGGTATCTGATGTAGTGCTGGCCGTTAACTCCGTGCGGTTAAGATATAAACGGGTAATTTAGCGGAAAAATAAGTTTGACTGATCCAAGCTCCATACTGCGTCAATACTGGGGGCACTCCCAATTCCGCCCCTTGCAGGAGGATATTATCAATGCTATACTGGCGGGCAATGATACGCTGGCATTAATGCCTACCGGCGGCGGAAAATCCATCTGCTTCCAGGTGCCTGCCATGATGAAGGAGGGGATCTGTCTGGTCATCACCCCGCTCATTGCCCTGATGCGCGACCAGGTGGATAACCTGGAAAAACGTGGCATTAAAGCAGTCGCCATTTACGCTGGTCTGACCAACCGTGAAGTGGAGCAGGTATTGGAAAATGCCCGCCGTGGTCACTATAAATTTCTCTACGTATCGCCTGAAAGATTACAGAGCCGCCGTTTCGTGGACTATTGCGATGGCATGCCCGTGAACCTGCTGGCGGTGGATGAAGCACACTGTATTTCCCAATGGGGCTACGATTTTCGTCCGGCTTATTTGCAGATAGCCACCATCCGTCAGCTGTTTCCCAAAGTGCCGGTACTGGCGCTAACGGCTACGGCTACTCCACTGGTGCAGGAAGACATCTGCGCAAAGCTGGAAATGCAGCAGCAGAAGGTGTTCGCTAAAAGCTTTGCCCGCGCCAATCTTTCCTATAGTGTACAGGAAGAATCGAACCGCCTGGATAAGATCAGGCATATACTGGACCGTGTGCCCGGCTCCGCCATCGTGTATTGCCGCAATCGCCTGCGTACCCGGCAACTGGCAGAGGGACTGCGTTTGCAGGGTATTTCAGCAGATCACTATCATGCAGGTTTATCTCCTGCGGAACGTACCGCCCGGCAGGAAGCCTGGATCAAAAATGATATCCGCGTGATTGTTTGTACCAACGCATTTGGTATGGGCATAGATAAACCTGATGTGCGGGTTGTGATCCACCATGATGTGCCCGACAGCCTGGAAGCCTATTACCAGGAAGCCGGCCGCGCTGGCCGTGATGAGCAAAAGGCTTATGCTGTACTGCTATACGACGAACAGGAGCTGAGCGATATGGAAGACAGGATCCCACTGCAATTCCCTTCCCTGCAGGAAATAAAGCACGTATACCAATGCATCGTAAACTATCTGCAGTTGCCTGTAGGCAGCGCAGAAGGCCTGTATTTCAACTTCGACATCAATGAATTTGTAAAGCAGTTCAAGCTCAACATCACCGTTACTTACAGCGCCATACGCATACTGGAACAAGAGGGCATTCTGCAGCTGAGTGAAAGTGTATACCTGCCTTCGCGGTCGATGTTCATCACCAATAAAGAAACATTATATGCAGCAGAAGACGCGCAGCCTGCGCTGGAGCCCCTGATAAAAGCCTTGCTGCGTAACTATGAAGGCATCTTTGATAATGAAGTGCGCATCTTTGAAAAGCAGCTCTGCCGCATATTACGGCAAACCGAAACGCAGGTAGTAGAAAAGCTCTGGCAATTGCACCAGCAGGGTATCATCCGCTACAGGCCTAAAAGAGATGAGCCGCAATTGTGTTTTCTGCAGGAAAGATTACAGGCAGGGAACCTGCGTATCAACATGGCCAGGGTGGAAGAAAGGAAACAGGCTTATATTACCCGGCTCAATGCCATGTTCCGTTATATCCGTAACACGGGCCAGTGCCGTACACAAACATTGGTAGCTTACTTTGGAGAAAAGAATGATACCCCTTGCAGTATCTGTGATGTGTGCGTGAAGAATAAAACGCGGCCGCTGGATCATACTGCGGTAGATCATATTGCCGCTGTGGTGATACAGCATCTGCAGCAGCCAATATCGTTTTCTTCGCTGCTGCAGAAACTGCCTGATATTCCGGAGGACCGCCTGATGGATGTGTTGCAATTCCTCGTGTCCGAAGAAAAGATCATCCGTGATAAAGACGGCATATTAAGAATGAGCTGATAGGCTCATCCTCAAAGGTCCACCACTTTCCCTTCTTTACTGCTTTTGAATGCGGCTTCAATCACCTTTACGATCCGTACGCCATCTTCGGGCTGTACCGGTGGGGGAGCGCCATTTACCAGTGCATCATACACGCCCTGGTAATAATCCATATAGTTACCCTTGGGAGAAGGCAGGAACTGTTTCAGCACTTTACCGTCTTTCTCAGTATGCAGCAGTCCCCATTCATGCGGGCCTTCTGCGCCCCAGTCGAGCGTACCGGGAAGCAGCCCCTTTTGCAGCTGGGCTTCCTGTATATCGGATTTTGTTTTGATGAAAGAGCCTGTGCGGCCATGGAACTGATAGGAGGGCAGCGGCTCTCTTACCAGGTAGTTGCATTTCACCCTTACACGCAGCTGCTCATAGAAAAGCACCAGCTCAAAATAGTCATCTACAAGAGAGTCTTTGCGGATGATGCGGATATCGGCCCACAGGCTTTTCGGCATACCGAACAGCAGGAGCGCCTGGTCTATGATATGTGAGCCCAGGTCGTACAGAGAGCCGGTGCCCGGGTTGGCTACTTCCTTATGTTTCTTATAGCTCAGTTCTTCTTTGAAGCGGTCGTAGTGGATCTCTGCTTCCAGTATATCTCCCAGTACGCCTGATTGCACTACTTCCCTGCTGATCCTGAAATCACTGTCATAGCGCCTGTTCTGGTACACGCTCAGGAAGAGCCCCTTCTTTTTTGCCAGTGCGATCAGCTCTTCGCCTTCTGCGCTGTGCACGGTGAAGGGCTTTTCCACGATCACATGCTTGCCTGCTTCCAGTGCGGCTTTAGTGTAATCGTAGTGGGTATAGTTGGGTGTGTTCACTACAATGAGATCGAGTGAGCTGTCTTGCAGCATCTCTTCCAGGCTTCTGTATACTTTTACGTTAGGGTGTTGCTGCTTTGCCAGGTCCTTGCTTCTCTCCACTATGGCGGTGAATTCAAAGCCCGGGTGCACATGAATAAAAGGAACGTGGAATATCGTGCCTGACATGCCGTAAGAGCATACGCCTGTTTTAATGATCTTTTCCATATCAGTTAAGTGATTACTGGTGTTGTCTGAATTTGACTTTTAAGTTTCGCTCTGTAAGATAGACAGGCAATGCCGTAAATACAAGGTATTAAAACCAGCTGCTGCTTTTCTTGCTTTTGCCGCCCAGTCCCAATGCGCCCAGCAAACTCCGAGTAATCATACTGGCTGCGGTGCGTCCTACCTGCCTGGCTACCGGGCTGTCCAGCACGCTTTCCAGCACACTCTTCTCTTCCTTTTGCCTGCCTTTTTTAGCCGTCGCTTGTTCTTCACCTTTTTCAGCAGCTTCTTCCAGCTTGGCAGTTAGTATTTCATAAGCGCTTTCACTATCGATCTCCTGGTTGTATTTTTTAGCAAGCTTGGATTGGCCCAGGATCTCGTTCATTTCTGCATCTGTCAGGATATCCATCCTGGAGCGGGGAGATACCAGCATGGTAGCCGCCAATGGGGTAGGAGTGCCCTTTTCATTCAGACAGGTGATCAGCGCTTCGCCGATGCCTATCTGTGTAAGCAGCTCGTCTGTTTTATAGAAATCCGAGAGGGGATAGTTCTCAGCAGTTTGTTTGATGGACTTACGGTCGTTGGCCGTAAAGGCGCGCAGGGCATGCTGTACTTTCAGGCCCAGTTGTCCTAGTACAGAAGGCGGTACATCCATGGGGTTCTGTGTACAGAAGAAAATACCCACGCCTTTGGAACGTATCAGTTTGATGATGGTCTCTATCTGTTGCAGCAATGCATCGCTGGCTTCCTGGAAGATCAGGTGCGCTTCGTCAATGAACATCACCAGCTTGGGTTTATCCAGGTCGCCTTCTTCAGGCAGGGTGGCGTAGAGTTCTGCCAGCAGCGACAACATAAAGGTGGAAAACAGTTTGGGCCTATCCTGTATATCAGCTACGCGCACAATGGAGATCATGCCGCGGCCGTCGTCGCTGATGCGCAGCAGGTCGTCTACTTCGAAAGATTTTTCTCCGAAGAAGAGATCAGCGCCCTGTTGTTCCAGTTCTATTACTTTGCGCAGCACAGTACCGGCGGAAGTAGAAGATATTTTACCGTATTCTTTTTCCAGATCGGCCTTGCCTTCTGCGGTAGCGTATTGTAATACCTTTTTGAAATCCTTGAGGTCAAGGAGGGGCAGTTTATGATCATCGCAGTATTTGAAGATCATGGAAACCAGTCCGGCCTGTGTATCATTCAGCTCCAGGATCTTGGAGAGCAGCACCGGTCCGAACTCACTGACAGTAGCGCGCAAGCGGCTTCCTTTCTCTTTACTGAGTGACAGCAGCTCGGTGGGATAGGCTGCCGGCGACCATTCGCCGCCTATTTTCTGGTAACGTTCTTTTATTTTATCATTGCTGGCGCCTGCTGCGGCAATCCCGCTCAGGTCTCCCTTGATATCCATCAGCAATACAGGCACGCTGGCATCGCTCAGTCCTTCTGCAATTACCTGCAGGGTTTTGGTTTTACCGGTACCCGTGGCGCCGGCAATAAGACCATGCCTGTTCAGTGTTTTCAGGGGCAGGGATACATCTGCGCCTGTTACTACTGCTCCATCCAGTATAGCGCAACCCAGTTTAAAATGTTCGCCCTTGAAGGTGTATCCGTTCTTAATGGTCTCCAGGAAGGCTGCTTGATTTGCCATGGTGTGAAATTTTTCCTGAAGATAATCAAAGTTCTTCTTCTCTTTCCAGCATCAGGATGGCGCCCTGCGGCACAATAAAGTACTTTTCTCCCTGGTATAATACCTCGGTGGAGCCGCTGATCAGAAAGATGGCCAGATCGCCTTCTTTAGCCTGTAAAGGGATATATTTTACTTTCTCTTCTTCCGGTTTCCAGGATTCCGTTTCTTCTGCGGGAACCGGTATTGCGTAGCCTGGCCCTGTCTTGATCACATAGCCCTGTTGTACTTTTTCCCTTTCCTGTACGCCCGGCGGCAGATACAATCCGCTTTCCGTACGTTCATTGGGTTGAGTGGGCTTTATAAGTACACGGTCGCCTACTACGATCAGCTTTTTCAATTTATTATCAGGTGTGAGATGAATGGACATTATTTGCTCCTTTTTTTCAGATTTCAAAACAAAGGTACTGCAAATTGTGTGCTGCCAGGGAAACAGATGCCATTCTGACAGACGCTATGCGATGTCCTTTACGGTGAAAAGCTCGCCTGCCCGTATCCCTCTGTCTGTTTGCTGCAGCGTACAGCATTCCGTTTTGGGGTCATGCTCAAAGAAGAGGATATACTGTTGCTCCAGTGCCTCCTGTAAAAAGCTTTTCTTTTCCTGCAGGGTAGTGAGCGGGAACATGTCATAAGCCATTACATAAGGAACCGGCAGGTGACCGGTAGAAGGCAGCAGGTCTGCCATAAATACCAGTGTACGGTCTTTGTAACGTATCTGTGGCAGCATCATAGCATCGGTATGGCCATTGACAAAACGAATGGAGATATTTTCTGTAAAGGCGGCGTTTTGTATGAACTGCAATTGTCCGCTCTCTTGTATAGGCAGGATGTTCTCTTTCAGGAAAGAGGCCTTCTCCCGCTCATTGGGCTGGGTAGCCCATTTCCAGTGCGCTTCATTGCTCCAGTATACAGCATTCTTGAACGCAGGCACCAGGCGATCGCCTTCGCGTGTTATACTGCCGCCGCAATGGTCAAAATGAAGATGGGTCAGGAATACATCGGTAATATCATCACGGTGAAACCCGTGTGCGGCTAAAGAGCTGTCCAGGGTGGCATCGCCGTGTAAGTAGTAATAGCTGAAGAATTTTGCATCCTGTTTATTGCCGATACCGTTATCCACCAGTATCAGCCGCTTTCCGTCTTTGATCAGCAGGCAGCGCATGGCCCAGCTGCACATATTATTCTCGTCTGCCGGGTTCAGCTTTTGCCAGATGCTTTTGGGCACTACGCCAAACATCGCACCGCCATCCAGTTTAAAGAAGCCTGTATCTATCGAGTATAATTCCATAGTTTAATGTTTGAGGTTTGAAGTTAGTTAAAAGTTAGATGTGCCGAACCGCCAGCCAACTTCAAACCCTCAAACATTTAAACTTTCAAACCATCTTTCTTTTGTTTCAGCAGCGCAGAAATGATCCACGCAAGCCCGATAGTAAAGAATACCATCAGCGCCAGTACAGAGTTGCGCATACTGCCGGTCAATTCTTCTATATAACCGAAGCTGAACATGCCTATCACGATAGCTAGTTTCTCTGTTACATCATAGTAGCTGAAGAAGGAGGTGGTATCTTCCGTTTCCGGCATCAGCTTGGCATAGGTAGAACGGCTCAGTGATTGTACGCCGCCCATTACCAGTCCTACCACTGCCGCCAGTATATAGAAATCCATGGCGGTCTGCATACGGTAACCGGCAATACAGATACCCAGCCATACAATGATAACGGCAATGAGCACACGCAGGTTGCCGAATCTACCAGACAGTTTGGCAATACCCCAGGCGCCTAATATGCCCACCAGCTGTATTACCACCACTGCTACGATCAGGTTGGTAGAGGGAAGGTTCAGTTCTTTGGCGCCGAAAAGCGTAGCTGCCAGCATCACGGTTTGCACGCCCATGCTGTAAAAGAAGAACCCGCGCAGAAAGCGTTTCAGCACCGGCAGCACTTTTACCTGGGCATATACCTTTCTCAGCTCGATAAAGCCTTCTGTAAAGGCGCTGGCATTGTGGGTTTGCACAGTGGCTTTGGATGCAGGCAAACGGCTCAGGCTGAACAGCCCGAAGCCCAGCCACCACACACCAACCAGCAGGAAGGTGATCCGCACCGGATCAGTGCCTTCCATGCCAAAAGGTTTCAGCACTACTAATGCAAAGCCTATCAGCTGCAGGATAACGCTGCCGATATATCCCAGCGAATAGCCTTTGGCGCTGATACGGTCGCGGTCTTCCGGTACGGCTATTTCCGGCAGATAAGAGTTATAGAACACCAGTCCGCCGCAGTATCCTACTGTGGCCAGCAGGAAGCTGATAGTGCCAAACTCCACGTTCCGGCCTGTAAACAGGTATAGAGAGCTGCATGCCACGCTGCCCAGCAGGGTAAAGAATAAAAGAAAACGTTTCTTATTGCCCCTGGTATCCGCAATAGAGGAGAGGATAGGGGAGAGCAGCGCTACCAGCAGGAATGCAGCTGCAGAAGCATAATCATATAAAGCAGAGTTCACGAAATTGATGCCGAAGAAGGGGATCATTTCGCCTTTGAATTCGGCCTTGGTGATCTCTGTAAAATAGATAGGGAAAAAGGTAGTAGTGATAACGAGATTGTATACTGAGTTTGCCCAGTCATACATTGCCCAGCCGTTGATCACCTTTTTACTGGCAGTTTGCATAGAACATTATTACGCGTGACAAGTTATGATCTTTTCTCTCTGCTCACTTATAATCTACGATATTGATCCGCTCGGGACACATATAGTACTCCTGTTCATCATTAGAGCTTACGATCAGCAGCCGGTTGCCGCAATGCGTTTCTACCAGCTGCTGGTATAGCTGTACGCCCGCTGCATCCAGGTTGGTGCAGGGCTCGTCCAGCAGCAGTACCGGTACGTCAGAAAAAATGGAAAGCGCCAGCTTCACACGCTGTTTCATGCCCGAGGAAAAGTAGCGGATCTGCTTATCCCATGCTTTTTCCAGGCCAACAATGCCGGCGATATCTTTGGGCGTAAAGCCCGGGAGGAATGATTTGAATTGTAAATGGAACTCAATGCTTTCTGCGAGGGTAAATTCCTCTACCAGTTCAAGGTAGGGAGCAGCAATGGTGCAATAGCGGAAAAACGCATCGGCTTCGATGGGCTTTTCCGCATTGTTGTATGTAACGGTACCTTCGTTATGATGAAGGTGCCCGCTGATAACCTGTAATAAGGTGGATTTTCCCGATCCGTTAGGCCCCAGTATGGCGTAGCGCCCGCCTTCGTGGAAGGTGTAGCTAACCCGACGGAAGATCCAGTCGTAGTTAAAACGCTTGCCTGCCTGGTTAAGCGATATCGTCATTGTTACGGGTGGTATATCCTTTCATCACACCCCGTCCGGAATCACGGATAAAGGAGAGGATCTCGTCACGCTCATCTGTAGCAGAGAATTCCGCT
>Ga0209564_1003350_pt1 | contig 11103 bp, 9 predicted proteins | sample AraplaCol_mMF_r2_FD_184272 | JGI IMG/M metagenome (GOLD analysis project Ga0209564, IMG submission 184272) | Arabidopsis root microbial communities from North Carolina, USA - plate scrape MF_Col_mMF_r2 (SPAdes) (version 3) | ecosystem: Host-associated > Plants > Roots > Endosphere | place: USA... | reverse complement strand
TTGCAGCCGCGCTTCGAAGGAGCGGCGGTTGGACAGGCCGGTCAGCCAGTCGTGCGACGCCTGCCAGGCCAGGCGTTCCTTCTCGGCATGCAGGGCATCTTCGAATGCCTGTCGTTGCAGCAGCAACCGCCTGGTGTGCCAGATCAGGAGCAGGATCAAAGTGACGGCGGTGCCGATGTTGATGCCGGTCAGCGCCAGCTTGATGGCGCGGGAGCCTTCGCCGAGAACGGTGGAGAACCGGTTGGCATGCACCGTGAACTGGGTGTTGAGCTCCGAGAGCCGCGACGACAGGAGTTGCAGGCGATTGATGTCTCGTACAGGGCCGTGCTCCCATTCGGACCGGATCACCTCGCCGAACACGCTCAGCTCCAGCAGCATCGGATCGGTCGCGGCCCACTCGCGGATCGCTTGCTGCAGGAAGCTGACGCGGTTGAAATAGCGAAACAGCCAGATCAGTCCGGGGACGTCATCGGGATGATTGCCGCCTTGCAGGAAGCCGATGCGGGCGGCCTCGACGTCGACCGGATCCCGCTCGAGCGCCCAGCGCGCGAATTCATCACCGATGGGAACGGCGAGGGAGGTCCGGTATTGCGCGAACTGGCTGGCATCGCCCGAATGTAAATAGAGATTGAGGAAATAGACGGCGTTCTTCTGCGAACGCGACCACAGCGCTTCGCCTGCGACATAGGCGCGAACCGACGACATCACCTCGAGACTGAATCCCGCGATTGCCGCCTGGAGCACGACGACCATGACGAAAGGCGAGACGAGCTTGATGACGTGAAGGAAGCTGTGTCCCTTCATCGATGCCGCTGTTCTGCGAAACACCCTGCGTTCCCCAAATCGCGCAACGACCCCAACGGAAGCGCTGCGCCTGCAACGCGAAGTAGAGGGGATGGTTGCTTAACTCGACCTGAAAGCCCGGCAAGACTGCATCGCAGGGTGAAGGCGTCGTGAAACGAATGGCCGCAGATCGCTTCAAATGCCGGGAAGCCGGAACTGATGCTGATGCTAACGCTAACGCTAACGCCCGGACAGGCTCATGATCGACGTGTTGCACCGCTTCTGCTGGAAGGACTCAAATGCCGCGATGTCGTGGCCGACCGCGGCTATGATGCCGACGCTCTCCTGCACATGATCCAGGCTAGCGGCGCCAAGGCCCATATCCCTTCCACCAGCCAGCGACTGGTCCAACGCTCTGTCAGTCGAGGCATCTATCGCCAGCGCAATCTCGTCGAGCGCTTCTTCTGCAAGCTCAAGCATTTCAGGCGCATTGCAACCCGTACCGACAGTTCGCACGCAACTTTCTCGCCGCCGTCGCGCTCGCTTCCGCACGCCTCTGGACCAGGGTTTATGAGTCCACGCCTTAGACCAACCATCACATCCGCTCAGCGACCGGATGAATCCCTCCGGCTGTCGAACCAAAATGGTCGATATGATCTGCTCTATTGCTTCAAGCGTGAGATGAAGCGTCTCAGCGCCACTCGATCCTCTGCAATGAGGTAGAAGTAACGCGCCGGATATTCGGTAACCATTTCTGCGCTCACGCGCTCTTCTCCGACGTAGCCGATTACGATTGCCATCGCCGGATTGAAACGGCGCAAGGACCAGCCCATCGCCGCATGAAGTTCTCCAACATCAACGGCGTCATCCAATTCGACCGCTTTGCCGGCAAGCTCAGCTGCATCGGCCACGGGGTCATGGCCGTGCGCCAGCGGATCGAACATGGCAAACAGCTCGGTCTGCGGCCTGAAGCGAGGCAAATCGGCCATGGTATGCGAGCACGAAATCATCCCCTCCGACTCCAGCTCTGCGACGGCGTCTTGAACATCGCGCAGATCGCTATCGGAGAAGGCTTGTGTAAATCCTTGCATATCGATGAATGAGTCCCATTCATCACCACAGTTCTGCGCGATCCACAGGCCTGCCTGCCGCGCCAGCTTTGTTAAGGCAGTATCGAGCCCATCGAGCGGATCGGCCGATTTATCAGGCGCTTTCTGTGGAGCGGGCAAGGCCCGCGCTTGATGCACACCCGCGCCGGCCTGACCAGCAAGCCAATCGTCCAGCCGGTTGATGACCTTCTGGCAGATCGAAGAGAATTCCCGGATATCCGTACCGACCAGATGAACCGTTTGGCCAACCTGCGCATCATGGGCATGGGTGGCAAACTTGTCGTCCACCACACCGAGATTGTGCCCGATGATGTGACGCTTCTGAATGTTGAGGCGTAGGGTTTCCAATTCGGTGTCGCTCAGATCGGCGAACGGATCCAAGTTGAATTCCTGAAAGCGCCTCTGCGCTTTCTCAATATTCTGAAAGTCGTTCCCAACCGGTTTGACCTGCATCACTCCGCCGTGCTGCGTCTGTCCGTACAGGTAAACAGCCTTGAGCGTGGCTTCAAAAGCAGTCAGCACATCTTCATGCGCATTGCCGAGTAGCCGATAGGCAAGCTCTTCCTGTTCGGCCGCGAGCGAGTCTGCGAGATCGACCTGTGAACCAACTAACGCGCCCTCGCGCGCGAAATGCAGGCGGAGATTGGGGGCGCCGCAATCGGGACAGAAGAGCGCGATGGCATATACGCCGTAATCCCGGCTGCAATGTTCGCACACCAATTCGCGCATCAGGTCGCGCCGTGCAAATCTCGGCTTGGGCCGATATTTCTTTTCGACCTTCGCCGTGATTTTCAGAAGGCTATTGGAAGACAACCTTCGGTTGAATCCGCCCATTATGCGGGAGAGTTCCGCCTCCACGTCGGAAATGGCAGCGTGTTTAACTGTCGCCAAAGCAGCTTTGATGTCGTCGGGATGCGTAAATTCCTGATCGCTGCCAATCGCGCCGCTATAGGGGCATACAGTCTGCTTCGATCGCGGCGAGAGCTTCATTCTTCTGCGCGACTCTTCGGGCGGAGCAAAGTCCGCGTCGTACTCACCCAAGACAAAATGCCGGGGATGCGCGTGTTCGTTCGGTGAGTACCGATAGACGCGGCCATCCGGCGTGCGCGGCAGCGGAACCGCCAAATTCATGATGCTTCCGCTCTTCCCGGTGCTCAGCTGCTCCAAATTCCTGAATTTCATAGTGAGTCTCCGAATGGTGACTCTGCTACCGTCGCCGGAACGTATCAAGAACTAATTGTCGGCTGCGCGCAGGTTTCTATGTGCCCGGCCACTCGTATTGAACCGCCTAGACGGGCGTCTGTGCCTTTCGGCTTCGATCCCTCGCGGGCGGAAAGCGTGAGGGCGAGTAGCCCCTAGCAGCAGGGTCCAGCACAATTAGCAGGCATCGTTGCTGTTGGCGCACAAGCCCGGACCTTCCACCGCAGCTCAAGCATTTCAGGCGCATCGCAGCCCGCTTCGACAAGCTAGCACGCAACTTTCTCGCCGCCGTCGCGCTCGCCTCGGCAGGCCTCTGGACCAGGGTTCATGGAGCCGCGTTTAGACCAGCACCGGCTTGCGCACGCGGCCTGCGTCGCCGAACACGCGCAGGTAGCGTTCGATCTCCGAGGGCATGCCGGTCGCCTTCTCCGGATTGTCGGAGAGCTTGACGGCGGGATGGCCGTCGACCGACGACACCTTGCAGACCAGCGAAATCGGATCGAGGTTGAATGATCCATCCGGCGTGCAGCCGACGAAATCATTGGTGAGGTTGGTGCCCCAGCCGAAGGACAGCCGCACCCGGCCGGCAAAGTGATGATAGGTCTCCTCGATCGAGCCGACGTCCATCGCGTCGGAAAACACCAGCAGCTTGTCCTTGGGATTACGACCCTTCTTCTCCCACCAAGCGATGATCTCCTCGCCGGCCTGGATCGGCGGGGCGCTGTCGGGCCTGAAGCCGGTCCAGTCGGCGACCCATTCCGGCGCATCGCGCAGGAAGGCTTTGGTGCCGAAGGCATCGGGCAGTGCGATCAGGAGGTTGCCGCCATAGGTCTGGCGCCATTGGTCGAGAATGCGATAGGGCGCCCAGCGCAATTCCTCGTCGTCCTTGGCGAGCGCGGCCGCGACCATCGGCAGCTCATGCGCATTGGTGCCGATGGCTTCGAGATCGTTGTCCATCGCCAGCAGCACGTTGGAGGTGCCGATGAAGGACGAGCCGAGGCCTTCCTTCACCGCCTCCACGCACCAGCGCTGCCACAGGAAGCCGTGACGGCGGCGGGTGCCGAAGTCCGAGAGCCGTAGGTTCTCCAGCTTGCGAAGACGCTCCACCTTGGTCCAGAGCTTGGCCTTGGCGCGGGCATAGAGCACGTCGAGCTCGAAGCGGCCGCGGCCCTTGATCGCCGCGCGCGAGCGCAGCTCGTTCAGGATCGCGAGCGCCGGAATCTCCCACATCGAGGTGTGGGTCCACGGTCCGTGGAAGTGCAGTTCGTACTGGCCTTCGACCTTGCGCAGCTCATACTCGGGAAGGCGGAATTCGGCCAGCCAGCGGATGAAATCCGCCGAGAACATGTGGGTCTTGCCGTAGAAGGTGTTACCGGCCAGCCAGATCAACTCCTTCTTGGAGAAGCGGATGGTGCGGGCGTGGTCGAGCTGGGCGCGCAGCTCGCCCTCGTCGATGATCTCGGCGAGCCGCACATGGCGCGAGCGGTTGATGACCGAGAAGGTCACTTTCTGACTCGGGTAATCCTCCCGAATCATTTGCAACATCAATAGCTTGTAGAAGTCGGTATCGAGCAGGCTGCGGATGATGGGATCCAGCCGCCAGCTGTGATTGTAGGTCCGGCTCGCAATGTCGGTCACTGTCATGGGGGGATTTTAGCGTGGCGGCCCGCGCGCAACCAGTGGGTTTGGCGAGGGGCAGGCCCCGGTGCCCGCAGGGGCCGGCGGCCGTGCCGCGCCGGGCAGGGCACGTCAGGACCGGTGAAAGAGCTCCTTGGTCCAGCGCAGCGGCGCGGTCAGCCGCCATGAGGTGGAGCTCTGCACGGCTGCAAGTTGTGCGCGCGCCTCGTCCCGCTCCGCCAGGCATCCGTGCCGGTCGGCCGCGACCGCCTGGAGCTCAGCCAGGGCGGAATCCCGCTCCGTCGTGATCCAGTCGCGCATGGCCGCGTCCTCACGCCAGAGGCTGAACTGCCGTGCAAGCGCCCCGCGCAAGGCCGCGCCCATCCGCGCGCGCAAGGGCGCGGTGGTCGCATCGGCCTCGATCATCTTGAGGCGCGTCGACGGATTGCTGATCCCAGCGTAGTGGTGGACGATCGGATCGGGGGCCACGGCTAGACCGGGAATCGAATTCCAGGCCGTGTCGAGGTGTGCGACGCCGGATCGGTTGGGCTCGTCAGGGCGATCCGGACCGAGTCCAAGGCAGCCGTCATAGCCGAGGAGGTGGAGGATCGTGGCCTGATCGAACCAATGATGCGGCAATTGGTCGGTGTCCCAGACTTGCTTGAAAAATCGGCGTGACCAGTCGCTCACGCGGATCAGCATCACGCCCGAATTGAAGTGCGGGATGAAATCCGCCGCCACGATCTCGGATGTATCCGGGCCGTGCCAGGCCATGTGCAAGTGAGCGCCGTCCAGGGCAGCCGTTCTGATATCGACGTCGTTGCGGAGCACGATGGCGTCGACATCGATCCAGAGCACGAAGTCGAAATCATCTTCGAGGACGGCACGGATCGCCTCGATCTTGAGCCATCCGCGCGGACGCGTCCATCCGTCTCCGCGGACGAAGCGCAGCTCGTATCCATGTGCCGCAGCAAGGGCCTTCATGCGGGGGACGGTGATATCTGCGAGCGGCTGCTGAACGGAATCGCAGGCTGTCAGAAGGCAGACGCTGGACTTCACGAGGCTTCCCCGGACGCCCCCGACGGACGTTCCATTCGTACGGCGAGGGGAATTTTAGCGTAGTCCTCGCGGCACAGCCAATAGCCCCGGCGTGAACGGTCGTTCGCAACCGGCGCATCGACATCAGGTCGCGGCGGCCGTCGCCACAGACTCCAGCTGTGTTCGCACCCAGCGATGGGCGGGGTCTTTCTGATAGCGCTGGTGCCAGACCATGAACATCGGCAGCTCGGCGAGCGTCTGCGTCCGAGACGCCAGCGGAATCCGCGTTTGCGCGAAACCGTGCATGACCCCGGATGCCAGCAGGCTCGGCATGCTCGCCAGCATCTGCGAGCCGCGAAGGAAGGACGGCACGCCGGAAAAGCTCGGCACCGAGATCGCGATGTCGCGGTGAAGACCGTTGGCCGCCAGCCGGCGGTCGAAGTCGAGCCGCTCGTTGTCGGTGTAGACGACGGTGATGTGGCGCGCGGCGAGATAGGCCGCGCGGCCGCTCGGCGCGGTGCGCATCTTGGGGTCGAAGTAGCAGACGTAATGATCGCTCAAGAGGCGCTTCTGCACGATGTCGGCGCCGGATGGCGGCAGCGGGGTGATCAGGAGATCGCAGCGGTTCTCGCGCAGCATCGCCGGCGAGGGCGATTGCGACGGGATCACGCGCAGGTTCAAACCCTTCACTTGCGCGGCGACGCGATCGAAGAACCGCGGCAGCAGCAGATCGCGCTGAAAATCATTGGCGGCGATCGTCAGCGAAAGCTGCGCGCGTGCCGGCTCGAACGTGACGCCGCCGGCAAAGCTCCGCATCTCGTCGATCAGCGCCCGTGCCTTCGCGGCGAGCGCCTGCGCATGTGCGGTGGCGACGATGCCGCGGCCGGATTTCGCGAACAGCGGATCGCCCGCGATCCGCCGCAGCTTGTTCAGGGCGTGACTGACCGCCGATTGCGTCAGGCCGAGCCGGGTTGCGGCCGCGGTCACCGATCCCTCCTCCAGCACGGCGAGGAACAGTTCGAGCGCGTGGCCGTCGAGCGCCAAATGATCGATTTCTTTCATGAAATATATTATAATCGATCTATTTATTCGGGGAATAGCCCGCGCCATGATCTCCCGATAAGCCGCGCGTCCGGACCCGGGCGCCCCAGGGAGAGAGACACGATGAATGCCCAGGCGCCAGCCTTGCGGGATCCCCGCCTCAACCGTCCCGAGCCCTTTACGCCACCGCTCGGGGATGGCGGCTTCTTCCAGCGCGACCGCTCCATCCATCCGCCCGCGCATGCGCCGGGCTACAAATCCTCGGTGCTGCGCTCGCCGCGCCAGTCGCTGCTGTCGCTGGAGGGCTCTATCTCGGAGATCACGGGACCGGTGTTCGGCCACAACGATCTCGGCCCGCTCGACAACGATCTGATCCGCAACTACGCCAAGGACGGCGATCCCGTCGGCGAGCGCATCATCGTCCACGGCCGGGTGCTGGACGAGACCGGCCGCGGCGTGCCGAACACGCTGGTCGAGTTCTGGCAGGCCAATGCCGGCGGCCGCTACCGGCACAAGAAGGACACGTATCTCGCGCCGATCGATCCGAATTTCGGCGGCTGCGGTCGCGCCCTGACCGATGACACCGGCTATTATTATTTCCGCACCGTGAAGCCGGGCCCCTATCCCTGGCGCAACTACGTCAACAGCTGGCGTCCCGCCCACATCCACTTCTCCGTGTTCGGTTCGGGCTTTGCGCAGCGGCTGATCACGCAGATGTATTTCGAGGGCGATCCCCTGATCCCGGTCTGCCCGATCCTGACGACGATACCGGACAAGGACGCGCTCGACCGCCTGGTCGCACCGCTCGACCTCAACGCCTCGACGCCGTTCGACTCGCTCGCCTACCGCTTCGACATCGTCCTGCGCGGCCAGCGCTCCACCTATTTTGAAAATCGCACCGCGGGGAACTGAGCCATGCCGCAGCCGCTCGACTATCTCAAGGAAACGGCGTCGCAGACCGCCGGACCCTACGTTCATATCGGCCTGATCCCGGCGATGGCCGGTTTCGACATCTTCGAGAAGAATTTTTCCAACGTGCTGGTGACGCCGAGCACGCAGGGCGAGCGCATCACGCTCGAGGGCAAGGTGCTCGACGGCACCGGCACACCGCTGCGCGACGTGCTGCTGGAGATCTGGCAGGCCAATGCGAGCGGCCGCTACAACCATCCGGCCGACCGCTCGGCCGGTGTGCTGGAGCAGGAGTTTCGCGGCTGGGGCCGGGCGGGCTCGGATTTCGAAAGCGGTCTCGTGACCTTCGAGACCATCAAGCCCGGTGCGATCACCGACAGGGCGGGACGCACATGCGCGCCGCACATCAATGTCTGGATCGTCGCGCGCGGCATCAACATCGGCCTCAACACGCGGCTCTATTTCTCGGACGAGGAAGCCGCCAACGCCATTGACCCCGTGCTCAACCTGATCGAACAGCCGTCCAGGCGTTCGACCTTGATCGCAAAACGCACCGAGCGGGCCGGCAAGGTCGTGTACGCTTTCACGATCAATCTGCAGGGGCCGGAGGAGACGGTGTTCTTCGACGTGTAAGGCCTCACGCCTCTTCGCCATGGAGCTGCGCGCGGAAGGCGCGCGGCGATGTCCCCGTGGCGGCCGCATAGACCCGGCTGAAATAGGCGGGGTCCTCGAAGCCGAGCGTGTAGGCGATCGTCGACACCGGCAGATTGGTGTAGACGAGGTTGCGCCGGGCCTCGCGGATCAGCCGGTTGAGGATCAGGTGCGAGGCGGTGTCGCCGGTCGCGGCCCGCGTGATCCGGTTCAGATGCGTCGGCGTCACCGCCAGCACCTCGGCATAGTCCGCGACGCTCCAGCGCTCCAGATGATGCTGCTCCAGCAGCGCCTCGAAGCGGCGGAACAGGCTGGACTCGACCGCGCCATTGCCGCCGCTCTCGCTCGTGAGCGCGCGCGCCACCAGCCCGATCATGGCGGACGACAACGCGCGCAGCACATGGGCGCGGCCGAAATCGCGCGCGGCGTGTTCGGCGAAGATCTGCTTCATGATGGCGCGGATCTGCGGTGTACCCCGCACCACGGCCGAGCGCGACAGCGCGGCGCGCAGGCCCTCGGCGGCGAGCAGCGCCTCGTCCAGAATCTCCGCGGCGATGGTCAGCACCCATCCCTGCGTATCGGGCACGAAGCGGAAGCCGTGGACGTGGCCGACCGGCACGTTGACGATCTGCATCGGCTTGAGCGGCACAACCCGCCCGTCGAGCGTCGCCTCGCCGCCGCCGCGCTCGATTAGCAGCACCTGGTGCAGCCGGGCATGCCGGTGCACGGCCAGGGTCCAATCGTGCAGCACCGAGCGGGACGCGATGGTCTCGCAATGCACGACGTCGGGCAGATCGCCGGACTCGCCGAACAGATTGTAGATGCGGATCGCCGGGGCTGTGCGTTTCATGTTCGAATAGTACAAGACAATGGCGAAACCCTCCATCGGTCTGCGGCGTCAAATCTGCAAAAAAGTGCCGACGGGAGGACGCAAAAATGAAAGTTCAGGTCTGTATCATCGGCGGCGGGCCCTCCGGGCTGCTGTTGTCCCAGCTCCTGCATCTCAAGGGCATCGACACGATCGTGCTGGAGAAATACAGCCGCGACCACGTGCTTGCCCGCATCCGCGCCGGCGTGCTCGAGCATGGCTTCGCCAAGCTGATGCGCGAGGCGCACTGCGGCGAGCGGATGGACCGCGAGGGCGAAATCCATACCGGTTTCGAGATCGCCCATGACGGTGTGCTGTCCAAGATCGACCTGCACAAGCATTCCGGCGGCAATTCGGTGCTGGTCTACGGCCAGACCGAGCTGACGCGCGACCTCTATGAGGCGCGCGACCGTCTCGGCGGCCAGGTCGTGCACAATGCGGAAGATGTGACGCCGCACGATCTGACCTCCGACCGACCCTACGTGACGTATCGCTGGAACGACGAGACGGTCCGCATCGATTGCGACTACATCGTCGGCGCCGACGGCTTTCATGGCGTCAGCCGCAAATCGATTCCGAAGGACGTGCTGCGCGAATATGAGAAGGTCTATCCGTTCGGTTGGCTGGGCGTGCTGTCGCGCACCAAACCGGTGTCGCCGGAGCTGATCTATGCGAAGCACGAGCGCGGCTTTGCGCTCTGCTCGCTGCGCTCGCAGGTGCTGAGCCGCTATTATGTTCAGGTGCCGCTGACCGACAAGGTTGAGGATTGGAGCGACGATGCGTTCTGGGCCGAGCTGAAGCGCCGCCTGCCGGGCGAGGTCGCCGGCCGCCTGATCACGGGGCCCTCGATCGAAAAGAGCATCGCGCCGCTGCGCAGCTTCGTCGCCGAGCCGATGAGCTATGGCCGGCTGTTCCTCGCCGGCGATGCCGCTCACATCGTGCCGCCGACAGGCGCGCGCGGACTGAACAGCGCCGCGTCCGACATCTATTATCTCTATCACGCGATGCTCGCGCATTATCAGCGCGGCGACGATTCCGGCCTCAAAGGCTATTCCGCCAAGGCGCTGGCGCGGATCTGGAAGGCGCAGCGCTTCTCCTGGTGGATGACGATGCTGTTGCACCGTTTCCCCGACCGGCAGGAGTACGAGGATCGGCTGCAGCAGACGGAATTGGATTACCTGCTGTCGTCCGAGACCGCGCAGCGTCTGCTCGCGGAGAACTATGTGGGCCTGCCGTTTTAGGGCGATGCTCACTACCCTCCCAAGGAGGGGAAGGGTCGATCGCGCGCAGCGCGAGCGGGGTGGGGTGATCTCTCCATACCGGCAGTATTCGTGTGGAGAGATCACCCCACCCCGTCACGCAATCTCGCTTTGCTCGATCGCGCGCCGACCCTCCCCCTCCAGGGGAGGGTAAGAGGCCGCTACTTTCCCTCCAGCGTATTGACCGGTGTCCAATCCGGCGGCGGGGGATTTGCGATGAATGCCTGTGCGCGCTTCGCAAACAGCGCCGACGCCGGATCGGTCTCAGCCATCCGCTCGAAAGCATCAGCCGCCTTTGCAAAATCCCGCGCGCGCCAGCAGGCGAGCCCCTCGGCATAGGCGGCGGCCAGCTTCGTCTGGACGGCGCTCTCGGCACCCTTGTCCGCCAACGGCTCGAACACCCTGATCGCCTCGCCGCGGCCGAGCACCCGGATGGCGTCGAGCTCGCGCCAGGCGAAACTGTCGCCGGTCTGCGCCATCGTGGTTTCGGAGGCCATGATCGCGGTGCCGTAATATTTGTTGGCACCCTCGAGCCGAGAGGCGACGTTCACGGTGTCGCTCATCACGGTGTAGTTGAAGCGGCGGCGCGAGCCGATATTACCGACCACGGCCTCGCCGCTGTTCAGCC
>Ga0209564_1003346_pt1 | contig 11113 bp, 8 predicted proteins | sample AraplaCol_mMF_r2_FD_184272 | JGI IMG/M metagenome (GOLD analysis project Ga0209564, IMG submission 184272) | Arabidopsis root microbial communities from North Carolina, USA - plate scrape MF_Col_mMF_r2 (SPAdes) (version 3) | ecosystem: Host-associated > Plants > Roots > Endosphere | place: USA... | reverse complement strand
CAGCCTCAAGATGGCGCAGGATCAGTTCGACAAGCAGAGGCATGCGTACGAGATCGACCCGAAGGCCGTCAGTCGCGACACGCTCGACAATGCCGCGAATGGAGTCGCCGTTGCGCGCGCCAACCTCGACGTAGTGACGCGGCAGTACCGCTTAACTCGCGCAGGCGCGTGGACATACGACGTGCGCAACCAGGCGCGTCAGGTCGATGCGCTGCGCAAGGCCGCTGAGGCTGCATCGGCGCAACTGGATCGATATACGCTGCGTGCGCCCGCCGACGGCGTAGTGCTGTCGGTGAACGCGGCGCCCGGCGCGTATCTGTCGTCTCAGGGCGTGTACGACACATATGCGCAGGGTAGCGCACCCGTGCTGGTTCTCGGCACGCCGTCGAACCGGCTGGCCGTGCGCTGCTATGTCGACGAGATTCTGATCAGCCGGTTGCCGGACCTGCATGCGTTGAAGGCGCGCATGTTCATACGCGGTACGTCGGTGCAGGCGGATCTGCAATTCATGCGTGTGCAGCCCTATGTGACGCCGAAAATCCAGTTGACGGACCAGCGTACCGAACGTGTCGACGTGCGCGTTTTACCCGTGCTTTTCCGGGTCGTCACGCAACAGCCGACACGCCTGTTTCCAGGGCAGATCGTCGATGTGTACATTGCCGCCAGTTGAGCGCTGCAGGCGCGGTACGGCCGCGCGTATTACGCGAGCCGTGGCGTTGGCAGCGGGCGTCGCGCTCGTCGCGGCTTGCACGGTGGGCCCGAATTTTTCGCGGCCCGCCACGCCGAGTGTCGAACGCTATGACGCATCAGACGCATCGTACATCGCCTCCGGAAGACAGCAGCAGACCTTGTCGCCCGCCGTCCCGCTGCGTGACGACTGGTGGACCTCGTTCGGCTGCCACGCGATCGACATGGCCGTCGACGAGGCCCTGACGGGCAACGTCGCGCTCGAACACGGAGAGGCGACGTTGCGGCGAAGCGAATACCTGTTGCGCGCGGGTGCCGGCGTCTTTTTTCCTCAAGTCGATGCACAGGGCGACGCGTCCCGTCAGCGGTTTTCTCCTTTGCGCACAGGCATCGACGCGCCGGCGTCGATCTTCAATCTGTTTACGCTGTCAGCGACCGTCAGCTACACGCTCGACATCTGGGGCGGCGAGCGCAGGCAGGTCGAAGCGCTCGCGGCACAAACGGATGCGCAACGCTATGCGCTTGTCGCGACCTACCTGACGCTGGCCGCCAATGTCGTCAATGCGATGATCGCGCGAGCTGCCTATAACGACGAAATTGCCGCGACGCATGAAATACTCGAACTCGTGCGCGAACAGGTTCACATTACGGAAGCCCAGGTTGCGGCGGGCACGAGCGCGTGGTCGGCCGTACTGTCGCTTCAGAACGAACTGGCGACGCTCGAGGCATCGCTGCCCGGACTCGAGCAGAAGCGCAACGAAACCGAGCATCTGCTCGCGCTGCTCGCGGGGATGTACCCCGAGCAATGGAGCGCACCTGAGCTGTCGTTGGGTGAGATCCAATTGCCATCCGTGTTGCCGCAGACACTGCCGTCTTCGCTAGTCCGGCGGCGCCCCGATATCTTGCAGGCGGAAGCCGTGCTGCATGTGGCGAGTGCGGATATCGGCGTTGCCACGGCGGCGATGTTTCCTCAGATCACGTTGTCCGCTTCGGGTGGTGTCGAAAGTGCGGTGCTTCATTCTCTCGGGACACCGGCCGGACAAGTCTGGAGCGTCGCCGCGGGCGTGACGGCCCCCGTGTTTCATGGCGGTGCATTGTGGTTCCAGCGTAAGGCCGCCGTGGCAGCCTATAACGAATCGAGCGCCGCGTATCGCGAGGTGGTGCTCGCGGCGTTTGCCCAGGTCGCCGATGCGCTGCGGGCGCTCGAACACGATTCGCAGACGGTCGACGCGCAGACCCGTGCGGTTCAGGCCGCAGGCGATGCGCTGCGGCTCATCAAGGACGCGTATCGGGCGGGGACCGTCGGCTATCTGCAGATACTCGTTGCCGATGGTCAGTATCATCAGGCGCGGATTGCGTGGCTGCAGGCCATCGCGCAGCGCCTGCAGGACACCGTTGCGCTCTATGCGGCGCTGGGCGGCGGTCTGGTTGCCGACTCCTGATCGCCGTCGGCAAAGGCCGTGTCGAACGTTCGTCGCATCGCGCTGCGATTTACGTCGCCTTCTCGCAAACGGGAACCGGGGCTTCGGGCAACTCGCCCCAGCCGATGGGTGCGAAGACGGTTCCACCCGCCAGTTCGATCAGTTCGGTGAACCTCAGCAGTGTGACGCCTGCCATGATGTGAATCTGCGTGCCGTGAAAATAGCTTTCAGTGCGCAGCCAGGGCGACGCGCCCGCATTGAGTTCTAACACGCTTAGCGAATGACCGTTGAGTCCGGCCTCGGGCGGGAAAAGCGGGCCGTCGAAAGCGACCTTCAGAATCTGATCGGTGCTGTCGCCGTAGGGCAGATGCGCATGAAGCTGATACGACGCCTTATCCCAACCTTCGCCCCATTGTCTGTCGAGACCGATGCGAGTGAAATACGCCCACGGCCCGCGGACGAAGCACAGGCGATAGATGTTGCCCACTCCATCCAGATCGACCCGCAATGTCATCTTTGCACCCCAACCGCATACGGAACACATGAGCCTTCGATACCTTGAAGGCGGCAACCCAATCGTTGCACGCGCCGGACGGATCGTGTTGATGCAGGTCAACCGTGCGCGGTGATCACGGTCTCGCGGGCGTTGACGTGCATCAAATCCACCGGCAGGCGCTGGGCTAATCTGGCGTTGCACCTTGCGGTCCAAATGGAGTCGTAGCCATGCAGATATCGTTTCCTTCCTGTCGCCCTGATTATTGCGCGCGCGACCTGGTGTTAACGTTTCCCGCGCTCGTCGATCGCCAATCCGTGCAATGCGCGATTACGGCAGAAGCGCTCGAAGACCATTTCGGCGCGAGGTCGTTACGAGAAGAAGATCTGATAGGCGCGTTCACTGCGCATCGTCATGAGATCGAGGTTGCCGCCCGGCGGATGCTGAACGAGGTCGGCGGGAATCCTGTTCTGCTGCACAGCGGCTATTTTCGCTTTTGCATCTGATGCGGCAGGTAAAGGACGCAGATTCGGTGACAGGCGAAGACATCAGATCGAGTACCGGTTTCCAGAAGGCTGGGTCGTCGAAGGTCTGCACGGGAACGTTGGTATCGAAGGCAAAGGTCTGCGCCGTTTCGGCTGAGGTCAGCGGCTCGGCGGTGGCGAGTTGCAGCGACAACGTGGACGTATCGGCGTCGGAGGCATCGCGACGATTGCGCTGACGTGTGACGATGCGCTCTGCCAGGATGTCGGGGGCGGCGTGAAAATCCAGTACGCGCGTCGGTACGCCCAGCCGCTCCCCGAGCGAGAAAAAGGCGCTGCGGTGGCGACGCTCGAGGAAAGTCGCGTCGACGATCACGCTGTAGCCTGCCTGTAGAACAGAGGTTGCGAGGCCGATCAGGTGGTTGTAGACGGCGTGTCGTGCTACTTGCGTGTAGTGCGTCGCGTCCAGGCGAGTAGTTGCCGCGGGCGTGGACTCCAGACGCTTGCGTTCGACATCGCTCGACAGACACACTGCGCCGCTCGACTCCGCCAGTGCCTGACTGGCGACGGATTTACCGGAACCCGAAAAGCCATGGCAAAGCAGCAGGACGGGCGGCGGATTTTTTGACTCGGCTGCGGCGATATCCATGTAGCGGGCGGCATCGCGCGCTGCTGCGGCAGCTTTCGGATGCAAGCCGTTCTTGCTGTAAAGATACGCCACGAGCGCTCGAACCAGAGCGCGATATGCGACATAGAGCGGCATAAGATCGAGTGCCGCATAGTCCCCCGTTGCCTCAAGCCATCGGTTCAGCAGCCGATTCGACAGACGCGTTCCAGCGCGCGCCCGCAGATCCATGACGAGGAATGCAATGTCATTGGCGATATCGATCCAGCGCAGCGCATCGTCGAAGTCGATGCAGTCGAACATGGAAACCTCGCCGCGCCAGCGCATCACGTTGTCGAGGTGCAGATCGCCATGACAGGCGCGCACGAAGCCGTCGGCACGGCGCCTGTTTATTGCGCCCGCGCGTTGCGCAAGTTGTTGTTTGCACCAGGCGGCGATTTCACGCAGAGCCGGCTCGTTACAGCCTGCCTGCAGGGACGCATTGACAGCGTCGACCTGCGCCTTGAGTAGCGCGGCGCTGCCATATCGGGCGAGCGGTGCGTCTCGCGGCGCATGCCGATGCCAGGCCGCAAGTCGATGGGCAGCACGATCGACATCGTGCGGCAACAGCGCTCCGCTTCGCGCGAGACTGGAAAAGAGCCCGGATTCGTCGAAGCGACGCATCTTGACTGCGTGTTCGACTGTGCGGCCCCCCGATTCGAGCGTGAGCGTACGTCCACGGCGCTTGATCGGAAGCACGCCGAGGTAAAGTCCCTGCGCAAGCGGTCTGTTCAGCCGCACCTGGGCTTCGCAGCAACCTCGCCTTGCCTCTGGCGCGGTGAAATCCGCGAATCCCGGCGCGACGGGCTTGATGATCTTATATGCGAACCGGCCCGCGAGGTACACGATTGAGATATGCGTTTCTATTCTGATGATCCGGCCAGCCGGATGCGCATAGGTGCACCCTCGCTGCATGGCGGCGTCCACACCCTGCACCTGACGTCTCGCAGCCCGAATGCGGTTCGCGCCATGGAGCGGGCCCGAATTTGTTGAATGAGCGCGCCGTTTCGTCGTTCTGTGTCTGAATGGTTTGGTCACGCCTGCCTCCCGCTACGGGTTGGTGTGTCTTTGGGTTGTCTGATCGGTATGCTCAACGCCGATTTCCTCGATTTCACGCCAGAATCCGCTCAGAGCTGGATGAACGGCGTCGCGCCAGCGTGAGCCCGTGAAAAGGTCATAGTGATTGCATGCCGGAACGGTTATGTGACGGTCGTGCGGTGCCGAGGCACCGCACAATATGTGAGCGCAGTGCGTCTGGCCGGCGCCGGTGATGTCGTCGAGTTCGCCTTCGACGGTGCACAACGGTGTGCGGGAGAGCGCGTTCAGTTCGACGCGCCGACCTTGGACCCACCACGCATTGCGCGGTAGCAAATGCTCCTGGAAGACGATGCGAAGGATGTCGAGGAAGTAGCGTTCCGCCATGTCCAGTACGGCGGCGTACTCGTTCAGTGCTCGCAGCGACTGGACGGCGGCGCGCGTGTCGCCTGCCAGCCAGTGCGACCAGTAAGCCAATTCGAGACGGACGTGCCGTTCCGGATGCGCTGCGAAGATAGCGGCCTGCTGGATGAAGCCGGGATAGACGCGCCTTCCCGCACCGCGATACGGCGGCGGAACAACGTCGATCACATGGTTGCGAAACCATGTCAGCGTGTGCGACGTGGCGAACCGGTCGATTATGGTCGGATTGAGGCGGGTATCAATGGGCCCGCCAATCAGCGAGATGCTGGCGAAGGGCGACGTACGCTCGCTGGCAAGCAACGCTGCGGCTGCGAGTGCGGGTACGGCCGCCTGGCACACGGCGACGACGTGTATCGGCGGTCCGTGTGCGTGGGCCGTACTGAGGAAGCATTCGAGCGCAAGCACATAGTCGTCGAGCGACAGAGGACCGGCATCGGGTGGCACATCACGCGCGTCAGCCCAGTCGGAAACGAACACGTCGCGCTCCTCGAGCAATGTTTCGACCGTTTCGCGCAGCATGACGGCGTGGTGGCCCGCCAGCGGCGCGCAAAGCATGACGGGCCAGCCGACTACCGCCTGGGGCGCCACGCGGACACGAGTGAATTTGCGTAGTGTGCCCGCCGGCAGGGAACGGACGACGCTCTCTTCAACATCGACCCCGTTCCCGTTGCTCGTCACCGCGTGGATTTCGAACGGCGGCGCTTGCCCGTAGGCACATGTCGATCTGAGTAGCCAGTGGGTGAACGCGTTTGCCATGTCTGCCGTGTCCGTCGCGGGCATGTGTGTCGAGACGCCGCAGATGTCGTTGCGAAGCGTTCCCCCTGCAATCGTTCGGGCGAGGCGCCGTTGTGCATCGATGAAGGCATACCACATTGTCAACTCCGTGGGCCATCAATAGCGCAGAAAACGTTGCCGCACCGGCTGGCACGCATCGGTAGTGCGAGACATGATCGCCCCGTAGCATTCAGGACCTGGTCATGCTCGATTGAGGGAGCTCATGCAAATTCCCGGCCCCAGTCGCCGCGACCTGCACCATCGGCGCGATCCTTCGGCGGATGCACGATCATGCAATCGGTCGTCAGCAGGAGCGACGCCACCGAGATGGCGTTCTGCAAGGCGGTGCGCGCCACCTTGACGGGATCGACTATGCCTCGTTGGATCATGTCGGCATAGTCGCCGTGAGCGGCATCGTAGCCGAATGCATCGCCCGCTTCGGCGACGGCATGGACGACAGCCTGCGCATCGGCACCGGCATTTTGCGCGATCTGTCGCAGCGGCGATGCAAGCGCGTCGTATACGATCCGTGCACCGATTTTCTGCGCCTGCGTCTCGCCGTAATGTTCGAGGACACGGCGCGCGCGCAGCAGCGCGACGCCTCCGCCTGGCACGAAGCCTTCCTCGACGGCGGCGCGTGTCGAATGAAGCGCGTCTTCGAAGCGGTTCTTCCGTTCGCGCAGTGCGGTTTCGGTTGCGGCGCCTACCCGGATCACGGCGACTCCGCCCGAAAGCTTGGTGAGCCGTCGGTTGAGGTTCTCACGCTCGTATCCGTCGGTGCTCGCGTCAATGCGCTTCCTCAGTCCGGCTATGCGATCCGCGACGCGCGCATGATCTCCATTGCCTGCCACGATGGTCGTCGTGTCGCGCGTAATTTCGACGCGCCGTGCAGCACCGAGATCTTCGAGTGTGGCGTTTTCGAGCGTGCGTCCCGTCTGCGCCGAGACGACGGTCGCCCCCGTCAGGGCAGCGAGATCTGCTAGTTGCTCGGTGCGGCTCTCACCGAAGCCGGGCGAGCGGATCGCGCAGGACTTGAACGTGCCGCGCAGATGGTTGACGACGAGTGTGGCCAGTGCTTCGCCTTCTATCTCGTTGGCAATCACGAAAAGCGGCTTGCCTGTTCCCATGACTGCTTCGAGGATGGGCAGCAGTTGTGGGATCGACGAGATATTCATATCGCACAACAGCACCCTCGGTTCGTCGAGCACCACATTGCGCTGGTCTTCCCCGAGATAGAGCGGCGAGACGAGACCTCGGTCCAGCAGAGATCCGTCGACCGTCTCGAGTTCGTCGTCGAGTTTGGAGCCGTCCTCGATACTGATTGCGCCTTCTTTCCCGACGCGCGTGACCGCGTCGGCCACCAGCGTGCCGATGCTTGCATCGCCGCTCGCGGAAATCGTCGCGATCTGCCGCATTTCGTCGACCGTCGAACACGGGCGTGCGAGCCTGTGAAGTTCGGCGACGACCTGTTTGCCCGCATCCTCGATGGCACGCTTCAGGGCCATCGGATCGTGCCCTGCCGTCACGCATTTGTTGCCTTCCACGACGATCGCCTGTGCAAGCGTTGTGGCGGTTGTCGTGCCGTCGCCCGCGACTTCACTCGTGCGCGTTGCGACCTCGCGAAGCAACTGAGCGCCCATTTCTTCGTACGGATCAGGCAGATCGACCGAGCCCGCGACCACCACCCCTGAGTTTGCGACGAGCGGCGCGCCCGGCACGCGCTCGACGATCACATTGCGGCCGCCGGGGCCAAGCGTGACCTTGACGGCCTCAGCAAGCGCGTTTACGCCGTTAAGCAGCAACTGCCGCGCATCCTGATGAAATACGAGTGATTTGTGCAACACGAGAGACCTCCGCGGGCGTTGTCCGATAGCGCATTCGGTGCGGCTACCGCAATGGACTGTTTGCCTATTTAAGTCCCCGCAGTCGGGAAGGCTGTTGATCTGTGTCAATCGGCCCGAGGCGATGGCGGCAGAACATCATGAGACCGGACACGCCGCTCCTCGATGCCCCGAGAAACCATGATGCCCACACAGCGTCCATCGCGCGCTCCGCGCAAATCGCCCAGGTGGTTCGGCCTGGTGAGTATCGCGATCACAATGTTCTTCGTTATGGTCGTCGTACTACAGTTCCTGACGGCGCAAGGCATGACGACGGAAATTGCGTACAGCGATTTTCAGCAACTGGTTGCTGCGGGACAGGTCACCAACGTCGAGATAACGCCCACCCGCATCACGGGGGCGCTCAAAATGCCGGGTGCCGCGTCATTGCTGCCGGCGTCCGACACGGCAGCGCTCAACAGGAATGGCGAGCCGTGGCGCTTCACGACGGTACGTGTCGCCGATGACGGCCTGGCTGACACCCTTACCGCCGCGGGCATCCGCTACACGGGTGGCGTGGACAGTGCGTGGCCTGGCATGCTGTTTTCCTGGGCCGTGCCATTGCTGGCCATGTTCTTCGTGTGGAATCTGCTAGTGCCGCGCATGGGCGGTTTGCAACAGTACACAAAGATGGGCCGCGGCAACGGCCATATTCTCGTGCAGAACGAAACAGGCATCACCTTCGACGACATCGCGGGAATCGATGAAGCCAAGGCGGAACTTAGACAGATCGTCGCGTTTCTGCGCGACGCCGACCGGTATCGCCGTCTTGGCGGCAAGATCCCGAAGGGTGTGCTAATCGTCGGCGCGCCGGGCACGGGTAAAACGCTGCTCGCCAAGGCCGTTGCGGGTGAAGCGGGCGTGCCCTTCTATTCGGTGAGCGGCGCGGGATTTGTCGAAATGTTCGTTGGCGTGGGTGCCGCCCGCGTGCGGGATCTTTTCGAGCAGGCGCAAGGCGAGGCGCCTTGCATTATTTTCATCGACGAACTGGATGCGCTCGGCAAAGTGCGCGGAGCCGGCCTGACTTCAGGCAATGACGAGCGCGAGCAGACGCTCAACCAGTTGCTCATTGAGATGGACGGTTTCAATTCCAATTCGGGTGTAATCATCATGGCGGCGACGAACCGCCCTGAGACGCTCGACCCCGCGTTGCTGCGTCCCGGCCGGTTCGACAGGCATATCGCTATCGACCGACCCGACCTCAACGGCCGCCGTCAGATTCTCGCGGTGCATACGCGCCACGTGAAGTTGGCGGACGACGTCGATCTGAACGAACTGGCCTCCCGTATGCCTGGCTTCGTCGGTGCGGACCTCGCGAATGTCGTCAACGAAGCTGCGCTGCACGCCGCTGAAGCCGACAAGCAGGCCGTCGACATGTCCGACTTCGATGAAGCAATCGACCGCGCGATGACGGGCATGGAACGCAAGAGCCGCGTCATGAACGCGCAGGAAAAGATCACGATCGCGTATCACGAGGCGGGGCACGCTCTCGTCGCACATAGCCGCAAGCACTGCGATCCCGTCAAGAAAGTGTCGATCATTCCGCGCGGCGTCGCCGCGCTCGGTTACACGCAGCAAGTGCCGACGGAAGACCGCTACGTGCTGCGCCAAAGCGAACTGCTCGACCGGCTCGATGCGCTGCTCGGCGGCCGCGTCGCAGAGGAACTGGTCTTCGGCGACGTATCGACCGGCGCGGAGAACGATCTCGATCGCGCGACGGCGATGGTGCGGCATATGGTGAGCCGTTACGGGATGAGTGAACGCATCGGGCTGGCGACGATGAGCGAATCGACGACTGCTCTGGACGTGCCGGGACCAGGTGGATGGCGCGGGTCGTCTTGCAGCGATGCCACGGCCCGTCTTGTCGACGAGGAAATTCGCCGGATGCTCGAAGAGGCTCATGCACGCGTCAAAGCCACGCTCTCAAACCAGCGCGCGACGCTCGAACGCATCGCCCGGCTGCTGCTCGAGCGCGAGGTGCTCGATCACGAGATGCTGCAACGCGCGATCGACGGCACATCGAAGACGGTCGAGCAGGTCGGCGTGACACGCACCGGTGCAGATGTCGATGCGGGAGCACGCAAGGAATCGTGCTCTGGATGAACGCGGACACTCGCGCGCGTTTCGCCCTCGCGGCCGGTGAGTGCGCTTGACATGAATCAACGGCGCGGCACGGGTTCCGGCTAGGCTGAAGGCACGACTCACGATACTGCTCGTCCCGAACAGCAAGGGGAGAGCTTCGATGAAGATGTGAACCGGCTTTCGAAGGTCGGACAACTGGGGCCATGTCCTGGCCTGCTTACCTGAAGGAGAAGTGCAATGAGCAATCTGACGCGTTTTGACCCGTTCTCGCTGGACCCGGTCGTTTCGGATCTGTTTCAGGGTTTTTTCCGGCCCATGCGGTCGATAGCGACGCCTCAGGAGGCCGAGCTTGCGTCAATGAAGATCGACGTGACGGAAAACGATGGCGCCTACACGGTGAAGGCTGAGCTTCCGGGCCTCGACAAAAAGGATATTGACGTACATATCGACGGGCGCATCGTCTCGATCAACGCGAAGGTCGAACGCAACAAGGAAGAAAAAGAAGGCGAGCGCGTGATCCGGCGGGAGCGCTATTCCGGCGCATTCAGCCGCTCGTTTTCGCTCGCAGGCGAGGTGGATGACGCCAGAGCGACGGCCGAGTACAAGGACGGCGTGCTGTCGTTGAACCTGCCGAAAAAGGCGCCGACCGACCAGAAGCGCCTGACGGTGAACTGATACGTGCGCGGCGTGCCTTGCTTGTCATGGCGCGCTTTTCGGGGTCTCCGTGCTGCGAACAAAAGAAGCCGAACGGATCTACGGGGAATTCGAAACGGGCCTGATTTCCAGGCCTGTTTCCTTTGTTGGCGCAATGTGGGGATTGCGGGCGCGGACGGCCACCGTCGCCCGCTGTCCGGAGGAACAAGATGATGTCAATCTGCGAGCGAGGTTAGCGTCGTTCCTTGTGCGCCGACCGTTTGCGCAAGGATAGGTAGTTCGTCTTCGTTCAGCTTCAGTGCGTCGCTCAGCAGACGATGATTGATCCAGCCACGCACGACGCAGCCAAGCCCTTCGGAGGCGCAGTACAGCGACACGTTCTGCGCCATTGCGCCTGCAGAAACGGCAGAAAAGATTTCGCGCTGTTGCGGCGGCATGTCGAGCAGACGCGACATGTTCACCACATACACCAGGTCCAGCGGCGCAGCGCCGACAAAGTCCTGATAACCGGTCAGATT
>Ga0209564_1003344_pt1 | contig 11116 bp, 18 predicted proteins | sample AraplaCol_mMF_r2_FD_184272 | JGI IMG/M metagenome (GOLD analysis project Ga0209564, IMG submission 184272) | Arabidopsis root microbial communities from North Carolina, USA - plate scrape MF_Col_mMF_r2 (SPAdes) (version 3) | ecosystem: Host-associated > Plants > Roots > Endosphere | place: USA... | reverse complement strand
AGGCCGAGGCGTCGCGCACATCGTGCCAGGGCAATGCGGCCTGCGGCGCGCGCCAGCGCAGCGGGCCGACCGGCGGTGCGGCGTAAGGAATGCCATTGAATGCCAACACGCCGCTTTCGTCTCGCGCCTGGCCGCGCACCCGGCCGGACTGGGTGCGGACGATCCGGCCCAGGCCGGCGGCCTTTGGGGAGGTGAGGGCATGCATGGTCGCATCTCCTGTTCGGGGCGACCTTGGATTTATCGGCTTCCGCGATGGATGAATTTGCGTATTATCGCAATCGATCGTCAAAAACCGTCAATCATGCGGCAGCCCCTCAGCTATCCCTGGCTCGACCTCGATGTGGACGACCGGTCCGCGCCGGTCATTGCCGTGCGCGTCGATGCCGACGGCACCAGGGGCGAGGTGCCCGAGCACAGCCATCGCAAGGGACAGCTGGTGGTCTCGCTCGGCGGCGGCGTCACCTGCCGTGTTCCGGGCGGCCTGTGGATGGTGCCGCCGCATTGCGCGGTCTGGATTCCCGGCGGCATGGCGCACAGCAATCGGGCGACGGCGAATGCGCGGCTGTTCTTCGTCTATGTTGAGCCGGAGCTGAGCCGGCTGCCCCGGCGCTGCTGCACGATTTCGATCTCGCCCCTGCTGCGCGAACTGATCGTCGAATTGTCCGACGGCACGCAGCACGACGAGGCGCGGCGCGAGCGCCTGATCGGCGTGCTGCTCGGCGAGCTGCCGCGCATGCCGCTGCAGCAGCTGCATCTGCCGCTCCCGGCCGAGCCGCGCCTGAAGCGCATTGCGACGCTGCTTGCGGACAATCCGGCGGACCGTCGCACGCTTGCGGAATGGGCGAGCCATCTCGCGCTCAGCGAGAGCAGCCTTGCGCGCCTCGTGGTCAAGGAGACGGGACTGACCTTCGGACGCTGGCGTCAGCAACTGCATCTGATCGTCGCGATCCGCGAGCTCGCCGCGGGCGCGAGCGTGCAGCAGGTCTCGGCCGAGCTCGGCTATGAATCGGTCACGGCTTTCATCACCATGTTCAGGAAGGCGCTGGGCCAGCCGCCGGCGACCTATATCAATGGCATCGCGAACGCGCGATGACGGCGAAAGTCGCGGTCGCAGTTTCGCCATGTCGCGGCCGATATAGCGCGCGAGATCTCGCGCAACGGGCGGCACGCGGCAGCAAAAAGTGACGGGATGGCCGTGAAACTGCGGCTTGCGTTTTCGGCCTCGATGGGTTCTAAGCCCGGTGACTTCCTGACCGTCGGCATGACCACGAAGCGCGCTGCGCGGTTTTGTCATGTGCCCGGCGGAGTGAACTCAACACTCACGCGCACCCAATTCAGAAGGATTCTCGACATGGCGAAGATGACCAAGACTCAATTGATCGATGCGATCGCCGAGGGCACGCAGCTTGCGAAGAACGACGTGAAGTCGGTCATCGAGTACATGGCCACCGTCGGATACAAGGAGCTCAACGAATCCGGCGAGTTCGTCATTCCCGGTTTCGTGAAGATGTCGGTCGTGAACAAGCCGGCGACCGAAGCCCGCATGGGCATCAATCCCTTCACCAAGGAGCCGATGCAGTTCGCGGCCAAGCCCGCCAGCAAGTCGGTGAAGGCCTCGCCGCTGAAGGTGGCCAAGGACGCCGTCTGATACGGCGATCGCGCCGCCTGCTGCATGCAAGGCCGGCGGCGCGGCTTGCCCCCCGCAAACGCGAAAACCCCGCCTGGGGGAAGCGGGGCTTTCTGGTGGGGGTGAAGCCTGGGGGAAGCTTCATTTAATTAGACGCGCGGGCGCCGAAAAGGTTCACCCCGCCAATTCCAAAAAGAGAAAAACCCCGCGCGGGGGCTGCGGGGTTCTTCAAAGCTGACGGCCGCGTCGCACAGCCCTCAGCACCACTGAATTCACCGTGACAATGCGCTGGCGCGCAATTCGTTCCATGGCTCGTGGCGCGCAAGCTGGTGCGCCTCGATCATGCGGTCACGTCCACGATCGGCGGCGTGTCGACCTGTCGCTTGCGCCAGACGATGAATTCCGACTTCGGATTGAGCCACTCATATTCGTTGCCGCGCGCCTTCAGATGCGCGAGCGCTGCGGCTTGCGCGGCATCTTCATCCGCAGCTTCCACGATGATCTCGACTGTCGCCTCGACCTGCCTGACGACCTCGACGGCGAAAAACGTCCTTGGCATTGCGTCACCCTCGGCGGAGTAACGGGCAGGGCGCAGAGCCGTTCCAGCAATGAGCGTCCGCGAAGCCGCTTGTGATGCGTCAAAGGAAAAAACCCCGCGCTCTCGCACGGGGCTTTCCAAACTGACGGCGATGGGATTTCAGCGCCTGGCCGTCAGCTCCACGTCTAACTTAAGGTTGAAAATCCAAAAAGCAACAGCGCCGCGGTGACGGAGTATGTTCGTCAAGCGGCGCTGTCATGTTGCTGGGCGCTGAAATCCCCAGTTCTGTTGAGTCTGCGCAGCGCGCGGAAGGTTCAAGAGAATTTCGCGGAAATCGTGCGCGAGGGCTGGACTTTTTGTTCTCATTTTGTTCTTATGAGTCCACCTTGGAGGTGACTCATGACCGTCGAAAAACAACGCGAAGTGATCAGGCTCTGGAACGAGCTCAGGAAGGTCGAGGGGCCGGCTGCGGAAGAGCTCCGCATCCAGATCCTCGAATGCTTTTCCGAGAAGGGCAAAGCCAGGCGCGCGGCTTGAGCTGCGCTCGACCTCGGCGACATCGGGCCAGCGCGGCGTCCTTCAGGGCGCCCGCGTGTGATCGGGCATCGCCGCGTGGCGCGTTCGTTGCGTCGGGTTTCTGATCGCAAGCCGGCTCTCGTCCATGGCGTTGTCCGGCGGTGTGTTGGCCGCGGGGTCGATTAGGAACGATCATCCTGGATCAGCGTTCGCGCCCCCATGACATGTCCGCGATGCGCAAGGCCGATGACCGCGAATTCGACCAACAGCTTTCGATGCGAACCGTGCCGCGAGTTCGTCATCGTGTTTGCGGCCCAGTCGAAATTCCCGCCGTCGAAAATATCTGCTGCCGAGACCGCGGCGGTGCCCGGCTTCATCATTCGTTAGGAAGAGATTCGCGCCGGTTTTCTCGACTCCGATTCGTTCTTCGGGAACGAAATGGAGTCGGATGCAGAACAAGGCGTGGCTGCCCGCGCTTCGATGCGGCACCTGTGTCAGAACGAGCCAGCGTGAGACCGAGCCGGCGCGCGCCTTTGCCTGGTCGGGGCCGCATGAATACCGACGAACCCGTTTGCTGGACGGAGCGCAGCGCAATGCGCGACGGCTCGGCTGGCGCTGTGCCGCGCCAACTCCTAACGGAAGCTTGCGCCGACGCGGATAACCCTATTCGGTTAGGTTAAAAGCCCAATTGCGTTGCGATCGCCGCTGCTTGGCGTAGGTATGTCCTGCAAGGACAATCAAGAAGCCGCTTTGCCAAGAAGCAACTTTGCCAACGTATTTCTCATGACACCTTTTTCAGAACCGTCCTTCTATCAAGGCGACCGCCACACCTACCGGCGCGTCGCCATCGTCGGCTCGCTGTTCTGCCTCGCTTTCGTGGTGATCAGCTTCTCGCTGCGGCCGCCACTCGAGGACACGCGCGTCGCGGTCAAGGCCGACCGGCTGGTCCGCACTGCGGGCCAGGCGCCGCACACCAACTAGCTAGCGCTCGTCGCTGGCGATGCGATCGTCGACGGAGGCGCGCGTGCACGCGCCGCCGCGGCTCGCAAGCGCGACGAAACCGGCATAGCCAGACAGATTGAGCAGAACCTCGAGCCACGCGGGCATGTCGGGCCTCGTTCGTGAAGGCAACCTCAACGTGCAAACCGCGCGTTTGTTCCGGGATCGCGAAAAGAAACCTCTCTCGGGCGCGCAAACGGGAACGAATGGTTGTCGCGCTTCGGCCCGTCAGAGGCGGGAAGAGGGGTCGAGCCGCCTGCCGAGAGTGGCAACCGACTCCGATGACGGCTGTTCCCTGAGGAACTCGGCGATCGCCCGCGCCAGCTCGCCGTCGCTCATCGGCGTCGGTGGCGGGCGCAGCGTTCCGACGCCGAAATTGCGCACGATCTCGTCGTAATGTTGGTCGCCGGATTTGGGCACAAGCCTGCGGATACGGGCCAGCAAAGCGGATAACGGCAAATCCTTCCTCCCTCGTGTCCGCCCGCGCTGGCAGCAATTAACGTCTGCTGCCATTTGCTCCCGTGGAACTGAAAACCCCGCCAGCATCGCGGAGGATGCTGACGGGGCTTCGTGCTGTTGCCTCTACCGGATAGCGGAGGCTCCGCACTCGCAAGCTCAACCGGGCCGGCGCGATTTCGTTCCGCTTGTTCGGGAATTTTTTGCAAGCCCTGGGTTCCACCCTGCGCGCAACCATCGCAGCCGGCCCGCGTTGTCCCCGCGAGATGCGAAGGAGGAATGCATGATGAAGAAGACACTGGCAGTTCTGGCCACCGTCGCCGCCGTCGGCGTGACGGCGATCGCGGCAACTGCGCCGGCTGAGGCGCGCGGTCGCGGCATTGGTCCGGGCCTGGCATTCGGTCTCGCCGCCGGCGCTATCACCGCGGGCGCGGTCGCCGCGTCGCATCCGTACGGCTACTACGGTCCGCGCTACGGCTATTATGACGGGCCGGGCTATTACTACGGATCGGGCCCGTACGCCTATTATGGTGGTCCGTACTACCGGCACCGCCACTACTATAGCCACTGGTAACGGCTCAATAAGCGAAAAGCCCGGAGCGATGCTCCGGGCTTTTTTCGTGCGCGTCGATCAGGCGCGTCTTACGGCCAGAGCGAGGGCCGTTCCACCTTACGGGCGTTCTCGAGCGTCGATACGAAATACTCTTCGCGTTCACGTTTGAATTTTTCCTGCGTGGCACGGAAGGCGGCGACACGGGCGGCGATCTCTTCGCGTTCGCGGATCTTGCGCTGTTCGTCTTCGGTCATGTCAAATCCCCTCTACACGTGAGTATGTGTGCACTACTGCACTCAAGTCCTGCCGCCGCAATCAGCTTGAGTCGCGTCAACACATGCATTGGCGCTTCTGATTGGGGCGTCAATGGGGAGGAGGCATTGCAGGAATGTGATAAGCGATGGTCGGAAAAAATTGCCGAGCTTCGCTTCGCTGCGCACGTCACGCGATGCGTTTGTTCGCGGTGGATAAGAGCGTCAGCAATCTTGTCGCTTGGATGCGACGCAGCTAGCCCGAGCGCCAAATCGCAAGTGCAGATCAGGCGCTGAGCTTGGCGCAGATCGCGCGGATCGACTCGGCATCGATGCACTGAGTCCGATCCGCTGCGGGACGGGAACGCACCACCGACCGGCGCGGACCATGCTATAGAGCCATGCCTTGAAGTCAGGATGGCTTGCCCATGATTGCGTCAGATCTTCGTAGCGGCGTTGAACGTCTCGGCGACATGATCGCCGAAGCCAGGACCATCGTGCCGTTCACCGGCGCCGGCATCTCGACCGAATGCGGCATCCCGGACTTCCGATCGCCGGGCGGAATTTGGACGCGCTACCGTCCGATCGAGTTCGGCGAGTTCGTCGCCAGCCAGGACGCGCGCGATGAATCCTGGCGCCGCCGCTTTGCGATGGAGGAGGTCTTTGCCGCGGCCAAGCCCGGCCGGGGCCATCGCGCGCTGGCCGCGCTCTACCGTGCCGGCAAGGTCCCCGCCATCATCACCCAGAACATCGACAATTTGCACCAGGCGTCGGGATTCGCCGCGGAGCATGTGATTGAACTTCACGGAAATACAACTTACGCGCGGTGCATCGGGTGCGGCGAAGCGTATCAGCTCGACTGGGTGAAGCGACGATTCGACGAAGAGGGCGCTGCACCCAACTGCACCGTGTGCGACGAACCAGTGAAGACCGCGACGATCTCGTTCGGTCAGATGATGCCCGAGGATGAAATGCAGCGCGCAACGGAGTTGTCGCAGCACTGCGACCTCTTCCTCGCGATCGGTTCATCGCTTGTGGTGTGGCCCGCCGCAGGCTTTCCGATGATGGCGAAGAACGCCGGTGCACGTTTGGTGATCATCAATCGCGAGCCGACCGAACAGGACGACATCGCCGATCTCGTCATCCGCCACGACATCGGCGAAACCCTCGGCCCCTTTGTCGGTAATTGAGGCATCAATTTGATTCGCGGCTGTGCAAGCTGTTCATAGGTTCCGGCGAATCTCTTTTTTGTCTATGCCTCTCAACCGGGAGTGTTATCTTTTGAGTCGAAAGATTCGCGTCGCGTCCAATTGAGAACATTCTCTTAAGACGCGTGATTCGAGCGCCGCCAATGTGGCGGGTTGCATGGCAGTGTGGGGTCCGGGGTTATGGGGTCGTCGGACGGATTTGAGTCCAAGAAGCTTGGAGTTCCCGGACAGGGCACTGCGCCAGGGCGGTTGACGCCGGGCGAGCATGGCGTCGGCCGCGACACAGCGCTCAGTCCCTTCACCGGGTTGGGAGAGGCGAGCGCCAACCTCGTCGAGGTGACCGGCGTCATCAAATGGTTCGATGCATCCAAGGGTTATGGCTTCATCGTTCCGGACAACGGCTGGCCCGACGTGCTCCTGCACGTTACCGTGCTTAGGCGCGACGGCTTCCAGACCGCGTACGAGGGTGCGCGCATCGTTGTCGAGTGCATCCAGCGCGCCAAGGGCTACCAGGCCTTCCGCGTCGTCTCGATGGACGAGTCGACCGCGATCCATCCGGCGCAGATGCTTCCGCCGCGCACCCATGTCACGGTCACAGCGACCAGCGGACTGGAGCGGGCCCAGGTCAAATGGTTCAACCGGCTCCGCGGCTTCGGCTTTCTGACCTGCGGCGAGGGCACGCCCGACATCTTCGTGCACATGGAGACGCTGCGCCGCTTCGGTATGACCGAGTTGCGGCCCGGCCAATATGTGCTGGTTCGCTTCGGGCCCGGTTCCAAGGGCATGATGGCGGCCGAGATCCATCCCGAGACCGGGTCGCCTGGCCTGCAGTCGCATTAGCCGCCGACCAATTCCCGCAATCGTGAGCAGAGGCGCGCCGGCCGACCGGCGCGCCTCTGGCTTTTCCGGCGGTCGCCGCGTAGGACTGGTCCATTCCCACGCCTCGAGTGCCATTCCCCATGCTTTTTGCCATGAAGTCTGATCGCAAGCCCTTCCGGTTCCTTGCCGGGGGCTGGCTGGCCGCTGTCCTCGTCATCGCCGGCCTGGCCGTCGCGAGCGCGCCCGCCAGAGCCGCCAGCTTCCAGCCGCTCGAGATCGTCACCAAGAACGGTGTGCAGGTGTTCTCGGTGGAGATGGCGACGACCGAGCAGGAGAAGCAGACCGGCCTGATGTATCGCAAGGAGCTGGCGGACGGCAAAGGCATGCTGTTCGACTTCAATCCCGAGCAGGAAATCTCGATGTGGATGAAGAACACCTATGTCTCGCTCGACATGATCTTCATCCGCGCCGACGGCCGCATCCTGCGGATTGCGGAAAACACCGAGCCCCTGTCGACCAAGATCATCTCGTCCGGCGGACCGGCGCGAGCCGTTCTGGAGGTGGTGGCGGGCACCGCGCAGAAATACGGCATCCGCCCCGGCGACCGCGTCGGCCACCCGCTGTTCGGCAGCAAATAGCGCCCGTCCGGCGGGGCACTGGCAGCCTTGCCGGCTCCGGTTTGCAAGCTTGCTGGCGCCTTTGGAAGCGTGTATCGACGGGGCTCGCCGGACATTCGGGGTATAGCGCAGCCTGGTAGCGCGGCAGTTTTGGGTACTGCAGGTCGTTGGTTCGAATCCAGCTGCCCCGACCACGCCTGACGTTGAATCTTCTAAGCTTTTTCGCTGTGATTCTGACGCACGATTCTACGCTGTTCCGTCCTCGTCGCCGTGCGGCTTCGTTCGCAATTTCCGCGTAATGTTGCCAGTATGCAATCTCTGCGAAAGCTCGCCGTGCTAACATCTTCGCGTGGGCAATGGGGAATGTCGCGGCATGAAGAAGGCTTTCAGCGGGGCGGCGCTCGCCGTTCTCGTGGTCACCACGGCATCTGCGGCTGACCTCGCGCTCAAGGCGCCCCCGGCGGCGCCCTTCAAATTCAGCTGGACCGCCTGCTATCTCGGCGGGCATCTCGGCGCCGTCGTGAGCGACGACCGCACCATCAGCAATTTGGGTGCGACGGTTGATTTCAGTTCGACGGGCTTCGTCGGTGGCGGACAGATCGGCTGCAATTACCAGTTCGCGTCCAACTGGGTCGTCGGCGCAGAAGGCAGGCCGCCTGGTCGAGCCTCACGAACAGCCATGCTGCCTCGGTCAGATTCCCGGCGCTCGGCCTCGTCGTGCCATCTCAGTTCAGTCTCAGGAATGATCTTCTCGCCACGGCCACCGCGAAGCTTGGCTATGTCTATGGCGAACGCTGGCTGGTCTATGTGCGCGGCGGCGCTGCCTGGACGCGCGAGACGATCGACGACGCGTTTATCGGTCCCGTCGTCGGCGTCCTGACCGATCCGAGCGCAACGGTCACGCGAACCGGCTGGACCGCCGGTGCCGGCGTCGAATGGGCATTCGCCCAGCATTGGTCGGCCAATGTCGAATACAATTACCACGACTTCGGCACCAAGGGCCCGATCCTGCTGACCAGTCCCGTCAATAGCGTGTCCGTCAACCAGCTCAGGGATACGATTCACGCCGCGACCGCCGGCGTGAACTATCATTTCTGACCTGATGGGTTGATCGCGACGGTTGCGGCCGGCGCTTTCAGAACAGCAGCCAGTCGGCGAGACGCCAGGCGATCCAGGCGAGGGCGCAGATCCAGCCAAGCATGGCGATGGCGGCAAAGCCGAGGCCGCAGAGTGCGAACAACGAGTTTTTGGCTTCAGGCGCGCTCTCGAGTTTCTCGGTCGTATCAATCTGGCTCACAGCATCCCCTTGCCTTGCGGCCTGCTTGTCATTGGTCTCTGCTCGGTCGAAGAAATTCACCGGCCGCGCTCCAGCTCACACGGACGTGAGACGAGATGACTGGTCATCCGCAACGGGCGCGCCGGCTGCGACGCTCGCGGGTGCCAGAAGAGGGAAAATGGAGAGGGAAAAAGGGCGGGGATAATTGGTGGGAAAAAGCAGCAACGCGCGCGGGCTTGTTTGGTTGCTGCGCGGGGTGCGGAAAATGACTGCCTCGCCGATTTTTTCGCGTCTTCCGCGCCTGCTTCGCCCGACCGCCGCGTTGAAGGAGACGATCGGGCAGGCAATGCCGTCGCCCGAGGACATCTTCGAGCGAGGGCTTCATGTCGATCAGTGCGATTGCATCAACCAGTGCGGCGGTGACGACATCCGCATCGACCGCAACGGCATCGTCGTCTGCGGCATCCTCCACGTCAGCGGCTTCGTCGACATCGGCGACGTCATCGACATCGGCGGCGTCGTCTTCGCAGTCGGCGGGCGGAAGCGCGGGATCGGGAGGGGGCGGGTCGGCCAAGACCATCGTCAGCGAGGTCTCCATCACCATCGACGGCGTCACCACAACGACGATCACCTATTCCGACGGCACGACCGAGGTCCAGACGTCCGCGAGCGCGCAAGGTGGTCAAGGTCATCAGGCGGGGCAAACCTACAACGCGCAAGGCGCGCTCGGGACCGGTGCCCAGAGCGCATCCGGCAGCACGTCCAGTGCCGCCGCCGCCGTCTAGCCGCACCGCTCGCGGCGCAGAATTACCTGGGGTTCATCGAACCTTTGGCTGTCGCAACAGACAAAAGGGTGTTGGGGATTTCAGCGCCCAATGCCTAAACGGACGCCGCCAAGCGATGATATTCCGCTTGTGCGGCGTTGCGCTTTTCCAGGCCAGGCGCAATCAGCTCGACGCGTGCCAGCCGGGCGGAAACGGCACGAACGGCCAGACCATCTGATTGTCGTTGGCGGGCTTGGGCGGCTCCTGAACAGATGTCAGGAGCAGCGGGGCAGGCGGCGTCGAACGCACCGCCAGGCGCAGACATACACACTGCAAGTTCATTGCGATCGCCCCAGCGGAGAAAGTCATTCTTCAAAATCAATGTCAGTCAAAATCGCCACGCGTCCAAAACGGCGCGCTCGTTCTCAAATTGCGCATCCATTCTAGAAAAGCCGGCGCCGGGTTTCAACCAGTCTCGGCGGCCGTCGGCGGCGGGTAAGGTTGACCAGTTAGGTTAAGGGCGAGCGGTTGTTGCGGCAGCTTCCGCCGGCGTGGTCAAATCGGCCCTGGCCCGCGACGGCTGCCTGAAATCCATGCTCACACAAGATCACAGTTCGTTGCGGCGCGCGTATCAGTCGAGTTCTGCGTCATGTCTTTCGATCGCAACTTCAAAATCGTCAGTTCGCAAGCGAGCTGGACCGAAATCTGGCACCTCTGGACGGTGATCGTGCCGCGACGCTCGATCAACGGGCAGCTGGTTTACGGCAAGGTCTGGCGGCGCCACGACGGCCGCGACTGGATCTACAAGAAATTCACCGAGTTCGACGGCGAGGAGGCGGCTTAGCCGCCGCCTCTCCAGACGCCTTGTTTCGGCCTGTCCTGCTCAGGCCGCCTCTCTCAGGCCGCCTTGGTCGCGGCTGCCGGCTTGGGCGGCGGCGGCTTCAGCGGCTTGTCCTGCTTCTTCGACCACGAGATGTAATAGGCCACCGTCGTCATGATCGCGATGCCGGCGATGCTGACGAAGAGCTGTGCGAACAGCGAGCCCGAGCTCATCGACAGCTCGAAATGGCCGACGAAGGACAGGAATACGCCGACGCAGAACACCGCGAGCGATTGCTGGCCGCAGACGATCAGCGGATCGAACACCTTCCACTCCAGCCCCGGCCAGTCCTTCGGCACGAAGCGGATCACCAGCACCACGATCACCACGAAGTGGAGGAAGCGGTAGGGCGCAAGGTTGGTCTTGTCGTTCGGATTGAAGGCCGAGAACAGCCACTCCGGGAACATGCCGCCGAAGCTGGGGAAGCGGCCGGCCATGGTCATGACGAGCGCGAACAACATATAGCCGATACAGAGCCACAGCGTGATCGGCGAATTGATCAGCGTCATCGAACGCCGGGCGCCGCCCATGGCGCACCAGGCGCCGAACACGAACAGCACCTGCCAGCAATAGGGGTTGAAGTACCACTGGCCGGCCGGATAGGCGGTCAGG
>Ga0209564_1003336_pt1 | contig 11147 bp, 10 predicted proteins | sample AraplaCol_mMF_r2_FD_184272 | JGI IMG/M metagenome (GOLD analysis project Ga0209564, IMG submission 184272) | Arabidopsis root microbial communities from North Carolina, USA - plate scrape MF_Col_mMF_r2 (SPAdes) (version 3) | ecosystem: Host-associated > Plants > Roots > Endosphere | place: USA... | reverse complement strand
ACTACAAGGACGTCCGTCTGCTGCAGGGCTTCGTCTCTGAGCGCGGCAAGATCGTCCCGTCGCGCATCACCTCGGTGAGCGCCAAGAAGCAGCGCGAGCTGGCCCAGGCCATCAAGCGCGCCCGCCATCTGGGCCTGCTGCCCTACATCGTTAAGTAAGGGAGGCTCGACCCATGGAAGTCATTCTGCTTGAGCGCGTCGAGAAGCTCGGCGCCATCGGCGACGTGGTGAAGGTCAAGGACGGGTTCGCCCGCAACTTCCTTCTCCCGAACAAGAAGGCGCTCCGTTCGAACGCCGCGAACCGCAAGGTCTTCGAGGCCAACCGCGCGCGCATCGAGGCGGACAACGCCGCTCGCCGCACCGACGCTGAAAAGGAAGCCGGCACGTTCAACGACGTTTCGGTGACCCTGATCCGTCAGGCTTCGAACACCGGCCAGCTCTATGGTTCGGTCGCGGTGCGTGACCTGGTCGAGGCGCTCGTCGCCGACGGCCACAAGGTCACCAAGTCGCAGGTCGTCCTCGACAAGCCGATCAAGGCGATCGGCCTGTACGAGGTCAAGGTTGCGCTGCACCCCGAGGTGTCGGTGACCGTCAAGGTCAACGTCGCCCGTTCGCCGGAAGAGGCGGACATGCAGGCGCAGGGCGTCGACGTGATGGCCGCGATGTTCGAGGAAGGCCGTGACACCGCGGGCTTCGTCGAGGCATACGACCCCAACGCCGAGCCGGGCGCGACCGCCGAGGCCCGCGAGGAAGCTCCGGCCGCCGACGAAGGCGAGACCGCCGAGGGCTGATCCAGCCTCCGCACGGAAAAATGAAAGGGCCGCTCCGGGATGTCGGAGCGGCCCTTTTCTTTGCGCGACCCGCTGGGGGTTTCAGTATTCCGATGTATCCGCAACCCGGCGCAAGTAACCAGAATCCATCCGCCGAGCCGGGCGAGTCAAACGAATCGCGTTACGGACACGAAACACAGGCGCCGATCACCGCTGCCAGCGGGATCAGGGCCAGGACCAATGGCAGAACCTTGTTCATCTCAACCCGAACCTCTGTTTGTCGCTCAGGGCATAAAACGAGCCCAGCCGAGCAAGGTTGCAGCGGGCGTTAATCTTTTGTTCGGGAAGCGTTCACCTCGATCTGGTCTATAGGGCCGCGATGCCGCCTTTCCTGCCCCTCGCCCTGGCGCTCGCCATGCCCGCCCAGCCGGGCATCGAGGCCGCCGTGCTCGCCGAGATCAACTTCGCCCGCACCCGCCCGCGCGACTATGCCGAGCAGCTCCGCGCCTATCGCCGGTTCTTCAAGGGCAAGATCGTCTGGTATCCCGGCAATCCCGACGGGCTGCGCACCGAGGAAGGCGTGCGCGCGGTCGACGAGGCCATCCGCTTTCTCGAGCGCCAGGCACCGCTGGAGCCGATCGCCCCCGCCACCCTGCTCGCCCGCGCCGCGCGCGACCATGTCCGCGAGCAGGGGCCGAGCGGCGCGACCGGCCATTACTCGGCCGATGGCGCCAATCCGCGCGACCGGGTGCAGCGGCGCGGCGGCGGCAGCTATGTCGCCGAGGTGATCACCTATGGCCCGCCCAGCGCTGTCGAGGTCGTGCGCCAGCTGATCGTCGACGATGCAGTGCCCGGGCGCGGCCACCGCAAGACGCTGTTCGCGGCCGAGATGCGCTATGCCGGCGTCGCCTGCGGGCCGCATCGCGGCTACCGGGTGATGTGCGTCGCCGATCTGGGCCGCAAGCCCGACGGGCACCCCTGAGCCCCATACGGTTAACTCCCGAATATCCGCTTGCCTTCTCAGCCGGTTAAGCGTGTATCGCTACCGGTGAATCGACGGACGGGCGCGGGGCCCGGGCCGGCTCCGGGGGGAGCGTGTACGTGCGTATTGCCAAGGCCGCCCGTTGGACCGCCGCGCTGGGCGCGTGCGCAATGTTCCTCACCAATGCTGCCGCCCATGCGGGCGAGCGCGCCAACGACGTCTCCCGCCTCGAGCGCGACGTGCTCACCGAGATCAACTATGCCCGCGAGCATCCGCGGGAATATGCCGAGATGCTGCGCGAATATCGCGAGTTCTTCGACGGCCGCGTGCTGTTCCTGCCGGGCGACCCGAACGGCGTGATCACCAATGAGGGCATTCCTGCCGTCGACGAGGCGATCGACTTCCTCGAGCGCCAGGCGCCGCTGCCGCCGCTGAGCCGGGCCGAGCTGCTCGTGCTGGCGGCGCAGGACCATGCCGACGACCAGGGATCCTTCGGAGGGAGCGGCCACGTCTCGCGCGACGGGTCGAGCCCGGGCGACCGGGTGAAGCGACGCGGCGGCGACATCTATGTCGGCGAAGGCATCTGGTACGGCAATGGCGATGCGGGCGCGGTTGTGCGCAGCCTGATCGTCGACGACGGGGTGCGCGGCCGCGGACACCGCGCGCTGCTGTTCCAGGCGGACTTCCATTATGCCGGCGTCGGCTGCGGCGCGCATCGCCGCTTCGGCAATATCTGCGTGGTCGATTTCAGCGGCACCGCCGACGGCTCGCCGGTGCTGCCGGGCTGGGCCAAGGCGCGCGGCGGCCAGGTCTTCCGCATGCCGGCGACGACCAAGCGCTGAGGCGCCCCGCCAGAAGTCGCATTGCCAGATACCGCCATATCGGTGAGGATCGCGCCCGATGGGCTATGTCGTGCTGTTCCTCGCCGGGGCGTTGCTCTGCAACGCGATCCCGCACCTTGCCGCCGGCCTGCGCGGCGAGCCCTTCCCCACTCCCTTCACCCGCCCGCGCGGGGTGAGCCGCTCCTCGCCGCTGATGAACTTCTACTGGGGATCGGCGAACCTGCTGATCGGCATCTCGGCGCTGCTCAGCTATTCGCTGCGGGATTATGGCGTGTGGCCGGTGATCGCGGGATGGCTGGCGCTGGGGAGCTATATCGCCGGGTATTTCGGGAAGGTGCGGCGCTAGGGCAAATCAGGCTGGCGTAGCCCAGTCCTGCGGATCGAACGGGATCGCGCCGCTCGCCATGAGTCCCACACGCATGCAATCGGCATAGCGGTGCGCAAATGCCTCGCGCTCCTCCCGCGGACGCGCGAAATAGCGATCCTGCAGTGCGGAGAAATCCTCGCCTCGCGCCGCCGGCGCTTCCACTGCTTCGAGCCAGTCGAACCAATGCCCGATCTCATGCGGGAGCGTGCGATAGAGCTGGGTGGCCCTTGCCGACCCCGGCACAGCGCGAACGACATAGCGGTTGCCCGTACGCTCGACAGCATGGCCGTCAGCCTGCAGGCGCGCCAACTCGGCCTGGTCGTCCAGCGCCAGCCTTGTTGGCCAGCTGAAATGATGATCTCGCTCGATGGCGTCGAGCAGGATCATCGGGCCATACGCGACCACCCTGCCCCGTGCGGTCGTGATTTCCCCGAAATAGAAGAGCCGGCCCCAGCTGGGCTTCAAGAGGCCCTGTTTGCGCGTCGGCTGGCGGAACAATATTGTCCCGATACCCGCCCAATCGCTCTCCGGGATGCGTTCGAGGAGCCGGATCACGTCGCCGATTGTGCACGGATGCTGCCAATTCTCCCGCAAATTTCCGACGACGAAGCGGATTTCACGCGAACCGACGCGCCACTGGCCAGCGGCATGCTCGCCAATGCGCTCGATCGGTGAGACCAGACGGCCCGGATTGGGCACGACCAGCCGGTTATCCTGCCCATGCCCCTGCCGCGTGGTACCAATGTTGCGATTCCGCCGGGTCGGATTGAAGCCGGGCCGCATCACTTCCGCCCGAACAGCTTCTCGATATCGCCGTGCGCCAGCTTCACCCAGGTCGGGCGGCCATGGTTGCACTGACCCGAATGGGGCGTGACTTCCATCTCGCGGAGCAGGGCGTTCATCTCGGCGACCGAGAGCACCCTGCCCGCCCGCACCGAGCCGTGGCAGGCCATGGTGGCGGCGACATGGTCGAGCTTCTCCTTGAGGCTCAGCGCTTCGTCGAAGCTGGCCAGTTCGTCGGCGAGGTCGGTGACCAGGGCATGGACGTCGCCCTTGCCGAGCGCCGCCGGCACCGCGCGGACCAGCATCGCATGCGGGCCGAAGCGCTCGAGGTCGAGGCCGAACTCGGACAGCTCCGCAACCCGCGCTTCGAGCCGGTCGCAGGCAGGCTCGTCCAGCTCGACGACTTCGGGCACCAGCAGCCCCTGCGAAGCGACGCCACCCTCGGCCATCGCCTTGCGCATCCGCTCGAGAACCAGACGCTCATGCGCGGCGTGCTGGTCGACCAAGACCAGGCCATCCTCCGCCTCGGCGACGATATAGGTCTTGGCGACCTGCCCGCGGGCGACGCCGAGCGGGTGCTGAACGCTCTGCGGCACCGGCGCGACCGCCGGCTCGGCACGGGCCAGCGGCGGTGGGGCGGCGAAGCTCGGGCGGCGATCCTGGACGCTGGTGTAGTTGTAGGACGGCGCGGGATTGTATTGCGGCGCCGGCGTGAAGGCCGGCTCGGCATCCCAGAGCTGCGGCGCGGGCGTCGCCGGCGCGCTGGCCTCGCTGGTCCACATCCCCAAGGCCGCTTCGCTCGGGCGCTGGACGCTGCGGTGCCCCGCCTCGTCGAGCGCACGGCGCAGGCCCGAGACGATCATGCCGCGCACCAGCGCCGGATCGCGGAAGCGGACCTCGGTCTTGGCGGGGTGGACGTTGACGTCAACCTGGTCGGGCGGGACGTCGAGGAAGAGCGCGACCACGGGGTGGCGGTCGCGCGCCAGCATCTCGGCATAGGCGCCGCGCAGCGCGCCGATCAGCAGGCGATCCTTCACCGGGCGGCCGTTGACGAAGAGATACTGGTGATCGGCCACGCCGCGGTTGAAGGTCGGCAGGCCGGCGACGCCGCCGAGCACCAGCCCCTCGCGCTCGAAGTCGATCGCGACGCTGTTCTCGGCGAGCGCGCGGTCTGTGAGAGCGGCGACGCGCTCGGGACCGGTCTCGCCCCCCTGGACATGGAAGGCCTTGCGGCCGTCATGCTCGACCGAGAAGGCGATGTCGGGCCGGGCCATGGCGAGGCGTTTCATCACGTCGAGGCTGGCGGCGTACTCGGCGCGCGGCGAGCGCAGGAACTTGCGGCGCGCAGGCACGCGGGCGAACAGCGCCTCGACTCGCACCCGCGTGCCCGGCGGCAGCGGCGCGGGCCCCTCGGAGACGACCGCGCCATTGTCGACAATGCGGTGCCAACCCTCGGCGCCGCGCACCCGGCTCTCCAATGTCATCCGCGCGACGCTGGCGATCGAGGGCAGCGCCTCGCCGCGGAAGCCCAGTGTGGTGACCTGGTCGATCTCGTCATCAGGCAGCTTCGAGGTGGCGTGGCGCTCGAGCGCGAGCGCCATCTCGGCGGGCGACATGCCGCATCCGTCGTCGGTCACTTCAATCAGATCGGTGCCGCCACCGGCGAGCTTGACGGCGATCCGGGTGGCTCCGGCGTCGATGGCGTTTTCGACCAGTTCTTTCAGCGCGCTGGCGGGGCGTTCGACCACTTCTCCCGCTGCAATTCGGTTGACAAGATGTTCGGGCAGACGGCGTATTGACATGGTCGTTGCTCTAGCCCAAGCGACGGCATCCCGCGACCCCAACCGCATCGCACCAGGCCGGATTCTTCAGTCCGTCCCGGAAGGGGCAGGACTAGATTTTTGAAGAGCTGCGCGGCGGGCGCCCGCGCCGCAGGACGGAACCATAGATGGCATTTTCCCGCTTGTTCAATTTCATGTCCCACGACATGGCGATCGACCTCGGCACGGCGAACACCGTGGTGTACCTCCGTGGGCGGGGTGTCGTCCTCAACGAACCGTCGGTGGTGGCGGTCGAGACGCTCAACGGCGTCAAGCGCGTCAAGGCAGTCGGTGACGACGCCAAGCTGATGATGGGCAAGACCCCGGGCAGCATCGAGGCGATCCGCCCGCTGCGCGACGGCGTGATCGCCGACATCGACATCGCCGAGGAAATGATCAAGCACTTCATCCGCAAGGTGCACGGCCAGCGGCGCTTCATGCGCTGGCCGCAGATCGTGATCTGCGTGCCGTCGGGCTCCACCTCGGTCGAGCGCCGCGCGATCCGCGACGCCGCGTCGAACGCCGGCGCTTCGCAGGTGTGGCTGATCGAGGAGCCGATGGCTGCCGCGATCGGCGCCGACATGCCGGTGACCGAGCCGATCGGCTCGATGGTCGTCGATATCGGCGGCGGCACCACCGAAGTCGCGGTGCTCTCGCTGCGCGGTCTCGCCTACTCCACCTCGGTCCGCGTCGGCGGCGACAAGATGGACGAGTCGATCGTCTCCTATGTCCGCCGCAACCACAACCTGCTGATCGGCGAAGCCACGGCCGAGCGGATCAAGCAGGAAGTCGGCGTCGCCAAGCCGCCGGCGGACGGCATCGGCCAGACGATCCACATCAAGGGTCGCGACCTGGTCAACGGCGTGCCCAAGGAAATCCAGATCAACCAGGGCCAGATCGCCGAGGCACTGTCGGAGCCGGTCGGCACGATCGTCGAGGGCGTGCGCATCGCGCTCGAGAACACCGCGCCGGAACTGGCCGCGGACATCGTCGACCAGGGCATCGTCCTCACCGGCGGCGGCGCGCTGCTGCAGGGGATCGACGAGGTGTTGCGCGACGAGACCGGCCTTCCGGTCACGATCGCCGAGGACCCGCTGACCTGCGTGGCGCTCGGCACCGGCCGTGCGCTCGAGGATCCGGTGTTCCGCGGCGTGCTCATCTCGGTCTAATTCGGAAGGCAGGGGGCAATGGCGCCGCCACGCAACCGGCGCTCGGGTTTTTCGCGACGGGCGCAATACGGGCTCTTCCTCGGTTACGTGGGCGCGGTCGGCGGGATGCTGATCGGCGTTGCCTTGCTGCTGCTCTCGACGTTCAATCCACCCGCGTTCGCGGCGGTGCGGGGTTTCTTCTCGGAGATCACCACCCCCATCGCCTCGGGCTTCACCTGGATCCGCACCAGCGTGGCCGGGGTGCCCGGCGGCGTCTCCAGCTATGTCGACGTCCGCGGCGAGAATGCGCGGCTGAAGAAGCAGATCGCCGATAACGAACTGCTGGTCAGCCGTGCGCGGACGCTGAACCAGGAAAACCGGCACCTGCGCGAGATGCTCAAGCTGCGCGACGTGTCTACCGACGCGGTGGTGGTGGCGCGGCTGGTGGCGAGCTCGCTCGGCAGCACGCGGCGCTATGCCACGCTCAACGCCGGAAACTGGCAGGGCGTGAAGAGCGGCCAGCCCGTGCGCCAGCCCGACGGGCTGATCGGCCAGGTGACCGAGACCAGCCCCAACACCGCGCGCGTGCTGCTGATCGTCGATCCCGAGAGCATCGTACCGGTGCGGCGGACCCGCGACGGTCTTCCCGCGATCGCCACCGGGCGCGGCGACGGCCTGCTCGACATCCGCTCGGCAAGCGTGGCGACGATGATCTTCCAGCCGGGCGACACGTTCGTGACCTCGGGTACCGGCGGCATCTTCTCACCGAACATCCCGGTGGCGCGGGTGATCCGCACCTCGCGCGACATTGCCGTCGCCGAGCCATCGGCCAATCCCGACGCGCTCGACTTCGCGCTGGTCCAGCAGACCTTCCTGCCCGAGCCCACGCCCAGCCCAACGCCCTCCCCTTCGTCCAGCGCCAAGCCGGCCTCCGCGAAGAAATAGCGGTGACCGACTTCATTCCCCTCGGCCGAAGCGAGAAGCTGCCGCGCAGCATCTGGCTCGCGCCGCTCTCGGTGGTGCTGGGATCGATGATGACCCTGCTGCCGGTCGTCGCCACCGTGCCCTTCCTGCCGCCGTTCGGGCTGATGATGCTGCTCGGCTGGCGGCTGGTGCGCGGCGATGCGATGAAAGTGTGGATGCCGGTGCCGCTCGGCTTTGTCGACGACATGCTGAGCGGGCAGCCGCTGGGCAGCGCGATGGTGCTGTGGACCCTGGCGATCCTGATGGTCGACGTGCTCGACACGCGGCTGGTGTGGCGCGATTTCTGGCAGGACTGGCTGATCGCCAGCGGAGCGATCGCCATGGTCCTGGTCGGCGGGCGGCTGATCGCGGTGCCGTTCAGCGCGCATGTCGATACGGCACTGCTCCTCCAGATCGTCGTCTCGGCGGCATTATTTCCCGTAATTGCCCGGTTCTGCGCGTGGCTGGATCGGGATAAGAAACAGAACTGATGGTCCGGATCACCGAAGCAGCGCAGGCATATAGTTTCTCCCGCCGCGCAGTTGTGCTCGGCGGGATCCAGGGTGCTGCCGCGCTGGTGCTGGCCGGCCGGATGACCTGGCTCGCCGTATTCGAGAACGAGCGCTACCGGCTTACCGCCGAGAGCAACCGCGTGCGCCTGACCCTCACCCCGCCGCGGCGCGGCTGGATCGTCGACCGCAACGGCATCCCGATCGCCAACAACCGCACCGCGTTCCGCGTCGACATGATCCCCGACCGGATGGAGGACAAGGAAAAGACGCTGGGCCTGCTCCAGCAGATCCTGAGCCTGTCCGAAGAGGAGATGGCGCGGATCCGCACCGATCTGAAGCGCGCATCGGGCTTCCAGCCGGTGCAGGTGTCCGACAGCCTCGACTGGGAGCGCTTCGCCGCGGTGAGCGTGCGCGTGCCCGAGATGCCGGGCGTGCAGCCCACACGCGGCTTCTCGCGCAACTATCCGCTTGCGGCGGGCGTGGCGCATCTGGTCGGCTATGTCGGCACTGCCTCGGCCGAGCAGTATCAGAAGGAAAAGGACCCGCTGCTCGTCGCCCCCGGCTTCAAGCTGGGCAAGGACGGGCTCGAGAAGACGCTGGAAGATCGCCTGCGCGGCACGCCGGGCGCCAAGCGCGTCGAGGTCACCGCGCATGGCCGCCTGGTCAAGGAGCTCGCCACCCGGCCCGACAAGCCCGGCGAGACGGTGAAGCTCACCATCGACGCGCTGCTCCAGGAATATGTCGCACGGCGGCTGGGCACCAACTCCGGCTCGGCGACGGTGATCGACGTGGAGAATGGCGACATCCTCGCCATGGTCTCGATGCCGGCCTATGATCCCAACAGCTTCTCCGACGGCATCAGCCGCAACGAATGGAAGATGCTGAGCGAGGACGATCACGTCCCGCTGATGAACAAGGCGCTGCAGGGCCTGTATCCGCCTGGCTCCACGGTGAAGCCGATGAACGGGCTGGCGCTGATGCATGCCGGCGTCGATCCGCATGCCCGCGTCGTCTGCTCGGGCGCGATGCGCGTCGGCAATGGCGTGTTCCACTGCCACAAGCGCGGTGGCCATGGTCCGCTCGACCTCAAGAACGCGATCATGCAGAGCTGCGACATCTATTTCTACGAGATGGTGCGCCGCGTGGGCTATGATGCGGTGGCGCCGATGGCGCGCGCGCTGGGTCTCGGCCAGAAGTTCGACCTGCCCTTCTCCACCCAGCGCTTCGGCACCGTGCCGGACAGCGCATGGAAGCTGAAGCGCTACAAACAGGCCTGGACGGTGGCGGATTCGCTCAACGCCTCGATCGGCCAGGGCTATGTGCTGGCCAATCCGCTGCAGCTGGCGGTGATGGCGAGCCGGCTCGCCTCGGGGCGCCAGCTCGTCCCCCGGCTGCTAGCCGACACGCCACGCCAGGAGGCCCCGCCCCTTGCCGCCACGCCCGAGCAGCTGGCGATCATCCGCGATGCGATGTTCGGCGTGATCAATTCAGGCGGCACCGGCGGCGCGGCGCGCATCCAGGTGCCCGGCATCACCCTGGCAGGCAAGACCGGCACCGCCCAGGTGCGCCGCATCACCATGGCGGAACGCGCATCGGGCGTGCTCAAGAACGCCTCGCTGCCGTTCAAGCTGCGCGACCACGCGCTGCTCGTCTGCTTCGCACCGGCGGACAAGCCCAAATATGCCGCGGGCATCGTGCTCGAGCATAACGGCCACACGATCCGCAACCTCGACACCCCGATGATCGGGCGCGACATCATGACCTTCCTGTTCGACCGGAAGCGCGCGATGGACTCGCTCCACGCCGAGGAGCCGACCTGGGGCGGCGACTATCGCACCCGGATGGCCGCGCAGTCCCAGGCCTTCTCTACCGCCCAGAACGCCCCGCCCCCCGAAGCGCCCGAGGACGCGGCCGAGGCGGCGAGCACCGTCGCTTCCGAAGCGGCCAACGCCACGACCAGCAACACGATCGACAGCAGCGCAGCCGAACGCGGCAGCGTGGAGGCAGACTGATGGCCACGCTCCAATCTTCCGGCCTCGGCCCCTCGGGCATCGTCCCCGGCCCGCTCGCCCAGCTTCCCTGGCGGATCATCGGGCTGGTGGTGGCGATCGGCATGTTCGGGCTGGTCGTGCTCTATTCGGCGGCGAGCGGCAGCATGACGCCCTGGGCGCTCAACCAGGGCCTACGCTTCTTCGTGTTCCTGGCGATGGCGATCGGCCTGTCACGCGTGCCCGAGACCTTCTGGGCGCTGGGCGCCTTCCCCATGTACATCGTCATCGTGGTGATGCTGGTGGGCGTGGAGCTGCTCGGCGCCGTCGCCGGCGGCAGCCAGCGATGGCTCGACCTGGGCTTCATCCGATTGCAGCCCTCCGAGCTGATGAAGCCGGTGATCGTGATGGCGATGGCGCGCTTCTACGAGATATTGCCTGCAGGCGAGATCCGGAAGTTCGGGGCGATCTGGCCGGCCTGCGTGCTGCTCGGCATCCCCGCCGGCCTGGTCATGCTCCAGCCCGACCTCGGCACCGCGCTGATGATCTGCTTCGGCGCGGTGACGGTGATGTTCCTGGCGGGAATCCCGCTGCGCCTGTTCATCGGCGGCGCGCTGGCACTCGCGGTGGCGGCCCCGCTGGCGGTGAACTTCGTGCTGCACGATTACCAGCGCAACCGCGTGATGATCTTCCTCGATCCGGAGAGCGATCCGCTGGGCACCGGCTATCACATCAGCCAGTCCAAGGTGGCGATCGGATCGGGCGGCGTATTCGGCAAGGGCTTCCTGCAGGGCACGCAGAGCCATCTCGACTATCTGCCCGAGGGGCATACCGATTTCGCGCTGGCGACGATGATGGAGGAATGGGGCCTGATGGGCGGCTTCTTCCTGATCCTGGGCTTCGGCACGCTGATCCGCTGGGGCATCGGCGTGAGCATGCGCGCGCAGAGCCGCTTCGCCCGGCTGACCGCGGC
>Ga0209564_1003334_pt1 | contig 11152 bp, 8 predicted proteins | sample AraplaCol_mMF_r2_FD_184272 | JGI IMG/M metagenome (GOLD analysis project Ga0209564, IMG submission 184272) | Arabidopsis root microbial communities from North Carolina, USA - plate scrape MF_Col_mMF_r2 (SPAdes) (version 3) | ecosystem: Host-associated > Plants > Roots > Endosphere | place: USA... | reverse complement strand
GCCGCGTTCGAACGGTAGGGTCACCGCTGCCGTAGGGTGGGCAAAGGCGCGCAGCGCCGTGCCCACCATCTGTCTTTTGGCATTGTCACAAGAATTGGTGGGCACGCTCCGCTTTGCCCACCCTACGAGTTCTCGGGTCCTTGGTAGAGAACACATCCCCAAGACCCACACCGTCACCCTGAGGTGGCCGCTTCTTCAGCGGCCCTCGAAGGGCGACGGCCCGGCTGCTGCATCTCGGCCGTTCATCCTTCGAGGCTCCCGGCGCGATGCTTTGCATCGCGCCACTCGCGCCTCAGGATGACGGGTCCGGTGGCGATGCGACGGTAGCCCCCCAACAAAAACGCCCCCGGCTCTCCGGGGGCGTTTTTCGTCTCCAGCCTTGGCGGCCGGATCAATCCTTTTTGAGAAAGCCCGAAAACTTCTTCTGGAAGCGCGAGACGCGGCCGCCGCGGTCCATCAGCTGCTGGGAGCCGCCGGTCCAGGCCGGGTGCGATTTCGGGTCGATGTCGAGGTGCAGCTTGTCGCCTTCCTTGCCCCAGGTCGAGCGGGTCTGGTACTCGGTTCCGTCCGTCATGACGACCGTAATCGTATGATAATTCGGATGAATTTCGGCTTTCATGGCAATTCCTCGGCGCCCGGCGCCCGGCTTGAGTGACTATCGAATGACGGATTTGGCCGGGTCTATACCTCACGAAGCCCCCTAAAACAAGCTATTGCGGGCCCTTGAGAACCGGGCCGTTCCCTAAGGGACATCCCGGATTTGCCACTCCTCCTGCACCGGCCTATGTGGGGGTGATTGTCTCCTTGGGTCCGATCATGAGCGCTGTGGAACGGCTTGACGACCAGTACCGCGACGACCGCGACACCGCGCCTGCGGACGCTCCCTCGATCGAGGCCGAGCTGATCGAGCAGCCGGCCAAGGGCCGCGCCAAGCTGCGGCCGCTGGTGGCGCTCGCGCCCTATGTCAGCCGCTATCGCGGCCGCGCCGCGCTCGCCTTCGTCGCGCTCACGATCGCGGCGCTGACCACGCTGCTGGTGCCCGTGGCGGTGCGCCGGATGATCGATTTCGGCCTGACGCCCGAGGGCATCGAGCTGATCAACAGCTACTTCTCGGTGATGATCGCGGTGGTCGCCGTGCTCGCGCTGGCAAGCGCCGCGCGCTACTATCTCGTGATGACGATCGGCGAGCGCATCGTCGCCGATCTCAGGCGTGACGTGTTCGCGCATTTGTTGTCGCTATCGCCGTCATTCTTCGATTCCGCGCGCAGCGGCGAGTTGATCTCGCGCCTCACCGCCGACACCACCCAGATCAAGTCCGCCGTCGGCGCCTCGGTGTCGATCGCGCTGCGCAATCTGATGATGTTCTTCGGCGCCGCCGCGATGATGGTGATCACCAGCCCGAAGCTGTCGGGTTTCGTGCTGCTGGCGATACCCTTGATCGTGCTGCCGCTGGTCGCGTTCGGGCGCTGGGTGCGGCGGCTGTCGCGCAACGCGCAGGATACGCTCGCCGATGCCTCCGCCTATGCGGGCGAGCTGGTCGGCGCGATCCGCACCGTGCAGGCCTACACCAGCGAGAATTTTGCCGAGAAGCGTTTCGGCGGCGAGGTCGAGCAGGCCTATGAAGCCGCGCGCACCTCGACCCAGGCTCGCGCCGTGCTCACCGCGATCATCATCTTCATCGTGTTCGCGAGCGTGGTCGCGATCCTCTGGATCGGCTCGCATGACGTGCTCACCGGCGCTATCACGCCGGGCCGGCTCGGCCAATTCGTGCTCTATGCTGCGTTTGCGGCCGCCGGCCTCGGCCAGCTCAGCGAGGTCTGGGGCGAGGTCTCGGCGGCCTCGGGCGCTGCCGAGCGCCTGTTCGAGATCCTGCACGTGAAGCCCGAGATTGCCGCGCCCGCATCACCGCGCGCGCTGCCGGTGCCGGCGCGCGGCGAAGTCGGTTTCGACCGCGTCAGCTTCGCCTATCCGGCGCGGCCCGATGTCAACGTGCTCGATGCCGTGTCGTTCACCGTGCGCCCCGGCGAGAAGGTCGCGATCGTCGGCCCCTCCGGCGCCGGCAAGAGCACGATCTTCCATCTGCTGCTGCGCTTCTACGATCCGCGCAGCGGCGCGATCGCGCTCGACGGCGTGCCGGTGAAGTCTGCCGATCCGCGCGACTTCCGCTCCCGGATCGCGCTGGTGCCGCAGGAATCCAACGTGTTCGCCGCGAGCGCCCGCGAGAACATCCGCTTCGGCCGGCCCGATGCGACCGACGCCGAGGTCGAGCGCGCCGCCGAGCTCGCGCATGCGGCCGAATTCATCCGCCGCCTGCCCGAAGGTTTCGACACCCCGCTCGGCGAGCGCGGCGTGACCCTGTCGGGCGGCCAGCGCCAGCGCATCGCGATCGCCCGCGCCATCCTGCGCGATGCGCCGCTGCTGCTGCTCGATGAAGCCACCTCCGCGCTCGACGCCGAAAGCGAGACGCTAGTGCAGACCGCGCTCGAAGAGCTGATGCGCCACCGCACCACGCTGGTGATCGCCCACCGCCTCGCCACCGTCCTGTCCTGCGACCGCATCCTGGTGATGGAGCACGGCAAGATCGTCGAGCAGGGTACGCATGCCGAACTCGTCGCCGCGAACGGGCTTTATGCGCGGCTTGCGAGGTTGCAGTTCGAGGGGGCGTAGCGCTCGTCGAGGCGTGTCAGGTCTCGCCCCACCCACAGGTGTCATCGCCCGCGCAGGCAGGCGATCCAGTACTCCGAGACAGTCGTGATCAATCGAGACGCCGCGGCGATTCCCCGCCTTCGCGGGGAATGACAGCTGAGCTTTTGGCGGAAGCTTCGCGCGCGGATCCTATTTGCACTTCGGCGACAGCGCCGGCACGTTCGGCCACGGCCAGTTCTTCCAGCTTCCGTCCTCGCCGACGCAGGCTGATGCCCCAGCGTCGTTCGTCTGCGCAGGGGCGCTTGATGCCGCGAAGCGCTGGTCGACATAGGTCGTCGACACATAGCCGGCGACGATGACGCCCAGCATCACCGAGGATCCCTTGGCCAGCTCGCTCAGCTTCATCGATCGTCTCCATCGGCCGTGCCTGAGACAACGATTAACCGGCGCTGTGGGATCCAACCGTGACAGGCCTCACGCCCGCCACACCATCTTCAGCACCGGCCGGCCCGAGGTCGGGTTCACGTCGTCGCCGGCATGGGCGAAGCCGTTGCGCTCGTAGAAGCGGATGGCGCGGGAATTGTCCTTGTTGACGAGCAGCGTGACGCCTGACGGCGACAGCCGCTTGGCCTCGTCCACCAGCAGCCGTGCCGCGTCCGAGCCCCAATGCGCGGGATCGACCACGAGCTGGTCGAGATAGCCCTCGCCGTCGATGGTGACGAAGCCAGTCAGCGCGCCGTCCTGTTCGGACACCACGATCTGGGCCTTCGGCACCAGATCCTTGCGCCAGCGTTCGCGCCACCAGTCCAGCCGCGCGGCGAAGTCGATCTGCGGATAGGCTTGCTGCCAGGTGCGATGCCAGAGATCGATGGCGGCGGCTTCGTCCTCGACGCGATAGGGGCGGAGGTGGATCATGAGGTCGTCATGCCCGGGCTTGTCCCGGGCATCCACGGGAGGCGGCACGAGCGGAAGCAAAGACGTGGATGGCCGGGACAAGCCCGGCCATGACGGCGTGGTGAGTATCGAGTGATCGTCACCTCTACCGCTCCGTCAGCTTCAGCTCGATGCGGCGGTTGCGCTTGAAGGCCTCTTCGGTGTTGCCGGTGTCGAGCGGCTGGAATTCGCCGAAGCCGGCGGCGACCAGGCGCTGGGCGGGCACGCCGAGCGAGATCAGATATTGCACCACGGAGATCGAGCGTGCCGCGGACAGGTCCCAGTTCGACTTGAAGTTCGCGCCACTGACGGGGCGTATGTCGGTGTGGCCGTCGACGCGCAGCACCCAGGGAATATCGCTCGGGATTTTCTTGTCGAGCTCGATCAGCGCGGTCGCCAGGGTGTCGAGCTCGGCGCGGCCCTCGGGCAGCAGCACCGCCTGTCCGGTGTCGAAGAACACTTCGGACTGGAACACGAAGCGGTCGCCGACGATGCGGATGTCGGGGCGGTTGCCGAGGATGGCGCGCAGGCGGCCGAAGAATTCGGAGCGGTAGCGCGACAATTCCTGCACGCGCTGCGCCAAGGCAACATTCAACCGAGAACCCAGATCGGCGATGCGGTTTTGCGATTCCTTGTCGCGCTTCTCGGAGGCGTCCAGCGCCTCCTCCAGCGCCGCCAGTTGCCGGCGCAGCGCGCTGATCTGCTGGTTCAGCACCTCGATCTGCGCCAGCGCCCGCGCCGAGACCGCCTTCTCCGAATCCAGCGCCTTGCCGAGCTCCGCGGTCTTGCCTTGCGCGTCGTTGCCGGCGGCGGCGAGGCCGTCATAGAGGCCCTTGATGCGGTCGCGCTCGGTCTCGGCCGAGGCGAGGCCGGCCTTCAATTGCGAGACCTGGTCGTCGAGCGAGAGCTTGCCGAGCTTCTCCAGCGACAGCAGCTCGTTGAGCTGCGCGATCTTGGCGTTGAGCAGCTCCAGCGCCTTGTCCTTGCCGGTCACCTCCTGCGACAGGAAGAACTGCACCACCAGAAACACCGACAGCAGGAACACGATCGACAGCACCAGCGTCGACAGCGCGTCGACGAAACCGGGCCAGTAGTTGAAGGCGCCTTCGCTGCGGCGGCCGCGCGCTAGAGCCATGTCGTTGTTCTCCACTCTCGTGTCCCGGACGCGCTGCAGCGTGCTAACGCTGCTGCGCAGAGCCGGGACCCATGTCACTCAGGAGGTGCTGGGCCCCGGCTCAGCGATGCACCACTTCGTGCTGCATCGCATCCGGGGCACGAGACCTCCGTTCGATCTTCAACCCTTTTCCGGCTGGCGCGCGATCCGTTCCAGCAGACGCCTTATCTCGCGGTTCTGCTCGCCCTGGCCGTCGGCCCATTCGCGGATCATCTGCTGCTCGGTGCGCATGTGCGAGACCAGCGCCTGGATCGCTTCGGCAAGGCTTGCCATCGCGGCCGTGGTGCCCCGGCCGGCGCTGCCTTCCTCGAGCACGGAGCGCAGGCGCTCGACCACGGCCTGAAGCTCGCCGCTGGCCACCCCGCCGCCGCCGGCGGCGGCAACGGGCACGTCGCCATGGCCATATTCGCGCACGGTGGTGGCGAGCCAGTCTTCGAGGTCGGTGTAGAAGCGGTTCTGCGCCTGGCTCGACTGCAGGTCCAGGAAGCCGAGGATCAGCGATCCCGCGAGGCCGAACAGCGAACTCGAGAACGAGATGCCCATGCCGCCGAGCGGGGCGGCGAGGCCTTCCTTCAGCGTGTCGAACAGCGCGCCCGAATCGCCGCCGACCTTGAGCCCGTCGATCACCTTGCCGACCGAGCCGACCGTCTCGATCAGGCCCCAGAAGGTGCCGAGCAGGCCGAGGAAGACGAGCAGGCCGGTCATGTAGCGGGAGATGTCGCGGGCTTCATCGAGGCGCGTTGCGATCGAATCGAGCAGATGCCGCATCGTGGTCTGGGTGATCGACATCCGCCCGGTGCGCTCGCCGCCCAGGATCATCGCCATCGGCGCCAGCAGCTTCGGGTGCCGGGCCGGGGCGAGGCCGGGATCGGCGATGCGGAAATTGTTGACCCAGGAGACCTCGGGGTAGAGCCGGATGACCTGGCGGAAGGCCAGCACGATGCCGATGAACAGCACCGCCCCGATCAGGGCATTGAGGCCCGGATTGGCGAAAAAGGCCTGGATGATCTGCTTGTAGAGCACCACGCCCACCAGCGTGCACAGCACCAGGAAGACCAGCATCCGGACCAGGAAAACGCTGGGCGAGGACAGCTTGGTATATTCGATGTCGATGGAGGAGCGGGGCGAGGCGCCAGACGGCATGGCCGGTATCATCCGTTACGAACGTGATTTCGGGGCGCACTATGGCACAGGCCCGGCCCAAAAAAAGCGCCGGATGCGCCGATTTCGTGGAGAGCGCCCGGAACCCGAAGCGGAAATTGCGCTTTGATAGATTGTCGTTTGCAAGACTTCGGCATCCCGCAGGCCGTCGCCGCCCTGTGGCTGCCCCGGCCTGTCGCCGGCACCTCCCTGTTCTTCCCTCCACCGGCCCACCAGACCTGACCAAGGGAGTGGTCGCATGAGCGTCGTGTCCGCGATCATCGGGACTGCCGAACGTGTGCCGCTGCCGGACGTGGTGGTCCGGGCCGCGATCCAGCGCCTCTGCTCCCGCACTGCAGCGTGCCTTGCGGCGCATGATGCGGCCGACGATGCCACCATCGCCGCGCGGATGATGCTGCGGCCGATCGCCGGGAAGGCAGATGCCGGGCATGACGCGGTGCCGGCCTCCTTCTTTGCGCAGGTGCTCGGTCCCAACCGCAAATATTCGTCCTGCTTCTACAAGACCGACGCAACCACCCTGCAGGAGGCGGAGGAGGAGGCGCTGCGCCAGACCGTCGAGCATGCCGGCCTCGCCGACGGCCAGAGCATCCTCGACCTCGGCTGCGGCTGGGGCTCGCTGTCGCTATGGATGGTGCGGCAGTTTCCGCACGCGACGGTGACCGCGGTGTCGATGTCGCAGACCCAGCGCGCTTATCTCGAGCAGGAGGCGCGGCTGCGCGGACTGTCGAACCTGCGCGCGGTCGCTGCGGACATGAACGTGTTTGCGCCCGAGGGACAGTTCGACCGCATCGTCGCGGTCGAGACATTCGAGCACATGACGAACTGGCGCAAGCTGATGACGCGCCTGCAGTCATGGCTCGCGCCGGAGGGGCGCCTCTTCATGCAGATCGGCACGCATCGCACCGGCTCGCATCTGTTCGACCGGACCGATCGCGAGGACTGGATCGCCCAGCACGTCTTCACCGGCGGGCTGATGCCGAGCCACCACCTCGTCAGGCAGTTCGACGACATCTTCGCGGTCGAGAAGGAATGGTGCTGGAGCGGAACGCATTATCAGCGCACCGCCAATGACTGGCTCGCCAATTTCGATGCGCGCCGCGAGGCCATCGAGGCCGCCTTGCGCGAGGTCCATGGTGACGAGACCGCCGTGTGGATGCGGCGCTGGCGCTGGCTGCTATTGGTGACATCGGGCCTGTTCGGCTATGCCGACGGAACCGAATGGGGCGTCAGCCAGTACCGGATGAAGCCCGCCGAGTGATTGCGATATTCCGTCGCAGCACGCCGCGATGGAACCCGACTCACAATCCGGTGAGTCCCGAAAAGCCCCTAAAAGTCAGCAGCATAGGTCGTGTGACATTGAGCCGCCCGCAGCATGCGTTGCGTCGCAGCAGGGCCCCTCTATTTTGACGGCATCAGCCGCGCGCAAATCGCCCAGAACGGGCCGGCGCAGCGTGACCAGTTTCAACAACACCGGGGCACTTAACTACCATGTCAGGACTTCGTGCGCGATCGGCATGCGTTGCAATGATGCTCGCGGCCCTTGCGCCGCTGCTCGCCGCTTGCGAGGAATCGAACTCGGCCATCTCTGCCGCCCCGCCCACCGACCCCGACGTCAGCATCGTCGTCGTCAAGCCGCAGCCGCGTGCGGTGGTGCGCGAGTTGCCGGGCCGTATCGCACCGACGCGCGTCTCCGACGTGCGGCCGCGCGTATCCGGCATCGTGGTCGAGCGCCTGTTCCGCCAGGGCAGCGAGGTGAAGGCCGGCGATCCGCTCTATCGCATCGATCCGCGCCCGTTCGAGGTCGAAGTGATGGCCAACGAGGCCGCGCTCGCCAAGTCGGAGGCCGCGCTGATGCAGGCCAGGCAGCAGGCACACCGTATCGCCACGCTGACCAGCCAGCGCGCCGCGCCCGAGGCCGAGAACGAGAAAGCCGTTGCGGCCGAGCGCCAGGCCCATGCCGAGGTCGAGGGCCGCAAGGCCGAGCTCGCGCGCGCCAAGCTCAATCTCGATTACGCCACCGTGCGCGCGCCGATCGACGGCACCGTCGGTGCGGCGATCGTCAGCGAGGGCGCGCTCGTGGTCCAGAACGAGACCAACCTCGCCACCATCCAGCAGCTCGATCCGATCTATGCCGACTTCACCCAGTCGGTGACCGAGCTCAACCAGCTCCGCCGTGCCTTCGAGAGCGGCGACCTCGAGCGCATCGCGGCCGATGCCGCCAAGGTGCGCCTCGTGCTCGACGACAACACGCTCTATTCGCTCGACGGCAAGCTGCTGTTCTCCGACGCCAAGGTCGACGCCCATACCGGGCAGGTGACGCTGCGCGGCGAGTTCCGCAATCCCAAGCGAGAGCTGCTGCCGGGCATGTATGTCCGCGTCCGCATCGACCAGGGTCTCGATTCCGACGCGATCGCGGTGCCGCAGCAGGCGATCCAGCGCAATGGCGGCGGCGGCAGCGAGGTGTTCATCGTCAAGGACGACAACCACATCGCGGTGCAGCCGGTGCGCACGGGTTCGGTGCAGGACGGACTCTGGTTCGTCACCGAAGGCCTGAAGGCCGGCGACAAGGTCGTGGTCGAAGGCTTCCAGAAGTTCGCGGCCGGCGACAAGGTCAAGCCGCAATCCTGGTCGGAAGCGGATGCGACCGCGGACAACCGGCACGCCCAGAAGCTGACGCGGTAACGCGCCATGGCCAGCTTTTTCATCGACAGGCCGATCTTCGCCTGGGTGGTCGCGCTGTTCATCTGTCTGATCGGCGCGATCTCGGTGCCGCTGCTGCCGATCGCGCAATATCCGATCATCGCGCCGCCCTCGATCTCGATCTCGACCAGCTATCCCGGCGCTTCGCCGGAAAACCTCTACAACAGCGTCACGCGGCTGATCGAGGAGGAGCTCAACGGCGCCTCCGGCATCCTCAACTTCGAATCGACCAGCGACTCGCTCGGCCAGGTCGAGATCATCGCGAATTTCCAGCCGGGCACCGACACCAGCGCAGCCTCGGTCGAGGTGCAGAACCGCATCAAGCGCGTCGAGGCCCGCCTGCCGCGCGCGGTGATCCAGCAGGGCATCCTGATCGAGGAAGCCTCCAGCGCGGTGCTGCAGATCATCACGCTGAACTCGACCGACGGCAGCCTGGACGAGGTCGGCCTCGGCGACTTCATGATCCGCAACGTGCTCGGCGAAATCCGCCGCATTCCCGGCGTCGGCCGCGCCACGCTCTATTCCACCGAGCGCTCGCTTCGCGTCTGGGTCGATCCGGCCAAGCTGGTCGGCTATGGGCTCACCGCCGACGACGTCAACAAGGCGATCGCTGCACAGAACGCGCAGGTCGCCTCGGGCAGCATCGGCGCCGAGCCCTCGACCTCGAGCCAGCGCACGTCCGCGCTGGTGCTGGTCAAGGGCCAGCTGTCCTCGCCCGACGAATTCGGTGCCATCATCCTGCGCGCCAATGCCGACGGTTCGACCGTGCGGCTGCGCGACGTCGCGCGCGTCGAGGTCGGCGGCCTCAGCTATCAGTTCAACACCCGTCTCGACGGCAAGCCGACCGCCGGTCTCTCGGTGCTGATGTCGCCGACCGGCAACGCGCTGGCGACCGCGAGCGCGGTCGAGGAAAAGATGAAGGAGCTGTCGCGCTTCTTCCCGGCCAACATCTCCTACGAGATCCCCTACAACATCACGCCCGTGGTCGAGGCTTCGATCAAGAAGGTGCTGATGACGCTGGTCGAAGCGGTGCTGCTGGTGTTCGTGGTGATGTTCCTGTTCCTGCAGAACATCCGCTACACCATCATTCCCACCATCGTGGTGCCGGTGGCGCTGCTGGGGGCCTGTACCACGCTGCTGCTCGCCGGCTACTCCATCAACATGCTCTCGATGTTCGGCATGGTGCTCGCGGTCGGCATCCTCGTCGACGACGCCATCGTGGTGGTCGAGAACGTCGAGCGCATCATGAGCGAGGAGGGCCTGCCGCCGAAGGAGGCGACGCGCAAGGCGATGTCGCAGATCTCGAGCGCCATCATCGGCATCACGCTGGTGCTGATGGCGGTGTTCGTGCCGATGGCGTTCTTCCCCGGCTCGGTCGGCATCATCTACCGCCAGTTCTCGGTGACCATGGTGGCCGCGATCGGCTTCTCCGCCTTCCTCGCGCTGTCGCTGACGCCGGCGCTGTGCGCGACCTTGCTCAAGCCCGTCACGGCCGGTCACGGCCACGCGAAACGTGGCGTGTTCGGCTGGTTCAACCGCATGCTGGAAGGCGGCAAGGAAAGCTATTCCCGCACCGTCGGCTTCTCGCTGAAGCGCACCGGCCGTCTGATGATGGTCTATGCCGCGCTGCTGGTAGGCCTGTCCTGGGCCTTCGTCAGCCTGCCCGGCGGCTTCCTGCCGATCGACGACCAGGGCTTCGTCACCACCGACGTGCAGACGCCGTCGGATTCGTCCTATGCCCGCACCGAGGCCGTGATCGAGAAGGTCGAGAAATATCTGGCGCAGCGGCCGGGCGTGGACAACGTCACCTTCCTCACCGGCTTCAGCTTCTCCGGCCAGGGCATGAACACCGCGCAGGCCTTCATCACCCTGAAGGACTGGTCGGAGCGCGGGCCGAAGGATTCCGCCGCGGCGATCGTCAACGACATCAACCGCGATCTTGGGTCGTCGGTCCGCGACGCAAAGATCTCGGCGCTGCAGCCGCCGCCGATCGACAATCTCGGCAACTCCTCCGGCTTCTCGTTCCGCCTCCAGGACCGCGGCCAGAAGGGTTATCCGGCCCTGATGCGCGCCGCCGACCAGTTGATCGCGGAGGCCAATGCGAGCCCGGTGCTGCAAAAGGTCTACATCGAAGGCCTGCCCGAAGCCGGCGTGGTCAATCTCGTGATCGACCGCGAGAAGGCCGGCGCCTTCGGCGTCACCTTCGAGGACATCAACAACACGATCTCGACCAATCTCGGCTCGAACTACATCAACGACTTCCCGAACCGCGGCCGCATGCAGCGCGTCGTGGTGCAGGCCGACGCCCGCGACCGCATGCGGACCGAGGACATCCTCAACTACAACGTCAAGAACAGCCGCGGCCAGCTCGTGCCGTTCTCGTCTTTCGCGACGGTCGAATGGGCTCGCGGCCCGACGCAGATCGCCGGCTTCAACTATTATCCGGCGGTGCGCATCTCCGGCGAAGCCAGGCCCGGCTTCACCTCGGGCGATGCGATCGCCGAGATGGAGCGGCTTGCGGGAAAACTGCCGCGCGGC
>Ga0209564_1003333_pt1 | contig 11155 bp, 6 predicted proteins | sample AraplaCol_mMF_r2_FD_184272 | JGI IMG/M metagenome (GOLD analysis project Ga0209564, IMG submission 184272) | Arabidopsis root microbial communities from North Carolina, USA - plate scrape MF_Col_mMF_r2 (SPAdes) (version 3) | ecosystem: Host-associated > Plants > Roots > Endosphere | place: USA... | reverse complement strand
GACATCGGTGCAAAGGTGAAGGCAGGCCAGACACTCGCACAGATTGATACGCCCGAGCTTGACGCCGAACTCAAACAGGCCCGCGCAGACGAAGCTACCGCCCAGGCCAACTACAACTTCTCGAAGACTACCGCTCAGCGGTGGAACGCGATGTTGCAGACACAGTCTGTCGCACAGCAGGACGCAGACTCGAAAACGAGCGATGCGGCCGCGAAACTGGCTACGCTGCAAGCGGCGCAGGCAAACGTCGCCCGCCTTCAGGAGCTGGTCGGATATCAGGCCGTAACCGCACCATTCAGTGGCATCATCACTGTTCGCAATGTACAGATCGGCGCTCTGGTAACGGCTGGCGGCACGCCCGGACTTGCAACGATGCCGGGCGAACTCTTCCATATCGTACAGACCGACCGACTTAGGGTGTACATCGACGTGCCCCAGGACGACTCCGCTGAGATATCTCCAGCAACTTCAGTCTGGCTTAGCACGCAGCAGTATCCGGGCCGCCGGTTCGCAGGCACTGTCGCACGTAGTTCAAATGCTATCGACCCGGTGAGCCGCACGATGCATGTCGAAGTCGACATCGACAATGCTGATGGTGCATTGAAGCCTGGTTCCTACGCTCAGGTGCATGTGGCCCTGAAGACCACTTCTCCTGCATTCCAGCTACCCGTCAGCGCACTGCTCTTTCGGCCCGACGGCGTAACAGTCGCCGTCGTCGATGCCCAGAACAAGGTGGAGCTTCGCAAAGTGACTATCGGACGCGATTTTGGCACCTACGTTGAAGTTGCGATTGGCGTCGCCGCAACGGACCGCGTAATCAATAACCCGGGGGACGCAATCGCGAACGGGGAAACTGTCCGGATCCAGTCGAAAGCAGCAGCCAACGGAAAGGCATAGGGCTCGATTATGTTCTCTTCGCGCTTTTATCCCCTCAGCAGGGTTGCCATGCTCTGCTCCATTACATGGCTCGCAGCGTGCTCCACGCTGCCTAAGTACAGTGTTCCTCAATCTGATGTTCCGGAACATTTTGCGACGACAAGTGCCACGCCTGGCTGGTCCAATGCGAAGCCAGGCGACAACGCGCCGCGTGGCCCATGGTGGGAAATCTTCCATGACGACACGCTCAATGGCCTTGAGTCTCGCGTGGACGTCTCAAACCAGACCGTGCGAGGTGCCATCGCGCAACTGGAAGCCGCGCGTTCGATGATTGACTATCAAAGAGCGGGCTATGCACCTACCATCACGGCTGGCATCGCCCAACAGCGATATCGCACATCGGAGAATGTGGTAGGGCGGTCCCTCGCAGGCAAGACGATTCCCGATTACTCAGTCGGTGCTTCCGCCTCGTGGGAGCCGGATCTCTTTGGCCGGGTCAAAGATTCCAGCGTGCAGGCAAAGGACAATGCACAAGCCAGCCAGGCAGACCTGGAATCGGTCAGACTCTCCGTTACGAGTCAGTTGGCCACTGACTATTTTGATCTCCGTTCATTCGATCGTCAGAAAAAGCTCCTCGACGATACGGTGACGGCCTACGCTGACGCGCTTCGGATTTTGGAGCAACAGCTTACGAACGGAGCCATTGACGCGTCGGCAGTTGCACAAGCGCAGACGCAGTTGGAAAGCGCGCGCACTGCAGATAGTGATATCGATGTGCAACGTGACCAGCTTCAGCATGCAATTGCCACGCTAATTGGAGTTCCTTCCTCGACGTTTTCTATCGCCCCGCGAGTGGATCCAGAAGAGATTCCGTCGATTCCGGCAAGCGTCCCATCGATTCTGCTTGAGCGTCGCCCAGACATCGCTGCAGCGGAGCGGCGGGTCGCCGCAGCAAATGCCCAGATTGGGTTGGCGCATGCTGCCTTCTACCCTGACCTGACATTGTCTGCATTTGCAGGTCTTGAAAGCACCTTTTTCGCACCTTGGTTGACCGCACCCAGCCTGTTTTGGTCGCTGGGATCGCAACTCGCAGGCACTCTATTTGACGGCGGGCGTCGCAACGCAACGCTGAGGGACGCAAATGCCCAATACGATTCAGCCGTGGCATCTTATCGCCAAACCGTTCTTACGGCATTCCAGCAGGTTGACGATAACCTCACCACGCTGGACACACTCGCCAGCGAATCGTTAAGCCAGCGAAGGGCAACGACGGCTGCCCAGCTTTCACTAAAGCTGACTACGAATCGATACCACGCCGGTGCCGTAAGCTATCTGGACGTCGTGACAGCCCAGACAATTGCGCTGCAAAATGAGCGCAACGAAGAACTAATCGCTGGCCGACGGCTTGACGCGAGCGTTCATCTACTGCAAGCCTTGGGAGGCGGATGGGACCGCGCCGAGTTAGCACCTGAGAACGGTCCCGCTACGACCACCGCATACCAGCCTCACCAGTGAATACCCCTGGCACATCAATGGTCGCGAAGTTTCCCTCGTCTGAACTTGGGGCGTATCTACTCGAGGCCCATCGGGACAACCGCCGGGCGGCCCAGACGCGTGCTCCGGGAGCGGCGGCTCGCCACACGGCATCACGCGCCGCGACGTAGTATGAAAGGCAGTCATGCTAGCGGCGTGCGCGCCGCGCCTATCAGCCGGGACGACAATTTGACCTGCGAAGTCAAACTGCATGAGCAGGTTTGTGCACCTTCGAACGATGATGGTAGTGGCAGTTCATGACTGAACTTTCCAGGATCCGTTTTCACGCAGTGGTCAGTGACTGCCTGTCGTTCCATGCACAGGCGAACGCCTTCGCTGGTGCGTCTGGGTGACGCAGACGCGTTGGTCTGTGATCTGGAAGACGAGTACCACAACCGCCTCCACTTCATCTTAATGCCGGCGCCTCGAAAATCACGTAACCTGCTGAAGACAATCCGCGGTGAGGGGGTGACTGTCAGTCCGTTCCTGCATGGACCGTCCGTGCGTATCCTGACTCTCGCGGCCATCGTTCGTCGAATTATGAACATGACGGCGGTCGCGTCGGCAAATGCTCTATTTACCGTTGCTGCGACCGTTACGAACCGTCCCGATCCGCTCGCAAGCTAGCGTTCTTCAATCCATGGCGTGCGGCGCACGACGGCAAAGTCCGTCAAACCGCGACCGTCCTGAGTCGGTATCCGACCCCACGGACCGTCACAATCTCTTCGGCGCCGAGCTTGCATCTCAGATTATGTATATAGACTGCGATCGCATTACTTCCAATCTCATCGCCCCATCCATATAGCGTATCTTCCAGTTCTGCACGACGGAACACTCGTTCAGGCTGTCCGATCAATGCTTGCAGTAACGCATACTCTCTCGGTACCAGATTGACCGGCACGCCCGCTTTTGTCACTGCGTGTGCGACCGTATCAAGGACCAAGTGACCATGAGCGAAGATCGATCTGTTGTGGACGGTTCTCCGCCTCATTACTGCGCGCACGCGTGCCGCGAGCTCATTGATATCGCACGGCTTGATTAAATAGTCATCTGCGCCGGCGTCGAGAGCGCAAACGATATCGTCCACCGAATCCCGTGCGGTAAGAATAATTACTGAGGCTTCACCTCCGCACTTCCGATATCGACCAAGAAGTTCGAATCCACCGCGTTTTGGAACGTCGAGTTCCAGAAGAACGAGATCGTAGACGCCATTGCTAAGCGACAGTTCAGCGGCACGTCCGTCCTGTGCCCAATCAACGGTGTATCTGCGGCAACGCAATTGTTCAACAAGCATTGCAGCAGTGTTTTTATTTTCTTCGACCAAAAGAAGCCGCATTTGTGCCTCATGAATTCCAGCAGCGTCGGCCGCACGGTGCGATCAGTTTCGGGTGACTCAAAACTGACACTGGGTAAAAACGCAACTTCGCGCTGCTGATCCAGCATTGCGAGCTGCTACCACTTCCGGGAAGGTGTGTGCCGCATACTCCTGTCAGGGCAGGCAAGCGTCGTAGGGCAATCGCAGATCGCCTAGGAACAGCCACCAGTCGGCTCTTATCGGGATGTCACCGAGGACAGCGACTGCTCGGACATTGAGAGCCGTGCCCCGTTTGGAGCTTTCGATAGATCTGGATAGCTTGATTCTCTCATCTTGCATGTGGGCAAACTGCACGGACAACCGTTTTTCTGGGTTGTGCAAAAGAGATTTTCAGCCGCTTCGGATGCGGTCACGTCGAGCATCACGCGACTTTGGCATTGCACGCACCACGTCGAAGGCCAATTTTTAATATATCTAATCAAACCGTACGACATCTTGCTGCCAGGAATCCATGCAGAAAACATACGCAAATTCCGCAATTGAGGCCGTTATCCGAGATGCCAATTTCAGCGTAACGTACCCCAACAATCGCGGCAACAAAGCCAGCCCGGAGACCATAGCGTGCAGTCTCCCTGACATGTGACCCAAAGCTACGGTAGCAGCGTTGCAACACCGGGACTGGTTCTGCGGGGCGCAATGCCGTGTGCTGTGCCCGCGACAGCAAGAAAGACGCGTCAGACTGCATCTCAACAGTGAGAACCACAACTCCGCCAGACAACGTCGACTTTCCAGCGCACTCTCGATCAGGTTCTCCAATTCGCAAAACTGCAAGTCTCTGTCCCCACGCAGAGCCACGGAAGACGGGACTTGCAGCACAACGCCGATGCGGTGTTCGTCAGCAACGGGTTGATATAGCTCCGCGACTCTTCCTGTCCGAGGCCGCGGGCCATCCTCAATGAGCAGCACACCGGCACGTGAAGCGCTCAGCCGCGCGGTGGAAGGCCTAGTACTGAGCGACGTTCGCTTACATTGAGTCCCGGACTAAGACGATCCCTCTTCATGGATCACGCGCTGCTCAGCCAGAGCTAGCGCGAAATCAGCGAAGGCGAGCGGCTTGCAGAAAAGATAGCCCTGTCCGAGGGGAATGCCAACTTGTGCGAGCCATCGACGTTGCGCTTCGCACTCAACTCCCTCTGCGACCACCCGAACATCCACCTGCTGGCCGAGATATACGAGGCCTTCTAACAAGCGCTTACCGTCTTCGTCCTGGCGCTGCACGAATCTGCGATCTATCTTCAGGTAATCAAACGGGAACCGTTGGAGAAGCGCGACGTTGCTGTCGTAGGTGCCGAAGTCATCGACCGCAAACTTGACGCCAAGGCTCCTGAAGGCGTCGAGCGTCACATCAAGATACTCGACCGATTCGAGCATGCCACGCTCGGTGAATTCCATCACCGTCCCTAGGCCAGGCGGAGACTCTCGTAGCATTGGGAGGAGATCCTCAGTAAATCCGTTCGTTTGTGCATGGAAGGGCGAAATGTTGAAGGCCAGATAGAAGTTTGCCGGTAGCGAGAGTGCGCCGAAGTCGTCGTAGGCAAGCTGCATCAGGCACTTCGTCAAATCGATGATCAGCGGCGAACGCTCCACCTCCTCGATAAATGTAGTAGGCGTTATCATGCCGAACTTCGGGTGCAGCCACCGAACCAACACTTCCGCTCCTAGCCAATCACCCGTGTTCATATCGACTATCGGCTGATAGAAGGGCTGAAAGTGACCCCGTTCGATACCCGCCCGTACAGCTCTGAGCAAACGAGCAGATGGTCTCGTTAGACGAGCGGCGACACGGGCGCTCGCGGTCCCCATCATGAGTCCGATCGCAATGGAGAATGCCCCGATAGCGACCCGGTTACGCGTGCGCCAACCTTCATCGGCCCGAGCATATACAGAGAACAACCCTGTTGGGCTCTCGTACTGCCCGTCTTCGAGTACGGTTTGACTTACCGTACCAATGAAACGCGAATCACTTGTGAGGCCTGCCTTATCGGAATCAAAGACAGTAGCGGATGCTTCTCCTGTCCTCGCCCCAAGTAGAATGTCGTCGACGTAGAGACCGCTTACCACCAGACCAACGCTGAAATGATCCTTAAGCCGGAGATAGAGTATCAGGGCCGGACGCGATGGTACGAGTTGGGTACCCGGCCGGATCACGATGTTCGGTGAACCACTTTTTGGCGTTAGATACTCGGCGAGAGGATAGTGAAGACTGCCGCCCACAAGCGAACAGTATACCTCACCGCCGTCTGCAAAAATGACGTCCCGAACGTAGGGGGCAACTCTTTCGGACAACGTCAATTGTTGACTGATGTCTGAGCAGGGCAGCCCTGCCATAGATGCGAATCTTTTCCCGTCCCTGTCAACCGCAGATACGAGCTGTGTAAGCGCATTTCCGATGTCACTCGCGATTTCCAGTTCATGTTGCCGCTCGCGATGCTTGATGAACGACAATCCCGCGCCACAAATCGGCACGAAGATCAATAGGAAGGTCACGACAGAGACGAAACGCGCCCTGAGCCCTCTGCTGAACGGGTTAACGCCCACCACGCTGGTCGGACCCATGTCAAACAACGCGGAAACGCGCAACAGCGAAGCGTAATGACTCCGCCTGCTGTTCCATTGCAATCGTTGCCGCGGCAGCCTCCTCTACCAGCGCTGCGTTCTGTTGCGTGACTGCGTCAATCTCAGACACCGCCTGGTTAATTTCCTGTATCCGACCGCTCTGGTCTGCCGATGCTTCGGCTATTGCGCTCACGATGCGCGACGCATCCTTGACGGCAAGCACGACATCGTTAATTGTCTCGCCGGTCTGACGCGCTTTGGCCGAACCGGCATTAACGGCCTCAACGGAAGTGCTAATCATATCTTTGATCCTTTTGGCAGCGTCGCCAGTGCGTTGAGCGAGCATCCTCACTTCGCCAGAAACAACCGCAAAGCCCCGACCGTGCGCCCCTGCGCGTGCCGCCTCTATTGCGGCGTTTAATGCAAGCAGGTTGGTCTGGAACGCAATGCTCTCTATCAGGCTGACAATCTCAGTGATGCGCGATGAGCCCTCTGCAATCTCATGCATCGTCCGGACAGAAAGCGCCGTCTGCTCCTCCCCGCGGTCGGCTATTGCCGTCGTTTGCTTCATCGAGAGGCTCACCTGCTCGGCATGCGCGGAATTTCGACGCACAGCGTCGGACAGATGTTCGATCGTCGCCGATGTTTGTTGCAACGCCGCTGCCTGCTGCTCAGTACGCTGCGCGAGGCTTGTATATCCGACAGATAACTGGTTTGTGACTGTGGCAATCGATTCGCTGGCAAGCTTAACGTCATGAACGATGCTCGCAAGAGACCGAACGGCTCGGTTTAATGCCCCTGAAAGAGCCGAAATTTCGTCTTCGCCGGTTTCACGGAGTTGGAAGCTCACGTCGCCCGTGGCCAAGGCATCGGCGCCGGCTACAACCATTCTTAGCGGAATCACAATAGAGCGCGTGACTATAACGCCAAAAGATAGCGAAACTATGAGCGCCAAAGCCGCACAGCCCCAAAGAACCGTCAATGCATGATGATATGCTTGCCGGGCGCGACCTTCCGCAAGCGCAGTAGCGCGTTGCTCGTGGTCCGAAAGTTGGTCAAGCGAAGCGAGAAGGGCGCTTTGTAATGGTTCGATCGCAACGACTTGAACTGTGGATGCTAGCACCTGCTGGCCGGTAAGCTGCTGCAGAATCGGCTGCAAGGCGGCGTCGTATTTCCTTCTTGATTCCTCGAAGGCATACAAAGCGGAATCGTCAGGGCCGCCATAAAACTTCGACTGCAACTGACGCACTTCGACCCCTGCGTTCCGAATAGTATTCTGAATGACGGCGATGCTTGAGGACGCGCCCGCAGAGTTCGACGCATCGTCGACGGCCTCATAAGCCATCAAACTGATCTTGTAGGTTTCTTCCTTGACTTTTCCGATAGCGCGTTGCTTTTCCTGATGGTCGTGGACAATTGAACTCATTGCTTCGTTCATATCTGCCATTTGTCGATTCACGGCTACGACGAGCCCGAGAATCAATAGCAAAAGCACAGAAAATGTCGCTGCCAACCGCTTACCAATGCTCATCTAGAATTTTACCTTTCGTATCACGCGCCGACTGCGGAATCCCCGTTCACTGCCCGCGTTTTGACTGGCCTCGGCACTTCGAGTCATGCTATCGGCATAGGATTACGGAAGCGCTTTATTCCAGATTACGTTTTTGATATCAAGTATTCGAGATTCGTGTATTTGCAGTACCGAATTTGCACTGAAGAGACGAGGTACGCAGCCCGGCGTCGCTCAACGGCATCATGGCGGGCGACGTCGCCGCCATCGGTTTCACGCTCAGTGACTGCGGTCAATCGCCGCCACGGCATCGGCAGCCCATTGTCAGGTCACGTGACCTGACAATGGTTATTTGCAAGGCTGAAAGCTGGAGGGAAGCGTGCGTTGAACGGCCGCATAGGAGAATGAAACGGCACTTCCTGTGCTGAAAGTGTCCGCCATGCTGGATGGCCCGACGGAGCGGCCATGACCAGATTCCGAACAAATACTTATACGGTCTTATCAAGGCTAAAACGGGTTTCTATAAATATCAAAAACTTCTCCTCTTTCAAAGTCTACGTTGATATGTTTGCTTTTTCTTTGGCGGGAAAACCGTTTCCAAAGGAAGCGCTGGCCTTCGGCCAGCGGGAAGGCGTCTTCGACGCCATGACTGCCAGCGCTCCGCGCAAAACAAACTACTGTGCAATCCCATGGTCTCCGGAAGTTTGAGGCAGGCGCAACCTGGCCGAAACCGTCATACCACAAAGGCTTCGCCTTAGACTAATCATCGCGCATCATCATTCGCCCACAACCGGCAAATCCACGACTTGATTTCCGAGCACGTCCAACGGGCTGCCCTGTCCGAAAATGCCTGAAATCTGGACGTTTCATGTACTCCGTCACCTCGGGCAACACATAGGAATCTCTCAGAACGATACAGCTTGTCTTCTAACTGGGATTTTCCCCGTAGCAAGAAATAGGTCGCACACGCGTGTGAGCCATGGTCGATCACCCTCGAAGACCAAAACGATGACGGCGTCCGACCATACGCAGGCAGCCGTTCGATGTATCAGACTCTGGGAGTTTTGAACCACGATGCCCACCAATACCACGAAGATAAGGTCGGGCGGGGCAAATTGACCATGGGCTTTCACGATTGACATTCCAGACTTTGGCAGTATCACTGCGATGCTGGAATTTGCACATGCCTTGCTCTGTGGGGCATTGCCGTAGCCGCGATCAGCGACAGCATCCGCAAATCCTTTTCTTGAGCAGTGTGCAAGGCGCTGAACATCGGGTCGTCGACAACTAGCAGTTTGTCCACAGGGAATGTTCGGAAGTATTTGGCGGCGAGGCTAATCTGTGGTCATCACGCGACTGGGTATGACGCGGCAAAGTCGGGCCTCAGCTTACCCGGATTGTACGCAGGTCGAGCGGCTGGACGGTGTTGCGGGCGCCCGAGCCGCATCGACTACTTCTCTCCACGCGAACAGCAACGCGCAGCGCTCAAGTACGGTCGCGCAGATGTGCGCATTCATCAAGAATTTGGTCCGCCACTCCTAGGCCTGTTGCCCGGAACGCGAGCCACGGATTCACGCGGCATCGGGCGTTAGTTCTGCGCGTCGACAACTAATGAATTTCCGGAAACAAGTTGTTTTTTCACCAAGAAACATTTTGACGTCGTCAGTTGCATTGATTGGGGGCCGCCCTCGCAGCGCAACGGCCTGTGCGACCAGATGATCAGCGCCCCGTGTGTTTTCGTTTCCGCGCGCTCGCGATCTCTCTATTAATTCAAGTCTCCATTCGTCAGGTAAGAGCTCGCGATACCTAACGGTGCTGCCTGTCACAGCAGAAATCGCGTCAACTATATCTGGATAGCTGAGTTGTTCGACGCCACCTAACGTTACCACCGTGCCGGCGACCGCATCGAGATCAAGCAGTAACCTCGCTGCCACCCGTCCCACATCAACACTAGACACCCAAGGCAGCGGAAGTGTACCGAACGCATTGCGGATTTCGCCCTCTGTTCGAATGGTTATTCCGTCGATGTAGCAAATGTTCTCCATAAAGAAGGCCGCAATGCGGAGATGCATGCTCCGGATGCCTGACCATTCAAAGATCTGTTCCGCGACCCATTGCGCACGCCCTTGGGGGCTTGGACTGTCAGGACGAGATGTGCCGAGTGACAAGTCCACAACCCTGCTGACGCCTTGGTTCCTCGCGGCTGACGCAAAAAGGCCCGCGGCTTCGACGATGCCGCTTCCCACCGGGTAGCAAAAATAGGCGGAGGCCACTCCCTCGAGAGCTCGGTTAAGGCTAGCATAATCGGCAAAGTCACCGACAACCACTTCTGCCCCGAGCTTTCTGATGTGCTCGGCTCGATCGTCGATGGCCCTGACGAGCGCGCGTACTGTCTTTCCCGCTGCCACTAGTTCTTCGAGAACAACTCGGCCAGTACCGCCCTGTCGCCCCGTTGCTCCCGTTACGAGGACTGCCGGTGATACTTTGACTGGATTCATCTCTACTCCATTGGTTGAAGCAACCTTCTACCGCGGGCGATTGGTGTCTTCGATTTGGGTCGCAGATATGTCAATACTACTATGATAGTACTATTATGCTTTGAATTCAGTGCAAGTTCGAATTTTCGTTTGCCAATTGGGATGGCGCCGTACTGGCGAGCCCAACACGAGTCACGCCGTAAAATAGGCCTCAAACGGCGTCCCTCGATGATTTACGTTGGCAAAACCACCTGAAGCAGCCACGTGGGAAATCGGGGTACAAGTTTCAACAGAGACTGCGTGTGGCAACTCGCAGGACCATCTGATCGTGATGCGGCGGAAGACTAAATTTTCCGGAAAAGGGGCGGCAAAAATGAGCCTCCAACATGACCCCGCGGCGTGCGAGGTTTGCGATGGAAACGCGTTCGTCCCAGTAATCGCGGAGTTCAACCTTATGTACGAGCGCCAGTACAAAATGGGCTAGAGCTTCCCGATAGCCCGACCAACGACGAGCATCGTTCGACCGCCTAGCCCACATCGTTTCATTGGATAACATCCATGCACCGAGGTGACTCGTTCACTACCACGGGCGCCTTCAACTTTGCCTGATTAGGCGTTCACGCAGGCAAAACTCGCGGCGGAGTTCGCGTCACCGCCCATGTATCGCGGCCACAGCGGATACCGGCACAACGGACGGGTCCTTCCGAGCGTCGCCGTGTTCAGATCTGTGATAGTGAGCGTACCAGGCGCGACTCCGTTCTCCACCCATTGATCGAGTGCCGAGAGCGCATCGATGGTGGGGTGCAACGGGCCTGTGCCATGGCCGAC
>Ga0209564_1003324_pt1 | contig 11171 bp, 8 predicted proteins | sample AraplaCol_mMF_r2_FD_184272 | JGI IMG/M metagenome (GOLD analysis project Ga0209564, IMG submission 184272) | Arabidopsis root microbial communities from North Carolina, USA - plate scrape MF_Col_mMF_r2 (SPAdes) (version 3) | ecosystem: Host-associated > Plants > Roots > Endosphere | place: USA... | reverse complement strand
TAAGCCGCATTCGAGTCGTACTTAAGGTCGCAAGCAAGTCGCAAAGCAAGGGGAAGCAGTCGATGTTTGGCGAGAAGTTTCGGGATCGGCAAAAGCCGATGGTGCTCGTGCTGGGGCTCGGTGAATCGGGCCTCGCGATGGCGCGCTGGTGCGCGCGGCATGGTTGCCGCCTGCGCATTGCCGACACGCGCGAAGTGCCGCCGAACCTGTCTGCGCTCGAAGCGCATGGCATCGAGGGGAATTTCGTCGGCGGGCCGTTTTCCGAGGTGCTGCTCGAAGGCGTCGAGCTGGTTGCGATCAGCCCGGGCCTGTCGCCGCTCGCCGCCGATCTCCTGCCGCTGATCGCCGCCGCGCGCGACCGCGACATCCCCGTGTGGGGCGAACTCGAATTCTTCGCGCAGGCGCTGCGCACGCTCGGCGAAAGCGGCTACGCGCCGAAGGTGATCGCGATCACGGGGACGAACGGCAAGACCACCACGACGAGTCTGACGGGCCTGTTGTGCGAGCGCGCGGGCAAGAAGGTCGCGGTCGCGGGCAACATCAGCCCGGCCGCGCTCGACAAGCTCACGGAAGCAATCGACAACACCGCGCTGCCCGACGTCTGGGTGCTCGAACTGTCGAGCTTCCAGCTGGAAACCGCGCACACGTTCGAGCCGGACGCCGCCGTGATCCTGAACATCACGCAGGATCATCTCGACTGGCACGGCGGTCTCGATGCTTACGCTGCGGCTAAGGGCAAGATTTTCGGCAAGAACACGGTGCGCGTGCTCAACCGCGACGACGCGCGCGTGATGGCGCTCGCGCCGTCGCAGCCAGGCGGCGCGCAGGTGGTGACGTTCGGCGTCGGCGAACCGGCGCGCGACGGCGACCTCGGCTTGATGCGCGAAAGCGGCATGGTCTGGCTCGTCGATGCGCACGACCGCGACGCGACCGACGAGCCCACGCCCACGCGCCGTCGCAAGAGCGAATCCACGACGCCGCCGAACATCGGGCTGAAGCGGTTGATGCCCGCTGACGCGCTGCGTATCCGTGGCTTGCATAACGCGACGAACGCGCTGGCCGCATTCGCGCTCGCACGCGCCATCGGTCTGCCCGGCGCGCCGCTGCTGCACGGCTTGCGCGAGTATCGCGGCGAGCCGCATCGCGTCGAACTGATTGCGTCGATCGACGGTGTGGATTACGTCGACGACAGCAAGGGCACCAATGTCGGCGCGACGGTCGCAGCGCTCGACGGCCTCGCGCAGCGCGTCGTGCTGATCGCGGGCGGTGACGGCAAGGGTCAGGAGTTCGATCCGCTCGCCGAGCCGGTGATGCGCTGGTGCCGCGCGGTGATGCTGATCGGCCGCGACGCGCCGCAGATTCGCGCGGCGCTCGCGCATACGGGCATCGCAATGACCGATCACGCGACGCTCGAAGAAGCGACGCGCGCAGCCAGCGCGGTCGCGCAGCCGGGCGACGCCGTCTTGCTGTCGCCCGCGTGCGCCAGCTTCGACATGTTCAAGGGTTACGCGCACCGCGCCGCCGTGTTCAAGAGCGCGGTCGAAGACATCGCTGCCGAACGGGGGACGATGATATGAGCTGGACGGAACGCTTCGGGTCGCAACTCGGCAAGCAGCGCGGCTCCGCAGGTGGCGCGGCGGCCGAGCGCACGTCGCGCACGGGCGGGTTGTCGAGCGCCGTCAACGGTGTGCGTCCGCTGCGCTCGCGGATGCTCGACTACGACCACTCGCTGCTGTGGGTCGTCGTCGCGCTGCTGGGTCTCGGCGTCGTGATGGTGTACTCGGCGTCGATCGCCATGCCGGACTCGCCGAAGTACGCGTCGTATCGCGACTACGCGTTTCTCGTGCGCCAGCTCATCTTCGTCGTGATGGGTTCGGTCGCGGGCGTGATCGCGTTCCGCATTCCCATCTCGACGTGGGACAAGTACGCGCCGAAGCTCTTCCTGATCGCGCTCGTCGCGCTCGTGATCGTGCTGATTCCGCACGTCGGCAAGGGTGTGAACGGCGCGCGCCGCTGGATTCCGCTCGGCATCACGAACATGCAGCCGTCGGAAATCATGAAGCTCGCCGTGACGATCTATGCGGCGAACTACACGGTGCGCAAGCAGGAATACATGCACAGCTTCGCCAAGGGCTTTCTGCCGATGGGTTTCGCCGTCGGCGTGGTCGGCATGCTGCTGCTGCTCGAGCCGGACATGGGCGCGTTCATGGTGATCGCGGCGATCGCGATGGGCCTGTTGTTCCTCGGCGGCGTGAACGGCAAGATTTTCGGCGGACTGGTGGCGACGGCTGTCGGTACATTCACGTTGCTCGTGTGGGCGTCGCCGTGGCGCCGCGAGCGGATCTTCGCGTACCTCGATCCGTGGGACGACCGCTATGCGCAGGGCAAGGCGTATCAATTGACGCACTCGCTGATCGCGTTTGGCCGAGGCGAATGGTTCGGCGTGGGCCTCGGCGGCAGTGTCGAAAAGCTCAACTATCTGCCCGAAGCGCATACCGACTTCATCCTGGCCGTGATCGGCGAGGAACTCGGTTTCGTCGGCGTGCTCGTCGTGATCCTGATGTTCTACTGGATCGTGCGCCGTTCGTTCGAGATCGGCCGTCAGGCGCTCGCGCTCGACCGCACGTTCGCAGGTCTGGTCGCGAAGGGCGTCGGCATCTGGTTCGGCGCGCAGACCTTCATCAACATGGGCGTGAACCTCGGCCTGCTGCCTACCAAGGGTCTCACGCTGCCGCTCGTCAGCTACGGCGGCTCGGGCATTTTGCTGAACTGCGTCGCGGTGGCGGTGCTGATGCGCGTCGATTACGAAAACCGGGTCCTCATGCGCGGGGGCAAGGTATGACGAAGCAACAACGCACGCTGATGGTGATGGCGGGAGGCACCGGGGGACACGTGTTCCCGGGTCTCGCCGTCGCGCACCTGATGCAGGCGTGGGGCTGGCGCGTCGTGTGGCTCGGCAATCCCGCCGGCATGGAAGCGACGCTCGTCCCGAAACACGGCATTCCGATGGAGTACGTGCAGTTCGGCGGCCTGCGGGGCAAGGGTATGAAGACCAAGCTGATGCTGCCCGTGAATCTGCTGCGCGCGTGCATGCAGAGTCTCTCGGTGCTGCGTCGCGTGAAGCCCGATGTCGTGCTCGGCATGGGCGGCTACATCACGTTCCCGGCGGGCGTGATGACGGCAGTGAGCGGCACGCCGCTCGTGCTGCACGAACAGAATTCGATCGCCGGTCTCGCGAACAAGGTGCTCGCGAAGCTTGCAAAGCGCGTGCTGGTCGCGTTTCCGGACGCGTTGCCGCATGCGGAGTGGACGGGTAATCCTATTCGTGAGGAACTTGCGCGCACGGCAGCACCCAAAGCACGCTACGCCGCGCGTAGTGGTCCGCTGAACGTGCTGGTGGTGGGCGGCAGTCTGGGTGCGGCGGCGTTGAATGAAGCGGTGCCTCGCGCGCTGGCCCGACTCGCACCGCAAGAGCGTCCGCGCGTCGTGCATCAGGCGGGCGCGAAACATATCGACGCATTGCGCGCGAACTACGAAGCAGCCGGCATCGCGACGGGCGACGACGTGCAACTCGTGCCGTTCATCGACGACATGACGAGCGCCTATGCGAACGCCGATCTCGTGATCTGCCGTTCGGGCGCGATGACGGTCGCCGAGATCGCGGCGGTGGGCGTGGCGGCATTCTTCGTGCCGTTCCCGTACGCCGTCGACGATCACCAGACAACTAACGCAGCGTTTCTCGCCGATCACGGCGCGGCGCTGCTCGTACAACAGCGCGATCTGTCGGTGGATAACCTCGCTGACTGGTTGCGCAGCCAGACGCGAGCGTCGCTCGCTGAGATGGCGGAGCGTTCGCGCTCGCTCGCGAAACCCGATGCCACCGAACAGGTCGCGCAGATCTGCGCAACGGTGGCAGGCGTGACACCGAGCCTGAGCCCGGAAGGAAAGCAGCAATGAAACATATCGTCAAACACATTCACTTCGTCGGGATCGGCGGCGCGGGCATGAGCGGCATCGCCGAAGTGCTCGTCAATCTCGGCTATCAGGTGAGCGGTTCGGACCTGTCGCGCAATGCGGTGACGGAGCGCCTCGCTGCGCTCGGCGCGCGCATCGCGATCGGTCACGACGCAGAGAACATCGAAGGCGCGAACGCCGTCGTCGTATCGACGGCCGTGCGCAGCGACAACCCTGAAGTGCTGGCCGCGCGCCATCGCCGTATTCCCATCGTGCCGCGCGCGGTGATGCTCGCGGAACTGATGCGCCTGAAGCAGGGCATCGCGATTGCCGGCACACACGGCAAGACGACCACGACTTCGCTGGTGGCGAGCGTGCTCGCGGCGGGCGGCCTCGATCCGACCTTCGTGATCGGCGGACGGCTGATCAGCGCGGGCGCGAATGCGCGCCTCGGCACGGGCGATTTCATCGTCGCCGAAGCGGACGAATCGGATGCGTCGTTCCTGAACCTGTTCCCGGTGATCGAAGTCATCACGAACATCGACGCCGATCACATGGACACCTACGGCCACGACTTCGCGCGGCTCAAGCAGGCGTTCATTGAATTTACGCACCGTCTGCCGTTCTACGGTATTGCGGTGCTGTGCGTCGACGATCCGAACGTGAAGGAGATCCTGCCGTTCGTGTCGAAGCCGATCATCCGCTACGGCTTTGCGCCCGACGCGCAGGTGCGCGCCGTCAATGTCGAGGCGCGCGAGGGCAAGATGCATTTCACGGCGATGCGCGAAGACGCGGCGCCCATCGACATCGTCTTGAACCTGCCTGGCCTGCACAACGTGCAGAACGCGTTGGCCGCAATTGCGATTGCGACTGAACTCGAGGTGAAAGATGCCGATATCCAGCGAGCGCTCGCGGATTTCAACGGCGTCGGCCGGCGTTTCCAGCGCTACGGCGAAGTGAGCGTGACGGGCGGCGGCGCCTACACGCTCGTCGACGACTACGGCCATCACCCGGTGGAAATGGCCGCGACGATTGCGGCGGCGCGTGGCGCGTTCCCCGACAAGCGCCTCGTGCTCGCATTCCAGCCGCACCGGTTCACGCGCACGCGCGACTGCTTCGAAGATTTCGTCAAGGTGCTGTCGACGGTCGATGCGCTCGTGCTGACGGAAGTCTACGCAGCGGGCGAGGCGCCCATCGTCGCCGCGGACGGCCGTTCGCTCACGCGTTCGGTCCGTGTGGCGGGCAAGGTCGAGCCGGTGTTTGTCGAAACAGTAGATGAAGTGCCGGACGCGCTCGCTGCAATCGTGCGCGACGGAGATGTGGTGATCACGATGGGCGCAGGTTCGATTGGCGGTGTGCCGGGTCGGCTTGCAGGAAATGAAGGTGCGAAATGAGCAGTATCGATCCTAAATCTTTTGGCAAGGTCGCGGTCCTTCTCGGCGGTGTATCCGCCGAGCGCGAAGTGTCGCTGAACTCCGGCCGTCTCGTGCTGCAAGGGTTGCGCGATGCGGGTGTCGACGCGCATCCGTTCGATCCGTCCGAGCGTCCGCTCGCGGCGTTGAAGGACGAAGGCTTCGTGCGCGCGTTCAACGCGCTGCACGGCGGCTACGGCGAGAACGGCCAGATTCAGGGCGCGCTCGATTTCTACGGCATCCGTTATACGGGCAGCGGCGTGCTCGGTTCGGCGCTCGGTCTCGACAAGTTCCGCACGAAGCTCGTGTGGCAACAGCTTGGCGTGCCGACGCCGCCGTTCGAAGCCGTGCTGCGCGGCGACGACTACGCCGCGCGCGCGAACGAAATCGTCGCGAAGCTCGGCTTGCCGCTGTTCGTGAAGCCGGCCAGCGAAGGCTCGAGCGTCGCCGTCATCAAGGTGAAGACGGCCGATGCGCTCGTGCCCGCGCTCGAAGAAGCGGTGAAGTTCGACAAGATCGTCGTGGTGGAGAAGAGCATCGAAGGCGGCGGTGAATATACGGCGTGCATCGCGGGCGATCTCGATCTGCCCATCATCCGCATCGTGCCCGCCGGCGAGTTCTACGACTATCACGCGAAGTACATCGCCAACGACACGCAGTACCTGATTCCCTGCGGCATCGCGGCTGAAGAGGAAGCGCGCCTGAAGAAGATCGCGCGCCAGGCCTTCGACGTGCTCGGTTGCACCGACTGGGGCCGCGCCGACTTCATGCTGGACGGAGAAGGCAAGCCGTATTTCCTGGAAGTGAACACGGCGCCCGGCATGACCGACCACTCGTTGCCGCCGAAGGCGGCGCGTGCGGTCGGCATCAGCTACCAGGAGCTGGTGGTGCAGGTGCTTGCATTGACGCTCAAGGACTGATCGAGAACTAAAGGATAGCGCCCGGATCATGTGGAACAACGTTCGCCAGCTCAATCTCGCCGCCAACGCATTGCATGCGTTGTTGCTGCTCGTGCTGCTGGCGGCGGGCGGTTACTGGCTGATTCAGCGCCCGAACTTCACGCTGCGCGAGATCCGTATCGACGGCGATACGGAGCATATCAACTCGCCGACGGTGCGCGCGGGCGTGGTCGGCCGGTTGAAGGGCAACTTCTTCACCGTCGATCTCGACACGGCGCGCCAGGCGTTCGAGCAGATGCCGTGGGTGCGTCACGCGAGCGTGCGCCGCGTGTGGCCGAATGCGCTCGCGGTGACGCTCGAAGAGTACAAGCCGCTCGGCACGTGGGGAGCCGATCAGCTGGTAAGCACCGACGGAGAGGTGTTCACCGCGAACCAGGGCGAGCTAGACGAAGAACTGCCCGCGTTCGAGGGCCCGGACGGGTCCGCGAAGGAAGTTGTCGCGCGTTATCAGGACTTCAGGAAGTGGTTTGCGCCCGTCGGCGCAACGCCGGATGAAGTGACGCTGTCGCCGCGTTTCGCATGGACGGTGAAGCTGTCGAACGGCATGCAGGTCGAAATTGGACGCGAGCGTAATCAGGACACGCTCTACGACCGCTGCAAGCGGCTCACCGCGGCATGGGGCGCGGTGACGCAACGTTGGGGGAAGGACATCGAATATGCGGACTTGCGTTATCCGAACGGTTTCGCCATTCGTGCAGCAGGCATGCGCTTCATTACGGAACCCGACAAGGGCAAGAAGTAACAGGACATCACACGCAATGAGCACGCTATGAGTAAAGACTATAAAGATCTGCTGGTAGCCCTCGACATCGGCACGGCGAAAGTGGTCGCCATCGTCGCCGAGTTGAAGGGCGAAGGTCATTACGAGGTGATCGGACTCGGCCAGAGCGAATCGAAGGGGCTCAAGAAAGGCGTCGTGGTGAACATCGAGGCCACGGTGCAGTCCATTCAACGCGCGCTCGAAGAAGCCGAGCTGATGGCCGACTGCAAGATCACGAACGTGTTCACCGGGATCGCCGGCAGCCATATCCGCAGCTTCAATTCGAGCGGGATGGTCGCGATCAAGGAAAAGGAAGTGACGCAGACGGACGTCGCGCGCGTGATCGAGACGGCCAAGGCGATCAACATCCCGACCGATCAGCAGGTGCTGCACATCCTGACGCAGGAATTCATCATCGACGGTCAGGAAGATGTGCGCGAGCCGATCGGCATGAGCGGCATTCGCCTCGAAGTGAAGGTGCACATCGTGACGGGCGCGGTGAGCGCGGCGCAGAACATCGTCAAGTGCGTGCGCCGCTGCGGACTCGAAGTGAACGATCTGATCCTGCAGCCGCTCGCGTCGTCGCTCGCGGTGCTGACGGAAGACGAGAAGGAACTGGGCGTGGTGCTGGTCGATATCGGCGGCGGCACGACGGACATCGCGATCTTCAGCGAAGGCGCGATCCGTCACACGGCTGTGATCCCCATTGCCGGCGACCAGATCACCAGCGACATCGCGATGGCGCTGCGCACGCCGACGCCGGATGCCGAAGACATCAAGGTCAGCTACGGCATCGCGAAGCAGGCGCTCGCCGATCCTGACGAGATGATCGAAGTGCCGGGTCTCGGGGAGCGCGGTCCGCGCACGCTGTCGCGCCAGGCGCTCGCGGCCGTGATCGAGCCGCGCGTCGAGGAACTGTTTTCGCTCGTGCAGCAGGTGGTGCGCGAGTCGGGTTACGAAGAACTGCTGAGCTCGGGCGTCGTGCTGACGGGCGGCGCGTCGATGATGCCGGGCATGGTCGAGCTGGGTGAGGACATTTTCCTGAAGCCGGTGCGCATCGGCGTGCCGGAGTATGCAGGCGGTCTCGCGGACGTGGTGCGCAATCCGCGTTATTCGACGGCAATGGGCCTGCTCGTCGAAGGACGCTCGCAGCGCATGCGTGGTCGCAAGGTCGCGGTGCAGTCGGGATCGATGGGTCAGGTGTTCACGAGGATGAAGGACTGGTTCCTCGGCAATTTCTAAAAGAATTCGAAGCAAAAGGGAAATTCGCGCCGGTGACGGCGGCCGGCGCGCGACAGGAGGTTGCCCGATCTCCTGCCGAATAACGGCCGAGGAAGTGGTTCTTTTTTTCTTGACGGAGGCAACATGGAATTCCAGATGCTGGAAACGGAAACCAACGGCACCATCATCAAGGTGGTGGGCGTCGGTGGTGCGGGCGGCAATGCAGTCACGCACATGATCAATCGCGGCGTGCAAGGCGTCGACTTCATCGTGATGAACACGGACGCTCAGGCGCTGTCGCGCTCGCGCGCGCCGAACGTCATCCAGTTGGGCAACACGGGTCTGGGCGCAGGCGCCAAGCCGGAAATGGGCCGCTCGGCAGCAGAAGAAGCACGTGAGCGCATCGCGGACGCACTGCGTGGCGCGCACATGGTGTTCATCACGGCAGGCATGGGCGGCGGCACGGGCACGGGCGCAGCGCCCGTGGTCGCGCAGATCGCCAAGGAAATGGGCATTCTGACGGTTGGTGTCGTCAGCAAGCCGTTCGAGTTCGAAGGCGGCAAGCGCATGCGCGTCGCCGAAGCCGGTTCGCAGCAACTGGAGGATCACGTCGACTCGCTGATCGTCGTCCTGAACGACAAGCTGTTCGAGGTGATGGGCGATGACGCCGAGATGGACAAGTGCTTCCAGTGCGCTGACGACGTGCTCAACAACGCAGTTGCCGGTATCGCGGAAATCATCAACGTCGACGGTCTGGTGAACGTCGACTTCGAAGACGTGAAGACGGTGATGGGCGAGCAAGGCAAGGCGATGATGGGCACGGCGACGGTGGCCGGCGTCGATCGCGCGCGTCTGGCGGCGGAACAGGCTGTTGCAAGTCCGCTGCTGGAAGGCGTCGATCTGTCGGGCGCGCGTGGCGTGCTGGTGAACATTACGTCGAGCCGTTCGCTGCGTTTGTCCGAAACGCGCGAAGTCATGAACACGATCAAGAGCTATGCTGCTGATGATGCGACCGTGATTTTCGGCGCGGTGTACGACGACGCGATGGGCGATGCGCTGCGCGTGACGGTGGTGGCAACGGGTCTGGGCCGCGCTGCGAAGAAGCAGCAATCGGCGCCGATGACGCTGCTGCGCACGGGCACGGACAACCAGCCGGTTGGCGCAATGCAACATGCGTACACGCCGCATCACGCAGCGACGGCAGACTACGGTTCGCTGGATACGCCGGCAGTGTGGCGCACCTCGCGTGATACGGCTGCTTCGCACGTGCAGGCGCTGCAGGAAAAGGGCGTCGACACGTACGACATCCCGGCCTTCCTGCGCAAGCAGGCGGACTGAGATTCACGCAGGAGCGGGCTTTCTGCGGCGTAATCTTGCTGGTGGGTGATTACGCGCAGCAGAATTGCACGAGCGTGGCGGGTGGAATGGCAAAAAGGCCGCGTTGGATTGCGCGCGGCATGGACAAGTGCCCTCTTCGTAGTTGCGAAGCGGATCGGGTCACTGTCGCCAGATGATTACTCCACTGCGGCACGAGACCGTGCGAGCGTGCTCCGCATCGATGCGAAGGAACGAGCATGATTCAGGTAGGTGAAAAGCTTCCCCAGGCGACCGTTTACGAACTGATCGAAGACGAACGCGAGGGCTGCACGATCGGGCCGAACAGCTTCGACGTGCGCGAGCAGACGGCGGGCAAGCGCGTGGTGATCTTCGGATTGCCGGGCGCGTTCACGCCCACCTGTTCGGCGAAGCACGTGCCGGGCTATGTCGAGCAGGCAGAGAAGTTGCGTGCTGCGGGTATCAACGAGATCTGGTGCGTATCCGTCAACGACGCGTTCGTGATGGGCGCGTGGGCACGCGATCAGCACACCTCGGGCAAGGTGCGCATGATGGCGGACGGTAGCGCGGCTTTCACCCGAGCCCTCGGTCTGGAGCAGGATTTGTCGGCGCGCGGCATGGGAATCCGTTCCCAGCGCTATGCGATGGTGGTCGACGACGGCGTGGTCAAGACGCTGCACGTCGAGGCACCCGGCAAGTTCGAAGTGAGCGATGCGGCCAGTATTCTCGCGACGTTGAGCCAGGCATGACACGGCCTTGAAGCTTCGTCGCAGCCGCGCAGAGTGGTTTGTTGCGCTGCGGCAACGCTTTTCGTGACGCTGTTGTGACAGGCCGTAACGCGGGCCGATGACCGGAAACGCCTCCGTTCCGGGCATCGGCCCGTCACGCTTCCCGATTAGGTAACGTAGAGAAACAGATTGAAACGTCAGCGCAACGACGCTCCGGAAACGATTGGAGTATAATTCGTGCTATGAATTAAAAAGTCCTGATTGGGATTTTCAATCGAATAGAAGACCACCATGTTGAAGCAGCGCACTATCAAACAGATCGTCAAAACGGTTGGCATCGGCCTGCATTCGGGCCGTAAGGTCGACCTGACGCTCCGCCCGGCGGCGCCGGACACGGGTATCGTGTTTTGCCGCGTGGATTTGCCCACGCCGGTGGACATTCCCGCGTCCGCGATGGCGATCGGCGATACGCGCCTCGCATCGGTGTTGCAGAAAGACGGCGCGCGCGTGTCGACGATCGAGCACCTGATGTCCGCGTGTGCGGGCCTCGGTATCGACAACCTGTATGTCGACGTCACCGCTGAAGAAATTCCCATCATGGACGGCAGCGCCGCGTCCTTCGTGTTCCTGATCCAGTCGGCGGGCATTGAGGAACAGAACGCAGCGAAGAAGTTCATCAAGGTCACCAAGCCCGTCGAAATCCGCGACGGCGACAAGTTTGCGCGGCTCGACCCGTTCTTCGGCTTCAAGCTGAAGTTCACGATCGACTTCCGCCATCCGGCCGTCGACAAGACGGGCCAGG
>Ga0209564_1003323_pt1 | contig 11173 bp, 13 predicted proteins | sample AraplaCol_mMF_r2_FD_184272 | JGI IMG/M metagenome (GOLD analysis project Ga0209564, IMG submission 184272) | Arabidopsis root microbial communities from North Carolina, USA - plate scrape MF_Col_mMF_r2 (SPAdes) (version 3) | ecosystem: Host-associated > Plants > Roots > Endosphere | place: USA... | reverse complement strand
CGCCCTTCATCATGGGGCCCTCGGGACCGAAGGTCATTCACGTCAGCTACACCTCGGCGAGTGTCGAGCAAGTCTATTTTCCCGATGCCGAGGTCATCGGCGATGTCGGCCCCAGCCTGGAGCTGCTCGCTGACCGCCTCGAAGGCAAGCTGCCGCAGGCCGCGGCGCTGTTGCCGCTGCGCGAAGAAATTCTCGGCCATATCGCCGACCGCGCCACCGAGGCCCGCTGGCCGCCGACGCCGCAGCGTATCGTGCACGACATCCGCCAGGTGATCCCGGAGAACGGCATCGTCGCGCTCGACAACGGCATGTACAAGATCTGGTTCGCGCGGAACTACCGCACCCGCGTCGCCAACACGCTGCTGCTCGACAACGCGCTGGCGACCATGGGCGCAGGCCTGCCGTCGGCGATGATGGCCGCGATGCTCTATCCCGACCGTCGCGTGCTCGCGGTCGCCGGCGACGGTGGCTTCATGATGAACAGCCAGGAGATGGAAACCGCCGTCCGCCTCAAGCTCAACCTCGTCGTGCTGGTGCTGGAGGACAACGCCTACGGCATGATCCGCTGGAAGCAGGCCGTCGATCACTTTGCCGATTACGGCATGACCTTCGGTAACCCGGATTTTGCGATGTATGCGAAGTCATACGGGGCCAAGGGTCACCGCATCGCGAGCGTAGATAGCTTTGGCCCGACGCTCGAGGCGGCGTTTGGGGAGGGCGGCGTGCATCTGGTCTCGATCCCGATCGACTATTCGGAGAACGTGCGGGTGCTCGTGGACGAGCTGCGCACGCGGCAGAAATAGGGGAGGGCGGGGCAATTGGAATCGGTGCTCGGATGAATCAACGCCTGACAGCCATCCTGCCCTGCAACGATCTGGATGCTGCCCAAAGGTTTTTTGAGCGCCTCGGCTTCAAAGTCGATGGCGGGCCGGATGACTACCGCATGATGAGTGACGGTCGCGGTGGAGACATTCATCTCCAGGCGGCAGTGGACGGCTGGTTGGTGCCGGGCCGGAACCCGTTTGGGTTATATCTCTACCGCGAAGACGTCGATGAGCTTGCGACGGCGTTTGCGGGGGAAATGATCGAGCCCGAAGGTCCGACGGACAAGCCTTGGGGCATGTACGAGTTTGCGCTCAACGGGCCGGACGAGACGCTTGTCAGGATCGGTTGGCCGACGCGGCTCAGATCTATTTCGGACTGATCTTTCGTTCTTGGTCCTTGGTCGATTGTCCCCGCGTCGCTGGTCGAGGCGATCCTGATTGCGCGCAAGGATTTGCTCCGAATTCGCGCGGTCGTGAACGCACAGGAGCAGGACCGCAGTGCATATTTCCTGCGCGAAAAGGCGCTTGTACCGGAGGCGCGGATCGCGGAAGGTCAGCCCCTCTGAACTCCAGCACTGACAGGAATGAGCATGACACGCGTTCGCTGCGTTACCGAGATGGGCATGGGCGTCGACGTTCACGGCAGGGACGCCACCAAGGCGGCAAAGCGCGCTGTGTCCGATGCCATCCGGCATTCCAGCCTCGGCTTTTTCCGGATGATCGGCAAGACCGCGAACGACATGTTCGTCGACGTCACGATCGGCGTGCCCAACCCCGAGGCGGTGGACAAGGAGGCGGTTGCGAAGGAGTTGCCTTACGGCACGGTGACCGTGACCGCGGTCAAGGGCGGGCTGGAGATTCCCTCGGCCACGGAGGTGGCGAACGATCCCATCCTCATCGCCAACGCCGCCGTCATCGTCAGCTTCGACAAGGACTAGTCCGGTGTCCGACAGTGATGAAGCGCTGCTGGATCGTCCGATCTGGAGCGCGCTGACGACGAGCCAGAAGCACCTGGCCGAGGGCGGCGCCCAAGCCCTGCGCTATCCCGTGGACATGACGCCCTTTGCCGATATGGTCGACATGTCCGCGGCAAGCTTTGCGGCGCTCGGCGATCTCCTGTCGCCCTCGCAGGTTGCCGCGCTGTTCACGCCGGAGCCGGTCGACGTTCCCGCGGGCTTCAAGGTCGTTCTCGCCGACACCGGTGAGCAGATGATCGGCTCGCCCGCCGACAGTCCGCTTCGCGACGCCGAGATCGTCACGCTGGGAGCGGCCGACGTGCCCGCGATGATGGCGCTGACCGAGCTGACCAAGCCCGGGCCTTTTGCTGCGCGGACGCATCAGCTCGGGACCTTCCTCGGCATCCGCGCCGGCGGCGAATTGGTTGCGATGACGGGTGAGCGGATCAAGCCCGGAAAGTTCGTCGAGATGACGGCGGTCTGCGTGCATCCGGACTATCGCGGGCGCGGCTATGCGCAGGCGCTGCTCGCGGCGGTCGCACGCCGGATAGAGGCGCGCGGCGAAATTCCGTTCCTGCACGTGTTCTCGCACAATTCGTCCGCGATCGCGCTGTACCAGCGGCAGGGCATGCGGATCCGACGCCGCCTGCATGTGACGGCGTTCATGAAGCAGGAGTAAGCTGCGCGGCGGGCTTCATATCCCGCGAATTCGCGCTATATCCATCCCAACAAAATTGGGGAAACACATGGACGCCAGAACGACAGATTTTTCCGCCGTACGGACGGCGATGCAGCGCTACGTCGATCAGGAGATCATTCCGGGCGTGTCCTGGGCCGTGCTGCGCGGGCGGGAGGTGGTCGATCAGCAATGCGTGGGTTTCGCCGACCGCGAGGCGAAGACGGCGCTCCGGCCCGACCATATCTTCCGCGCCTATTCGAACACCAAGATCTTCGTCACATGTTCGATCATGCTGCTGGTCGAGGAGGCCCGCATCGGGCTCGATGACGCGATCGAGAAATTCCTGCCGCAGCTCGGCAATCGCAAAGTGCTCAAGCAGGGCGCGTCCGGCCTTGCCGATGTCGAGCCGGCGAAAGGCCCGATCACGATCCGCCAGCTTCTGACCCACACCTCGGGTCTCAGCTACGGCATCTTCGATCCAGGCACGGTGCTGTTCAAGGGCTACAACGAAGCGCGCGTGCTCAATCCGCTGACGCCGCTCACCGACATGATCGACAAGCTCGCCGATCTGCCGCTGTCCTATCATCCCGGCACGTCCTGGGAATATTCGGTGGCCACCGATGTGCTCGGCCGCGTCGTCGAGGTCGTCTCGGGCAAGACGCTCGACGCCTTCTTCAAGGCGCGCATCTTCGATCCGCTCGGCATGACCGATACCGGCTTCTTTGTGCCTGAAGCGCAGCAGGGCAGGCTGGTGGCGCTCTACACCGGCGCCGATGTGCTCGATCCCATGAAGCCGGGCCTCAAGCGCGCCGACAATCTGCCCTATCCAGGGGCGTATCGTCAGCCGTTCCCGCGACAATCGGGCGGCGGCGGTCTGGTCTCGACCTTGCCCGACATGCTCGCGCTGGTGCGCGCGCTTCTGCCCGGGTCGGATGCGCTGCTCAAGCCCGACACGCTGCGGCAGATGATGACGAACCAACTGCCTGCGGGTCAGACCATCCGCTTTGCCAATCTCGGGCCGATCCCCGGCAAGGGTTTCGGCCTCGGCGGCGCGGTCACCTTCGCGCCGACGCCGTTTGATCCGCCGAACTCGACCGGTGAATTCCAGTGGGGTGGCCTTGCAGGTACCCATTGGTGGGTTTGCCCAGAAGCCAACACCGCCGGCGTGCTGATGGCCCAGCGCCATATGGGCTTCTGGAACCCGTTCTTCTTCGAGTTCAAACGCCTAGCCTATCAGGCGGTCGGGAGCTGACCGCGAAAAAATTGCGCGCGCCCGCGAATCTTTTCCGGTCGCCGCGTCCTCTTTGTGGTCGAGGCAATCTGCCTCGGCTCGTCTCGGAGGATGCGATGGCATTTTACAGGAAGAATATCGGCGGCCTGCACCAGGCAGTGCGGATCGCCGCAGGGATTGCGGTGGCGGCTTTGGCACTCGTCTATCTCACCGGTGCCGCTGCGTGGCTGGTGGCGCTTGGCGGCGCCGGCTTCGCGCTGACGGGCCTCGTCGGCTATTGCCCGATGTGCGCGGTGGCCGGAATCGGACGTGGGGGCGTGTCGTGAGCGCGGCCGTACTCTCGCCAAATCTGTTCGAGGCGGCGCGGCTCGGCGATCCCAAGGCGATCGCCGCGCTACTCGCCACGGCGCAGCCGGATATCCGCCGCTACGCCCGTGCGACCTGCCGCAGTTCGGCGGATGCCGAGGATGCGGCGCAGGAAGCGCTGTGGATCCTGTCCCGCCATGTCGGCACGATCCGCTCGCTGCTGGCGCTGTCTGCCTGGCTGTTCAGCGTGGTCCGCCGCGAATGCCTGCGGCTCGCGCGCAAGGCGGGCCTCGCGCCGGCCGTCGATGAGAGCGCGGCGGAGGACGCATGGCTTGCGCGCCCCGAAGCCGACCTCCGGCTCGACGTCGCCGCGGCTTTCGAGGCACTCCCGCCGCATTATCGCGACGTCGCGCTGATGCGCGACGTCAGGGAAATGACCATCGACGAGATCGCCGAGGCACTCGGCGCGACCAGGCAGACCGTGAAGGCGCGCCTGCATCGCGCCCGCGCCCTGATGCGCGAATACCTGATGAGGTGAGCCCATGAGCGGATATCAAAGCCCTGACGATCTGAAAGCGATCCCGGCCCTGATCGCGCTCGCGCCGGTCGAAGCTAACGCGTTCCTTGCGTTCAACCACGCGGTCGAGCGCAAGGACGGCGTGATCCCGCCGAAATATCGCGAGCTGATCTCGCTCGCAGTCGCGCTCACCACGCAATGTGCCTATTGCCTCGATGTCCATACCGCGCAGGCGGCCAAGGCCGGTGCGACGCGCGAAGAAGTCGCAGAGGCCGCATTGATTGCGGCCGCGGTCCGTGCCGGAGGCACGCTCGGCCACGCGCTGTTGGCACAACGGCTGCTCGAGCGGCATCGCGGCGCGACAGAAACATAGGAGTTGCGGGCGGGAGGCATCACCTCCCGCCCGCTGTTTGCATCAGTCCTTCCACGGATCGAACTCGCCTTCGCCGGCCATGGCGACGGCGAACGGCCGCAGGGTGTGCAGCACCCGCACGGTGCCGGCGTGCTGGGCAAGCACGTCGGGCAGGCGGCGATAGGCCATCGGGCTCTCGTCGAGGTCGGCACCGATCAAGGTGACGCCACGCTCGTTGAGCCAGCGGTCCATCTCCGCGCGCGAGAAGCGCCGCTTCGCCTCCTTTCGTCCGAACATGCGGCCTGCGCCGTGTACGGTCGAGTAGAGCGAAGCCTTGGCTTCCGGACTGTCGACGCCTTCGAGAATGACGGCGTCGTCGCCCATCGAGCCGCCGACGAATCCCTTCTGGCCGGGAAACGCCGGGGTCGCGCCCTTGCGCACCACCCACAGATCCTTGCCGTCGTGGGTCTCACGCCAGGCATAGTTGTGGTGGTTGTGCACGCTCTCGGTCACGCTGCCGCCGATGATCTGGCGGACGCGTTCGACGACCCACTCGCGGCCCGCATAGGCATAACGCCCGGCGAGCTGCATCGCCGCGATGTAGCGGCGGCCGAGCTCGGAGTCCTCGTCGACCACGGCGGGCGGGACGTTCATGCCGTCCTTGCCGCCGGCGGCCTTGAGGTAGCGCGTCGCGGAGGTGTGTCCGAGGCCGCGGCTTCCGAAGTGGACGCCGATCCAGACAAAGCCCTCCTCGTCACGCATGAGGTCGACATAGTGGTTGCCCGACCCGACCGTGCCGAGCTGGCTCACCGCCTTCTGGCGGTAGGCCTCCATGTCGCTCTCGCGCCAGGCATCGCCGTCGTCGAACAGCGCATGCTCGGCCCGTTCGGCGTTGGCACGGCCGACACCGAACGAGATCACTTTGGCGACGTCGCGGATGATCGTGGGGACGATCGCCGCAATATCGTCGAAGCGGGTGTCGAGCCGGGCCGCCATGTTGCCGCAACCGATGTCGAAGCCGACGCCGGAGATGCTGATCTGCTTCTCATAGGCGATGACCCCGCCGACCGGCTGGGCGTAACCGAGATGGCCGTCGGCGCAGATCACGCCGGATACGACGTTGCCGACCGCCATGCAGTTGCGCATCTGCGCGATGGTCGCGTCCTCATGCGGGCCGAAGATCTTCAGCGGCGCATTCTGGAAGCGGGCCTCCTGCGGACGGAGGTTGGCGATTTCGCTCGCGGCGGCATTAGCCTCGCGGGCGAGATGCTCCTTGCGCGCGGCGTCCCGGTACGAGCACCAGGCCGGCTGTCCGCGTCCTTCGCCGACGCGCGAGTCGGGATCGACGCCGGCGGCGAGGCAAAGCTCGCGGGCGCGTTCCATGTAGGGATCGGATCGTCGCATGGTCCTGGGTCCTTGCATTGCATTCCGCGCGTACCATAGCCGGGGCGGGCGGATCATTTCAGGGATTTTGGTGACCTCGGGCGCGTATCGCGTCCGGGGCCGTTGTTGTTGCGCGTCAGTTCAATGCCGTCTCCGATGCCGCGATCCACGCGACCACAGCCTCGGAGAAGCCGTTGACGCGGGTCCAGGCGCCGTGACCGGCACCGTGCTGATACGAGGCCACGTTCACCATGGTGCCGCGTGCCCTCGGCTCGGGCACCTGGTCGTGGCTCTGCTCGTCGGTGAAGACGATGAGGCGATCGGCCTTGCGGTCGATCTCCGCCACCGCCTTGCCGAGATACGTTCCACCATGCGGCTGCGAGTTGATGATCGCATCCCGCAGCGCGAAGCCGCGGCGGGGCGGGACCTTCACGACCTCATTGCTGAAGGTGAAGATCTCGACCTCGTCACAAATCTCGCGCGCGAGAATGGCAAGGCCGCACGCCGCCTCCGCGCGCGTTATTTCCGACTGCGCGGAGAGGGGTGCGAACATCGAGCCCGACACGTCGATCAGGAGCCGCGTTCGGCCCGGGAGCCGGACGTGGTCCTTGACCGACTTGAGCATCGCGGCTTCGAGCTCGGGCTCGAAGTCGGGCGCATAGCGCGCCGCCGTGATGAAGCGATAGGGAAGGATACGATCCGTCCGCATCGCCTCGATCGCGCCTGCGATGGTCTCGCGCGGGACCTGCGCATTCTGCATCAGCCGCAGATTGCGCAGGAGCGCCAGGCCGCCGAGCTTCCTCTCGGCGATCAGCCGCTCGAAGGTCTCGCGCTTGCTCTTGCCGGCCGAGAGCGAAACCTCCCAGGTGTCGGGCGAGGCGAGCTCGCCGTCGACGAGCTGCTTCCACACCTTGGCCTGGTCGGCATCCCTAGGCTTGGCGTGAACCAGGAACAGCACGTCCCTGATCCGCACCGCGCCGTCGCGGTCGTACTTGGCGAGCTGGTAGGCGTCGAACTTGGTCAGCGCGCGGGCAAGACCCTTCTTGACCTGCGCGGAGACCGGCTGACGCTTGCGCTGCTGCTGAGGGCCGAGCGCATCCGCCCAATAGATCGCGAGCAGCTCCGTCATCTCGTCGGGACGCTGGATCACCTGGGCAAGCGTGTCGGCAACGAGGGCGCGGTGCTTCTCGCTGCGCGCCATCTCGCGGATGACGAGCAGCGGCGCGTGCCGCAGCTTCATCACCTCGCGCGCCTCGATCGCAAGTTGCGCCACGCGGGCAGGGGCGACTTTCGGCACGAGCGCCGCGATGCGGTCGGCGATGGCGACGCCGTCCTCGTAGAACTGCTTCTCCCAGAGAAGGCAGTTCATCAGCGCGCGCTTCAGCTCCATCTCGGGCGTGAAGCGGATGGCACGCGCGCCCTCACGCGTGAAGGCGCGAACGATCTTGTTGAGCCTGACCATGACGGCCTCCTCTTGCGTTGATGGTGAGTTGGAAACGGGGCCGGGGAACAAGCGAGGCTGGACCGCCCTTGCGGGCTTTTGTCACCTACTGGCGGACTTGCGTCCGGGAGGATTCGAACCTCCGACACCGAAGTAACAGCGCTCTTCACCACCGGCGGTGGGACGAGATAGACACGATCCGGGAACAGGCGATGCTGAGACCCCGGCCTGCAGCTTACCCTGCAGGCCAGGTAGCGCTCTATCCGCTGAGCTACCGGTGCACAGTACACCGGGCGGGATTCGAACCCGCGACCTCTCGATTATCAGTCGAAGTAACAGCTATCTTCACCACGGACCGTGATGGGGTTGGCGGGGAACGGGCGATGCTGTTGCTGCTCTGTGAGCTGATTGAGCTACGGCATTGCAGCCGGCAGGATTCGAGCCCGCAACCTCCGTCCCAGCAGACCGGGACGGCGCTCTACCGAAGTAACAGTCATCTTCACCACCGCCAGGCCGATGCTGTCGCATCGGCCGTTGCTGGATACGCTGGGGAACGGGCGACATCGGCTTTCCGGGATGGCAACCAAGCCTCCTTCCACCACCGACTGCAGCGCGGAGCGCTTAAGTCGAAGGCGGAATTCGCGCCCGCTCTTCCATCGTGCGAAGTATTCGATATCCTCACCACCAGCGTCGGTTGAGCCGCGATGGCCGCGGCAAACCGAGTAACAAAAATTCTATCGCGGCGCTGTCGACGCGCCGCATGTTGCGAACCATCAGGGTTCGCTCTGCCATCGGTGTCCGGCTCATCGCCTCGTTCCCTCCGGCAGGCCCCGCGCGCTTGGGCACGCGCATCGTTTGCGCGAGCCCCGAGATCCGGGTCTCTCGTTCCGGCCATTGCCGGGTCGTTCGATGGAGCCGCGCGGAAGGCAACAAAAAACCCTCCGGAGCGGCAGGCTCGGGAGGGTCCGTGAGAAGCGGACTGTCGATCTTGCGGTCAGGCAAGATCGCTCCCATGAGCCGGGCATGCGACGTCGAATAGCGCGGAGCTATTCGGCATGCGGACAATTCTTTCGTAGCGGTGCAGCATCGCTCGGTTCATGGTGTCGCGAACGGAAGTGTTCGTGAGGGCGCGGGACATACGCCCGCAACTTGCGGGTGTCAAGCGGCACGCTTACGAAAATTGAAAATGACGGATGCATGACGTGCCGAACTATCTCGGTCTCGACGGATTTCGTTTCGGCTGGGTCGCGGCCTGGATCGACGCGCGCGGCGATCACGGCTTCGACTATTCGCCGGGCTTGACGCGCCTGCTTGCGATGCCGCATGCGCGCGCGATGATCGACATGCCGATCGGATTGAAGGAGGGCGGCTATCGCGAATGCGATCTGCGTGCGCGCGAATTGATCGGGCCTGCGGTGTTTCTCGGCGCGCGCCGCGACCTCTGGACGTTCGCGGACATGTCCGCGGCCAATCGCCATTACTGGGAGCGCGAGGGCAAGGGCAGGGGCGTGTCGGCGCAGCTCTGGAATATCAGGGACAAGATGCGAGAGGCCGACGAGATCATGACGCCGGCGCGGCAGGCGACGACCGGCGAAGCGCATCCGGAACTGATCTTCTGGAATCTCGCCGGGCGCGTCCGGCTGGCGAAGAAGACGTCGGTGCAAGGTCGCGCGCAGCGCATCGAGCTGCTGCAAGCGCGTGGCTTCACCGGGATCGAACGATGGCTGGGGCTGCGCCACGGCACCGGGATCGGCCGCGACGATCTCATCGACGCCTGTGCCTGCGCGGTCGCGGCGCGCGACAGCGTGCAGCGTGTCGGTGGCGACGAGATCGACCCGCGCGGATTGCGCATGGAGATCAACTATTGAGGTGTGGCCGAGCGAGCTTCGGATCGGGAAAAAACGGCAATTTATTTGGGGGTTGCAGGAACTGTCGATGGTTGGCCCGCGTTCCCCGTGCGAACCGATCACAGGGACGCTTCCGCGATGTACGATACCAGTCAATTCGCGACCGCAATGCTCGCGCTTGTTTTCACGGGAGGCCTGCTCGTCACCGGGCAGCTCTTCATCGAACAGCGCGCCCAGCGCGATATCGTCTACGCCACCACGCACTTGCTCCGACCGATCTAGCAGGGACGATATGTGAAGAGTGCCCGGCCTTGCGCCGTTCGCCTGCTCGCCTAGATTAGGCGGAATCTCACGAACGCAGCCGGGGTCCCGATGTCTGATCTGTCCGCCTTTCCCATCACCAAGCGCTGGCCGGCCAAGCATCCCGAGCTGCTCCAGCTCTATTCGTTGCCGACGCCGAACGGCGTCAAGGTCTCGATCATGCTGGAAGAGATCGGGCTGCCTTACGAAGTTCACCTCGTCGATTTCGGCAAGGACGACCAGAAGACGCCGGAGTTCCTGTCGCTCAATCCCAATGGCAAGATCCCGGCGATGCTCGATCCCAACGGTCCCGGCGGCAGGCCGCTGCCGCTGTTCGAGTCCGGCGCGATCCTGCAATATCTCGCGGAGAAAACCGGCAAGCTGCTGCCGCAGGATGCCGCGCGCCGCTATCAAACCATCCAGTGGGTGCACTTCCAGATGGGGGGCGTCGGGCCGATGTTCGGCCAGGTCGGCTTCTTCCACAAATTCGGCGGCAAGGATTTTGAGGACAAGCGGCCGCGCGACCGTTACGTCGCCGAAGCCAAGCGCCTGCTCGGCGTGATGGAGACGCATCTCGCCGGCGGTCAGTGGTTCATGGATGACGACTACACCATCGCCGACATCTCCATGCTCGGCTGGGTGCGCAACCTCATCGGCTTCTACGGCGCCGGTGATCTCGTCGAGTTCAGCCAGTTCAAGTCGGTTGCCGCCTGGCTCGAGCGCGGACTGGCACGGCCGGCGGTGCAGCGTGGGCTGAACATTCCGGCGCGGCCTTAAGACGAGCCCAGCGCCTTATTGGTCATGTAGAGCGCCATCAGCGAGACGAGGGCGATCATGGCCTTGCGCAGCACCGATTTGCTGACGCCATTGGCCGCGCGCGCACCGAGGTCGGTGCCGATCCACAGGCCGGCCAGAATTGCAACGATGGCCGGCCAGCCGACCATGAGCCCCTTGCTCCAGTAGATCCAGGCGGCCGGAATGTTGGTCGGGATCACCGAAAAGATGAGGCTGACGAGCTGTGCCTGATGCTGCGGCACGCGCAGGCCCGCGGCGAGGCCGACGGTGATGGCGAGCCCGCCGCCAATGCCCATGAAGCCGGAGGAAAATCCGGCCAGCGTGCCGATGAGGAAGAGCGGCAGCCAGGGCAGGTCGTCTCGACTGGCAACCTCGCTGCCGGCGTCCTTGCGCTCGCTGCGCAGAAGCAACATCGCGATCAGCGCGACGAGATAGACGACATAGGTCCATCGCAGAACGGCGTCGGACACCGCGGCCGCGGCGTACCCGCCGCCCGCGCCGCCGAGGAGAAATCCGAGGCCGATCCAGACGATCCACGGCAG
>Ga0209564_1003322_pt1 | contig 11175 bp, 8 predicted proteins | sample AraplaCol_mMF_r2_FD_184272 | JGI IMG/M metagenome (GOLD analysis project Ga0209564, IMG submission 184272) | Arabidopsis root microbial communities from North Carolina, USA - plate scrape MF_Col_mMF_r2 (SPAdes) (version 3) | ecosystem: Host-associated > Plants > Roots > Endosphere | place: USA... | reverse complement strand
CGGCAGCGCTCGACATGGCCGAGGAAGCGATCGCCGAGGCCGGTGCCTTCATGCGCGCCTTCGATCAGGCCGGGAATGTCGGCGAGCACGAATTCGCGGCCGTCGGCATTCACGACGCCGAGCTGCGGATGCAGCGTGGTGAAGGGATAGTCGGCGATCTTCGGCTTTGCCGCGCTGACCTTGGACAGGAAGGTCGACTTGCCGGCGTTGGGCATGCCGACGAGGCCGGCATCGGCAATGAGTTTCAGCCGCAGCCAGATCCAGCGCTCCTCGCCGGGCTGGCCGGGATTGGCGTTGCGCGGCGCGCGGTTGGTCGAGGATTTGAAATGCGCGTTGCCGAAGCCGCCATTGCCGCCCTCGGCCAGCACGAACTTCTCGCCGACCTTGGTGAAGTCGTGGATCAGCGTCTCGCGATCTTCGTCGAAGATCTGCGTGCCCATCGGCACCTTCAGCACGATGTTCTTGCCGTTGGCGCCGTGGCGGTCCGAGCCCATGCCGTTCTCGCCCTTCTGGGCCTTGAAGTGCTGCTGGTAGCGGTAGTCGATCAGCGTGTTGAGGCCGTCCGCGACCTCGAGGATCACGTTGCCGCCGCGGCCGCCATTGCCGCCGGAGGGACCGCCGAATTCGATGAACTTCTCGCGGCGGAACGCCACGCAGCCGTTCCCGCCGTCACCGGAGCGGATATAGACCTTTGCTTCGTCGAGGAATTTCATGGGGCATAGGTAGGCCAGCCGGGCACGCCCGGCAACCCGGATTGACCCGCAAATCGGCTGAAATTCCGCGAATTTCGGCCCTTGCTTAACCCTCAACTCCCGCTCTTGCCTCAATTTGGCAATGGTCGGTCGTGGTCCGCGGTGTCGGGGACCGGCAGCAGAACGCAGCGGAGCGGATGCTGGCGAGCCGCCGCAAGATTCTGGACTTTTTCGCGAAGCGCCGCAGCCTCGGCTCGGGGGAAGATCCCGCAGGAGCCGCGCTTGCGCGCATGGGTCGCAAACACGATTGCGATCGCGCGCTCCCGGCCCATCCCGAAGACGTCTTCGAGAACGAAGGTCACGAATTCCGACGGCGTATAGGGGTCATTCAGCAGCACGACCTCGAGGCGGAGCGCCTCGCTGTGATCGGCTTCGATATCAGGCGCTGCGCCCTTGGCGATGCCGTGGCTCAGATAGACCAGGGCGTCGTAGCGCCTTGCGCCCTGCGCCGACAGGAAGCGGCCGGCCGGGTCGGCGAACAGCTCGATGAGCATGTCGGCGCCGGTCACGACCGTGCGTTCCGACAGCTGGGCCTCGTTGAAGGCACGCTGAAGCAGATGACCGAGGCCCGTCGTCGGCTCGCTCGCGCCTGCGGCCTCGACGTCCCGCCGCAAGCGCTCGAGGTCGATGCCGCAGGCCTGCATCACCGGCGCTGCGTCCTCGTCCTCGATCAAGGCGATCAGCAAATCCTGCGGGCTGGGATGCGTGCGTCCCCTCGCCCGGGCAACCGACGTTGCGCGCTGGAGCGAACGCATGAAGGTCTCGGAGCAGGGCGGAAGCAGTGCCATTGCGGGTCATCATGATGCGGAGCGTGCACGTGCTTTGTCGGCTCTTTCTCCGCCGCGGTTCATGCGGTTCCGCGTGCTCCTCTCCGCGCCGCGAGAACGCTTGGCTAGGCCGGCCGCCGCCGGATCAGGAATTTCTGCATCCCCTCAAGCACCAGCTCCTTGCGCTGGTTGAAGACCGTGCTCCGCAGCGTCACTGCGCCGGTCGTGCGCCCCGGCACCAGTTCGGTGACCTCGAGCGCGGGATAGATGGTGTCGTCGGCGTAGACGGGCTTGAGGAACCGGCTCGACTGCTCGAGGAAGCCGACCAGCGAGTCCTCGACCATGAACGGAAACAGGCCGGCGCCGGGCGCGGTGTGGATCAGGGTCTGGAAGCCGTGGGCGAGCAGATGCGGCATGCCGCGGCTGCGGCAATATTCCACGTCGTAGTGCACGGGATGGGTGTCGCCGCTCGCGGTCTGGAATGCCGCGAACACCGCCGAGGTCTGGGTCCGGCTCGGCAGCACGAAGCGTTCGCCGACGACGAAATCCTCAAACCAGCGTTGCGTGGGGATCATGCGGTGCTGGGTCGGATCGAAGTCGGTCATGTCGATGCTCTTTTCCCGGTGCGGCCTCTATCGCTACCGCGATGCGAAGGGTGCGACAATCCGTTCAATTCAGCGTGGCAGGCTTGTCCCTGCGGCTCATACCATTAAAACCACCGCAGGCGACGTTGTTCGCCGATTCCTGATGCTCTCTCCGCTCGTCATTGCGAGCGCAGCGAAGCAATCCAGTCCGTTTCCGCGGACGCAGACTGGATTGCTTCGTCGCACCAGCGCAAAATTGCCTTGCAATTTTGTCGCGGGCTCCTCGCAACGACAGGTCTCCCAGAACGACGGCAATGCCCTTCTTCAAGAATCTCTCCGCCTATGACGATCGCTCCGCGCGCCTGGCCGGCATCGCGCTCATGGTGCTGTCGATCTTCATGTTCTCGTTCGGCGACGCCATGGGCAAGTTCCTGGTCGGGACCTACTCGGTGGGGCAGCTGCTGTTTCTGCGCGCCTGCGCCGCGCTGCTGCTGCTGTCGCCGCTGATCTGGAAGCAGCGCCGCCAGTTCCTGCATCTGGAGCGGCCGGGCCTGCAGCTGGTTCGCGTCGTGCTCTCGACGCTGGAGGTCGCCGCCTTCTTCCTCGCAACCGTCTATCTGCCGCTCGCCGACGTCATCACCTATTATCTCGCCGGTCCCATCTTCGTCACCGCGATGTCGGCGATCTTCCTCGGCGAGAAGGTCGGCTGGCGGCGCTGGACCGCGATCCTGATCGGCTTCTGCGGCGTCTTGATCGCGCTGCGGCCGTCGGCGCAGACCGTCAGCCTGCCGGCGCTGATTGCGCTCGGCGGCAGCCTGTCCTTTGCGACGCTGATGCTGATCACGCGCAGCCTGCGCAAGACGCCCGACATCGTGATGGCGTCCTCGCAGTTCGTCGGCACGTTCTCGCTGGGCGCGGTGCTGTCGGTCTTCAACTGGGTGCCGCCGACATCAGGCAGCCTGGTGTTCTTCGCGCTGGCGGGGCTGATTTCGGTGACGGCGCTGTTCTGCGTCAACCGCTCGCTCAAGCTGGCGCCGGCCAGCGTCGTGGTGCCGTATCAATATTCGATGATCGTCTGGGCCGTGATCTTCGGCTTCGTCGTGTTCGGCGATGTGCCGCAGGTCGCGACCATCGTCGGCGCCGCGATCATCATCGGCGCGGGATTCTATATCTATCTGCGTGAGCGCGATTTGGGGCGCGAGAACGCAGAAGTGAATCCGCCGGCGTAGCCACAATCACAGTGTCGTCCCGGCCTTCGCCGGGACGACAGCGGAGAATGCGGCTGCGCCTTCGCCCTACCTCATCCGTCGCGCGCTGCTCCAGCTCTTCAGCGAGGCCCAGACGCCGCGCGAGAGGCGGAAGCAGTCGACCGGCGTCGAGGAGCCCAGCGCCAGGAAGCGGTGCAGCTGGACGCCGCTCCACTGGAAGCCGCACTTCTCCAGCACGTTGCGCGAGGCCGGGTTGGTGACGCGCGCGCCGGCGTAGAGATGCTCGTCCTCGAACTCCTCGAAGAAGAAGTCGATCGCGCCGCGCGCGGCTTCCGTGGCAAAGCCCCGGCCCCAATGCTCGACGCCGAGCCAGTAACCGAGCTCGGCATTGCCGGGCTTCGAGCAGTCGATCCCGACCATGCCGACCGGGCCGCTGTCGTGCTCGATCAGGAACACGGTCTCGCTGCCGAGCTCGGACGTGGCGCGAATGAAGTCGACGGCGTCGTCCTGCGAATAGGGATGCGGCAGGCGGCGAGTGTTCTCGGCGACGCGGCGATCGTTGGCGAGCTGAGAGATGGTCCTGACATCGGCGAGGGTCGGCCGCCGCAACGTCAGCCGCTCGGTGGCGACGACGCTCGGTCTCGCCTCCCGCAAGGTCACGCTCGAGAAATCCTGCAACATGTCCGGCTCCTGAAAGTCACTAAGTCAAAGTGAGCAAGTCAAAGAAAAGGGGAGGCCGGTTTCCCGCCTCCCCTTGGAGCCTTCGATCTCTTCGATCTCTGGACTCCGCCGGTTTGGTAGGACCCGGCGGACTCCAATTTGATCCACCGTCTATTCAGCCGCCTCTGCGATCGGGAGTACCGATACGAATGTGCGGCCGTTGGCTTTGGCCTGGAACGCAACACGACCTTCGATCTTGGCGAACAAAGTGTGGTCCGTGCCCATGCCGACATTAAGGCCGGGGTGCCAGGTGGTACCGCGCTGACGCGCAATGATGTTGCCGGGAGTGACGATCTCCCCGCCGAACGCCTTGATGCCGAGGCGCTTGCCCTTCGAATCGCGACCGTTGCGCGATGAACCGCCTGCTTTTTTGTGAGCCATGGCTCGTCTCCGAAATCCTGCGTATTTCTAGATCAATTCCTTGACGGAATCATTTCACGATTTCTCACGCATCAATTCGTGAATTGGGCGTGATCACATCTCGTTATTCGGCGGCTTCCTTCGCGGACTCCTTGGCCACCTTCTCCTTCTTCGGACGCGGGCCCTTGGTGGGCTTGGCGCCGTCGGCCAGGATCTCGGAGATGCGGAGCACCGTGATCTCGTCGCGATAGCCGCGCTTGCGGCGCGAATTCTTGCGGCGGCGCTTCTTGAACGCGATGACCTTGGGGCCGCGCTTGTGGTCGAGCACTTCGACCGCAACGGAGGCACCGGCCACCGTGGGAACGCCGAGCACCGGCGTGTCACCGCCGAGCACCAGAACTTCATTCAACTGCACGATCGAGCCGACTTCGCCTTCGATCTTGCCAACTTCGAGAACATCATCCGGCACGACGCGGTATTGCTTGCCGCCGGTTTTGATGACTGCGAACATCGTTTTTTTCTCCGTGTTCAATCCCGGCCTCGGGACGAGCATCGTCCGGGTCGGCTTTTTGTCAGTCGCTATGGGTTAATGCGTTTTGTGCGGGTGGGAGTTATCCCTTTGAAAACCCGCGCAAAAACAAGCGGCGCGAGAAACGCCTCGCGCCGGCTGTGGGACTTATAGCCGCCGGGCGCGCCGAGTCAAGGAAAACTGCCGAAAACGGCCCGGATTTGAAGGATTTGGCCAGCCGGGCGGCCCCCGGCCGAATCTCGGCCGGCGCTGCAACCAACGGGTTCCCCCGCCGTTAGTCCGCCGAAACAGGTATGCGGGCAAGGGCTCCCAATGGCAACAGACGAACTGGTCAAGACGACGGGCATCGCCCATCACGGCGCCGAGCGGCTGCCGTCGGTGGACGTGGACAGCTTCAACATCGAGATGAAGGACGAGGACGGCTTTCTCGGCGACCGCGCCAGCAAGGGCGCCTTCCGCGAGATCCTCGACCGCTGGCGCAAGCCGCTGCGCAAGACCGGCGAGGATCCGTTCGGCAAGGAGCCGTCGGAGAACATCAGCAAGAAGACGCTGGATGCGATCCTGGTCGGCGACGATACCGAAGCCTCGGCCGTGGTGCACAGCGCCATCGAGGATTTCGCGCAGGAGCTCGCTTACGTCACGCGCCGCTTCCTGAAGACGAAAGCCTGGGCCAAGACCGAGCGAATCGTGGTCGGCGGCGGCTTTCGCGATTCGAGGCTCGGCGAGCTTGCGATCGCGCGCACCGAGATCATCCTGAAGGCCGAGGATTTCAGGATCGACTTGCAGCCGATCCGCCATCACCCCGATGAAGCCGGCCTGATCGGCGCGCTGCATCTAGCACCGTCGTGGATTTTCGAAGCGTATGACAGCATCCTCGCCGTCGATATCGGCGGAACCAACATTCGCTGCGGTCTCGTCGAGACGAGCTGGAAAAAGGCAAAGGACCTGTCGAAGGCCAAGGTCGTCAAATCCGAGCTGTGGCGTCACGCCGACGACGAGCCGACGCGCGAGGGCGCGGTGAAGCGGCTTACCAAGATGTTGAAGGGGCTGATCACCGAGGCCGGCAACGACGGCTTCAAGCTCGCGCCCTTCATCGGCATCGCCTGTCCCGGCGTGATCAACGCGGACGGGTCGATCGAGAAGGGCGCGCAGAACCTGCCGGGCAATTGGGAGAGCAGCAAGTTCAACCTGCCGGCGAGCCTGATCGAGGGCATCCCCGTCATCGGCGAGCACGACACCGCGATTCTGATGCACAATGACGGCGTGGTTCAGGGCCTCTCCGAGGTGCCGTTCATGCAGGACGTCGATCGCTGGGGCGTGCTGACCATCGGCACCGGGCTCGGCAATGCCCGCTTCACCAACCGCCGCAAGGACAGGGAGACTACGGAGAACGGGAAGAAAAAGGCCAAGGAAAACAACAAGGATAACGGCAAATCCGACAAGGAGTAACCTTGACTGGTTAGGTTAAGGACCGGATTGCGTTGCGGCGCATCAGCCGCACGCTAGGGTCGAATCGTCGTCTCACCTGGCCGGCGAAGCCGCCCTTCCCAGCCAGTATTTCAATGAGCGGCACCGGGACCGCCAGTGTTTACCGCGTCTGGCGGTCCCACCCCCGTCTTTTCAGACATCGATGAGCTGCAACTAGCGCCCCAAGCAAGGTGCGTTCCCTCCCCCCTTGCGGGGGAGGGTTAGGGAGAGGGGTAGCCCAGCAAAGGGTGCAGATGAGAAGCCTGTTCTCGCACGAGCTCCCGCGAATTCAGCTCCAGCCGATGCGCTGAAAGAACGCCGCGATTTCCGTCGCCGCGCGGTCCGGATTCTCACGATGCGGGAAGTGTCCAACGTCCGGAAACATCTTGAGATCGAGATCGGCAAAGGTCTCTGCCAGCCGATCGGTCCACGCATAGGGAAACAGCGGGTCGTGCTCGGCCCAGCGCACGCAGGTCGGCACATCGATCGGCGGAAGCTGCGGTGCTTCGCCCTTCATCATCGCGATCCGCCCTTCATGCGAGGCCCGGTAATGCGCAAAACCGCCGGCGAGGTTGCCTTCCTTGAAGTAGTTGTCGGCGAAGGCGTCGAGGACGTCGTCGAACGCGTCCTTGCGATGCGCCCAGCCTTTCAGGAAGTGGCTGATATAAAGCCTGCAGCTCTCGCGGCTCGCGCCGACCAGGCCGGGTGCCATCTCCATCTGGTGGAAGGACTGGTACCAGATGTGGTTGAGCCTGTCGGGCGCCGCCATCCGCGGCCCGATGCCGGGATAGACGAAATCGAAGAAGAACAGCCCGGCGAGCCGCCCCGCCGCCTGCCGCGCCAGCGGCTGCATCACGGCGCCGCCGACGTCATGGCCGACCACGCCGAATCGGTCGATGCCGAGCCTCTCCATCAGCGCCAGCATGTCGGCGGCATGGCCGTCCGGGCCATAGGGGCCATCCGGCTTGTCGCTGTCGCCGAAGCCGCGCAGATCGGGCGCGATCAGGGAGAACCGGTCCGAAAGCCCTGCCATCACCGGCTCCCAGGTCAGCCAGAATTCCGGCCATCCATGCAGCAAAAGCAGCGGTTTGCCGGCCCCAGCGCGAACCACGTGGAATTTGGCGCCATTGGCCGTGACCGTCAGGTGCTCCATGGCAGTTCCTTCCCAAGCGCTTTCAAGCGAAGCGGACCCCGCTTCGCGTCAAGAAAACGCGTCAAAACAGGAATCCTCGGAGTCCCGTTCCCGCCGGAACGGAGCCCCGGGCTGGCGCGGGGCTGAAAGAGGCAGCGGATTTTCCCCTTTCGCGCCTTGTCTGGCCCGCCATCCTCGCCTATTAACGCCCCCAACCACAGGGGCCCTGCCTCTATATGGCGCCTTCAGGAGAGGTGGCAGAGTGGTTGAATGCACCGCACTCGAAATGCGGCATAGGTGCAAGCCTATCGGGGGTTCGAATCCCTCCCTCTCCGCCATGTAGTCCGAGTCGGCTTGCCTGATGGCCTTTCGTCCGAAATTTTCGTGAAAAAGGCTGGATATCTCGCTTGGTTTTCAATTCGGACAATGAGGTTAGTCGAAACTGAGGCGCCGACTGGCAGGGAAAGGTCCCTGATTCTCCCCAGCCGGATTTCACGAACCGTATCGTCAGTTCGAATCCTTGTCGCTCCGCCAGTCATTCCAAGCCGTTTCGATATTGAGGCAGGCAGAAAATCCGGCCGTTTTCCTTGCATTTCCCCCATGGGAGAAAACCCGAGGCCGACCAAAATGGGCATTCGCGGTGCCGGAGAACCGAATTTTCTCCGAATCCTAGTACCTCGGTGAATCGGTCTTGTACGGCATTTTCCGGCGGACCTGCGGCTTATGAGGGAGGCAGTTTGTGTCTCTTTCGCTCAACCGGCGTGTGACAACCCCCGCAAAGAGAATTCATTAGTTCTATACCTGCCGCCCCAGCTAGCCATTCCCGCAGTTTGCGAGAGTTTACAACTTGCGTCGCACAGGCCCGAAAATTCGGACTTTTGCACGTTGCACTCAATCTCCAGAATCCCGTTGCCCCAACTTCCTGGATGAAATCGCCAAAAGTCTCTGGCCCATTTCCGAAAAATTCCCGTTTGGCGGAGACTGGTTTGATCATGACTGCCACCCGACCTTGGCAGTCGGTGTGCGGTCGATCTCTGCTAGCTACGTGATGGAATCGGGAATCATTTACATAGACTGCCGCACGACATTGGCACCCCGTTTCGGCTAAGTCTCCGATCCCGAATGCGCGGATTTTGGAACCTTTCATCGAGACTGCCAAGCGAGGCTCGCGGCTAACCAGGAATTCCTTCACGGCAGCAAAAGCCAAAGGCCATTGAATCTAAGCGGCTTTTCCGACTTCGACGCTCCGCGGCAATCGCCCAAGCTGAGACTTTTAGAGGTGCCTCGGCTATGATCCTCTGCAAGTCAAACAGCTCTTTGTGCCCCGTTGTTTGCGGTCAGTTCTGAAGAGCTGTGGAGATCGCCGGTCTGCCGCCGAGACTGCCATAGACCACCGGCTTGCCCGCGTAGAACACAAGTCCCTGGACAAAGACGCTCAGGCCGAAGGCGGAATTGTAGATAGGAACGGCAGCTTCGTTCGGGCCCATTCGGAAAGTCGAGAACTCAAGGAGTTCATCATCGCCATCGCCCCACCGCTTCGAGCCGCTCTCGGCGACGGCAGCACCGAAACGCCTGACGCCGATCGGCCTTTGCCGCTTGACGGCAAAGAATGTCTGATCCTGTTCGCTCACGACGGACTGAATGTTAGAAGGAAATGGATCGTCGTCCTTCCAGAGCACCGAGGACGTCCAATGCGCATTGACCCGGAGGAGAAGGCCCTTGCCGGCTGCCTCGCAGGCTCCGCGGGTCTGGCCGCCAATCTTAAGCTCACCGTCGTGTCCGCTGGCGCTGAATGCCTGAAAATCAGGGATCGTAAGAGTGCTCTTGGTCTCCAACGTTGTGCCGTCCAGCCGGTAGAGCGTCATCAAGCGCGGGCCATCGCAAAGCGTGGGCAAACCAAAAAGAGCTTCATTGTTACCGAAATCGCCAAATTGCCGGGAGTTGATCAGGAGCACAGGATCGGGGCCGAGCCTCGACAGGAGAGCCCATCGGCCGATCAAGAAATCGGATCTGCCGACCTGAATGTCCTTGCGCGCAATTTCCTTCCCTTCGGCGTCGAAGCGGATCAGGTGCGCCACGCGTTCACCGTCCTGCTGCGAATAGCTCGAGCCGGATAGCATGACCACGACGTTACCGACCTTCAGTCCGCCGCCGGGAATGTTATCCTCGAGATCCGGCCACGCCTTTTCCCACACAAGGGAACCATCGGACCCGAACCGGCGGACGATTGGGTAAGGGTGAGGCGACGTTCTGTACCCGAATGCATAAATTTGCGATTGATCGATGAAGAGTGCGCCGGCGCCGATCTCGTGCGAGCTGACCTGAAACCGGGTGCCGTCCTGCCCGGTGTCCTTGATGGTGCCGGACATCGACGTGCCGTTCCAATCGTCCATGACGGACAGGATCAGGCGGTCTGCGAGGGGCTTGGCGTCAAAGATCTCTCCAACGCCGTCGATGCCAAAGGGCGCGTAAGTGAGGGGGGCGCCGGCTGAAGGTCCTGCATCATCGGGCAGGCTGGCACCATAGCCGAACGTAATGAAGGGCGCCCAGAAGCGCGGGTGATGATGTGCCCGGTCGGCGACGGTGAGATAGGCTTTGATGCCATCGGCCAAAGCCGCAGCCGCACTTTTACGGCGCTGGCCGTTCCAGCTCTTGAAAAAAGCCAGCATCAGGTCGTGCGCGGCATTGGTTTCGACCGTCCAAAGCGACGCCAGCAAGGTGGGGGCGCCGGCGACCGAGAAGGCGGCGGCCAGATCGTTGATGCCTATATTGGCTGCCGATACATCCATGCGCGCCGTATTGCAGGCCGAAAGAACGACGAGCCGCGCATCGAGCGGAAGTCGCATAATTTCGGCAGCCGTCAGCAATCCATCGTCAAAACTGTCTGCGAGATCCTTTGGCGTGAGCACCAGCGATGCATCATTCAATCCGGGTATGTCGTTGCGCAGCAGCCCATGCGTCGCAAAATGGATAATGTCGTATTTGCCGAGATCCTTGGTGCGGAAACTCTCTTCCGTTGCTTCAGTGCTCAGAAGCACATCGCTCTTGGCGGCCCCCATGAAGCCCGCGACACTGGTGATCTCATCGGCCGTCTCCGGCAGCGAACCGAGCTCGCTCAAGGCACTGCGCAGAGCGCCGTCCGCATTGCCGCCGCGCGTCAAACTGGCCTGCTGACTGCCCGACGGAAGCAGGGGATTGCCGATGCCAAGATAAGGTCGCGGCGCATGCTGGTGCAGCACGGATGCGCGCGTGCCAAGAAAATGCCGGGCCGAGACCGAACTCGCGAAGCTGTATGTCTTACCGAGCCAGTGGGCCGCAGGCAGATCGTAACCTTCGCCTCGTCGTGGGGGAGCTTTTTCGAGCAGTGCCGCAAGCGGAATGCCTAGCAGTTCTTCGGGCAGCGCGGCATTGACCAGTGAGCCAGGTTGAGCGCAGCTCTCGAGCCCCTTGAACAGGAGATCCCTGAGGCGAACAGCTGATTCCACCGGATACTGACTATCCAGAGCCTCGTCCGCCGCGCGCTCCTGCGTCAGAGCCAATCGCAGCAGCTTGGCGTCCAGTACGGCTTGCTGCGGACTGACATCCGAGACGGAATAGAGCGTTGTTGTGCGGGAAATGCATAGGCGTCCCATACCTTTGAGCGTGGGAAAAAACGT
>Ga0209564_1003318_pt1 | contig 11183 bp, 8 predicted proteins | sample AraplaCol_mMF_r2_FD_184272 | JGI IMG/M metagenome (GOLD analysis project Ga0209564, IMG submission 184272) | Arabidopsis root microbial communities from North Carolina, USA - plate scrape MF_Col_mMF_r2 (SPAdes) (version 3) | ecosystem: Host-associated > Plants > Roots > Endosphere | place: USA... | reverse complement strand
ACGCTGCGCTTGTCCTCGGGCGTGTCCATCCGGTCGAGAACCATTGTTATCGCCTCGGGCGCCGCGTACCGCAAGCCAGACATTCAGGGTTTAGAGCGCTTCGAGGGACGAGGGACATATTATTGGGCTTCACCCGTCGAGGCAAAGCTTTGCGCAGGGCAAGACGTATTGTTGGTCGGCGGCGGAAACTCCGCGGGACAGGCCGCCGTGTACCTCGCGTCGCGCGCGCGGCGAGTTCGTATGCTGATACGTGGAAGGAGTCTGAAAGCGAGTATGTCGCAGTATCTTATCGATCGTATTGCCGCGCTGGACAATGTCGATGTGACATACGGCACACAGATCACCGCGCTTAGGGGTGACAGGACGCTAGAAGAAGTAGAGCTTTTAAGCGGGCCCCAAGGATCGATCGTATTGGCAGAACACGTGTTCCTGTTTACGGGTGCTTCGCCCAACACGTCCTGGCTTGTCGGCTGCGGCGTCGCTGTCGACCAGAACGGCTTCGTGCGTACGGGCGAAGCCGCCGGACCACGGTTGCAAGAGCACGAGACAAGTGTGCCTGGCGTGTTTTGCGCGGGGGATGTCCGATCCGGCTCGACCAAACGGGTTGCCGCGGCGGTGGGAGACGGTGCCGCCGTCGTTGCGCAGATTCATCGTCATCTGGAGCGAGCGGTCGCTCAAGCATAAGCGTCGTGAATGGATTGGCGTGCAACGCACGCGGCGTCTATTGCCGACTTTCAAGGTGCTGCCCATACCGGGCAATTTTAATCGACGAATAAAAAGGAACTCCGCGATGGCAACGATCGAGCATTTCGAATATGTGTTTCTTGGCGGTGGCAAGGGCGGAAAGACACTGGCGATTGAACTCGCGCAGGCGGGCCGCAAGGTTGCAGTGATCGAGCGAGGCATGATCGGCGGTTCTTGCATCAATGTGGCGTGCATTCCGACCAAGACGCTGATCCAGACCGCGCGCACTGAACACCTCCTGCATCGGCATGCTGGTACGGCCGTCGACATGGCGAAAGTCTCCGAGCGTGTGAAGGCCGTGGTAGACGGTATGGTGGAGATCAATCGCAATGCGTTTCGTGACTCTGGCCTTGAATTCGTGTTGGGCACGGGCCGCTTTGTCGGCCCGCGCCGGCTCGAAGTGAAAACGAATGACGGCAATCTGCGAGTGATCGAAGGCGAACATGCATTCATCAACACGGGCACGACGGCCGCGATCCCCGATGTGCCGGGGTTGAAGGCTGCTGGACCGCTGACACACGTCGAAGCGCTGGTGCTGACGAGGCTACCCGAGAGCCTGATCGTGCTCGGCGGTGGCTATATCGGACTGGAGATGGCGCAGGCATTCCGCAGACTGGGCAGCAACGTCACCTTGGTGCAGGATGCGCCGCGCGTGGCGATGCGCGAGGACGAGGACGTCACTCAGGCGATCGAAGCCGCGTTGAAGGAGGAGGGCATCGATATCAGAACCGGCGCGAAACCCGTCAACGTGACGGGCAAGTCGGGACAGTCAGTGACGGTTGCGCTGCAGGACGGCAGCACGGTGAACGGCAGTCATATTCTGGTCGCAGCAGGTCGCACGCCTGTCACGGCCGACATCGGTCTCGACCCCGCTGGAGTCGAAGTCGACGCGCGCGGCTTCATCAAAACGGACGAACGTCTCGCGACGACGGCCGAGCGCACATGGGCGATCGGCGAGGTGGCAGGCACACCGATGTTCACGCATGCATCATTTGACGACTACCGCGTCTTGCGCTCCCAGCTTGCTGGCGGAAACGTGACGACCCGCGACCGCATCATTCCGTATGCGCTTTTCATAGAGCCGGAACTCGGTCGTGTCGGTCTCAGTGAAGCCGATGCAAAAGCGCGCGGAATCGCGGTGCGTGTTGCGAAGCTACCGATGGCGGCAGTGCCGCGGGCGCGCACGAACGGCGCGACGAAGGGCTTTATGAAGATGCTGATCGACGCGAAGTCGGACGATATCCTTGGCTTTGCGATGCTGGGCACCAACGCAGGCGACGTGGTGACCGCGGTGCAAATGGCGATGCTCGGCGGATTGCCGTATACCGCTGTGCGCGATGCGATCATTGCGCACCCCTTGATCTCCGAGGGGCTCAATATCCTGCTGGCGAAGGTACCGCAACGCACCGGCCAGTGAAACCGGCGCGAGAATTCTCCAGCCTCGCTGATAAATTCATCGAGAACCGCGATCGCGGCTGCTAGATTTTGCGAACGTCGGCGCGCTCTATGACGACCGTTCTGCGGTTGAAAGCCGCCGTTAGAGCCGCAGTGGTTCGGGGGACCGCTTCGGGTCGTCTACGGAAGTTCGGCTTCCACCATGGATCGCGGTGTTCGAGGCGACCTCGGATTTTCGGGTTCGCCCATCAAGGGACATTCGGCTAGCGCCGTCGAATGTCCGAAGTGCGGGGGGGCCGACGCGAAACGTGAGTTGGGAACCCGCCAGTGCATTTGAACTTCGCCTCCGAACGCGGCGTGTGGATTTCGTTGTCCTGCTTTCAGAAAGCGCAGCTTGGACGAAGTGAAGATGTTCAGCCATGCGATCGCACTTCATCTTTCACCCTTTGTTGCAACGGTTCGCCGCCATGTCGGGGCCGAATACCATTTGCGGCGGCGCCCCGTTGAGGACACTGCGCCTACCGCTGAACGCGCAGTTCGACGCCCAGTCAGGTTTGCAGGATCAACTTATATTGCTGCTCGCGCGAATAAGTGGAAGCACTGCTCAAGCAGTGCCTGATCGTGGTATTGTCGCCGCAAATCGAAACAGTCGGCTTCGGCCTATCGCGTATCACCATTGGTCGAATCGGGCAAACGCTGATCAATGTCCCGTCTGTGCCGCTCGCGACGCGCGATCACGAGACGACATTGCTGCTGCCGTCCCGTCGGGCTTTTTGTTATCCGGTTAGTCGGCACGGAAAGCGGCGTCGATTTCGGGTCGCGACAGATGAGCAACCGTGTTCACGAGTGTCTTTGCGGCGGCAGCCAATGCGATGGTCACCATCGCGCGGTGGTCGAATCCCGCGGCTTTCAGGGCATTGACGTCGCTGTCCGATACCTGCGTCCGGTTCGTTGCGACTGCGGCAGCGAAGCGACGCACGGGTTCCAGCCTGGAATCCGGAATTGTGCTTCCGTTTCTCAGTGCCTGGACGACGTCGACCGATGCGCCCAGTTTCGCCGCGAGAGTAGCATGCACGGCAATGCCGTAATCCGCAGCGTTTGCGCGGCTTGCGGAGACCATTGCGACTTGCTGTGCGATCGGATCGAGCGAACTTGCCCCAAGAGACTGGAGCATCGCGATATAGGCTCCGAGCACCGACGGTTCAGCGGCAATCGCGTAGCCCAGGTTAGGCACGAAGCCGAACACGCCACGCATGCCGTCGAGCAATGCTTTCGCCTCGGCAGGTGCCGATGCTTCTCCGAGGTCTCCGAACAGTGCCGCGCCTTGCGCCGAATCCACGGTCCGCGCCAGAAACGCCCGGATGATCGCCGCGACTTCGTCGAGATGCGTTTCTAGCGGGAAGTGTCCCGCGTCGACGAAGTGAATCTCGGCTTCCGGAAGATCGCGGCGGAAAGCTTCAGCGCCGGCTGGCAAAAAGAAAGGATCGTTGTTTCCCCAGACAGCCAGCGTCGGCGGACGATGCGTGCGGAAGTATTCATGGAAGCGGGGATACGCCGCTACGTTCGTTTTGTAGTCGCCGAACAGATCGAGTTGAATGTCGGCGTTGCCCGGCCGATCCAGGAAATGCTGGTCGAGCGTGTACGACTCGGGGGCGATCAGCGAGGTATCCGACTCCCCGTGCATGTACTGAAACGACGTCGTCTCGGACTTCAGGAACGCGCGGAGATTGTTGCGGTTCTCGTCCGTTGCCGCTTCCCAGTAGGCGCGAATCGGATTCCAGCCCTCACTGAGACCTTCCTCGTATGCATTTCCGTTCTGTGAAATCAGCGCGCTCACGCGCTCCGGCCGCGACGCAGCCAGTCGAAAGCCAACAGGGGCGCCGTAGTCGAAGACATAGAGCGCATAGCGATTCAGCGCAATCGTATCTGTGAAGCTTTCCACCACTTCGGCCAGATGGTCGAACGTGTAGGCAAAGGTGTTGGCTTCAGGTGCACCGGAGAAACCAAAGCCGGGCAGGTCGGGGGCCACCACACGATATTTGTCGGCGAGCCGGCTGATGATCCCGCGATACTGGTGGCTGGAAGTCGGAAAGCCGTGCAGCAGCAGGACAACGGGAGCGTCCTTATGTCCGGCATCGCGATAGAACACATCGATGGTCGAACCCGTACGACTATCAGGAACAGAGACGGTTTGATACGTGGGCGTAGCAGACATGACAACCTCCAGTTTTGCGGGTAATCCGGGTGAGTGCGGTACAAGATTGCTTCGGGCGTGACCCTGTTGCCGAAGCGCAGGGGCTTAATTAGTGCCCGGGATGGGGCCGTGGCCGGGTCCTGGAGACCAGTCAGGGAGAGCGGCCACCTGGGTTCTGGCACCGGTTAAGGGCGGGCCATCAGCAGCCCACCGTCACCGGCGCCTCAATCAAACGGGCAGCGCCGGTGCAGCCGGAAAATCCACCGGGACCCGCGTGGTTCCGTGCAGGTAGTTCGTGACGGTTTTGTCTCCGATGAGCACGACGACATCCACGAGGTTCGCCTTTGCCCAGCCTGCTGCGAAAAAGGCGTCCACCAGAGCGGGGTCGGCGTGGCCGCGGTTCAAGACGATGTTGCGCGTCAGCCGAGCCAAAGCATCCAGCTTTGCGTCGAACCCTGCCGTCCCGGCGCGGACTTCGAGGATCTGTTCATCCGTCAACCCGTTCATTTTGCCGATAACCGTATGCGCCGCGAGGCAATACTCACACGCATTGACCTGACTGACAACGAGGTTCACAACTTCGCGAGCCTTGCCGACGATCGAACTCTTTGCGTTCTGGAATGCCAGGTAGTTAACGAGTGCATGTTCCGAATGGGCCAGCGTCGCATACAGGTTCGGCACCATGCCAAGGCTACTCTTGAGCTTGTCGAATATCACTTGATTAGCGGGTGAAACATCTTCACGTGTGGGGACATTGATGGCCGTCATGGTCATACTCCTTTTGCTTCGGTTGAGAAAACTTAAAGTGCGTTACAAGCACCGCGCGACAAACGAGCCGCGCGGCATCAGGGATCGGTCAACGTGTCTTCGCAAACAGGCGCGGCAAGGACGTAACCAGAAGACTGAGGGAAGCTGCGAGAAGTACTAGGTCCTTGAGCAGGAACTGGCCTGGCAGCGCGGAAATTGCGGGGAAACCGCCGGCCGTTGCCTCGGCTACTCCTGGCGTCGTGACAAAGAAAGTCAACGTGATCAGGTATGTCATTGCCGACATCGCTGCGCCGAGCGCAGAGAGCACGGGAACGAATGCGCCGGCGGCAAGTGCGACTGCGGTGGAAAGCTCGAGCGTGCCGATCACATAGCTTGCACCCTGAATGCCGAATACCACGTGCAGCCAGCTCATGATCGGGCTGTTGGCGATGAACGGGGCGATACCATGCGCCTCGTAGCTCGTAAACTTCATGCCGCCAAACCACAGGAACACGATTACCAGAGACCATCGCAGAAGGGCCTGCGATGCGTAAGCCCCTGAGGCTCGTTCGGCGACTGCAAACTCCGAGACCGTCGATTGATTGGTCGTTGCCATGATGAAACTCCGTATAAAGAAAAAATCGCGAAAATGGTCTCCCACTCGCAACACATCCGAGGCTGCAATGCGAGCCAGAAGATCTGGGTTAAGCACTAAAGAACGACTTGATTTCTGCAGCAACCTGGCTTGAGTTTTCGTCGAGAACGAAATGCCCTGCATCGAGCCAGACAAGCTTCGCGTCGGGCAGATCGCCGAGATATGCTCTCGCGCCGCGTGGAATGAAGAACGGGTCGTTCTTTCCCCACACGATCAACGTTTTTGGCTTGTGATCGCGGAATGCCTGTTGCCAGCTCGGGTAGAGCCCGATGTTCGACTTATAGTCTTCGAGAAGATCGACCTGATAATCCTGTACGCCCGGACGGTCGAGCAGCGCCTGGTCCAATAGCCAGTTATCCGGATTGATGGCCTCACGATCTTTCGCACCGACCAGCCAGTGGTAGCGGGTTCCTTCGAGGCTGACGAACTCGCGTGCCGGCTTTTCGGTGTCGGCAGTTCGTTGTTCCCACAACGGCAGCAGAACCTTTTTGGGTGCGTCGCCCACGCCTTCCATGTATGCGTTGGCATTCTGGATGATGAAGCCCTTCACCCGCTCCGGGCGCTCCGTGAAGAGACGAAAACCCACGGGACCACCGTAGTCCTGCATGTAAAGAATGTACGAGTCGAGTCCGAGTGCATCGATCAACCCCGACACGTGCGCGGCCAGATTGTCGAACGTATAGTTGAACTCGGTGCGCAACGGCGCGTCGGAATGACCGAAGCCGATATAGTCGGGAGCGATCAGATGAAACCGGTCTGCCAGTACTGAAATGAGGCCACGGTACATCTGGCTACTGGTCGGCAGGCCGTGTAAAAGGAGAATCGTCGGCGACTTCCGATCACCCGCCTCACGATAGAAGACCTTTCGACCGTTCACATCAATTGCGCGATGGTATGTGCGCGTGTTCATTATTGGCTCCGTGGAATGAATCGCTTTCGATTCGACCGCCGTGTCGACGTCGTGAAAGCATTCTGTGCATTCCCGGAAAGCGGCGATAGACAGTAAAATGTGAAAGCGACCTCTCATTTTCTGGAAGGCCATGGATCAACTCGATGCGATGGCGGTGTTTCTCGCCGCAGTGGAGACGGGGAGTTTTTCGAAGGCGGGCCGGAAGCTTGGTGTTCCGCTCGCCACGGTCAGCCGCAAGATGGCCGATCTGGAGACGCACCTGAGGGCAACGTTATTGGTCCGCTCGACGAAAGGGCTCGAATTGACGCCAGCTGGACGGTCTTACGCAGTGTCGGCGAAAGCCATTCTGGAGCAGGTGGTCGAGGCGGAGCGGATCGCTGCGGGAGAATATGCAGAGCCGAAAGGCGACCTGGTTGTGACTGCGCCGATCATGTTCGGCAGGCTGCATGTGCTGCCCGTCGTAACGCGCTTTCTTGCTTCGTATCCGGAGGTCTCGGTGGGCCTGGTGCTGACTGATCGGGTCACCCATTTTCTTGACGATCAGGTCGACGTGGCGCTGCGAGTGGGTGACCTTCCCGACAGCAACCTGGTAGCGGTGGGATTAGGCTCGATCAGGCGCGTTGTCTGCGGCAGTCCGGACTATCTCGACACTCGGGGCGAGCCCACCAAACCGGAAGATCTGGCCCTTCACAGCGTGATCTCGTTCGAAAGTATTTCGGCGTCGGTGCAATGGAGCTTCTGGTCTGAAGGCGAGGAGATCAAAACTTCCATACTGCCGCGCTTGAGCGTCAACACCATCGATGCCGCAATCGACGCCGGGCTGTCGGGCACCGGGCTGGTTCGGGCGATGTCCTATCAGGTGGTCGAGTATGTACGGCAGCAGCGGCTACGTGTCGTCCTGCAGAAATTCGAGCCCGAGCCGCGCCCGCTTCATCTCGTCTATGACAGGCAACGCCGACTGCCGCTGAAACTGCGCACATTCGTCGACTTCGTCGTTCCGCTGTTGCGAGAACGGGTGATGGAAGCAAGTCTTTGAGAACTGTGGGGCGAGAGCACCCGGTGACGTGCTGGAATGCGGCATCACGCATCTGACTCCTCTGTCATTAACGTGCCTACCCGATTGCTGAGGTGAGCGACCGGTGCGCCCCGAAGGCTGTCATTGCGTGGCCAGGAATTCGAATGGCAGTTGAGGGTCGACTAGGGAAGTTCGGCGATCAGCCGGGGCGGGCCGTTTGTCGTCAGCCGACGGATATCCTGGTTCGGCCATCTTCGCTCATACAGGCAGCCACTCGTGAAGACAGTTGAGCGACGGTTACACTTGAAGAAGCGGCCATTGCCGCGCGGAAGCAAACGGCAAAGTGGCCGGCCGATCACGTCGCGCAGCAGTTGGCAACTTCACGCAACCTCAATGATTCGGTAGTCGAGGCTATCAATGACGGCTTCGGCCTTAGAACGTTGCGTGTGGAGGTTGATCGCACTCGTCGCGAAGTTCAGAGCACCTCCTATCCGGGCAACAATCCGACCGCCCTGTAACTGCTCATCAAGGTGTCGAACAAGGCGATGTCTGCGCGGCCGCGCGCCATCAGTTGAGCGCCGGCCACTGCGGCGTAGATAGCGCACGCGCGCTCTTGGCTCCCCTCGGCAGTGACGACGCCCGACGCTTCCAAAGACTTACGAAGCCAGGCCACGTTGACGTCAGCAAAAGTCTGCACTTCCTTTTTGACTGCGTCAGGCAGATCGTCATATTCCGCGGCCATAAAGCTGCTTAAGCACATGCGGTTGTCACACTCTAGAGACCGGCGAAACGTCTCCGGGTAACGACGCAAACTGACGAGCGGATCGCTTGACGACGCTGAGAGTTCTTCTAGGGCAACGGCCGCGTCTTCGTAGTATCGTCGCGCGACCGCCGCCGCGAGGTCCGCTTTGCTCGCGAAATGATGGTAGATGCTGGCCGCTTTAATGCCGACCTCCTGCGCGAGTTCTCGAATGTTGAGTCCGGTGTACCCGTGCGCCTGCGCCATTCTTGTCGCAGCCGCGAGGATCCGGTCCCCTGAGCGGGCGATGGCCTCATCAGTCATCACAGCCTTCGTAAAAAAATGGTTGACCCGACGCATTGTACCGCTTAAAGTCATCCCTAACAAACGTTAGGTAGATAACTTGGTGTCGCGGGAATAGCGGCATTTTTCTGGCCCGTTTACCCTAACTAATGTTCGGTAGGCTGCACAATTCGATCAACCGCAACTGCAACGGAACAATCATGACCTCGGAACTGTTCTATCTCGACGCTACCCGTCTCGCTGAACTCATCCGCACGCGCGAAGTCTCGCCGGTGGAAGTTGTGCAGGCGCACCTTGACCGCATCGACGCTGTCGACTCGAAAGTTAACGCCGTTGTTACGGTCGCTCACGATGCGCTCGAAGCCGCCAAGGCTGCTGAAGCGGCTGTGTTGTCGGGTAAGGCTCTGGCCCCGCTGCACGGCGTGCCTTTCACCGCCAAAGATTCGATCGACACGGCCGACGTGGCGACTCAGCGTGGCTCGCCGATCTTTAGAGGACGCATCCCTGGCACCGATGCGACCAGCGTTGCGCGGTTGAAAAGAGCGGGTGGCATCCTCCTCGCAAAAACAAACTTGCCGGAATTTTCATATTGGATCGAAAGCGACAACCTGCTCAGTGGACGATCGAATAACCCGTGGGACCTGGAGCGCACGCCGGGCGGCTCGAGCGGTGGCGAATCGGCGGCCATTGCAGCAGGAATGTCGCCGCTTGGACTTGGCACCGATCTGGCGATCTCCGTGCGCGGGCCAGCTGCTCAGACCGGCATAGTCTCGCTGAAGGCAACTCACGGACGCGTACCGATGACAGGCATCTGGCCGCGCGCTCCGCGCCGCTTCTGGCACGTGGGTCCGATGGCCCGCAGCATTCGCGACCTGGCGCTCGCGTTCTCGCAGCTCTCAGGTCCCGATGGGCACGATGCTTTCGCCAGCGGTACCGTCCCGTTCGATGCGGGCCTGCGTCAGTCTGCGGACCGTCCGCTGCGAGTGGGCTGGATGGTGGGGCCCGGCTTCGGACCAGTCGACCCGGAAGTTGCCGCCACCGTTGAGGCAGCAGCGAAGGCGCTCAAGAGCTTCGACATTTTCGTGGAGCCCGTCCGCATTCCTGCGCTGGAGCGCGACTTCGCTCTCGATGTCTTCAACCGCCTGCACGTCATGGAAATGAAGCCGGCTTTCGCCGAAGCAACAGCAGGTCGCGGTCAGGACGAACTCTACAAGATGGCCAAAACGATGCTGGCGTTGCCCGATACGTCGATGAAGGACTATATCGATGCCGAGCAGGCTGCCGAGCGTCTTCGGGACGGATACGCTGAATACTTCCGGACATACGACGCGTTGATCACGCATGTGCTTCCCATCCCGGCTCACAAGCACGGCGTGGACACGTTCGCGATCGATGGTCATTTGGTAGATGCGACTTATCTTCAGGGCGCAACTGTGCCATTGAACGTCACGGGTTTGCCTGGCATCTCAATGCGATTCGGCACGAGCACGGAGGGCCTGCCGATTAACGTGCAGATCGTCGGCAGTTGGCAGGATGAGTCAACCATTCTTCACGTGGCGTCGCTGCTCGAATCGGTCAGCCCTGTGCGCGATCTGCATCCGACCATCTGAGTGCCCAGCGATTCGTCCGTCGCGGAAAAGCGGAGATCAATCGGCGATGACAGGTAGCGTCGAAAAATGTTACGCGTCACAGCCAGAGAACGCGACGGACGGCCGCGTCCGTTCCGTCAAGCGACCTTCAGTCTCCCGGGGATCGAATGGCTGAGACGGGGCGGTCCAGCACGTGGCACGCGCACTCCTCACGTTAGCTTGTTACGTCAAGCACATCTTCCAGGATATATCCGCGCATGCGCAAGCCTGGAGAACCGGAGGGGCAAGCGCCGTCAGCGGAAAACACTCACCGCATCGACCAGGCGGGCTGCCTGCTGCTTCAGGCTCTCAGACGCCGCCGCGCTCTGCTCCACCAGCGCGGCGTTCTGTTGCGTGATATGGTCGAGATCGCTGACGGCCTGGCTGACTTGCGTGATGCCGCTGCTCTGCTCGATGGTGGCCGAGCTGATCTCGGCAATCAGGTCCGAGACGCGTTTCACCTGAACGACAATCTCGTCCATGGTCTTGCCGGCGTCATCGACGAGCCTCGAGCCTGATTCCACCTTCGCGACGCTAGCGCCAATCAGACTCTTGATCTCTTTGGCCGCACTGGCGCTACGCTGTGCGAGCGCGCGAACCTCACCAGCAACGACGGCAAACCCGCGCCCCTGCTCGCCGGCACGCGCAGCCTCAACCGCTGCATTGAGCGCCAGTATGTTGGTCTGAAACGCAATGCCATCGATCACGCCGATGATCTCGGCGATCCTTTTCGAACTGTCGGTGATGTCGTTCATCGTGGTCACCACCTCCGACACTGCCTGGCCTCCCCTTGCCGCTGCATCGCTTGCAGAACCTGAGAGCTGGTTGGCCTGGGTCGCCGTTTCTGCGTTGC
>Ga0209564_1003313_pt1 | contig 11189 bp, 8 predicted proteins | sample AraplaCol_mMF_r2_FD_184272 | JGI IMG/M metagenome (GOLD analysis project Ga0209564, IMG submission 184272) | Arabidopsis root microbial communities from North Carolina, USA - plate scrape MF_Col_mMF_r2 (SPAdes) (version 3) | ecosystem: Host-associated > Plants > Roots > Endosphere | place: USA... | reverse complement strand
TCGCGTGATCGCGCGACGGCGCGACGCTTTCCGTCATCCGGTCATGCAGCGCCGCCACCACGGCGGCGCGCGCCTCGTCCGACAGCGCCTTCTTGCCGCCGAGCAGCCCGCTTTTCAGCACGACCGTGTACTCGATGCCGCGCTCGATGCGCCGGACATGCGTCAAGCCGCAGTGAAGCGCGATGTCCGTGGCCTTGCTCGCCCACGGCGACACGGTGCCGAAGCGCGGCACGACGAGGAAGGTTTCGACGGCACCCTTGTCCTTGCCGGCGTCGAACGGATCGCCGTAGTGCATCAGCGCTTCGATCTTCGCGCTGTCTTCCGCGGCGAGCGGCGTCTGCGAGTTCACGAAATGCAGATACTGGCCGCGCACGCCGACGATGCTGGCGTCGATGCGCGACAACGTGTCGAGCAGGCGGGTTTGACGGAAATCGGAGAGGGCCGAAGCGCCGGGGAAACACGAGAAGTGAGCCATGGACTTGACGTTGCGTCGATCGGTTGCGTCGCTGGGTGCCGCGCGCGATTACCCGTGGCAATCGCTCGGACAGTCGCGCGTGGAGGCGACGTGAGGCGTAAGGAAGTCCGGGATTATAACCCGGGAAGGCCCGGCAGACCTGCCTCACATGACGCTCCGCGCGCTTTGGCAGCGTGTCCCCGGCGGCGGCATGCCCCGCCGGCAATGCGCCGCGTCATTTTGAGACGTGTTTCCGGCCGTTCGTGGTAGGCGGATTGCGCGTTCCCTCTCGCCGCCTGTCCCATAGCGCGCGCCCGTCGAGCGCCCTTCCCGCGCCGAACGGCAGCGTGCCGGACGGGCCGTTTGACTGATATCATTCGGCCTTTCATCAGATCGGTGCAGCATCGGCTTGTCGCGCTGCGCCGCATGTCACGTCATACGCCTGGCCCCACGCGTGCCGCCGGCAACACGAATTAACCATGGATGTCATTGTCATTGGCGGCGGGATCGTCGGCGTCGCCACCGCCTATCAGCTTCGCGCGGCCGGTCATCGGGTGTGCGTCGTCGAACGGCACGCCACCGTCGCCCAAGGCGCGACCTACGGTCACGGCGGCACCTTGCTGCCCACGCCGCTCGACGTGTGGTTCGGCCCGACCTTCATGCAGCACCGTCAGGCCGCCAAAAGCGGCGTGATCAAGAAGACGGGCTTCAACGGGCAGGTGCGCGACTTCGTCCGCACGCTCTCGGCGCTCGCCGGGCCCGAAGCGTTCAAGAAGCAGTTTTCGCTGCTGCGTCCGCTGATCGAATCGGCGCGCCAGTCGCTTGCCGACATCGAACACCACTTCAATCTGGAATTCGAGCAGTCGAACGGACAGCTCTACCTGGTGCGCAGCCAGCAGGACTGGGAGCACACGCAGCCCGCGCTCGACCTGCTGCGCCAGTTCGAAGTGCCGCATCACGTGCTGAGCCCGCAGGAATGCCAGACCATCGAACATTCGATTCCCCTCGAGCCGCATTTCGCGGGCGGCGTGCTGTTCGACGACGAAGGCACGGCGAACTGTCCGCTGTTCGCGAAGTTGCTCAAGCAGACGCTCGATGCGCAAGGCGGCGTGCAGTTTCAGTGCGGCCGCGAAGTGACGGGTATCCGCCTCGACAACCAGCGTGCGGCCGTCGAACTGGCGCCCGCCAACGGCGAATCGACGCGCTCGCGCGAAGTCGACGTGATCAGCGCGGACGCGGTGGTCGTCGCTGCGGGCGTGGGCAGTCTCGCGCTGCTGGAGAAGCTCGGGCTGAACCTGCCGCTGCACCCGCTGCGCCTGCATAACCTCGTCGCGCCGATCGCTCGCGAGGAGTTCGCGCCCCATACGACGGTGATCGATGCCGTCAAGCGCATCACGATCACGCGCAGCAACCACCGGCTGCGCATTGCGGGCGGCGCGGTGCTGCAAAGCGCGAGCCAGACCCGGCTGCCGCTGCCCGAGCCGCTGACGAAGGAAGCGCTCGCGTTGCTCAGCCAGGCGACCCACGACTGGGTGCCGGGCTCGGCGCGCATTTCCGCCGCCCTGCCGTGGGAAGGCGTAAAACTGCTGTCGCCCGACGGTCTGCCCGTGACGGGCAATGCGCTGCATCCGCGGCTTTTTGTAAACGCGGCGCACGGTCCCGTCGGCTGGGGCCTCGCATGCGGTTCGGGCAAGCTGATTGCGAGCCTCGTGTCCGGCGCGCCGTCGGAATTGCCGCCTGACACGATCGCGGCGCTTCGACCCGAACGCTTCAACGGATAACCCGTTCCGGCAGGGGACGGTTATTCGTCCTATGCCATTGCGCGTGCTGGCGACAGCACGCGCATTGCCACTACCATGGGCGTACCCTGTTGCTCTCGTACGCTGCCATGACCGATACCTCCTTGCCTTTCCTTCACGACGCGCTCGTCAAGCCGTATGACCGGCCATTTCCACTGCTGGGCGTCGCCGAACTGCGCGCGCTCGAAACAGACGCTGGGGCGACGCTGCCCGCCCACACACTGATGGGCCGCGCCGGACGTGCGGGCGCGCGCTTTCTGCTCGACCATATCAACCTTGACGGTACGAGTAGTCCGCACGAGCCGGTATGGCTCGTAGCCGGCCCTGGCAACAACGGCGGCGACGCGCTCGTCGTGGCGGCTGAACTGCATCGCGCCGGTATCACGGTCCACGTCTGCATGCCCGTCGAAGTGAAGCCCGACGACGCCCGTTGGGCGCTGGCCGAAGCGCGCGCGGCGGGCGTGCCGATCTCGAATGCCGTGCCCGACTCGTTCGACGAATACAGCTGGGTCGTCGACGGTATGTTCGGCATCGGGTTGACCCGGCCTCTGGACGGCGTCTTCGCGTCGATTGCCGGCCGTTTGTCCGCGCGCGCGAAGACACGCGGGCGCGTGCTCGCGCTCGACGTGCCGAGCGGCCTGGACAGCGATACGGGCAATGTCGTCGAAGGGGGCGCGGCCGTTCGCGCAACCCACACGGTCACGTTCATTGGGGCGAAGCCGGGTCTTTACATGGGTTCGGGACGCGACCTTGCGGGCGATGTGACCATCGCGTCCATCGGGCTCGAATGGCCTCCCGAACCGCACGTGCGGCTCAACGGGCCCGCCCTTTTCGTTCCGTATTTCCCGCCGCGCGATTACTCCACGCACAAAGGCACGTTCGGCAGCGTGGCCGTCGTGGGCGGCGATACGGGCATGTGCGGCGCGCCGATTCTCGCGGCGCGCGCCGCGTTGTACGCGGGCGCGGGCAAGGTCCACGTCGCGTTTCTCGGCGCGGGCAGCCCGCCTTACGATCCGCCTCATCCTGAACTGATGCTGCATCCGCTTGACGAACTGCCGCTCGCGGAGATGGACGCGTTGTCGATCGGCTGCGGAATGGGCAAGCGCGAGCGCGCCGTCGGCGTGCTGCGCGACGTGCTGCCGCTAGACGTGCCGAAACTGCTGGACGCCGATGCGTTGAATGTCATCGCCGCTAACGCCGATCTCGCCGCTGCCGTGAAGCAGCGTGGCGCGTCGGCGAACGATCCGTGCGTGCTGACGCCTCATCCGCTCGAAGCGGCGCGCCTGCTCGGCACCGACGCAAAGAGCGTGCAGCGCGACCGGCTGGAAGCGGCGCGCGCACTGGCCGCGCGTTATGCAAGCGTCGTCGTGCTGAAAGGCACGGGCACGGTGATCGCAGCGCCGGACGGGCGCGTTGCCGTCAACCCGACGGGCAACGCGGCGCTCGCGACGGGCGGCACGGGCGACGTGCTCGGCGGCCTGATCGGCGCCTTCCTCGGGCAAGGTCTTCCGCGCTACGAGGCAGCGCTTGCGGGCGTCTTTCTGCACGGTTTCGCCGCCGACATGCTAACAACGCGCGGCAAAGGCCCGGCCGGTCTCACCGCGGGCGAACTCGCGCCGATGGTACGCAAGTTGTTGAACCGGCTGGTGTATCCGTTGCGCGATTGACGGCCTGCCCGTGCCGGCGGCCGTGTCCCGCTATCTGGCGGCGCGTCCCATCTATCCCGGCTGTCATCCTGGCCCGCTATACTGGTTGACTGCGTCGCACGGCCGTCCATCGGCCGCGACGCGAATGCAGACGCCCGCTGACGGGGCACGAGACACGCCGCCGCGCATCCGGCGACCGTACCGCTCAGCCAACCGCGCGTCTGCAGATCACCCCCGGCACGCCCGATGCGCGGCCGGCCATTCGTTTTCCTTCGTTAGACGGACGGTTATGACTCTCAACTCGCTCCCCGCCTGGAACTCGCTGCAAACACACTACGAACAGATTCGCGATGCGCGCCTGCGCGACTGGTTTGCACCCGAGAACGATCCCGCGCCGACGCGCGCCGAACGGTTCACGCTTGCCGGCGGCGGTCTCGCGGCCGACTTCTCGAAGAACCGCATCACCGACGAAACGCTGAAGCTGCTCGTGCAGCTCGCGCGTGAAGCCAATGTTGAAAAACGTCGCGACGCGATGTTCGCGGGCGACATCGTCAATCCCACGGAAGGCCGCGCGGTGCTACATACGGCGCTGCGCGCCAGCAATCCGAACGCGCCGTTCTACGGCAAGATTCAAGCCGAGCGTGCAAAGATGGCCGCGTTCGCCGACAAGGTCCGCAGCGGCGAATGGAAGGGCTATACGGGCAAGCGCATTCGCTATGTCGTGAACATCGGCATCGGCGGCTCGGACCTCGGGCCGAAGATGGTCGTGCATGCGCTGCATCACCTCGCCACACCCGACATCACCACGCACTTCGTCTCGAACGTCGACGGCGCGGACCTGTATCGCGTGCTGACCGAGATCGATCCGGAGGAAACGCTGGCCATCATCGTCTCGAAGACGTTCACCACGCTCGAAACGATGACCAACGCCAATTCGCTGCGCGACTGGTTCGTCGAGAAAGGCTGCCCTCAAAACGAACTCGCGAAGCACTTCGTCGGCGTTTCGGCGAATCCCGCCGAAGTCGTCAAGTTCGGCATTGCGCAGGAAAACGTGTTCGAGATGTGGGACTGGGTTGGCGGCCGCTATTCGCTGTGGTCGGCCGTGGGCCTGTCGATCATGATCGCCGTCGGTCCGAAACAGTTCGACGAACTGCTCGCGGGCGCAAACGAGATGGACGAGCATTTCCGCAGCGCGCCGCTCGATCGCAACCTGCCCGTGCTGATGGGCATGATCGGCATCTGGTATCGAAACTTCTTCGGCTCGCAAAGCTATCTGGTCGCGCCGTACTCGGAAGCGCTGCATTTCCTGCCGTCATACCTGCAGCAGCTCGAAATGGAAAGCAACGGCAAGCAGGCGTGTCTGGACGGCTCGTTCGTTACCTACGATACATCCGCTGTCACGTGGGGCGAGCCGGGCACGAACGGTCAGCACGCATTCTTCCAGATGCTGCACCAGGGGCCGACCATCGTCCCGATCGATTTCGTCGCCGTGCTGACGCCCGAGCACCCGCTCGTGTCGCATCATCCGAAGCTGCTGGCAAACTGCTTCGCGCAAAGCGAGGCGCTGATGCTCGGCCGCACGCGTGAAGAGGCCGAAAAAGTGGCCGGCCCGAACAAGCCGGAACTCGTGCCTCACATCATGTTCCCGGGCAATCGTCCTACCACGACGCTGCTCGTCGATGCCCTCACCGCCCGCTCGCTCGGCGCGCTGATCGCGCTGTACGAACACAAGGTGCTCGTGCAAGGCACGGTCTGGAACATCAACTCCTTCGACCAGTGGGGCGTCGAGCTGGGCAAGATCCTCGGCAAGGTCGTCGAGGCGGATCTCACCAGCGCCAGCACCGATGAAAAGAAGCACGACTCGTCGACGTCGGCGCTTATCGCACGGGCGCGAGCGGCACTGAAGCGCTGACCCTTCGTTCAGCGGCTTGAATGCAAACGGGCCTTCCTCCAGAAGGCCCGTTTTTTTGCCCGCACTATCCGATCAGATCAGGCGCCCTGCTTCGATCGTCACGGTCGTATCGCAGCGGCGAGCAAGCTCGACGTCGTGCGTGACGAGCACCAGCGTCGCACCGTTTGCGCGGTTCATCTCGAACATCAGATCGATGACGGCATGGCCTGTTGCGGCATCGAGGCTGCCCGTCGGCTCGTCGGCGAACAGGACGGCGGGATGCGTGGCGAACGCGCGGGCAAGCGCCACACGCTGCTGCTCCCCGCCTGACAGCAGCTTCGGGTAATGCCGCATGCGCTCGCCGAGGCCAACCTGGGTCAGCAGCGTTCGCGCGCGCGCGTGGATGTCGCGCGCCGGCAGCTCGCCCTGCAGCTCGAGCGGAAGCGTGACGTTCTCGAGCGCAGTGAGATGCGGCATCAACTGGAAGGACTGAAACACAAAGCCGACGGAGCCATTGCGTAGCGCGGCGCGGCCGTCTTCATCGAGTTCCGTCAGTTCGCGGCCAAGCAGACGAACCGACCCCGAGGTGGCGCTGTCCAATCCGGCAAGCAGTCCGAGCAGCGTAGACTTGCCGGAGCCCGACGCGCCGACGATCGCCACGCGGCTGCTCGCCTGAATCGACAGGTCGATGTTGTCGAGGATCGTCAGCTCACCCGTCGCATCCTTAACCCTCTTGCATAAACCCCGCACTTCGATGACTGGACCGGTTTTCTTTTGCATGGTGAAGCGTAGGTTGAAAGTGCGCGCCGTTGCGTCGATCGCGGCGCTGACTGCGGCGTGTATTCCCATCGTGATCGCCGCGACTTTTTCTGCGTCCGCTCAGGCCACCGGCAACACCACCGCGGCCGCTGCCATGACGAACCCCACTGGCAGCAATACGCAACAGGCGAAGCCGACGATCATCGTGCTCGGCGACAGTCTCTCCGCCGAGTACGGCCTGCCTCGCGACACCGGCTGGGTTTCGCTGATGCGTCAGCGTTTGTCGAGTGAGCGGATCGATTATAACGTTGCGAATGCGAGCATCAGCGGAGACACGACGAGCGGCGGGCGCGCCCGCCTGCCTGCGTTGATGCAGCGGCTCAAGCCCGCCGTGGTGATTGTGGAACTCGGCGCCAACGACGCGCTGCGCGGCGTCCCGCTCGACACCACGGAAGACAATCTCCGCACAATCATCGAACAGGCGCAGCAAGGCCACGCGAAGGTCCTGCTCGTCGGCATGTACGTGCCGCCTAATTACGGCCCTGACTACACGCAAAAGTTCCACGGGCTTTACGGGCGGCTCTCAAAGCAGTTGCGCGTGCCGCTCGTCCCTTTTCTCCTCGCCGGAATTGAAGACAAGCCGGACATGTTTCAGTCCGATCAGATTCATCCGACCCAACGGGCACAGCCCCTGCTACTGGACAACGTGTGGTCAGCGCTGAAGCCGCTGCTCCGCACTTCGTCTCAGTGAAAGTGAAGCGCCGTTGAGTGTTACAGCGCGCTAACAACTTGTTTCCGAATGAGGGGAACGTGATCACCCATGGTCGATCAGACAGGTTCGTCTGAATTCGACAACCGGCTCCATGTGAGCGATTTCTGGAAGGAGATAACGTGAAATACTTACCGATTATCGCTATGGCCGTCGCCATTTCCGCTTGTGCCGCACAACCGCCCGCCGGCGTGCAGTCGGTTGGCACCAGCCAGCAGCCGCCGAAGGTCGTCGGCCAGTGCATTGCCAAGAAGTGGGCTGACAAGACCCAGCAGCAGGTCGTCGCACAAGATACCCTGGCCAACGACGCAGCGATGGACGTCTACGTCCCCGGCCAGCAGCCGCCGAACGGCGCGGCGGCCGTCGTGCGCCCGAACTATCAGGGCTCCGGCACGTGGGTCGGCTTCCGCGCCGCAGGCGGTGCCGGCAGCGACGCAACGGGCGATATCAGCGCCTGCCTGTAATCCTTCCCAACGCTTCTCGCAAAGCAAAAGCCCCGCAGTGTGCGGGGCTTTTTTTGTGGCGTATCGAGAGGCTACACGCAGGCGGCCTCTGAACTGGCTTATTCGCCTGACTGCGGGTTATCGAGCGAACCGTACATCTTCACCTTGGACCGCGCGCGCACCGCATCCAGATACGACTCGGCTTCAGCCTGCGCATTCACCGAGGCGATCTGCTGCTGCGCCGAGGCGAGACGCTGCGCATCGGTCGGCGCGGGCTGCACGACAGCGTTCACGCGATAGATCGCATAGCCGTCCGCCCCGAGGTCGACGCCGACGTAGGCCGGCAACTTTTGCGCATCGACCTTGTAAATTGCGCCCAATGCCGCGGGAGGCACACCTTGCGCGTCGCTGCGCGACACCTTCAGCGCAGACGAGAAGCCCTGCGTCGACTTCGACTTCTGCAGATCCGCCAACCTGGCCTCGCCTTCCTTGCGCGCGAGATCGGCAGCCTGCTGCGCGACCACCTTCTGGCGCACGGCGTCCTTGACGGCAGCGAGCGCCGGCACGGCGGCCGGCTTGAAGTCGGTCACGTGTGCCGCGATCAGCGTGTTGTTGCCGACGTCGATTGCCTGCGTGTTGTTGCGGTCCTTCGCCGAGTCGTTCGCGAACACGGCCGCGAGGAATTTCGGATTATTGAGCGGACTATCCGGCGGCAACGCGCTGTTCGGCTGCGGCGTCACCGTAGCCGTCTGGATCTGCAGCTTGTACTTGTCCGCGGCCGGTTGCAGGCTCTTCGCCTGTTCGTAGACGATCGACGTGAAGCCTTCCGAATCGTCGCCGAATGCCTTCGTGGCGAGTTGCGCCTTGAGATCTTTGGCGATCGAATCTTTCACTTCGTCGAACGGCTTCGTCACCGACGGCTTCACGTCCGTCACCTTCACGATGTGATAGCCGAAGTCCGACTGGATCAGATCGCTGATCTCATCCTTCTTCATCTTGAAGACGGCGTCGTCGAAGGCCTTGCCGCCCGCGATCATGCCCGGGCTGAAGTAGCCCAGATCGCCGCCCTTCGACGCCGAACCCGGGTCCTGCGAATCCTGCTGCGCGAGCTGCGCGAACTGGTCGGGATGCGCCTTGATCTGCGTGAGGATTTCCTGTGCTTTCTGCTTTGCCTTGTCCTTGTCGGCGGCGCTCGCGTCTTTCGGCGCCGAGATCAGGATGTGGCTCGCGCGCACTTCACCCACCGTGCGGTAGTGAGCGATGTTGTCGTCGTAGTACTTCTTGAGATCCGCGTCGCTCGGGTTCGCCGATGCCGCGATCGTTGCGGGCGACATCACGAGATACTGGATCGTGGCCGTGGCCGGCGTCGCGAAGTCGTTGCGATGCGCATCGTAGTACGCCTGAATTTGCGCGTCAGTCGGCTGCACCTTCGACTCGTACTCCTTCGCGCGGAACGCGAGGCCCTGCACTTCGCGCTGCTGCTCGGCCAGTTCGGTCAGATGCTGTGCGAGCGTCTTCGGCGTGAACGAGGTTTGCGTGATGGCTGCGGGCAACTGTTGCATCGCCATGCTGTAGCGCACCTGCTCCTGGTATTGATCGGGCGTGATGCCCTGCATCGCAAGGAGTTCTTTGTATTTGTTCAGGTCGATCGAGCCGTCGGGATTCTTCAGCGAGCCGATTACGGGATCGGCCATCAGCGCGCGACGCAGTGCATCGTCGGACACCGTCAGGTGCAGACGTTGCGTCTCGTCGGCGAGCACGCGCTGCTGGATCAGCCCGTCGAGCATCTCCTTGCGGCGCTCCGGCGTATCGAACATCTTCGAGTCGAACTGTGCGCCGAGCATCTGACGCGCGCGGTCCATCTGCTGACGCCACGCGTTGTCATATTCGCCGCGCGTGATCTTGTGCCCGTTGACGCTCGCGACATTCGCGCTCTCGTCAAAGAAGCCACGGAAGCCCTGGATACCGACAAAACCCAAACCCGGCAGAATAACCAGGATGAGCATGAACATCATCAGACGTTGGTGATTGCGAAAGAAATCGAGCATGCTTGAGGAGGCAAAAGTCGGATGCCAAAAACGGAACGCCCGATAGTACATCAGCGGGCAATAAAAAAGGCGAACCGGAGTTCGCCTTTCTAGGATACTGGCGGAGTGGACGGGACTCGAACCCGCGACCCCCGGCGTGACAGGCCGGTATTCTAACCGACTGAACTACCACTCCTTATGCTGCATACACTGCAGCGTGTCACTTCGATCTGGAACTGGTGGGTGCTGAGAGGCTCGAACTCCCGACCTACGCCTTGTAAGGGCGCCGCTCTACCAACTGAGCTAAGCACCCGCTCCGAGATCGCCGCTGCCTGACTCTCGATGCCGACTTGCGCCGACACATTCATCAAGCAGCGAGCCCATTAGTTTAACGCATCCTTTAGCGCTTTGCCAGGCCTAAATTTAGGAACCTTGGCTGCCTTGATCTTGATTGCTGCGCCCGTGCGCGGATTGCGACCCGTGCGTGCCGTGCGCTTGCCGACGGCGAAGGTGCCGAAGCCGACCAGCGTGACCGAACCACCCTTTTTCAACGTACCCTTGACGCCACCGATCACGGCATCCAACGCGCGACCTGCTGCCGCTTTCGAAATGTCGGCTTGCTGCGCGATGTGATCGATCAATTCCGTTTTATTCATTCCAGGCCCCCGAGAATGTAGTTGGGCAATCATGAAAGCGCTTATGCGCCCGGTTATATACGGCACGGCAGATTTGCCGGCCACTCATTAGAATGGGCCGAAACCCTTGTGTCAAGCGGGATTGAGCCTGATTCAAGGGGCTCGTCGAGGGGCTTTCGATGACAGGATCTTGCAAGCGATGGATGTGGATGCAACCAGTTTACCGCGCGCTGCAAGGTCTCCTGGATAACAGCAATGGCGCGGCTGGTCGTCTCGTCGACCAAACGTTTGCTTTGTGCAGGCAATAAAAAACCCGCGGACTGGGCCGCGGGTTTTTTTTGATCGCTGTTGACTGAGCTAACCAATACGGCGCTCAGTGCATCGCGAGTCTGGCTTAGTGCTTCACGACATCGCTTGCGCCCGAGTCTTTCGACTCACCAACGGGCGCAGCCGCCTTCGGCTCTTCTTCCGGCAGCGGAGCCGGCCCATGTTCCAGCGCCAGTTCCAGTACCTTGTCGATCCAGCGCACGGGCACGATCTCGATCGCGTTCTTCACATTGTCCGGAATCTCCGTCAGATCCTTGACGTTTTCTTCCGGAATCAGCACGAGCTTGATGCCGCCGCGATGCGCTGCCAGCAGCTTCTCCTTCAACCCGCCGATCGGCAGCACTTCGCCGCGCAGCGTGATTTCGCCCGTCATCGCGACATCCGCGCGCACGGGGATGCCCGTGAGCACCGACACCAGCGCCGTCGTCATCGCGATACC
>Ga0209564_1003310_pt1 | contig 11190 bp, 7 predicted proteins | sample AraplaCol_mMF_r2_FD_184272 | JGI IMG/M metagenome (GOLD analysis project Ga0209564, IMG submission 184272) | Arabidopsis root microbial communities from North Carolina, USA - plate scrape MF_Col_mMF_r2 (SPAdes) (version 3) | ecosystem: Host-associated > Plants > Roots > Endosphere | place: USA... | reverse complement strand
GGAGCCGATCGCGATTGCCGACAACACGAAAGCACTTCCCATCGCACGTTGCGCGCGACGCCCGAAAACCGATGCAGCCATACACCGTTCTCCCCGCCCTGGTTGTGGCTGGAGTGTAGCCCGGGTAGGCGAAGCGCACCGCGCCCCCGGGCAATCCAGTGAGATCAGCGGTGACCGCGCTGCAGCGTTGAAGCGGCTGTTCGTTAGAGGCTGCAACCCGGGTGCGACCTGCGGCCTTACCCGGGCTACGAGGGCAATGCTGCTTACGCCCGGCGCGGCAACTTCCAGTCCGGCCGCACGAAATGGCAGGTGTAGCCGGTCGGGTAATGCTGGAGGTAATCCTGGTGCTCGGGCTCGGCCTGCCAGAACGGGCCGGCGGGCGACACTTCGGTCACCACCTTGCCCGGCCAGAGCCCCGAGGCGTCCACGTCGGCGATGGTGTCTTCGGCGACGCGCTTCTGCTCGTCGTTCGCATAGAAGATCGCCGAGCGGTAACTCGTGCCGAGATCGTTGCCCTGGCGGTTCTTCGTACTCGGATCGTGGATCTGGAAGAAGAACTCCAGGATGTCGCGATAACTCAGCTTGTCCGGATCGAACACGATCTCGATCGCCTCGGCATGCGTGCCGTGGTTGCGATAGGTCGCGTTGGGCACGTCGCCACCGCTGTAGCCCACGCGCGTGGACACCACGCCCGGCATCGCGCGGATCAGCTCCTGCATGCCCCAGAAGCAGCCACCGGCGAGCAGTGCGGTTTCGGTACGGACGGTCATGATGTGCCCCCCCTCGTTGTCGATAGTGTCCGAGGTGGGGGCGTGAGGCCGGGCACGCAAGCCGAAGGCCGCATTGGTGCGGAGCGGGAAACGGCCAGACCGGCCGTTCACTCTTTTCCCGTTCCAATCACTCGCTTCCATCACTCCTGGCTCGCTACCCTGCCACCCATGGCCATCCACCTGTTCGTCTACGGAAGCCTCGCCCCCGGCCGCGACAACGCGCACATGCTCGCGGACGTTCCCGGGCAATGGCAGCCGGCGACCGTCTCCGGGACGCTGCATTCGCAGGGCTGGGGCGCGACGCTGGGCTATCCCGGCCTCGTGCTGGACCCTCACGGCGACGAGGTGCCGGGGATGGTCTTCACATCCGACGAGCTGCCCGCGCACTGGCAGCGCCTGGACGAATTCGAGGGCGAGGGTTACATGCGCGTGATCTGCTCGGCGCGCCTGTCCGACGGATCGCAGGTGAAGGCGCACGTCTATTGCCTGGCGCACACGGACGCCTGACGCGGCCGCCGACTTGATCGCCCCGCCGCAGCGCAGGCACCATGCGGCGCATCCGTGACGCGGAGCCCGCCATGGCCCGGCCCGAAGATGAATCGCCCCGCCAAGCCGTCGAAATCGGCGAGGACATCGACGACGACGCACCGCACGCGCAGGGTCTGACGAGCCTGCTGCGACGTTCGATCTCCGGCGTGGGTTCGCTGGCACGCCGGCTGCTGGTCGGCATCGTGCTGCTCGTCCTGGTGCTGATCGCCATCCGCGCGTACCTGTCCACGCAGGGACCGCCGCTGCGACCGTGGCAGACGATCGTTCCGGAAGAACCCGATGCGGCCGTCGTGGCGAAGATGGACTGGCGTGCGTACGCGCAGGCCGAGACGGCGATGTTCGACGACGTGCATCGCAAGCTGCACGAGAAGATGGAGCCGTCGGACAAGACGCTGCTCAACCGTTACTACGACGCCAGCCTGACCTCGCCGCTGCGTTTCGATCGCGACTGGAACCGCTCGTTCGTGATGGAGCCCAAGGGCAAGGCGCGCGGCGTCGCGGTGATGCTGCACGGCCTCACCGATTCGCCGTACAGCATGCGCAGCCTAGCGCAGCTGTACAGCGAGCACGGCTACATCGCGCTGGTGCCGCGCCTGCCGGGGCACGGCACGGTGCCGGCGGGCCTCACGCGCGCGGGCCGCGAGGAGTGGAACGCGGTCGTCGACATGACGATGCGCGAAGCGCGGCGTCGCGGCGGCACGGAGCTGCCGATCCACCTGGTGGGGTATTCCAACGGCGCCGCGCTGGCGCTGCTGCACGAGCTGCGCTGGATCGAACGCGGACAGCGCAGCGACGTGGACCGCATCGTGCTGCTGTCGCCGATGATCGAGGTGAACCGCTTCGCGCGTTACGCGGGCCTGGCAGGCGTGCCGGCGTTCTTCAGCCGCTACGCGAAATCCGCGTGGCTGGACCTGCTGCCCGAGTACAACCCGTTCAAGTACAACTCCTTCCCCGTGCGGGCCGCGCGAGAGTCGTACCTGGTCACGGCCGACCTGCAACGCTCGCTCGACGCCGTATCGCGCCAGAACCGCATCGCACGGCTGCCGCCGATCCTCGCGTTCCAGTCCGTCGTCGACGACACGGTGTCGGCGCGCGCGGTGATGGGCCGGTTGTTCGACGTGCTGCCCGACAACGGCAGCGAACTGGTGTTGTTCGACGTGAACCGCAGCCGCGTGATGGCGCCGATGCTGCGTCCGGCCGCGACGCAGTGGCCGCGTACGGTGCTGCAGCGCTCGCGTGATTACGCGTTGACCGTGCTGGGCGTGACCTCGCCCGACGATGCCACCGTGCTCGCGCGCTCACGTGCGGCGCATGCCCCGGCGATCGCCGCGCAGCCCATCGGCATGGAGTATCCGGACGAGGTGTATTCGCTGTCGCACGTCGCGTTGCCGTTCGCGGACGACGATCCGTTGTACGGGCTGCATCCGACGGGACAGGGCGGTTTGCGGTTGGGCGCGGTCGCGGTGCGCGGCGAGCGCAATGCCCTGCTGGTTTCGCAGGATGCGTTGAGCCGGCTCGGGAGCAATCCGTTCCATGCGTACATGCTGGAGCGGATCGGGGATACGGTGGATTCGTCGTCGCCGTAGGATGGTTTTCCACCGGGCGAAACACGTCGCTTCCGCGCCTGGAGGATGATTACCTGCGCCGCGCCCCGTTCAACTGCCGTGTGATCGCCTCCACCACCTCATCGCAGGTGTACGGCTTGCTCACCATCTGCACGTCGCGATACGGCTCGGCCAGGCTTTCGATGCCGTACGCCGACGTGAAGAAGAACGGCACGCCCGTCTGCTGCAGGCGTTCGCACAGCGGATAGACCTGTTCGCCGTGCAGATTGATGTCCAGGATCGCGCAGTCGATGGCCTCGCGTTCGGCCACGTTCATCGCATCGCCCAGCCGCGCGGCGGTGAAGACCCGGTAGCCGGCCTCGGTGAGGAGGTCGCTCAAGGTCATCGCAACGTACATCTCGTCTTCGGCCACCAGCAGGGTCTTCCCGCCCATTTCAGCTCCTTGCGTCCTTCAGCGGCACCGTGATCGTGCACACCACCCCGCTCTCGGGGAATTCCAGTGCCACGTCGCCGCCCAGTTCGTAGCCCACGCCTTCGGTGATCAGGCGCGAACCGAAACCGCGCGAGGCCGGCGCCTTCACCGGCGGGCCACCGGATTCGCTCCACACGATGCGTAGCCAGCGCTGGCCTTCGCGCTCGAAGGTGGCCCATTCCAGCCGCACACGACCGTCCTGCCGGGTGAACGCGCCGTACTTGCCGGCGTTGGTCGCCAACTCATGCAGCGCAAGGCTCAGCGCGAGGCCGATCTTCGCATCCAGGTGCAGGTCCTCGCCGACCAGTTGCGCGTGGGAGCCATTGTCGTCGCGGTACGGCGCGAGCTCCGCGTTCGCCAGTTCCGCCAGGCTCACGCCGCGCCAGCCTTCCTTCGCCAGCAGGTCGTGCGCGGTGGACAGCGCGCGCAGCCGTGCGACGAATGCGTCGCGGAACTTGCCCATGTCCGAGGTGTGGCGCAGCGTCTGCAACGCGATGGAATGCACCGTCGCCAGGGTGTTCTTGACGCGATGGTTGAGCTCGCCCACCAGCATCTCGCGCTGCTGCGCGGCGAGGCGGCGCTGCGTGACGTCCAGCGCCACCGCGACGGCGTGCGACGGCTGGCCGTCTTCGTCGTGGATGAGCGTGACGTGGTTGTTGATCCACACGCCGCTGCTGTCCGGGCGCACGTAGCGCTGTTCGACCTGGAACGGCTCGCCCTGCGTGACCAGCGTGCGGAACATCGATTCGAATTCGGCGGCGTCCTGCGAATCCACGTACTCGCCCAGGCGATGGCCGATGAGTTCGTTCGCGTCGCGCCCCAGGATTTCGCCATAACGCGGGTTGACCATCTCCAGCCGGCCGTCGAGGTCCGTCTGCGCCACGCCGACGGTGGTCTGTTCGATGATCGCGGCGAGGCGGCGCTGGCTTTCGTCGAGCATCCACGCCGCGCGCTTGCGGTCGGTGATGTCGCGCGCGATGGTCGAACCGCCGACGACCGCGCCGGCCGGATCGAGCACCGGCGAGCAGCGCAGCGACAGCGGCACCGGCGTGCCGTCCTCGCGTATCCACGTCATCAGCAGCTCCTCGGCCTTGATCTGGCGCGAGGACGCTTCCAGCAACGTGTCGAGATCCTTCTTCGAATCGGGCGGCAGCAACGCGGAGAGCGGCTTGCCGATGGCGCGCGCCGGCGGATAGCCGAACATGCCTTCCGCGCCGGCATTCCAGCTGGTGATGATGCCTTCCAGGCTGTGGCCGATGATCGCGTCCTGCGAGGACTCGACGATCGCCGCAAGCCGCGCGCGCTCGTATTCGTGCTGCTGGCGTTCGGTAATGTCGATGAAGGTCAGCACAACACCGTCGATGACGTTGTCGGTGGTGCGGTACGGACGCATGCGCAGCAGGTAGACGGCCTCGTCAACGCCGCCGTGCAACACGCGCTCGACCATCGCCAGAGTGCGCAGCACCTGCTTCACGTCCTGCTTGAGTTGCGGGTACGGGATGCGCGCGGTGATCTCGGTGATCGGACGGCCGTGGTCGCCTTCGCGCAGGTGGAAGAGGTCGCTGATGGCGGGCGTGAAGCCGCTGACGTGCAGCGCCGAGTCGAGGAACAGCGTGGCGATCTGCGTGCTTTCAAGCAGGTTCTGCAAGTCGCTGTTCAGACGCGCGAGCGCTTCGTTCTTGCTGTTGAGCTCGACGTTGACCGTCTGCAGCTCCTCGTTGATCGACTGCATCTCTTCCTTCGAGGTTTCCAGCTCCTCGTTGGACGACTGCAGTTCCTCGTTGACCGACTGGTATTCCTCGTTGGCCGACTTCATCTCCTCGTTGGCCGTTTCGAGTTCGTCGATCGCGGTGTGCAGCTGCTCGCGCGTGGTGGCCAGTTCGAGATCGAGTTCGCGGATGCGCGCGGCTTCGCCACGTACTCGGCGGCCGTTGCCCGTGGGCGACTCGACCGGCGCCTGGACCGGCGTGAGTTCCTTGAAGATCAGGATGCACAGCGACGACGGAGCACGGCGCTCGGCGTTGCCGTCGTCCTGCTCCTGGATGGGCTCGGCGATGAGCCGCACCGGGATGCGTTCGCCCAGCGCGCCGTTTAGCTGTCCTTCCTGCACGACGGTGTTGTGGCGGATCAGCGCCTGCTGCACGGCGGTGCGCGCCGGCCCGCGCAGGCCCTTGTTGAGCAGCCCGAACAGGTTGAGGCTCGCCGCGCCCGAGGACGGACCGAGGTAGCGACCCGTATCGCCGGAGAAGCGCAGCACGTCGTGGTTGGCATCGATGACGACGTACGCCGGCGCGTGCTTTTCGAGCACGCGCTTGGCGTTGCGGTCTATCGCATCCTCCACGCCGCCGATGCGCACGACCGGCACGCGCGCCACCGCTTCCATGCCGGCAAGACGCTTGGGCGCGGTCATCGGCAGGCTCGCGCGGCCATCGGCGCGACGCGAATACAGGCGATGCTTCTTGTCCAGCACCGAGAACAGCGCGGTGTTGCGGCCCAGGCTTTCGGACGGACCGAGCATGAGCACGCCGCCCGGACGCAGCGCGTAGTGGAACGTGCGGATCAGGTGTTCCTGCAGATCCGAGTTCATGTAGATGAGCAGGTTCCGGCAGGAAATCAGGTCCAGCCGCGAGAACGGCGGGTCCTTGATCGCGCTGTGCGGCGAGAACACCACCATCTCGCGGATCGGCTTCACCACGACGTAGTACTCGCCGTCCTGGATGAACCAGCGTTCCAGCCGTTCGGCCGACACGCCCGGCAGCGGCGCGCGGAAACGGCCGGCACGCGCGGCGTTGATCGCGATGTCGTCGATGTCGGTGGCGAAGATCTGCACCTTTGGCCCGCCGCGGCGTACGGCGATGGCCTCTGCCAGCGAGATCGCGATGGAATACGCCTCCTCGCCGGTGGCACATGCGGGAATCCATACGCGCAACGTGTCGGCGGCGCTCTTGCCTTCCAGCAACGCCGGAATGGCGTGCGACTGCAGCGCCTCGAAGGCTTCCGGGTCGCGGAAGAACTCGGTGACGCCGATCAGCAGCTCGCGGAACAGGTTCTCCAGTTCGCGCGGGTGCTGCTTGAGGAATTCGATGTAGCCGGCGACGCCGTCCACCTGCACCACCTGCATGCGGCGCTGGATGCGGCGCACCAGTGTTTTTTCCTTGTACTGGCTGAAGTCGTGGCCGACTTCGGCGCGCAGCAGCGTGCAGATCGCCTGGAGGTGGTTGCTCAGGTCCTGGCGGATGCCATCGGGGCCCTTCTTGGTGCGCGCGACGGCGAGGTGTTCGAGGTACGCCTTCAGCCGGGCGGGCATCTGTTCGACCGGCACGACGTTGTCGACCAGTCCCGTCGCCGCCGCGCTGGCGGGCATGCCGCTGATGGCGACATGGTCGATCGCCGCCTGCGCGAGCGTGAGGCCGCCGCGCTCCTTGATGGCCGACAGGCCGCGCGCGCCGTCGCTGCCCGCGCCGGACAGGATGATGCACACGGCGTTGTCGCCCTGGTCCTCGGCGAGCGAGGCGAAGAAGGTGTCGATCGGGAAGCGGTACTGCCGCGGCGGCGCGGGCTTGCTCAGCTGCAGCGCTCCGCCGCTCATCGTCAGCGTCGCGTCGGGCGGGATGATGTACACATACCGCTCCTCCACTTCCATGCCGTCGGCGGCTTCCACGACGCTCAGCGTGGTGTAACGCGAGACCAGTTCGGGCAGCATGCTCGCGTGGTCGGGCGAGAGGTGCGAAACCAGCACGAAGGCCATGCCTTCGGCGCTATCGAGGTGTTCGAAGAAAGCCTTGTATGCCTCCAGGCCACCGGCCGATGCACCGATGCCGACGACCAGCGGCAGACGCGCCGGATCAGAAGGCGTCGTGGTGCCGTTCGCGCCCGCATCGTCGGACTGCGCATCCGCCGCGCCTTTCTGCTTTTTGGGGCGGCTGGGCGTGTTGGTCATGGGTTCGGTGGGCCTCGGTCGAAGCGGTCAGTATCCAGCACGGTTTTTGGCGGGGCAATCAGCCTGCGACCAGGCGTTGCAGCTGCTCGGTGTGCACGGACAGATGGTCGGCCTCGGCGTCCACGCGTTCGGCGTCGGCGAACGCCTCGCGCCTGCGGTGCGCCGCCGCGACGGTCCGCAGCAGGCGCTCGCGTTCCTGCAGCGCGCGCAGCGCGGTCCACAGCGACTGGTCGGTGCGCATCGCCTGGGCCTGTTCGAGCGCACCGAGGGTGTAGGCATGCCCGGTGTGACAGCGATAGCGCGGCGGATGCGCGTCCTTGATCTCCCACAGCACGCCGCTGCATTCGGGGCAGCTGATGCGTGAGGGCTTGCCGATGTGGTCGAGCGTGGCCATGGGATCGTCCGCCTCCCCGATGCTCAGTGCGTGTTCGTCGCGCAATGCCGCCGGCACCGACGGCGTCGTCCTGACCGGTTGCGACACCATCAGCGTGAGCGCGCCGGCCATGCCGGCAATCGGCAGCACCGCGTCCACCGCGACGTAGTGGAGCGCGCTCGCGGGCATTTCCGGTTCCTCGGCTTCGCGCGGATCCTGCACGATGGCCATGCCGCCGCAGGCCTTGATCGCCTGCAATCCCGCGACGCCGTCGTCGAGCAGACCGCTGAGGACGATGCCGATCACATGCGGGCCTTTCGCTATCGCGGCCGAGCGGAACAGCGGATCGATCGCCGGGCGCGTGTAGTTTTCCTTCGCGTCGCGGCTCAGCCGCACCGCGCCATCGGTGACCAGCAGGTGATGGTCCGGCGGCGCGACGAAGATGACGCCAGGTTCGAGCAGGCGGCCTGACGTGGGAAACATCGCCGGCAGCGGGCCACGCCGGTTCAGCAGTTCCGGAAGCATGCTGGTGTGCGTGCCGATGTGCTGCACGATGAGGATCGACGCCGGGAATCCGCGCGGCAGGCGCGAAGCCAGCTCCAGCAGCGGCTTCACTGCGCCGGTCGATCCGCCGATGACGATGAGGTTGCGCTGCGCCGGAGCCGGCATCGCGGACGTCCTTCCCGTGGAGCTTGCCGTCGAAACCCCGAGCGTCGGTCACCCGCCGTGACGCAGCGGTGGTGGCAGGGTGACGATGGCGTTGCGGGGTGATGCAGCGCACGGCCGGCGAATCAGGCCCCGGCCTGCAACCATCCCGAACGCGCGAGTTCGCGTACGCGACTCCACGACGTGATGCCACCGCATGCGCTCGCGTGCCATGCGTCGATCAGCGCCGGCTCCAGCTCGCCCCACGTCATCGTCGGATGGTGGTTGCGCGCGGTGCGGCCGAGGGACTGCGCGAACACGCGTGAAGGCTTGGCGCTTCGCCAGCTGCGGATCGCGATGCCGCGCGCCTGGTCCCAGTCGCAGCCGCCAGCCAGGCCGCTGCCTGACCAGCACGCCTGCAGGCGTGGTTCCACCTCGCGCAGCCGCGCGCTCGGAAACGCCAGCCGAAAGTTGCGGCCCAGCGCGTCCAGGAAGTAACGCTGCATCGGTGAGATGGGGGTACTCACCTGTTCGATGGTAGTTCAGCCCGCTTGGCGCGGGGAACCTTCCATCGGTGCCCTTCGACGCGATCCGTGCGCATCAACCCGTGGGGAGCGCATAGGCGATGACGGAATCGCCGGGCGGCGTTTCCATGAAGTGATGGCCGGCGGCAACGATCACCAGGTATTCGCGGCCGTCGACCGCATAGACCATCGGCGTCGCCTGCCCGCCCGCGGGCAACACGTCGTGCCAGAGCTCCTTGCCGGTATCCAGGTCGATGGCGCGGATCAGGTTGTCGGTCGCGGCGGCGATGAAGATCAATCCGCTCGCGGTGATCACCGCACCGCCGTTGTTCGGGGTGCCGATCTCCACCGGCAAGCCGGAGCGGATGCCGAACGGCCCGTTGTTGCGCGCGCTTCCGAACGGGCGATCCCACAAGGTCCTGCCGCTCGCCAGATCGATCGCGCGGATGCCGCCGTAGGGCGGTTCCTTGCAGAGCAGTTTGGTGAAATCCAGTCGCCATCCCGCGTTGACGTCGATGGCGTACGGCGTCCCTTCCTGCGGATCGCCCGCGCCTTCCGCGCCGCCCATCTCGCCGCGCACGTCCTCGCGCGGCGCCCAGCCCATCGCGTCTGCCTTCGCGCGCGGAACGAGGCGGTTGAGGTTGGGCATGTCGTTGTAGTTGGCGACGATGATTCCTCGACGCGGGTCGATCGCGATGCCGCCCCAGTCCGAACCGCCGTTGTAGCCGGGGTATTCGATCCAGTTTCGATCCGCTTCGGGCGGCGTGTAGAAACCCTTGTAGCTCGCTTCGCGGAAACCGATGCGGCAGTAGAGCTGGTCGATCGGCGTCATGCCCCACATGTCGCGTTCGGTGAGGTCGCCCTTGCGCAGAGTGTGGTAACGCGAGAACGGCTGCGTCGGCGAACGCCGCCGCGGTTCGACGCCGCCGCCTGGTACTTTCCTTTCATCCACCTGCACCAGCGGCTGTCCGGTGCGGCGATCGAGCACGTAGAGATCGCCCTGCTTGCTCGGTAGCACGATGGCGGGAACGCGGCCGCTCGCGGTGGGAAAATCGACGAGCGAGCCCTGCGATCCCAGGTCGTAATCCCACACGTCCACGTGCGTGGTCTGGAAATTCCAGCGCGGCTTGCCGGTGGCCACATCGAGCGCGACCAGCGAGGTAGCGAAGTGATCCTCGACCGGGCGACGCAGGCCGCTCCAGTAATCCGCAGCCGAATTGCCCATGGGCAGGTAGACCAGGCCAAGCGCTTCATCGCCCGTCGCCGTCGTCCACATGTTCGGCGTGCCGCGCGAGTACTCCTCGCCCGCGGGCGGTTGGCCCGTGGCGTCGGGACGCATCATGTCCCACGCCCAGCGCAGTTGTCCGGTGATCGCGTCATAACCCTGGATCACGCCGGACGGCGCCCATCGACGCTGGCCGTCCAGCACCTGGTGGCCGGTGACGATCACGCCACGCACGATCGTCGGCGCCGACGTGATCGACACGTATCCCGGCGGCGTCTCGCCCATGCCCAGCTTGATGTCGACCTGGCCGTTGCTGCCGAAACCCGCGCACGGCATTCCGGTGCGTGCATCCAGCGCGATCAGCCGACCGTCGAGCGTGGGACCGATGACGCGCGCGGGGCATTCGGCGGCGCCTTTCGCTTCGAAGTACGAAACGCCACGGCAGGCGGCGGTGTACGGGATGTCGCTGTCCTTCACGCCCGGATCGAAGCGCCAGCGCACCGCACCGGTGCGCGCATCCAGCGCCATGACGCGGCTGCGTGCGGTGCACAGGTAGATCGTGTCGCCGACTTTCAGCGGCGTGGTTTCGGCGCCCCAGCGATGCTCGGGGCGATCGCCGGTGTGGATCTGCCACGCGCGTTGCAGGCGGTCGACATTCTTCCGGTCGATCTGCACCAGCGGCGTGTAGCGAAGCGCGTCGTAACCGCGACCGTAGGCGACCCAGTCTTCATCGGCCTGTTGCGTGATCGATGCGGGCGACGCCGTTGCCGCGACCGGAGTCGTGCGCTGATTGCGAACCACGCCATGCGGCGCGAACGCGAGTGCGAACGCAACGAGGAACGTGACGACGAGAACGCCCGCGAGCGTGTGCGACATCCTGCGTCGCATGCCCGGCAACCACGGCTGCACCAGCGCGACGGCGATGCCGAGCACGAGCATCAGGCCCAGTCGAGGCACCCAGCGCCAGTAATCGGCGCCGCTTTCCCACCACGCCCACACTACGGTACCCAGCAGCACCAGCCAGAAACACCACGCGCCGCTTGCACGTTCGCGCAGCAGCAGGATGGCGGAGGCGAGCAGCCCGATGCCTGCGATGAGGTAGTACGCGGAGCCGCCGAGCCACAGCA
>Ga0209564_1003307_pt1 | contig 11199 bp, 10 predicted proteins | sample AraplaCol_mMF_r2_FD_184272 | JGI IMG/M metagenome (GOLD analysis project Ga0209564, IMG submission 184272) | Arabidopsis root microbial communities from North Carolina, USA - plate scrape MF_Col_mMF_r2 (SPAdes) (version 3) | ecosystem: Host-associated > Plants > Roots > Endosphere | place: USA... | reverse complement strand
AGAACAGGCGTATACTGAACAATATCAGCATGAGTGGGGAATCGCGTTACCTTGATCTGCTGGAACGTTATCCCCAACTGGTACAGCGCGTACCTCAAAAGTATATTGCCTCTTACCTGGGTATTACACCTGTGTTCCTGAGCCAGATCAGGGCAAGGTTGGGCCATAGGGAAGGGGACTGACAATCGGACCCGTAAAAACCATATCGACATGAAAAAAATTGTACTGTTGCTGGCTTTAGTGTTAAGCCCCTGTTTTCTTTTTGCCCAGTATATATCGTTTTCATTTAACAGTACTTCTATGCCGAAGGCGAACAGCACATGGAAGGATACCGATATATACATCAATGTGACCGTATTTGCGCCTGCGAAGGTAGCTACGGTCACCGCTTCGGCAGGAGGCAGGCAGATCACGCTGCAGGGACAGGCCGCTAACAGTGTTTATACCGGGAGTTTATCCCTGTCTGGCCTGCCGGGTGATTCACTCACACTGGTGATAGCTGCTACTGATTCTTTAAACAATTCAGGCGATACCGCTATTCCTTTTATATACCGGCCGCTAAATGATCCGGCCGTACCGCTGACTATCGATAGCCTGGCTGATGGTTACACTGCCACGCCGGTTTTGCCGCTGGGTGCCAGATCGGCCGGAAATAAGATTGATCTTTATTACCTGGATACTTATGGCCAGCAGTACCTGATCAGCAGTGCCAGAGATAGTATGCCTGCAGTAGATCTTTCTTCTTACAACGCAAAAAAGCTTGACCTGAAAGTGGTGGCTACAGATGCATTAGGAAGAACAGCTTTTGAAACCCTCGCTGCATACGTTGAGACCAGTCCTTATTTGACTAACACCTTTCTGAATGACGATAATCTAAGGGCCCTTGGTTACCACAAAGCGGTGATTACAGATAAGACTACCGGCTATCCTGTTCTGATAGATCTTCGCAGCGGGCAGCGAAGTGCTCCTTTGATCAACAAAACGCAATTTAGTGCGGTCATCACACCCGAAGGCGGCGTTGTACTTTCAGCCGATAAAATGTATGAATGGCGTAATGGCCAGATCGTTTTTCAGCGGAATGAATTAGCGGGGGCAACCGTATCAGGTGACTATATGATGTGGAAAAAAGTGGATACGGTGATCCGCCGTAACCGTTTTACCGGAGTAATAGATTCTCTTACATTGCCGCCCTATAACCAAGAGGAGGTAAGTATGGGGCCTACCGGCCTGATAACCTTTACCGACCAGCCAGGCAGGTATGGGAATGTTTACAAGTATGACAGCGGGAAAGTGACCAATATTGCCCCGGGGCTCCCCGGGTACAAATGGTATAGCGGTGGAAGTACTGTTGGATAGTATAAGGGTATTAGCGGTAGCGGCTGACAGCACGTTTACCATCAATCCTGCTGTGCTTACTGCGGGAAGGCATAATATCAGCGTTACTTTCTCCTATGATACTATTCAAAAGCGGCTGCCATTATCCTTTATGGTAACGCCTGCCGTAACACCTTCGCTGGATGTAACGGTGAATGTAAATCCTGTTACTACCGATAGCATCCCGGTGCTTATTACCGCTATCAATGTGACTGGTGGGGGTAAACAGCCACTGTATACTTTTGCCTGGGACAGGAATTTCATTAACCAGTTGCAGCTGGAAAGCAATAATAATTCCGTAACGGCTGATCCTGCTGAGTTTGAGCTGGGAGCTAATGTGGTATACGCACGTGTAAGGACCAGTGACCAGTGTAACACTTCGCAAACTGGCATTGACAGCATCACGATCAATAAAACAAATATTACTGCTGTAGTGGATGTAAATAATCCTGGTCAGCCGGTGATCATCTATCCCAATCCTTTCCGTGAGCAGATCAGTGTGAATGGCCTGCAGGCAACGAAAGCGTATATTCTTTCCTTGTATGATATACAGGGAAAATTATTGCTGCACCAGCGGGTGGTGAATAAAACCAAGACCGAGATCAGGCCGCCTGCAGCAAGTGGCAGTATTTATATCCTGCGGATCTATGATGAAAAGCTGCAGAAGCTGATCGGATCACAGAAACTGGTTGGATATTAAGCAATGATGCCCTCCGTCATCTCCAGGCTGGTAGTAAACGAACAGGGGTTATAAACTTCGTTTACCTGCGAGCCTGGAGTTGACTTGAGTTGGGCCGTTTATGAGATATTATCAAAATAATTTTGGGGTTAACTATTAACTAAAACTAATCGCTAAGAGCAACATTGTAAAGGTAGTATCGGGCAGCGTAGTGTATTTGCGTTGCGAAATGGTGAGGTTTTGTTAAACTATTTTAATCATATTTATTAAATTAATTTAACCGGATCCGGTTATAGCTGTAGCAATTTTGTGTACATAAAAAATGGATGTTATGTACACGAATAATGAATTCACTCCCGCCGCTTTTAAAGCACTCAATTTAGGTGGTCATCAACTCAGGAACAGGTTTGCTGTCGCCCCTATGTCACGCGTGAGCGCAGGTTTAGACGGCGTTCCTACTGCTAACATGCAAACCTATTATGAAGCATTTGCTTTGGGTGGTTTTAGCCTGATCATCACAGAAGGAATATATACAGATGGGATAGCAGCGCAGGCTTATCCGCAGCAGCCTGGTTTGGTAACGGTAGCACAGCAGCAGGGATGGAAGCAGCTAACAGCGCGTGTAAAGCAGCATGGGCCTGTATTCATTGCGCAGCTGATGCATGCGGGTGCTATCTCACAGCACCTGGCAAATACCTGGGCGCCGTCTGCAGTACCACCACTTGGAAAAAAGATGCCGGAATATGGAGGAGGTGATGGCTCCTTTCCTTTACCGCATGCGATGACGGCAACAGAGATAGCTGCTGTTAAACAGGGCTTTGTAGCATCAGCTTTGCATGCGTGCGCTGCTGGTTTTGATGGGGTGGAGTTACACGCTGCCAATGGTTATTTACTGGATCAATTCATGACGGACTATATCAACACACGAACGGATCTGTATGGTGGAAGTATTCCCAACCGTTTTCGCATCATAAAAGAGATCATTGAAGCAATAAGGGGGGTAGTACCTGTGGGTTTTATCATCGGTCTTCGGTTATCGGAGGGTAAAGTGAATAACCTGCATTATCGCTGGCAGGATGGCGCTGCCACAGCGCGCGCTATACTGTCGGAAGTTGCTGCAGTAAAGCCAGACTATATTCATATTGCGGCGGAGGCAGGCAACTGGGCGGCAGAAGCCACTTATCCTGATGGTACTTCCTATACAGGATTAGCAAAACAGTTCACCGGTGTACCCGTAATTGCCAATGGCGGGCTGCATCGTCCGGAGTTAGCAAAGCAGGTGCTGGAAGAAGGGCATGCGGATATCTTAGCAATTGGTAAAGCTGCGATAGCCAATCCCGACTGGCCCTTACGGATTCAGCGTGGGGAAGATATTATTCCTTTTCATCCGCGTATGATCAAGCCCAATGCAAACATTGAACATACCTGGAAAGTGCTTGCGGAAGCAGTTACACCGCTATAAGTATCTTTTGATTAGCGGATGCTTTCTGATCAGATGGCTGAGTATCCAGCTGCCAGTTAATGCAACCATAAAGGTGATGATGAATTTAACAAAGGCAGGCGCTGAGATGGATAGCAACGCATATTGGCACCATACTACAAAAATGTAATGCAGCAGGTAAATGCTGTAGGCGTTGGCAGAGAGGGAAGTCCACCAGCCTTTGGGTGAATGTATCAGCGCTTTGAAAGTGCTGACAAAAGCAACGCAGCTGAAAGTACAGGAAAGTACGTATATGGTATAGTAGATCAGCCAGCCGGCCAGTGAGGGTATTTTGCCCTGTTCCACCATTTGCCTTAGCGGCGTTGGTATTACCGTTAGCAGTGTATACATCAACAGACAGCCGGCTATCCATAAGGGCCACTGTTTGATGAATGTATTGGAGAAGGTATCTCCAATCAGGGCGCCCAGCACAAAGTAACCGAAATACAGCAGTATCCGGCTTTTCTGGAAGTCGAATGGACCGATGCCTGTCCATGTATAGGGGCCTAGCCACATTACCATAGGCACATATAATATCCAGATAATGAGCGCAAGGCTGATGATCAGTATGCCTGCGGATAAATTGCCGATGGTCCTGTTCTTTAGCAGGGGATAAAGTAATGCAATAATGATATTATAAAGAAAAAGTACCCAGATAAACCAAGGCGGGCCAACCGGCCATGCTTCGGTGGTAAAGTAATCGATGATATAAGCTTTGATATCATGACTGCCGTGCGCTACATAGTAGGCAGGATAATAAGCCACCAGCATCAATAAGGTAACGCCAACGGCAAATGGCAGGAACAGGCGGTAGAACCGGTCGCGTATAAAAGCAGTGAGGCCTTTTCCGGCAAGGTTGGGTAATACAAACATGCCGCTGATGAAGAACATGAGTGACATGAAGAAGACGTCGTTGAAATTCTCGAAGATATCAAGCCCTATCCAGCGTTCTTTATCGACGATAGGATGGGTGGATAGGATGTAGGACCGTTTATTGAAACTGGCGAAGGTGGTATAGGCCAGGGAAGAATGGTGGGCCACCACCAGTACGGTAATGGAGGAACGGAGAGAGTCTATCCACAGGGCGCGGTTAGGTGCGGGCATGCAGGGCTTTATAAAAAGATGCGGAGGCAATGAAAAAGTTGCTTACCAGGTTCCTTACTATGAGGAGACCTGGTAAGCAAGTGTATTTTAGTATTTCCGCTTTTTACGCAGGGCATTTACCTGTTTGGATATTTTACCGAACTGATGTTCCATCCTTTTCTTTTCCAGGGCACTGGCCTGGTAATGATATTGTTCGCGGATCAGTTTCAGGTAATTGCGGTATACGGCTGCGGGCAGTGATCCCTGCTCAAGGGCTGCAGTTACTGCGCAGCCGGGTTCCTGTTGGTGTGTGCAATCGCGGAAGCGGCATTGGTTGGATAGTTCTTCTATCAGCGGATGATGGAAGCCAACGTCTTCGTCCGCATCCAAGGTAAGGCCGAACTCCCGCATACCGGGCGAATCAATGAGCATACTGCCATTGGGCAGCAAGACAAGATGCCTGGCGGTGGTAGTATGCCTGCCTTTGTTGTTGAAGGTACTAACGCCGCCTTCCTTTTGTATTATTACACCGGAGAGAACGTTGAACAAAGTGCTTTTCCCTACACCCGAGGAACCTAGCAAGGCGAAGGTCTTGCCGGGCAGCAGGTATTGAGTGGCCCATTCGTTCAGCTGATCATGAGCTAATGCGCTGGTGAGGAGCACAGGACAGTCATATTCCAGTGCCAGCACTTCCTGACGGCAAGCTTCCGGATCATTGGCCAGATCTTGTTTGTTCAGGATAACAATGGGTTGAATACCGCATTGGTACACCTGCTGCAGGTAACGTTGCAGCCGCTGAAGGTTGAAGTCACGGTCGAGCCCCTGGATGATCAGGGCGGCGTCGATATTGGCGGCGATCACCTGTTGCTGGCTGCTTTTACCGGGGAGCTTCCGGCTCAGGGCATTTTGCCTGGGGAGGACATCGATGATGATGCTTTGATCGTAATAATGTTTACAAACGATCCAGTCGCCTACTTTAGGCAGTTCCCAGGTTTCCTTGCCGTTCATGAGGGTACCGGCCAGCATGGCCGGCGAAGGCCCGGTAGGCGTGATGATAGTATGGTTATAGCCGTTGATGGCTGTTACCCGCCCGGCTTCGAGGCCCTGACTGATAAAGGATGTATAATGATGTTCAAAATGGCTGTTCCAGCCGTATTGTGATAAGGATGATGACATTGTTGAAATAGGTTACAGCGCTGTGTGTGCAGACAAATAGCAGTGTCCGGGCAACAGGGCATTGGTTCATAAAAAAATATGAATAACGGAGTAGAAGAAACGCAGAGGAATTTAAGCAGCGTTTAAATTACCAGCTGCGTTAAGCGGCAATCATTCCGGCAGACGGGCGATATGTGGTATTGATGAGTTTCATACGGGGCGAAGATAGGAATTTTCAGCGATTTTTTACAGGGATGACGAGCTTCAGTCCGGACCAGGTATCATCGATCGCACAGACTTTTACATCTACGAGGCCATTTGCCAGGGCGATAGACCGGATAACATCTTCTGTAACATCCGTAGGTACTTTAGAAGCTTTCTTCGGCCAGGAGATCCAGATCATGCCGTTGGGAACGATCTCGGCTTTCAGTGAAGGAAGCTCGTTTTTTAATTGTTGTGCATCTCTGGTGAAGTAGTGAATGAAGTGCTTGTGAGGCAAGGGCTCTTTGATGATGTTGAGAGTTTTGGGAATATCATTGAACAGGTAGAAATAGTGAAGCGGGGCGTTGATGATACGGACATTGAAGCCTTCTTTCATGCCTAGCTTTTGGGCGAGGGGAGTGGCGGAGTAACCGGATGCAGACATCATCAGATCGGGAAATTGGTTGATTTGAAGGTAGGGCTTTTTATTTGATTTTAATAGACGGGAGGCTGGCTTGAATAAGCCGGCCTCCCTTTGGTGCATTCGATGGAAATTAACATTTACATAAAGACCTGTCTACATATGTTTTATTGCCATTCTTGTTTATATAATAGCAGCCGCCTCTGGGGCCACGGTTAAGTGGTTTGCCTTTGTAGGTGCCGCAATCGGTGAAATGAATTAAATGGGAGTAAGTAGAAGAGCCGGTGGCTTTAGTGGTTGCTTCGGGAAAAGCAAGGGATAAAAGGATTATGGGGATGAGTAATAGCTTTTTCATGTAAATGGTGGTACAGGATTCAATAGAGGGTGGTTAAAATTTGGGGCGTGTTAGTTAGTGTTGAGCGAATGTAGGATTAATTAAAGGTCTGCGGAGTAACATTTTTGTGTGGTTTTTGAAGGGGAGGAAGGTGAGAAGCAGGGTGGGTGTGTTTTAGCAGGGAGGAGGAACCATTTTGTTGATGCCAGCAAGATGGTCAATCTTGTCAAGAGGGTGAGAAAAGGTTTTAGTATAAAACTTTTTTCTACATTTGAATTTCGGCTTCCGTTAATTAATTACATACTATATGACTGTAGAAGCAATCAAGTTTTATATTACTCAGCAATTTGAGAACATCAATGTTGTTGAAGTAGAAGGGGATCTCTTTTTTATGCACAATGGAAATGACAAGATGCCATTTGCGACTATAGTGGTGAAGGATAATGACTATGATAATGTGTCGAATTTAGATAGGGAGGGGTTCTATAGATTAAACATTGGTATTGATAAAAGCACTTTTATGTCGATGTTTGAAGGAGTGACTGAGAAGAAGGGAATAGGAGCATATTTGGATTCGGGGATTGACTTTACGAAAACGGATACCTTGTTCCCGCATCCGGTGTACGGGTCGATGTATTGGGTGAGTGTGGTGAATCCGTCTGAGAAGACGTTTGAGGGGTTGAAGGGGTATTTGGATTGGGGGTATGGGAAGGTGGTGAAGGGGGAGTAGTATTCCTCGATTGATCAATCCTGGTTCAGACCATTTTCCCGATATCGGGAAAATGGTCTGAACCAGGATTTTTTTGTGAGCTTAACTTCCTGCGAGAGCCTCCACCTGATCGTATTTTTTGGCGGCATTTAGCAGTCGTTCGCTATATTGATAAATATCATCCAACAGCGTGAGGTCTATTTTTTCGCCCCCGTCACAATCAAATAGCGTAATTGACTTCTTTTTCCCGTTGAAATGTAACCTGCATACTGGTTTCCTGTTATTATCATCCATCAGTATACCCATATACGATTGTGTATCCCGATGAATGACCCTGGAAACGTCCACATTTTGCCGGAGGATGGCACGTACAATATAGTATGCTTCCATTTCTTCCTGGGTCGTAACTACTTTTACTTCATTATTTTCACCAACTTCAAGTTCGTCTGTTTGAGCCTCTTGCTGTTCCTGTACTTGCAGCGCAGATTTCAACCTTTCACTGATGGCATCATTAACAAATTGACTGAAAGACTTTTTTACCAGTCCTTTGAATTGTTCAAGTACTTTAGCCGTGACCATTGTTGGGTATACGAGTTTGGCGAAGTAGCGGGTAAAATCATCGCTTGGCTCATTTAGTTCTTTCAGGATGATATTCCTGATCTCATTTGTGTATTTTAGTTCGCTGGCGCTTGTAATGATCTTTTCCAGATCAAAATAGCTCTTATGAAATTCTTTTAATTTCTCAACCTGTATATCCTTAAGATCATCAATCCGAAATTCAAAGAAGGGCTTTTCATCCATCTTGTTTGGCTCAACAAGGTCGGTATACAACCTGTATGATATACCATTTGTAAGGATGCTGAATTTGGCGGACGTGCAGTGGAAATACCTGAATAGCTGGCTGTCATGTGGATCAAGATTAGCTGACCAATGTTTGCACTCAATTAAGATAGTAGGCTTTCCATCTTTTATAATAGCATAGTCTACTTTCTCTCCTTTCTTTATGCCTATGTCTGCCACAAATTCGGGTACTACTTCCAGGGGATTAAATACGTCATAGCCAAGACATTGAATAAAGGGCATGATAAAAGCATTCTTGGTGGCTTCTTCTGTGAGGATCTGATCTTTTAATTTAGCAACTCTGTCGCCTAATTGCTTTAACTGGTCTTTGAAATCCATAGGTACGATTTTTTAATGTACAACAAGGTTTAATTGAAAAGTTAGGGTAGGCAGATCAATAAAAAATAGGATTTGGGGTACTTGCGAACAAGCACATTAATTTGAACAGGAAATAAATGTATCGAAAATATGGGCTCCTGCAAAATAATTTAAGCTGGTAAAATGATGCTAAATCTTACAGACATTGATGATTATTTATAATATGCAAAAAACCTTCTATGGAAAATCCACAGAAGGCTTTTAGATGATAGGGTATTTTTTATCTATCCATTCAAATGCTTCATAAACATCTCCGGATACCTTTCCCCCGCAGCACTTCCCACCGGTAATACAGCATTAATCGCTTCCAGCTCTTCAGGCGTTAACCTAATATTCTCCGCTCCTAAATTCTCCTCCAGGTACTTCACCCTTTTCGTTCCCGGTATCGTAATAATATCATCCCCCTGTGCCAGTACCCAAGCAATAGCCAGCTGTGAGGGTGTACAATGCTTTTGTTCCGCTAGTTCTTTCACTTTTTTCACCAGCTCAAGGTTCTTATAAAAATTCTCCCCTTGAAATCTCGGCATATGTGCACGATGATCCTTTATATCTCCCGGGTTTTGGAATTCGCCGCTCAAAAAGCCGCGACTTAAAGGGGAGTATGCTACCAGCCCAATACTTTCTTCTCTCAACGCAGGCAGCACCTCCTGTTCAATATCCCTGGTCCACAAAGAGTATTCTATCTGCAGCGCCGTGATCGGATGCACTTTCGCTGCTCTCTTGATTGTAGCAGCAGATGCTTCTGATAAACCGATATAACGAATAACACCGGCCTGTACTAACTCCGCTAAGCCTCCTATCGTCTCTTCTATAGGTATAGCGGGATCTACCCTTGCAGGAGTATAAAGGTCAATGTAATCCGTTTTTAAGCGTTGGAGGCTGTATACTACTGCATTCTTCAGATGCTCCGGACTGGTGTTTACTCTGCTATACCCAGGCATACCACCTTTTCCTGGTACCATCATCATTCCTGTTTTTACAGAAAGAAATGCCTGTTCCCGTTTACCCTTCAATGCTTTCCCTATCAGCTCTTCATTGTGACCTGCCCTGTAAAAATCTGCTGTGTCAAGAAAATTGACGCCAAGCTCCAGCGCCCGTTCAATCGTTGCAATAGATTCCTTTTCGTCGGCCTGACCATAAACGCCGGACATACCCATACATCCTAACCCGATGGCAGCCACAGCCGGTCCGCCTTTTCCCAGTTGTCTTTTCGTTACTTCCATGATGAATGTTTTTTGATAGGACAAAGGTAGTTGGGCTGATTGTCAGCCGGCCGGACAAATCATCTTAATAACCGGACAAATTCCTTGCTTCCGATGTGAATTGTGAAACGGTATATCCTGTTATCTTTCTGAACAACCTGGAGAAGTAATCCGGATCATTAAACCCCAGCTCAAAGGCTATTTCCTTTACAGAGATTTCGCTATAATACAGTCTACGTTGGGCTTCAAGTATAAGACGCTGGTTGAGATATTCCTTAGCAGACAAGCCGGAAAATTCTTTAACAACATTGTAGAGATAAGTTGTATTTACCGTCAGCCGTCTGCAAATTTCTTCAATAGAAAGATGCTGGGTGAGCTCTTTTTCCACCAATAGTTTAAACGCGATGTATTTTGCCAGTTTCTCATTAACCCCTGACTGTACTTCCTGCTGTTGGAAATAAGCATGATTGATCTCTGTTAATATGCTATCCAGGTAAGTAATGATTAGTGTAGTAGGTGAATCTTTTACCTGTAAAAGCTGACACAGGCTTTCAAAAGCCCAGGAAATTCGTTGAACAGCATCCTCCTTAATTGTTACCAATTGGTTTTGCAGCGGGTTAATCAGAAACGGAAAGGATTTGGGAAGCAGGGAAAGACACTGCTCATCAATACTCAGCTTGTAGTATTCCATTTCCTGGTGCTTCGGTGGGGGAATGTGAATCTGGCAGGGCAGTACAAACAGCAGCTGATTATCTGAAACATCTATGTACTGCATATCTACCTTATGTACTGCATGTCCTTTTTTAATGAACAGGAAAAAGTATTGGATCTTTTTGTGTGGGCGTAAAAATGTTGCTGCCAATTCATCAGATAGTTGTCCAAATGTATTGGATTTAACTACAATGAAAAGTTTTTCATGTTGCTTTAATGTTTGTATTACTTTAGAAAGATCCTGCATGATAGCATGATTTACAACTTTATCTTTAGTCCCATCTGCTGCTTGAATACCAGCAATGCTTCAGCATTTCCTTTTGCATCATCCACCGGATGATGTGTATGCTTTGTTTTTCGCAGATGTTTAAAGTTCTTGAAAGTGTCTTTCTCCATACCCTTGTAAAGACTCCCTAAATTCTGTGAACTATGTCCGAAAGGATTAATGCCGATGAAGTGATGAAAATACCAACAGATGAACATCCAGTCAAAACCGTTATTATCGCTGATGAAGAGCGGTCTGTCTGAAGCAATCTTTTCTATCCAGTTTTTAAAGTCAGTCATCACCTGTACCGGATCATTAAATGAAAGGGTGTCTTCCCGGGTAAACCCGGAAACGGCCAATGCCTCGG
>Ga0209564_1003306_pt1 | contig 11200 bp, 5 predicted proteins | sample AraplaCol_mMF_r2_FD_184272 | JGI IMG/M metagenome (GOLD analysis project Ga0209564, IMG submission 184272) | Arabidopsis root microbial communities from North Carolina, USA - plate scrape MF_Col_mMF_r2 (SPAdes) (version 3) | ecosystem: Host-associated > Plants > Roots > Endosphere | place: USA... | reverse complement strand
TGTTGCGCCTTCTGCACAGGCGCAGCCCGCGCTGCCGACCAACCGGCCGACAACCCGGGCCTGACGACACCGAACGCCGCAACGGCCGCGCCCATCGAGCCATACACGAACGAACGCGAAACGCAGACCTTCACGGTGAACGCCGACGGCTCCTACACGAAGATCGACGAAATGACGCTGCGTGTGAACAACGAAGCGGGCGTCGCGCGCGTCGCGCAGTACTACATCTGGTTCAACCGCAACATGGCGAGCGTCGACATTCTGGAGGCGTATACGACATCCGCCGACGGCAAACGCCACGACGTGCGACCCGAGCAGATTCGCGACGTGCAGGAAGCGCGTTCGTTCGACGCGCCGATGTTTCAGGACATCCTCGAAAAGGTGATCGTGTTTCCCGCCGTCGAACCGGGTGCGCGCGTGCACCTGAAGTATCGGAAGACGCAGATGCAGCCGATCGTGCCGGGCCATTTCAGCGACTTCACGCCGCCCGATCTCGCGCCGACCCATCACTTCCGCCTCGTCTACGATCTGCCCGCCGGCAAGCCGCTTTACGCCGATGCACGCGGCTTCATCGCGCTGCCGCCGTCGACGAAAAACGGCCGCACGCGTTATGAGTTCCGCTACGACAAGGCGCATTTCGCGCGGCTCGAATATGGATCGATTGCGTATGTGAGCTATGGCGACCGGCTAATGGTCTCGACGTTTCCCGACTACGCCGCGTTCGCCGCGAAGTACCGCGAATCGGCCGTCGATGCGAGCGTCAACGACCCGGCGATCGTCGGACTGGCCCGCTCACTCACTGCCGGCGATCCGACGCCGCGTGCCAAAGCCGGGACGCTCTATGACTGGGTGCGCAAGAACGTGCGCTATGTCGCCGTCAACATTGGACGCGGTGCGGTCGTGCCGCATCGCGCGACCGATATCCTCACACTGCGCTACGGCGACTGCAAGGACCACGTCGCGCTGTATGGCGCGCTGCTCGAAGCCGTCGGCATTCGCAACGAACCGGCGCTGATCAGTAGCGGCACGATCTACACGCTGCCCGACGTGCCCGGCTACGGCGTGTTGAATCACGTGATCACGTGGCTGCCCGAACTTCAGCTATACGCCGATTCGACCGCGCCGAACGTCGAGTTCGGCTATCTGCCGTCGACCGACATGAACCGCCCCGTCGTGCTCGTCAACGACGGCGTGCTGTCGCGCACACCGTCGACGGCCACGATGTCGCGCACCACCGATCTGTCGATCAACGTCGCGCGCGATGGCTCCGCGACCTTCGTCTACCGGCTGGAATCCGCGGGTTGGGCCGCCGAGCAGGGCCGCGCGCTGCTGCGCATGCAAACGCCCGCGCAGCGCGAAGAGTCGCTGCAGGCGGAACTGCGCTTCGTGAACCTCTCGGGAACGGCAACGCTGTCGACCAGCAACCTCAACGCGACGGACGGCCCACTGTCGCTCACGATGAGAGGCAAACTTGAAGACTTCGTCGTGCCTGGCACGGCCGCGTCGATTCCGGCGCTCACGAGCTTCGTCGGCGGATTTCAGTCGGACGCGCGCTACTGGCTCGGCGAAAGGCAGCGCACGCAGCCTTTCGTGTGCCGCAATGTCGAGTTGCACGAGCGCACGCAGATTGCGCTGCCCGCAAATTTTCGCGTGCTCGATGTGCCGGAAGCGATGGCCGCGCGAAACCTTTTCATCGACTACCGCTCGACGTATTCGTATGACGCGAGTACGAATGTCATCTCGGTGACGCGTGACGGGACCACGCGTTTCGCCAGCGAAGTCTGCTCGCCTGAAGATTTCACGCAGATGCGCGCGGGCATCGAAACGATTGGCCGCGACGTGCGCGCGCAAGTGATCGTGCGCTCGACGCTTGCGGATGCGGCGCGCGGCGCGTCCGCGACGCTCTCGGCGCCACCGCGTGTGATAGCCGGATCGCCGGTCCGCGTTCAATCCGCCGACTGACGATCGCCCCACACGCGCAAGCATCACACCGGCCAGAGCGGCCCTTCCTGCATCGCGCCGATCTGCTCGCGCAACTCGAGGATACGGTCTTCCCAATAGCGCTGCGTGTTGAACCACGGGAATGCGACGGGAAACGCCGGATCGTCCCAACGACGCGCAAGCCACGCCGAGTAGTGAATCAGCCGCAAGGTCCGCAACGCTTCGATCAGATGCAGTTCGCGCTGATCGAAGTCGCAGAAGTCCTCATAGCCCGCGAGCAGATCCGTCAACGCGCGCGACGCCTCGTTGCGCTCGCCCGGAAGCAGCAGCCACAGGTCCTGAATGGCGGGGCCCATGCGGCTGTCGTCGAAATCGACGAAATGCGGGCCGGCGTCGGTCCACAGCACATTGCTCGGATGACAGTCGCCGTGCATGCGCAACTGGCGCACGTCACCCGCGCGTTCGAAGGCCTGCTCGACGCCTTCGAGCGCCATGTTGACAACGGCTTCCCACGCGACGCGCACGTCGGCGGGCACGAAGCTTTGCGAGAGCAGATAGTCGCGCGGCTCGTAGCCGAAGGTATGGATGTCGAGCGTCGGACGCGCCGTGTAGTTCACCGTTTGCCCAACGGCATGAATGCGCCCGATAAACCGCCCGAGCCATTCGAGCGTGTCCTTGCGGTCGAGATCGGGCGCACGGCCGCCGCGCCGCTCGAAGATGGAAAAGCGAAAGCCGTCGAATGTGTGCAGCGTTCGGCCGTCGAGCGTGCGCGCCGGCACGGCGGGAATCTCCCGCTCGCACAGTTCCGCGACGAAGGCATGCTCTTCGAGAATCGCTTCGTCGGTCCAGCGCTGCGGCCGATAGAACTTCGCGACGACAGGCGGCCCGTCTTCGACGCCGACCTGATACACGCGATTCTCGTAACTGTTGAGCGGCAGCATGCGCCCGTCCGTGCGCACGCCTACCGTGTCCAGCACGCTATCGAGCGCATCCAGCACGACTTCCGGCGTAAGGCGGGCAAAGGGAACGGCATGGCCGTTCTGCGGGGTGGGAATCTCGGGAGTGTCTTCGTTCATGCCCGCATTGTGCGCCGTGCCGCGCGCAAAAACGAGCGTCAGTGTCACTCGGGATGCGTCGACCGCTCAGCGGCGCCGCATCCCGTCAATCACGGCAGCAGGCAAGACAACCGCGATCAATGTATCTGCGCGCCAGCGGGGCGGACGAATTCGCCCGTGTCGATCAGATCTTCGAGGAAAAAGGGTTCCGTGTTCAGTATCTTCGACGTCCCCGGCTCGCCGGCGTACCACGCCACCATCGCCATGTCGCCGAGAATGCGCATCACGATCCCGCGCGCACCTTGCGGCACGGCGATATGCACGGATCGAACAATAGAACCGACTTGCATGATGTTTCCCCGTTCTCCCAATTGCCGGCTTGTTTGGGACTGCGCCGGTCAACGTGATGATAAAAGCGCCGCGACATCCGGATGGTTGCGTGCGCACCTGAATCGAAAACCAGGGGCCAGGATCGACTCGCATCCCTTCCGGCACACATCGGCCAAGCGAACCCCTCAGCCCCATTGTTGCCCTTTTGGGCGCTTTGGCAAAGTAAAAAGTAAGTCCCGGTGAGCTATCCGTCCGGTCGATTCGACTTACGAAACCCTGACTGTAACGACCCGTAACAGGCTCATCATAAACCGGACCGCGCGGTCGTCTCAAAAATGTCGATGTAAGCTACGATACGCGCTATATTCCTCTCGCGCACGCCCGGCCTGGGCGCCATCGCGCAATGCTGCTCGCTGCCGCCAGAAGCAGCGGCTCCCGCCCTCACCGGACCGCCCCGTTCATGTGGATCGTTCGTCTCGCGCTGCGGCGCCCCTATACGTTTGTCGTGCTCGCGCTGCTGCTGCTGATCATCGGCCCACTGACGATCCTGCGCACGCCTACCGACATCTTCCCGAACATCGACATTCCCGTGCTGTCGGTGATCTGGACGTACAACGGCCTGCCTGCCGACGAGATGGAAAAGCGCATCGTGCTGAACTACGAGCGGGGGCTATCCGTCGCGGTGAACGATATCGAGCACGTCGAATCGACTTCGCTGAACGGCATCGCCGTCGTCAAGATTTTCTTCCAGCCGCACGCGAACATCAACGAAGCGCTCGCACAAGTCACGGCGCTGTCGCAAACGCAGCTGCGCTCGCTGCCGCCCGGCATCACGCCGCCGAACATACTGCGCTACAACGCGTCCACGGTGCCGATCCTGCGGCTGTCGCTGTCATCGCCATCGCTCACCGAACAGGAACTGTTCGACTACGGTAATAACTTCCTGAAGACGCAGCTCGCGACCGTACCGGGCGCGTCGGCGCCGCTGCCGTACGGTGGCAAGCAGCGTCAGATCATGGTCGATATCGATTCGCGCAAGCTGCAGGAGCGCAATCTGTCGCCGATGGATGTGGTGAATTCGATCACCGCACAGAACCTGATCGTGCCGACGGGCACCGCGAAAATCGGCTCGACGGAATACTCGGTGCAGATGAATGCGAGTCCCGATTCGCTCGCAGGCCTGAACAACATTCCCATCAAATCGGGGCCGAACGGCACCATCTACATTCGCGACGTCGCGCATGTGCGCGACGGTTATCAGCCGCAGACCAACATCGTGCGCGTGGACGGCCAGCGCGCATCGCTGTTGACCATCAACAAGAGCGGCAACACATCCACGCTGGAAATCGTCGATCGCATCAAGACCATGATGCCGGCGCTGCGCAATCTCGTGCCGGAGTCGCTGAACATCGATCCCGTCGCGGACCAGTCGCTGTTCGTGCGCGCTTCCGTGCAAGGCGTGCTGCGCGAAGCACTGATCGCCGCGTGCCTGACGGGTCTGATGATTCTGCTGTTCCTCGGCAACTGGCGCGCAACGCTGATCATTGCGGTGTCGATTCCGCTGTCGATGATCACGTCGATCATCGCGCTGTCCGCGCTCGGCGAAACGATCAACATCATGACCCTGGGCGGGCTGGCGCTCGCCGTCGGTATTCTGGTCGACGACGCGACGGTCGCGATCGAGAACATCAGTCACCAGCTCGAACAGGGCAAGAACCTCGAACAGGCGATTCTCGACGGCGCGCATCAGATCGCGATTCCAACACTGGTTTCCACGCTGTCGATCTGCATCGTGTTCGTGCCGATGTTCCTGCTGACGGGCGTCGCGCACTATCTGTTCATTCCCCTCGCCGAAGCCGTCGTGTTTGCCATGCTGGCTTCGTACTTCTTCTCGCGAACGCTGGTGCCGACGCTGGCGAAGTATCTGCTGCGCCATCACCATCGTCCCGCCGACTTCCATCATTCGCATGAAACGCGCAACCCGTTCATGCGCGTGCACCTCGCGTTCGAGCGCGGCTTTGCGAATCTGCGCGGGCGTTATCGTGCGTTTCTCGTGGCGCGCGTTGCGCGACCCGGCATCTTCGTGACGGGCTTTCTCGCGTGCTGTCTGCTCTCGCTGCTGCTGATGCCGTTCCTTGGCCGCGACTTCTTTCCTGCCGTCGATGCCGGCACGATCGCGCTGCATCTGCGCGCAAAGACGGGCATGCGTGTCGAAGAAACGGCCGTCGTCACCGATCGCGTCGATGCGCGCATCCGCGAACTGATTCCGCGCGACGAACTGCATTCGATCATCGACAACATCGGCTTGCCCGTATCGGGCATCAACCTGTCCTACAGCGCGACGGGCACGATCGGCACCTCGGATGCCGACATCCTGATCAGCCTGAACCCCGATCACAAGCCCACAGCCGAGTACGTGCGCACATTGCGCCGCACGCTGACCGACGAATTCCCAGGCGTGCAGTTCGCATTCCTTCCTGCGGATATCGTCAGTCAGACGCTGAACTTCGGCATGCCGTCGCCGATCGACGTTCAGATCGTGGGGCGCGACGTGCCGGGCAATCGCGCGTTCGCCGCGACGCTGCTCGACAAACTGCGCGCGATACCGGGCTTTGCGGATGCGCGCATCCAGCAGCCGTCCGATCTGCCGCGCATCTTCGTCGATGTCGATCGCACGCGCGCGCAACAGGCGGGCTTCACGCAGAAGGACGTGGCGAGCAATCTGCTGATCACGCTGTCCGGCAGCCAGCAGACCACGCCGACGTTCTGGCTCAATCCCCGCAATGGCGTCAGTTACAACGTGATAACGGAAGCGCCGCAATACACGATCGATTCGCTGCAATCGCTCGCGAACATCCCGCTGAACGCGAACGGCCACACCAACATTCTCGGCGCGCTGTCGACGATGCGACGCGAAGCAGGCAACGCCGTGCTCACGCACTACAACGCGCAGACCACTATCGATATCTACGGCACCGCCGACGGCCGCGATCTCGGCGCCGTCTCGGACGATATCCAGAAGATCATCGCCGACACCAAGGCACAATTGCCGAAGGGCTCGTCGATCGAATTGCGCGGCCAGGTGCAGACGATGAACGACTCGTTCTCGGGCCTGTTCACCGGCCTCGTGTTTGCGATCGTGCTGGTGTATCTGCTGATCGTCGTGAATTTTCAGTCGTGGCTCGATCCGTTCATCATCATCACGGGTTTGCCGGGCGCGCTGGCGGGTATCGTGTGGATGCTGTTTCTCACACATACCACGCTGTCCATTCCGGCGTTGACGGGTGCGATCATGTGCATCGGCATCGCGACGGCGAACTCGATTCTCGTCGTCAGCTTCGCGCGCGAGCAGTTGCTCGAACATGGCGATGCAACACGCGCCGCGATCGAAGCGGGCTTCACGCGCTTTCGCCCCGTGCTGATGACGGCGCTCGCGATGGTGATCGGCATGGTGCCGATGGCCATCGGCCTCGGCGAAGGCGGCGAGCAGAATGCGCCGCTCGGGCGCGCGGTGATCGGCGGGTTGACCATCGGCACAGTTGCGACGCTGGTGTTCGTGCCCGTGGTGTTTTCGATGATCTATCGACGGCTGTCTGGAAGACGCGCACGCGCTGCCGCGCATGTGGTCCAGAAGCCGCAATAAGGTGGCCGACGTGGCCACGGTCATAACAACGATGCGCAAGCACAGTATCTGGAGTTCCGATGGAAGGGAATCGTCCTGATGAGTCCGCGCCGCACGGGGAAGGCCCGCGCAGCTCATCGAAACGTTCGCGCTGGATCGTGATCGGTGCAGCGCTCGTCGTGCTGGCGCTCGCCGCGCAGGGTATCTGGTCGCGTCACGAAGCGCACGCGGCACTTGAACGCGACGCGCAGCATTCTGCGCAACTCGCCGTGGAAGTGATCAAGCCGAAAAAGTCCGCGGCCGCGCTCGATCTCGTGCTGCCCGGCAACGTGCAGGCGTTTCTCGATACGCCGATCTACGCGCGCACCAACGGCTATGTGAAGAAGTGGTACGCGGATATCGGCGCACACGTGAAGGCAGGGCAACTGCTCGCCGAAATCGACACGCCCGAAGTCGACGACCAGCTGAAGGCGGCGAGCGCCGATCTCGCCAACGCACAAGCGACCTACACACTCGCCAAAAGCACCGCTGACCGCTGGTCGGCAATGCTTCGCAGCAATTCCGTCTCGAAGCAGGAAACCGACGAAAAGGTCGGCGACATGCTCGCAAAGAAAGGCACGCTCGACGCGGCACGCTTCAACGTCGCGCGGCTCGAAAAGATGCAGTCGTTCCAGAAGGTCTACGCACCGTTCGACGGCATCGTGACCGCGCGCAACGTCGACGTCGGCGCGTTGATCGACGCGGGCAGCTCCGGCGGCCCGGCGAAGGAACTGTTCCACCTCGCTCAGGCCGACCGGCTGCGCGTCTACGTGAACGTGCCACAGGCTTACGCGCAGGAAGTGAAGGCGCAGCAGACCGCGTTTCTGACGCTCACCGAAACGCCGGCCAAGCACTATCCGGGGACGGTTGCGCGCACGTCGGGCGCCGTCGATCAACAGCAACGCACGATGCTGGTCGAAGTCGACGTCGACAACCGCAACGGCGATCTGCTGCCGGGTGCTTATGCGCAAGTGCATTTCGCGCTGAAATCGCAGGCGGCCGCGCCGTACACGCTGCCGGGTAACGCTTTCCTGTTCCGTCCGGACGGCGTGAAAGTCGCCACCGTCGATGCGCAGCAACGCGTGAAGCTCGTCAAGGTATCGCTCGGCACCGACTACGGCACGCGCGTCGCCATCGCCTCCGGGCTGACGGGCGACGAGCAGGTGATTCTGAATCCGCAGGATTCGATCGTCGATGGCGCTGCGGTGCGCATCGTGCATCCGAAAGCGAGCGGCGCGGCGGGTGCTTCAGGCGCTTCAGGCGCTTCGGGTACCTCTGGCGGCTCGTCGTCGCCGCAAAGCGAGCAGACTGCAAAGGCACAAGAGTGAGCACGTATCGCATGCGTCTTCGTTCGGTGGCTTTCGCGCTGGTAAGCGTGAGTCTCCTTGCCGCGTGCACGGTCGGCCCCGATTACAGGCGGCCGGCGACCGCAACGGCCGCCACGTATAAGGAACTCGAAGGCACCGGCTGGAAAATGGCCGAACCCGCCGACGCGCGTATCCGCAGCGCCTGGTGGGAGGTCTACAGCGACCCCGCACTGAATGCGCTCGAACAGCAGGTCGCCAGCGCGAACCAGAACGTGCAGGCCGCGCAGGCGCGTTTCCGCGCGGCGCGCGCGCAGGTCGAGCAGTTCCGCTCGCAATTCTTCCCTGTCGTCACCGCGAACGGCGGCTACTCGCGTGCGCGGTCGTCGGAGAACGTGAAGTTCAAATCGACGGCGGGCAAGACGCTCGACGACTGGATCGTCGGCGCGGACGCGACCTGGGAGCCAGACTTGTGGGGCCGCGTGTCGCGCAGCGTCGAAGGCGCGCGGGCCAACGCGCAGGCAAGCGCCGCCGACGCGCAAAGCGTGCTGCTGTCGATGCAGGCCGAACTCGCGACGGATTATTTCGAACTGCGCGGCATCGACCGCGAACGGCAACTGCTCGACGACACGATCGCCGCCTACAAGGAAGCCGTCGAGCTCACGCAGAACCGCTACAAGGGCGGCATCGCCACCGACGCCGATGTCGCGCAGGCGCAGACGCAGTTGCGCACGACGCAGGCGCAATTGATCGATCTCGGCGTGCAGCGCGCGCAACTCGAACATGCAATCGCGATCCTGACCGGCCAGACGCCTTCGACCTTCTCGCTGCCGGTTGCGCCGCTCGTCGCCGTGCCCGCCGTCGCGCCCGTCGGCGTGCCGTCGACGCTGCTCGAACGGCGCCCCGATATTGCCGCCGCCGAGCGGCAGATGGTCGATCTGAACGCGCAGATCGGCGTCGCAACGGCGGCGTATTTCCCGAATCTGATTTTGTCGGTGACGGGCGGACTGGAGGCGACCAACTTCAGCGATTGGCTGCTTGCGCCCGCCCGCTTCTGGTCGCTCGGACCGACGCTCGCCGGCACGCTGCTCGACTTCGGCGGACGCGCCGCGAAAAAAGCCGAAGCCCAGGCGAACTACGATGAAGGCATCGCGCAGTACCGTCAAACGGTGCTGACGGCGTTCGGCCAGGTCGAAGACAACATTGCTGCCTTGCGCGTGCTCGAACAGGAGGCGCAGGCGCAGGACGATGCGGTTTCGGCCGCGCAGCGCTCGCTGGCGATCGTGTCGAACCGCTACAAGAACGGCGCGATCACGTATCTCGACGTGGTAGTCGCGCAAACGACGGCGCTCGCCAACGAGCGCCAGGCGGTCTCGATCGCGCGCCGCCGGATGGCCGCGAGCGTCGCGCTGATCAAGGCGCTCGGCGGCGGCTGGGATGCGACCGCATTGCCCACCGACGAACAGCTCACGCACCCCGATGCCGCCGGTCAACCCGCGAGCGTGCCCAGCGCGACGCGCGGCTGACACGGCTCGTGTTCCATTCCGGTTGCCGGATTCGACGACGTGGTACGCGCAATCGGCGTATCGTTGACCCTTCGCGCCTGTTGCACGTGTTTAGCGCGTGAGTCTCTGCGTCGTTTCAATCGTTTCCGGGAGTTTTGTTGTGACCGCATCGTCGGACCCGAGTCGGCCCGCTGATTCATCGTCTTTCGCTTCATCTTCTGCAACCTCCTCCACCGGCGCGCCATATCTCGAGCGCGGCACGCGCGCCTACTGGCGCGCCAGTCTTGCGCTGCTGTTCGCGGGCTACGCGACGTTCTCGCTGCTCTATTGCGTGCAACCGCTATTGCCCGCGTTCTCCGCTTCATTCGACGTCAGTCCTGCGCAAAGCAGCCTGTCGTTGTCGCTGACGACGGCGGCGCTCGCGCTCGCTGTTTTCATCGCGGGCTTCGTGTCGGAAGGATGGAGCCGCCATCGGTTGATGACGGCTTCGCTTTCCGCTTCGTCGCTGCTGACGCTCGCGGTCGCATTCACGCCGCAATGGCATGCGCTGTTGTTGCTGCGCGCGCTCGAAGGGCTGGCGCTCGGCGGCGTACCCGCCGTCGCGATGGCGTATCTGGCGGAAGAAGTGCATCCCGACGGCCTCGGTCTCGCGATGGGCCTTTATGTGGGCGGCACGGCGATTGGCGGCATGGCGGGGCGTGTGATTACGGGGGTCGTCGCCGATCTGTTCTCGTGGCGCGTCGCGATCGGCACGATCGGCGTGCTCGGCATTCTGTCGATGCTCGCGTTCCGCTCGCTGCTGCCGCCCTCACGCCATTTCGTCCCGCGCCGCGGACTTGGCTTCTCGCATCACCGCACGGCGCTCGTGAAGCATCTCGGACGGCCTGGTCTGCCGCTGTTGTTTCTGATGGGTTTCGTGCTGATGGGCAGCTTCGTCACGCTCTACAACTACATCGGCTACCGGCTGCTCGCGCCGCCGTTCGCGCTGAGTCAGACGGCCATCGGCGGGATCTTCGTCGTGTATCTGACGGGCGTCGTCGCGTCGCCATGGTCAGGGCGCATGGCCGATACGTTCGGGCGCGGGCGCGTGTTGATCGGCAGCATCGTCATCATGCTGTGCGGTCTGCTGTTGACCGTCACACAGTCGCTTGCACTGATCGCATGCGGGATTGCGTGCGTGACGTTCGGCTTCTTCGCCGGGCACGCGGTGGCGAGCGGCTGGGTCGGACGGATCGCGAAGGAAGCGAAAGGCCAGGCGGCCGCGCTGTATCTGCTCGCGTATTACCTCGGATCGAGCATCGTCGGCTCGTATGGCGGGCGCGTGTGGGCGGCTTATGGGTGGACGGGGGTGGCGGCGCTCGTCGGCGGATTGCTGGTGATCGGTATCCTGGCGTCGGCGCGGCT
>Ga0209564_1003300_pt1 | contig 11210 bp, 9 predicted proteins | sample AraplaCol_mMF_r2_FD_184272 | JGI IMG/M metagenome (GOLD analysis project Ga0209564, IMG submission 184272) | Arabidopsis root microbial communities from North Carolina, USA - plate scrape MF_Col_mMF_r2 (SPAdes) (version 3) | ecosystem: Host-associated > Plants > Roots > Endosphere | place: USA... | reverse complement strand
AGTACTGGTAGCAGGTGGCTTGCGGCACCGGGTGGGCGCGCAGCCAGGCGGCGCCGGCTTCAAAACCCTTGGCCGCCGCGAGTTCCTTGTGCAGGGCCAGGCGCTGCGGCCATTCGGCCCCCAGGATGGAGGCCACGTTGACGATGCTGCCGCCGCGCGGCATGCGCGCCAGCACTTTTTCCGTCAGGTGCCGCAGGCCCAGGTAGTTCACGCGGGCCACCAGCTCGCCGTCCGCCGTGCCCGGCACGCCGGCGATGTTGCATAGCGCATCGACCTGGGCCGGCAGCTGGGCCACGGCGGCGTCTATGGCTTCTGCCGTGCCGAGGTCGGCCTTGACAAAGCCGTCCAGCGTCAGGTTGGGGTCGTTGCGGTCCATGCCGATGACACGGGCGCCGTGGAAGCGCGCCAGCCTGGCGGTTTCGGCGCCTATGCCCGACGAGGTGCCGGTGATGACGATGGTTTTGCCTTGCAGGCTCATAAAAGTCTCCTTGAAATCGTCGGAAATTCAGAACGTCAGAACGGGAACATGGGCGCGGTGTCCTTGACGGTCATCCACTGCCACTGCGTGTATTCCTCCCAGTCGGCCGGGCCGCCCACGCTGGTGCCGTTGCCCGCGATGCCGGGGCCGCCGAAGGGATTGACGCAGTCGTCGTTGACGGTCTGGTCGTTGATGTGGACCATGCCGGCCTTGAGCTGCTGCCCCACAGCCATGGCGCGTCCCACGGAGCGCGAAATCACCGCGCAGGCCAGGCTGCCGGTGTTGTTGTTGGCCAGCGCCACCGCTTCCTCGTCGCTGCCGAAGGTGACGATGTTGGCCACCGGGCCGAAGGTTTCCTCGTCGAATACCCGCATTCCGGGCCTGACGCCGGACAGCACCGTCGGCTTGTAGAACAGGCCGTCGTGGGTGCCGCCGGCTTCGAGCTTGGCGCCGGCCTTGATGCTGTCCTGCACGATGGCATGCACGCGGTCGCGCTGGCGCGCGTCGATCAGCGGCCCGAGCGCGACCAGGCCGGTGGCGCCGTCGCCGACCGGCAAGTGCGTGGCCTTGGCGACCAGGCGCTGCAGGAAGGGGGCTGCGATGCTTTCGTGCACCAGGATGCGGTTGGCCGCCATGCAAATCTGGCCCTGGTGCAGGTAGGCGGCCCAGGCGGCATTGCTCGCGGCGATGTCGAGGTCGGCATCGTCCAGGATGACCAGCGAGTTCGCGCCGCCCAGCTCCAGCGACACCTTCTTGAGGTGCTTGCCCGCGAGTTCGCCTATACGCCGGCCCACGGCGGGTGAGCCGGTGAAGGCGATCATGGGCACCAGCGGGTCGGTCACCAAAGCCTCGCCGGCCTCGGCATCGCCGGGCAGCACATGCAGCAAGTCCTTGGGCAGGCCGGCCTCCGCAAAAATGCGCGCGATCATCAGGCCGCCGGTCACCGGCGTGCGGGTGTCGGGCTTGATCACCACGGCATTGCCCGCGGCCAGCGCCGGCGCCACGGCGCGCAGCGTCAGGATCAGCGGGAAGTTGAAGGGCGAGATCACGCCCACCACGCCGTGCGGCATGCGGCGCGCGATGCTGGTGCGCCCCGGCACGCTGGGCAGCACATGGCCCTGGGGTTGCAGCGGCATGGCCGCGGCCAGGTGGCAAATCGTGATGGCCTCGCGGATTTCATGCTGGCCCTTGGGCAGGATGCCGCCGGTTTCGCGTGTCGCATACAGCGCGAGCTCGTCGAAGTGCTGCTGGAACAGCGCGCCGGCACGGCGAAAGACCTCGGCCTTCTCGCGCGGGGGCAGGGCGGCCCAGGGCTTTTGCGCATTCGCCGCCGCCCGCGTGGCCGCAGCGACGTCCGCTGCATTGGCGATGCCCACGGTACACATCACCTTGCCGGTCGCGGGCTCGACCACGTCACGCTTTCCGCCGCCCAGCGGCGCGCGCGCCGCCGCGGAAAAATCCAGAAATGCCTTCGCGTCGGATACACCCATTTGCTTTTGTCCTTACGGTTGTTGGATCGGTTGCTTGATCAGCTCGCCACATCGGCGCGTTGTGGCTGCTGTATCGCAATGCATGTACCAGCGCGGCATGCCAGGGCTTGCTTGAGGCGCGGAGCCGGGCGGTTTCTCATTGGGAAAACCGGGACATACCCTAGGTCCGATTGCTGCGGCGCAGCACATGGAAAGCCCTGAGATTGATTTGATCAAATAGTTATAAAGTAAAACTACTTTTTCACCATTTGATCAATCCAAGGAAACTGCCATGGGTGTCTCTGATCGCATTTCGCTGGCCGAAGTGGCCCGGGCCACCGGCGTCGCGCTGGGCAGCTTCGACAGCGCATCGGTGGCCAAGGCCCTGGGCGGTTTTGCCAGCACCCACATAGGCGGTGACACGCACCCGACCATCGCCGACATCAGCGAATGCCTGTTCTTCTCGCCGGGCGACGGCCGCATCTGGCTGCAGGACCAGCGCATGGTGCTGCTGCATACCGAGGCGCTGGGTTCCATGCGCCGAGAGATGGTCGACAGCTTGGGCATCGAGAAGGCGCGCGGCCTGTTCACCCGCGCCGGTTATGTCAGCGGCGCGCGCGATGCCCAGCTGGTGCGCAAGCACTGGCCCGATGCCGACCCGCCGGCCGCCGCCATGGCCGGCACGCGCCTGCATGCGCTCGAGGGCGTGGTGAAGGTGGAGCTGGTCAGCGTGACTTACGACCCCGACACCAGCGGCTATGAGGGCGAGTTCATCTGGCACAACTCCAGCGAGGACGACGAGCACATCGCCGCCTACGGCATAGGCGGCTCCCCGGCCTGCTGGATGCAGGTGGGTTACGCCACGGGTTATGTCAGCACACTGTTCGGCCGCCTGATCGTGTTCCGCGAAACCATGTGCCGCTCCATGGGCCAGGCGCAGTGCCGCGTGGTCGGCAAGTCAGCCGACAAGTGGGACAACATCGAGGAAGACATGCGCTACCTGAACGCGAGGGAGTTTGTCGACACCGCGGCTTATGCGCGCAGCGAAGCCGGCCCGGCCGACCTGCAGGCCGGCGATGCGCAGGCCGGCGATGCGATGGTGGGCGCTTCATCGGCCTTTAACGCGGCCTGCCACCAGCTAAGCCGCGTGGCGCGCACCTCGGCCACCGTGCTGTTCACAGGCGAGTCCGGCGTGGGCAAGGAAAAATTCGCCAGCATGCTGCACCGAATCAGCCCGCGCAAGGACCAGCCTTTTATCGCGGTGAACTGCGCCGCCATCCCTGAAACCCTGATCGAGTCCGAGCTCTTCGGCGTGGAGCGTGGCGCTTACACGGGGGCCAGCCATTCGCGGCCGGGCCGCTTTGAGCGCGCCAGCGGCGGCACCCTGTTCCTCGACGAAATCGGCATGCTGAGTTTTGTGGCCCAGGGCAAGCTGCTGCGCGCCTTGCAGGAGGGCGAGGTCGAGCGCGTGGGCGGCACGCGCGGCATTGCGGTGGACGTGCGTGTGGTGGCCGCCACCAATGAGGACTTGCGCCAGGCCGTGCGCGAGGGGCGCTTTCGCGAGGACCTGTTTTTCCGGCTCAATGTGTTTCCCATCCACCTGCCGCCGCTGCGCGAGCGGCGCGACGACATTCCGCTGCTGATGAACCATTTCCTGAACCACTACCGGCGCAAGCACGGCTGCAACACCGGCGGCTTCACCCAGGCCTCGGTGCGCACCCTGCTGAACTACGACTTTCCCGGCAATATCCGCGAACTGCAAAACCTGATTGAGCGCGCCGTGATCATGGCCGACGCCGACGGCCTGATCGACGTGCACCACCTGTTCACCGGCGGCGAAACCTTGAGCGCCGAGGTCATGACCTTGAGGATGCAGGGCAACTCAGGCACCTTGAACTTCGAGGGCGCGCCGGCTTGTGCCAATCCCATACTGGCGGGCGCAGTCTCCCCGCAGTCGCTGGAACAAACCGAGCGCGATACGCTGGAGCGCGCGATCTCCGCCTGCCAGGGCAATCTCTCGGCGGCGGCGCGGCGGCTGAACACCACACGCGCCAAGCTGGCCTACCGGGCCAGGAAGCACAGCTTGATTTAGGTCGCTGCCGGGGCTAGGGCCCCCAGGTAAGCCCGCACCTTTTCGTCGCGCGCCAGCGTGTCGAAGTCAGGCGCCTCGCTGATCGCGCCTTTCTGCACAAAGATAAAACGCTCGCAGCACTGCCGCAGGATGTCCACGTGGTAGGGCTCGTTGGGATGCAGGCATAAAAACACCAGCCGGCCCTTGGCCTTGAGCTTCGCGCAAATTCAGCTTGGCAACTGATGCTTTAGAACGAATCTGATGCCGTAACCATAGGAAGCTAGAAAAATCAAGATTAGTAGGAGCTTGATCAGAGTGGGATAGGAGGACGTACCAAGGGGGGCGATCAGTGCCAGCGCGCCGATGAACCAAGTGAACCACGCCGCAGGCCTCACGTTGATCATTTCAAGTTCAACCGCCCCGACGATAAGCGAAGCCACCAACACAACAAGACCGGCCAAGATTGGATAGTTGTTAAAGAAGGCCACTTTTCAAATAAAGGCGTCTAAGCTACTTCAGGAGAACGAAATACCAAGCCGGATATAGCGCCAGTATGACAAGTGCAAGCACCTGACCTTGCGAACACAGCTTCTTTCCTTCTTCGTCGTACTTATCCTTGGCGAACGACCACCAGAAGAGCCATCCAATCGAGCGGTCGGAATCAGAGGCCTTTTCATTAAGGTGGGCATTCGCTTGTAAGCCAAACACGGTGTAGGTCACACCAAAAATGACTGAAGCGATCAATAGAATCCAAATCCAGATAGTCATGGTGGCAAAGGCTCCATAGGACCCATATCAAGGGAGGGTAGCGGAATCCGTGGCGACATAAGGCGCTTAGGCGAATACATAACCGTCCATCGCGTTTGATGGACCATCACTGAAAACTGGCCGTTCATTCCGCCGCAATACCCCGGCCAACGATTCCAGTTGTCGCTACGCTAGTACCGTAAGAATATCCAATCAGACCTGAGGGATTGGTGTATGAAATGGGGCTCACCCACATAGCTAAAAGTGTTGATGCCCTCGTTGATGGATTAGTTGGAATCTGAGTTGTCCCGTGTTTTCCACAAAATTGCACAAGAGTTAATTACACCAATAGCGTTCATTATCAAAAAAACTAGAAGCATTAACCGTGTCGCTTTGCTATTGAAAAGCCAAATCAAAGCTACGAATAGTGCAACTCCGGCATTTATCCTGAGCATTAGTCCGATAGCGAATTTGATGGCAGTTGGATTCAGTTTCATATTAGGGTGCGACAAATGTATTTGAACTACCAACAGCGGCACCAATAGCATCACCGATGCCCCGAATCGTTGGCCCCCAATTTTGACTGGCTGGTGAGTAGGTGAACGCACCCTGAAGATTAATCCAGGATTGGGCTGCTCTGGAATAATTGCTAATTGATTGGCCGACAAAGCCGCCTGCGCCACCAAACACAGCTCCGATAAGCCAATTTTTCCCAACGTTCGGTTCCCATGCCCGGCAATTCGCCATGTCGTCGGCAATCCCTGAAACCATGTTGATGCCCGAACCTGCCGCGGCGTTCATTACGAATGCACTACCAAGGGATCGGGAGAGCGAGCCGATCCACGCGCCAGTTGCGCCACCTGCCGCTCCTGAAACCGTAGCGATACCTACGCTAGCCCAATTGATTGGCTTATCACCGTCGAGCTGACCGATCAGGTTAAAGCCGCCACCAACCACACCGCCTACAACAGCTGCAAAACACCACGGACAGTTACCCGTCGGATCAGACAGGCTAACGGGGTTCCCTCTCACATAGCTAAAGGTATTGATCCCCCCCGCCAGGCCGATTGGATCCGACTGCCGATATCGTCCACCCCTAGGATCGTAATCCCGATTCCAATTCTGAAACAACCCGCTCTCGGCATCAAACGTCTGACCAGGCTGGCGCTGGTTAAAGCTGAAAACTCCTAGGCCGCCCGGGTTCTGATCCGGCGCAGTAGCACCAAACGCCTCGGCCGTATCCCATCTCCACACAATTGCTTCATCGCTTTGCCGCGTAATCACTCGAGGCGCACCGATCTGGTCCGTTGAGACGTTGTACAGGGTGATTGCAATGTTGCTTGCGCCCGCTGCGCCCGTCTGCTTCACCACCCCGACAGGAATGTTCAGGTAGATGGTTTCGTACAGCGGGACCCCATTCGCATCGTATTCACCCAGCAGCTTGCCCGCTTCGTCATAGACGTAATAGGCGGCGCCGGTCGGGACCAGCGTCGTCGGCCCTGTTTTCCCCGTCCTGAGTTCCAGCGCGTTGTAGCTGTAGCTCACGGTGCCGCCCGCATTCGTCATCGTGGCCATACGGCCTCGGTCGCTGTAGGCATAGGTATTGAGGCCGTCACTCGTGATATTGCCGGCCGCATCGTGCACCACAGTTGCTGTGCCACCCACATCCTGGGTCTGGGTGAGCCTGTTGCTGATGGCCGAAATGGTATTGGAGTAACTTGTTCCGCCGATTACCTTGGCGGTTCGGTTGCCCGTGGCGTCATAGCTGTATTGGATGGCCGTGCCGCCCAGCGTGGCGCTGGTCAGGCGATTCAGGTTGTCATAGCCAAAGCTTTGGTCCAGTGCTGGGACTGCGATTCCATTGCTGACATGGGTGTAACCGGTGATGCGGCCTGCGCTATCGCGGACGATAGTGCGGCGGACACCGGTTGTTGTTGGGTCGCCCAGGTTGTAAGCACTGATCTGGCCGTTGGCGTCATAGCTGATGGCTTGGGCCTTGGTGCTGGCCCAGGTCCAGCCCGTGAACTTGCTTTCGGCGTTGGTGGTGATACCCGATAGCAGTGGGAGTGTGCTGCCCGTGTTGGTGCCCACGCCATTGGCATTCGGCGGGTTGACCGTGATACCGGAGACCTCACCGTAGGTGTTGTAGCTGTAGTTGACCCTCGTCCCGCTCGGGTAGGTAATCGCGGTCAGCTTGTCCAGTGCGCTTCCGCTGTCACCCCAGGTATAGCCGACTGTGAACGTCCTGGTGCCCGTGGTCTGGGTTTTGCCGGTCCTGCGACCCATGCTGTCGTAGCTGTAGGTCACTTGCCCGCTGGCGTCGGTGATTTTGGTCAGCTCGCCGATTGCGCCTGGAATCGGTGTGGTGCCGCCGTCGTATTCAAACGTTGTTCCCGTGCCGGTGGCATAGCTGATGGTTTTGAGGCGATTCAGGCTGTCGTAGGTGTACTGGGTCAGCTTTCCGCGTGCATCGGTCTTGGTCAGCGTGTTGCCGAGCGCGTCATAGGTGTACTGGCTCGCTCCAGTGTCAGGACTGGTTTGCGAGGTGACATCACCCAAGCCGTTGGGGCTGTAAGTCGTCGCGAGGTTGCGTGGGTCGGTGACCTGGGTCAGGCCGTCGGCGGCGTTGTAGCCAAAGCCGGTGACGGTGGGGCTGCTGCTGCCGGTGTTGGCTGGCTGCTGGGTCTGGATGAGCCGGCCCAGGCTGTCGTAATAGGTGTAGCTGGCCAAGCCGTTGGGGTCCAGCACGGTAGTGGGCCGACCCATGGCGTCGTAGCCGTACTGCCAGGTCATGGGCTGAGCTGAGGCCTCCATGGCGAAGACCAGCGTAGCCAGGCTGCACAGCACCGTCATGGTGGGTTTTTTGAATTTGCCGCGGAAATCGGGGCCGCTTTTCTTATCTGGTGATGCGAGCTCTTGGAACAAACTCATAGGAAGAATCCCTCTTTGATTTTTTCTTATCGCGCTTGTAGCCAAGCGAATGAGCTCGCAGTCTAGTGACGCGCATAGCGCTTGTCACCCTCCATCTGCAGGGGAAAAGCTTCAAGTATGCGTATCGACAACACAACCCTTGCGTCTTGAAATTTCTTGCTTATCAATTTCACGCGCATCTGTTAGGAACCGGCTGGTGCAGGATCGAGGGATGTAATTCAAACGGTGTACTTGGTCAGGGCCACAGAAGCCTGTCCATGGCGCCGTGTCGGCTTCGACGCCTGGGTTGCCATGCTGTTCTCCCGAGACTTCCGCGTGGCCGCGCGAGTCGTTTCTCTACCGACTGGGCGCCAGCGCGCCCAGGTAAGCCCGGACCTTCTCATCACGCGCCAGTGTGTCGAAATCGAGCGCTTCGCTGACCGCGCCCTTTTGCACAAAGATAAAGCGCTCGCAGCATTGCCGCAGGATGTCAACGTGGTAAGGCTCGTTGGGGTGCAGGCATAAAAACACCAGCCGGCCCTTGGCCTTGAGCTTCGCGAAGAAGTCCAGCATAAAGCCGATGTAGCCGTCCTGTGTGTTGAACTGCGGCTCATCAAACAAATGCACCAGCGGTGAATCGCTTTGCGCGTGCGCCAGCATGAAGTCGGGTTTGGTTTTTTGAAACGAGCGCACCTGGTAGGACTGGTGGTAGTGGATGGCCAGCCGGTCGCGCTCGCGTGTGCGCACCTGGTGGATGTCCTGGCCGTTCACCAGCACGCGGCCGGCGCTGGGCAGGTTGCTGCCGGTGATGAGTTCGAACAGTGTGGTCTTGCCCGAGCCGTTGGGGCCCATGACGCCGACCACGCAGGGCTTGTCAACTTCAAAGTCGGCGTTCAATGAAAAGGTGGTGGTCTTGCGGAACACGCCGCGCTGGTATTGCTTGGCGACGTTCTCGACGCGTAACAGTGGATGGCTGCTCATGCTGCTCAAACTCCCAAAAGCTGCCGGCACAAGGCGGCGTCGTTGCGCAATTCGGCCGCGGGGCCCTCGTGGACGATCACGCCCTGGTTCATCACATAAGCGCGGTCGGCCACCGCCAGCGCGCTTTGCACGTTCTGCTCGACCACCAGCACCGCAATGCCTTCGGCCTTGAGCCGGCTGATGGTCTTCATCACGTCCTGCACCACCTTGGGCGCCAGGCCCTGGCTGGGCTCGTCGAACAGCACCAGGCCGGGCGAGCCCAGCAGTGCGCGCGAGATGGCCACCATCTGCATCTCGCCGCCCGAGAGGTTCTCGCACTCGCGGTGCATCAGGTATTCGAGCGCGCTGAAAATCTCAAAGCATTCTTTCTCGTGCCAGGCGCGAAAGCGCGTAGCCTTGCGCGCGATGGCCAGGTTGCGCGCCACCGTCAGCGTCGGGAAGATGCGGCGGTCGTCGGGCACCCAGCCTAGGCCGGCCTTGGCGATCTCGTGCGTGGGCATACGCGTGATGTCGCGCGCATCAAACGCGATGCTGCCCTTGCGCGGCGGTGTCAGGCCCAGCACCGAGCGCAGCAGCGTGGTCTTGCCCGCGCCGTTGGGGCCCAGCAGTGCCACCACTTCGCCCGCGCCGACTTTGAGCGACACGTCGAACAGCACCTGCGTTTCGCCGTAGAAGGTGTCTATGCGCTCCACGGCCAGCATGTCCTGCTGCTGCGCAACGGTGTGGATGGCGGGTTGGAGGACGGCGCTCATGCCAGCGCTCCCAGGTTGGAGCGGCGCACCCATTCGTTCTCGCGCAACTGCTCGGGTGTGCCCTGGCTGATGACCTGGCCCCAGTGAATGACCGAGATCTGGTCGGCGAGCTTGAAGAGGAAGTTCATGTCGTGTTCGATGATCACAATGGTCAGCTGGCGCTTGAGCTCTTTCACGAGGTCCATCAGCCGCGCCGTGCCTTCGGCGCCCAGGCCGGCGGTGGGCTCGTCGAGGAAGAGCATGCGTGGCTCTGCCGCCAGCGCGACGCCGATCTCCAGCGCGCGCCGCTCGCCGTAGGACAGGCTGCTGGCCAGTGTGCGCTCCTTGCCCTTGAGGCCCACGCGCTCAAGAATCGCGGCGGCCAGCTGCTGCGCCGTGTCGTCGGCGCCCAGGTCGCGCCAGGGGTTGAAGCCCTGCCTGCGCACGTGCGGCGTGGCCACCAGCACGTTGTCCAGCGCGGTATAGCTGTCGAACAAATTCATGATCTGGAAGGAGCGTGACACGCCCTTGCGCGCGATCTCGCGCGGCGACAGGCCGGTGATGTCCTCGCCCGCAAAGGTCACGCGGCCGCGATCCGGCTTGTAGCGGCCCGTCAGCACATTGAAGCAGGTGGTCTTGCCCGCGCCGTTGGGGCCCATGATGCCGTTCAGCTGGCCCTCTTCGAAGCTGAGCGTGATGTCTTGCAGCACCACCTGGGCGCCGAAACGTTTGGACAGGCCGCTGGCCTCAAAAAGCTTCACAGTGCACCTCCAGCCGGTGCGGTCTTGGCGGCGATCGCGCGCCGCGGCCTGGCTTTCCAGGCCTGCCAGGCACCGGCAATGCCTTCGGGCTTGAACAGCACCATGACCATAAAGACCAGGCCGTACCAGAGCAGCCAGGTCTCGGTGTAGGCGCCCAGCAGGTCGCGCGCCAGGATAAAAAAGGTCGCGCCTATGACCGGGCCCCAGAAGCTCACCAGCCCGCCGCCTATCAGCACCATCATCACCACAAAACCCGAGTTGTGCAGACTCATGACGTTGGGATAGGCCGACTGCTGCGCCATGGCGAACAGCGCGCCGGCCAGGCCCGCCACCGCGGTGGAGATCGTGAAGGCCAGCCATTTATAGAGCCAGACGTTGTAGCCCACAAAGGCCGCGCGTGTCTCGTTCTGCTTGATTGCGCTGAAGATGCGGCCCAGCGGCGAATGGATGAGCCGCCACAGGCCCAGCAGCACCCCCGCGAACAGCGCCAGGCAAAAGAAGAAGAGGGCGTTGTTGCCCGAGAGGTTGAAAGAGACCACACCGAAATCCGCCGGCAGGCGCTTGATGTTGAGCAGGCCGTCCTCACCGCCGGTGACGGTGTGCCATTTGTTGGCGACAAACCAGAACACCTGGCCGAAGGCGATGGTGAGCAACGCGTAATAAATGCCGCGCCGGTGCGAGATGAACAGCGCCACCAGCGCGCCCAGCGCCGCCGTGACCAGTACCGCGCCGGCCAGGTCAAACCACAGGTTGGGCCAGACCCTGAGCTGCAGCAGGCCGAAGGCATAAGCGCCCGCGCCGAAAAACGCGCCGTGGCCGAAAGAGGGCAGGCCGGTGAAACCCAGCAGCAGGTTGTAGCCCAGCGCGAACAGCACCCAGATCATGATTTCCAGGGCCAGGTATTGGTACAGCCCGACGCGGCCCACCCACAGCGGCGTGGATAGCAGCACCAGCAGGGTGGCGAGCATCGGCAAGGGAATCAGCGGCGCGCGGCCGGAAGCGAGTTGCATGGGGATCTTGTCTCTCTTGGTTTTTCTGGGAGAAGGAAAAGCGCTGAAAAAG
>Ga0209564_1003299_pt1 | contig 11214 bp, 10 predicted proteins | sample AraplaCol_mMF_r2_FD_184272 | JGI IMG/M metagenome (GOLD analysis project Ga0209564, IMG submission 184272) | Arabidopsis root microbial communities from North Carolina, USA - plate scrape MF_Col_mMF_r2 (SPAdes) (version 3) | ecosystem: Host-associated > Plants > Roots > Endosphere | place: USA... | reverse complement strand
GTCGTCGACCGTCATCATCTTCAGGTTGTGCGACTTCGCCTTCGCGACGATGCCCGGCCCGAGTTTCACGTCGGGCGTGCAGATGATGAAGCCCTGCGCCTTCTGCGCGGACAGGTTGTCGATCGCGCTCATCACCTTCTCGCCGGACGGCGCGCCGATCTTCACGAGCGTGAAGCCCTTCTGCTTCGCGGCGATCTCGGCAAATTTCCACTCGTCCTGGAACCACGGTTCTTCCGGCTGCTTCACCAGGAAGCCGATCTTGACCGGGTCGGCCGCGTGCGCGACCGGGCTGCCCATCACCACCGCCGCCGCGGCGGCCAGCGTTACGAACGTTCTGCGTTTCATCTCCAGTGTCTCCTTGTTTTCATCGAACAGGATGCAGCCGCTTGTTGGTTTCGACGCAGCGTGCGCGCGGCCGTCGCACGTGCGGTCTTTCGAATCGTTACGTCAATCGTGTCAGTCGTGATACAGCGCCGCGCGCCCGCCATCGACGGTGATGCACGCGGCATTGATGAACGGCGCCTCGTCGGACGCCAGGAACACGGCCGTCATCGCGACCTCCTCCGGTTTCCCGATCCGCTTCATCGGCTGCAGCGCGAGCGTCTCCGCGCGCGCGGCGGCCGGATCGGGCTGCGCGTCCCACCAGTCGCGCGTCAGCTGCGTCTCGATGTAGCCCGGCGCGATCGCGTTCACGCGCACGTTGCGCGCCGCGTATTCGATGCCGAGCGCACGTGTGAGGCCGAGCACGCCGTGCTTCGCGACCGGGTACGGAAAGCAGCCCGGGATGATCCTGAACGCATGCGTCGACGCGATGTTCACGATGCTGCCGCGGCCGCGCTCGACCATCCCTTCCAGCGCCGCGCGGCAACCGTGCCACACGCCGTCGAGATCGACCGCGAAGCAGCGGCGCCAGTCGTCATCGGTCATCGTCAGCGGATCGGCGAACACGTTGATGCCCGCGTTGTTCACGAGCACGTCGAGCGGGCCGAACGTCGCTTCCGTCCGCGCGAGCGCCTCGCGCACCGCCTGCTGCCGCGCGACATCGGCCTGCAGCGGCAGCACGCGCGCGCCGTCGCATTCGTGTGCGATCGCGGCGGCCGTCTGCTGCGCCTGCGGGAAGTCGAGATCGACGAGCGCGACGGCCGCGCCTTCGCGCACGAACGCCCGCGCGATCGCGGCGCCGATGCCGCGGCCCGCGCCCGTCACCATCGCGACCTTGCCCGCGAGGCGGCCCATCATGCGGCTCCGCCGCGCGCGACGCGCAAGCCGGCCTGGAACGCACGCGCATGCGCCGCGGTCGTGTCGGCCGACTGGCCGGGGCGGTACAGCGCCGAGCCGAGCCCGAAGCCGTTCGCGCCGGCGTCGAGGAACGGCTGCATATTGTCCGGCGAAATGCCGCCGACCGGAATCAGCGGCACCGCACGGTCGATCACCGCGCGCCACGCCTTCACGACCGTCACGCCGAGCTGCTCGGCCGGGAACATCTTCAGCACGTCGGCGCCGTTCGTCAGCGCCGCGAACGCTTCGGTCGGCGTCGCGACGCCCGGCGCGCTCGCCAGCCCGCGCTCACGGGCACGGCGGATCACGGCCGCGTCGCTGTGCGGCATCACGATCAGCGCGCCGCCCGCGTCCTGCACGCGATCGACGTACTCGGCGCGCAGCACCGTGCCCGCGCCGACGATCATGTCGTCGGGCAATGCCCGGCGCAGCGCCGCGATGCTGTCGAACGGATCGGGCGAGTTGAGCGGCACTTCGACGATCCGGAAGCCGGCTTCGTACAGCGCACGGCCATGGTCGGCCGCTTCGGCGGGCGTGATGCCGCGCATGATCGCGATCAGCGGACACGCGTCGAACGCACGCATCAAGGCGGCGTGGAGCGTGTACGGCGCGGGCAATGTCAGGTCGGACGGCATCGAGAATTCCTCTGCAAGCAGTTCATTGATCGGCGCAGACGGGCTCGCCGTCCGCGCGCACGAGCCCGGCGCGCGACGCGATCCGCCACAGGCCCAACTCGGTCGCATGCGCGGCGACCCGCGCATGCGCATGGCCGAATACCCGGAGCGCATCGACGTAGCGCGAACACAAGCCGTCGTCGCCGATCAGCAGCAGCGGCTGGTCCGCGAGCGCGATGCCGCGCTCCGCGAGCATCGCGTCGAGCGCATTGAGCTCGTGACCGATCAGCAGGCCGGACAAGTAGTCGCCCTGCGCATCGGGCGCGAGCTGGTCGGTCAGCCCCAGCGTGCGCGTGCTGAAAATCGTCGCGAGCAGCCCCGTGTGCCGCGCGCCGCGTGCGACCGATACGCCGCGCACGAACGCGTCACGATCGGGCGACGCCCCCGTGCGCATCGTGCGGCCGAGGATCGTGTGATCGCGCAGCACCGCGAACAGCTCGCCCGTCATGAAGGTCTGGAAGCGCTCGATCAGTCCGTCTTTCACCCACGCCCATTTCGCATGCGTGCCCGGCAGGCCGATCAGTACCCCTGAACGATCGGCGCCAAGCGTGGGATCGCTCGCGAGCGCACCGACGATCTGCGTTTCTTCGTCGGGCAATTCGCCCGTCGCGATCACGCCCGGCACGATCGAGACCGTCGCGCCGCGCGCCGTCGTCACGGTGATGAGGCCCGCGACGAGCGCGTCGGCGCCGGCCGGCACCGCGACGTACGGCGCCTCGCGCCAGCCCTGCGCGCTGCCGACCATCCCGGCGGCGAGCACCGGCAGGCCGGGCGTACGGTCGAGCCAGTCGCCGCACGCTTCCTCGAACACCGCGTCGAACGCGCGCGCGCCGCCGCCCGGCACGTGCATCACGCCGGCCGGCCGGCTGCGCGTGTCGATCGGCACGCCGTGCGCGTCGTACAGATACGCGCGCAGCGACGTGGTGCCCCAGTCGAGCGCGATCAGCGACGGGGAGGCGGAACTGGCATCCGGAGCGGGCCGGGTCGAAGTCGTCATCGTTTGATCCTGCGGGTACCCTGCGGCGGGCTCCAGCCCAGTTCCGCGGAAATGGCTCGCGCTTCGCGCTGCACGAGCGGAATCAGTTCGTCCATGCGGTCGTGCGGCATGTACGGAATCGTGCTCGCGACCGACACCGCCGCGACGATCGCACCCGACGCGTCGCGGATCGGCGCGGCCACGCAGCGGATCGACGCCTCGTTTTCCTCGAGATCGAACGTATAGCCGCCGGCCGCGTAATGGGCCATGCGCTGCAGGAACGCGCTCGTCTCGGGCCGGTTGTCGGGCTTGAAGTTGACGCCGGCCAGCGCGCGCCGCGCGGCTTCGAACAGCGAGCGCCACAGGTCCGGATCGAGGTCGAGCATCATCGCCTTGCCGATGCCGGTCGACGCGAGCGGCATCCGGTGGCCGACGCGCGAGCGCATCTCGAGGCCGCGCGTACCGGGAATCTTGTCGATGTACAGCACGTCGTCGCCGTCGCGCACGCCGAGATGGATCGTGTCGAGCGTCGCTTCCGCGAGCGCCTCGAGATGCGGACGCGCCACCGCGGTGAGCGGCATCTGCTCGAGCGCGATCGTGCCGAGCTCGATCAGCTTCGGGCCGAGCAGGTAGCCGCCCTGCACCTGGCGCAGATAGCGCGCCTGCACGAGGCTGCTGACGAGCCGGTGCGTCGTGCTGCGCGTCGTGCCGAGCGCGGCGCCGATCGCGCGCATGTCGCGCGCGCCATTGGCGATCGCCTCGAGGATCGCGAGGCCGCGCAGCAATGTCTGCGTGCCGGCCTGCTGCGCGGCGAGGTCGAGCGGCGTGCTGGTCGCGCCGATGCTGTCGGTCAGCGACGTATCGGCCGGCATCGCGCGCCGGGCGTCGAGGGCAAGGGAGTCTGGCATCTTGGTCATGGGACGGGGCTTCTTCAACGGAATCGGTGAAGCCGCTCGCGCGGCGCCGGAACTGCGTCCGATGCGGCGGCGTGGCGGCGGTCGATGCACCGAGTAAAGCGCCCGGCGAACTTCATGGAAGGTGTCTCCGTGTGCGACGGGCGCCGCGCGATGCGTGGGTCCGAAGCTGTCGATGTGCTTCGGATTGTAGGAGCGCACGCACTCGTCTCCAATATTTGAATGCGTTGTCCAGATAATGAGAATGTCGACGCGATTGGCCGCGGGTTCGACACGTCGGCCGCGCCATGCGCACGGGGGCGGAACCCGCCTGCCGCAGGTTCCGCCCCCGTTTGCTCACCGCGTGCGGCGCTTACTGCTGGCTCGTGCTGCTGCGCGCCTGCATGTAACGCTGTACGTCGGCGAACGACACACGGCCGTTGCCGCTCGCGTCGATCTGCCGGAAGTGGTTCGCGACATAGCCGAGGCCGGCCGCGCGCGCCTGCGACTCGGTGATCGCCCCCGTGTTCTGCGTGTCGGCCGCGCTGAACTGCCGCGCGAGCTTGCGCACCACCTGCGCATGCAGCGCGGCGCCGGTCGTCTGCGTGCCGGCGGTCGCGTGGCGCGCGGCCAGCGGCACGTACGGATCGCCGAGCTGCGCCTGGCGCGCACGCGCCGGCGCGGCGGCGGCGTCGCTCGCCTGCGCGAACGCGGAGAGGGATGCTGCGGCGCCGGCGCATGCGAGCGCCGCGGCAACGACGATGAAACGATTCTTCATGTCAGGCTCCAGTCTGGAATGAGGTCGTCGACGGCCGGCGAGCGGCGCCGCGAAGGGCACCTGTCGCCGGCCGGGCGCATCAGTGCGCGGCCGCGCTGTAGAAGGTCACGAGGTCGGCTTTCTCCTGCGGACGCGACGTATCGTCGAGATAGACCATGTGCCCGCCCTGATAGTCCTTGATCGTCAGGTTCGGTTGCGTGCCGAGCCGCGCGAGGTCGAGTTCGGTCTGATAGAACGGCGTCGCGATGTCGTGATACCCGTTCAGCGACAGCACCTTCAGCTGCGGATTCAGCGTCAGCGCCGCGGCCAGATCGGGGATCGTGTCGGGCATCGCGAGGCCGTCGTGCGTCCAGTCCCACGTGTTGATCGCATTGCTGCTCACCGAGTAGGCCGACTGCGCGGTGTACTTCAGCTCGTTCGGCAGGTAGCTGCCGATCGTGTCGGTGAACGGCTTCGTGATGAACGAGCTGGACGGATCGCCGTCGGCCGCGAGCGGGCTCGACACCGGCACGTTCACGCGTGCGTCGTAGCGGCCGATCAGCGTGCCCGGCACCAGCGACAGCTGGAAGCTGTTGTCGAAGAAGGTCGGGACCACGTTGAAGTCGGCATTCCACAACGCCTGCTTCACGCCGGTCGAATTCGCCATCGTCGTGACGAGGTTCGGCGGCGGCGGCGTGTGGCTCGCGAGGTACGCGTTCACGGCCGGCGCGTAGCTGCCGGCCGTCAGCAGGCGCATCTGGTCCGCATACTGCGGCAGGTCCGACGGGTTCGGGTTGTCGAGCTGGTAATACGCGCCGACCGTGCCGTACGACGGCACGAAGCCCGCGCAGCTCACCGGGCTCGCGCCGTTGTTCGAGTTACCGACATAGTCGCTCGCCATGTCGCAGTTCGTGTTGTAGTTCAGGATCGACGACTGCAGCACGATGCCGTCGAGCTTCACGCCGGCCGTCTCGAGCAGGTTCGCGAGCACGTCGGTGCGCGGCGTGCCGTACGACTCGCCGAACAGGTATTTCGGCGAAGCGCTGCGCTGGTTCACGCTCAGGTAGCGCGTCACGAAATCGCGGAACGCGCCGGCGTCCTGGTCGACGCCCCAGAACGTCTGGTTCGTGTTCGGCGCGACCGCTTCGGAGAAGCCGGTGCCGATCGCATCGACGAACACGAGGTCGGTCGTGTCGAGCAGGGTTTCCTGGTTGTCGACGAACGGGAACGTCGACGTGTTCGCGTTCGGGTCGCCGGTCTGGATCCGGCGCGGGCCGAACGAGCCGAGGTGCAGCCACACCGAGGCCGAGCCGGGGCCGCCGTTGTACAGGAACGTGACGGGCCGCTTCGCCGCGGGCTGGTTGTCGGCCGTGTAGGCGACGTAGAAGAACGAGGCTTCGGGCGCGCCCGTCTGCGGATTGCGGGCGACGAGGTGGCCGGCGGTGGCCGTGTACCGGACCGTCTTGCCGTTCAGCGTGATCTGATGGTGCGTGACGGCAGCCTTTTCGACCGCGGCGGATGCGTCGAGCGACGCGTTCGCACTCGACGAATAACTGTTCGGATCGTTGTACGCGCGGTCGACCTGACCGGCAGGATCGGCTGAATTCGCGGCGCTCGCTGCAGACGACGACGTCACGTCGTCGTTGCAGGCCGTCAGAATCAGCGAAGAACACACCACTCCCAACAACAGCTTCGCTTTGCTCGCTGGCATCGTTGCGTTCCTTCTTCTCGGATGTTTTTTGTGTCGAGCAGCCGGATAAGCCACCCCCCGCCTCGATTGCGGCCGATGAGCCGAGGCGCTGGCCAATATACGCGAGCCGATCAGCTTTGAAAAATTTGGAAATATTTCGCACGCATGCGGTGCAGCGCACACCTTTCAGGAATGCTTCGATTCATGAAACGTTGCATTTCACGTCGCTTTCAGCGACTTTCGCGTTTACCCGCAGCGCCTAAAAATGCACGGATTTCGTGCGATGCCGGTCAACAAAATCGCGCGGTCGCCGGTATTGCTCAGCAAAGCGAAATAGACGGATTCGTCTAACAGATGTGACCCGAAATGGTCGCGACACGCATGCGCTGCAGCGCACCAATCGCACCTCGACGGCGGAATGGACAATGCAGCAGCGCTGCCGCTCACTCCGATTGCGGCAACTCAGCCGCGCCCATCCGGCGCGCGATGACCGCCGCGCGCTGGGCCTGGTAGGCCGAGCCGCGATGCGCATCGAACCAGCGCGGCTTCGGCAGCATCACCGCGAGACGCGCCGACTGCCACGCGCCGAGCCGGCTCGCGGGAATCTTGTAGTAATAGCGTGCGGCCGCTTCGGCGCCGTACACGCCGCGCCCCCATTCCACCGAATTCAGGTAGATCTCGAAGATGCGCTCCTTGTCGAGCACCGTTTCGAGCATCCACGTGATGATCAGCTCCTGCCCCTTGCGGATGTAGCTCTTCTCGCGCGACAGGAACAGGTTGCGGGCGAGCTGCTGCGTGATCGTCGAGCCGCCCGCGACGATCCTGCCGCGCGCCTTGTTCTTCTCCCACGCCTGCAGGATCGCGTCGACGTCGTAGCCGTTGTTGGTCGCGAAGGTCGAATCCTCGGACGCGATCAGCGCGCGCTTCAGGTTGCGCGAGATCTGGTCGTACGGCACCCACTGGTGCCGGATCTGCGCGGGCGGCGTGTCGCGCGACAGCCACCACGCGTCGGTGCGCATGAACGCGGTCGAGCCCGGGTTCACGAACGACCACAGCGCGATCTGCGCGAGATAGAACAGTTGCGTCGCGAGCCATGCGCCCGCGAACACCGAGCCCGCGTAGACGGCCCAGCGAGCGAGGCTCACCGTCCGCGTGCGCTGCGTGCCGCTCACCGCCACCACGTGCCGCGCTCCGTTCAGCTCGCCGCGAGCGCCTGGCGCAGCGCGGCCAGCACCGGTGCGCCGTCCGGCCGCACGCCGCGCCAGATGAAGAACGACTCGGCCGCCTGCTCGACGAGCATCCCGAGACCGTCGGCCGTACGCGCGCCGAGCGACGCCGCGTGCTGCATGAACACGGTCGGCTGCGCGCCGTACATCATGTCGTACGCGAGCGTGCCGGCGCCGAACGCGGCCGCGTCGCATTCCGGCAGCGCGGCATCGAGGCTGCCGGCCGTCGCATTGATCACCACGTCGTAGGGCTCCGCCCGCACGACGCCGGGGCCGCCGCCCGCGAGCGTGCAGCCCGCATCGTGCGCGGCCTGCATGAACTGACCGACGAGCGCTTCGGCCTTGCTCGCAGTGCGGTTGACGATTGCGATCGACAGCGGTGCGCGGTCGAGCAGCGGCAGCACGACGCCGCGCGCGGCGCCGCCCGCGCCGAGCAGCAGGATGCGCGCGCCGGCGAGCGACACGCCGAGATTCGCTTCGATGTCGCGCACGAGGCCGACGCCGTCGGTGTTGTCGCCGTGGATGCGGCCGTCGGTGTCGATGCGCAGCGTGTTCACCGCGCCTGCCGCCGCCGCGCGCGGCGACAGCGTGTCGGCGAGCGCATGCGCGTCGAGCTTGAACGGCACCGTCACGTTCGCGCCGCGGCCGCCTTCGGCGACGAACGCGCGCACGGCCGCCTCGAAACCATCGACCGGCGCGAGCCGGTGCGTGTATTCGATCGGCTCGCCGGTCTGCGCGGCGAACTGCGCGTGGATGAACGGCGACTTGCTGTGCGCCACCGGGTTGCCGAACACGACATAGCGGTCGGCGCCGCTCGTCGACGCAACTGCGTTCATGATGCGCGCCCCGTTTCTCCGTCGTTGCCGCTCGCGGCTTCGCCGCCCTCCGCCGTCGCGTCGCCCGATTCGGCCAGTGCTTCGGCCTCGGCTTGCGCCGACGCGTCTTCCGCGTCGACCAGCGTGTCGTCGCCGCCTTCGGCGTCATCCTCTTCGTCGGCCTCGGCCGTATCGCCGCTCGTCACGGTCGGCGCGTCGAGCACGTTCAACAGGCGCACCGACGCCTCGATCGTCAGCTCGTCGAGCGACATCACGTCGAGCAGCACGCGCGTGCCGCGCGCATGCACGCCGAGCCCCGGCACGTGCAGCAGCAGCGGGATTTCCTCCAGGCGCACGAGATCGCCCTTCACGACGCTCGCGACGACCTGTTTCTTCTGCTCCTGCTTGAGCCAGCGCAGGCACCAGAAATATTCCATCCGGCGCTGGTAGTCGGCGTAGGCCGTGTACGTATCGTCGAAGCCCTGCACGACCGCGTAGAGATCGGCGTCCTTGGGCTTGAACGGCGCGGCGAGCTTCGCGGTGACGCCGTGCTGCACGCACGCGAGCAGTTGCCACTGGTTCACGAGGTCCACGTAGCGGCGCAGCGGCGACGTGCTCCACGCGTACTGCGCGACGCCGAGGCCTTCGTGCGGCGCGGCCGTCGTCTGCATCCGCGTGCGCTTCGGGCCCGGCGCGCCGAAGCCGCGCTGCGAGCGGTAGATGCCCGGCACCGTGTGGTCGTGCAGGAACGCGCCCCAGGTCGAGTTCGCGAGAATCGCGAGCTCCGACACGATCAGGTCGAGCGGCGAGCCGCGGCGGCGCGGCGTGATCGTCACGTGCTCGCCTTCGACGTAGAAGTTGTAATCGGTGTTGCGCTGCACCTCGCGCTTCAGCCCGTAGCCCGCGCGCGCGACCTGGCGCTTCTCGAACAGCGCCTGCGCGAGCGGCCACAGCACGGCGATGTCGTCCTTGTGCGGGTAGTCGCCGGTGCCGGCCGCGAGCGTCTCTTCGGTGACCAGCTCGTCGAGCGTGTTGTGGCGCAGGTTGTTCTTCACGAACACGAGCTCGGCACGCGTCTCGTTCGCGACGATGTCCTGCGTCTCGCGGTTGACGATGATGTACAGCGACAGCGCCGGGCGGTAATCGCCCTCTTTCAGCGTGAACACGTCGACGACGTCGTCCGGCAGCATCGTGATCTTGTCGCCCGGCATGTAGACCGTCGACAGGCGCGTGCGCGCGATCGCGTCGACCGGATCGCCGCGCACGATGCCGAGCGCCGGCGCCGCGATGTGCACGCCGATCCGCACCCGGCCGTCGGACAGGTGCTCGACCGAGAACGCGTCGTCGATTTCGGTGGTCGTGACGTCGTCGATCGAGAACGCCTCGACGTTCGCGCGGGGCAGGTCGTCCGGCAGCGGGCCGACCGTGACGGGCGGAAAGCCCGTGCCGTGCGGAAAGAATTCCGCGAGGAAGCGCGCTTCGTGCAGCGCGCGCGGCGACTCGATGCCGCCGCAGTCGAGCATCAGCCGCGCCGGCGACACGCCGCGCGCGCCGGCCGCCGCTTCCATCGCCTTGTATTCGATCGAATTCTTGTCCGGCCGCGTCAGCAGCCCGAGCACCTTGCCCGCGAACGCTTCCGGCAGCTTGCCGGCCTTCAGTTCCTCTTCATACTGCGCCTGCACCAGCGCCTGCTGGCGCTTGCGCTCGAGCGACGCGAGCGCCATCTTGAGCTGCTCTTCCGGTGCGCGCTGGTACTGGCCGCGCCCCTTGCGACGGAAGTAGACGGGCGAGCCGTGCAGCCGCAGCACCAGCGCCGCGCGCTCGACCGGACCGTACGTCGCGCCGAAGTACTCGGCGGCCAGCGCCGTATAGGCGAACTCGTCGGCCGGCGCGCATTCCCACAGGAAGTCCAGATCGATCTGCTGCGCGGCCGTGTCGGCCTCCTGCATCAGTTCGCCTGCGGCCGGCTTGTCGAATTCGATCAGCACGTCTTTTGCGCGCACCTTCGCCCGCCGCCCGCCGGGCAACTCGACCTGAAATGCGTCGCCCTGGCGCGACAGCACGCTGCCCGCCTTGAAACTGCCCGATTCCTCGAAGAAAACGTTCACTCAGTACTCTCGTTCAGACTGCCCGGCGCCGGATGAACGGCGCCGCATGATGATGGGAATTCGATCGGCACGCGGCCGGTTTAAGACGTCTTTCCGTCGCAAAACGCGAGAACGTCGTCGACATAGTCGGCAAATTCGCTGATCCCGTGATCGCTGCCGTCGATCACGCGGGTTTTCGCGCCCGGGTAGTGGGCGAGCATCTCGCGGTAATCGAGCACTTCGTCGCCGGTCGCCGCGAACAGATAGTAGCGGTCGGCGCGCGTGATCGCCGGCACGCGCAGCGCGTCGAGTTCGTGCAGGTGACGGCGCTCGACGACAATCGTGCCGCCGCCGTGCCACAGCGACTGTTCGCCCAGATACTGTTCGAGATCGCGTTGCGGCACGATGGCCGGATTCAGCAGCACGGCCTTCCAGCCATGCTTTTCGGCGAGCCATGTCGCGTAATAACCGCCGAGCGAGCTGCCGATCACGGTGACGTCGCGTGCGCCCGCGACCTCGGCTTCCGCGACGGCGATCGCCTCGAGCGGCGATACCGACAGCGACGGGCATCGCCACTCGCCGGTGCGGCCGAGTTCGGCCATGCGCGCGGCGAGCAGCCGCGACTTCTGCGATTCCGGCGATGACCGGAAGCCGTGCAGATACAGGATCACGTGCGGCTCCCGAGCGCATCGAGCAGCTTCTGGTGCACGCCGCCGAAGCCGCCGTTGCTCATCACGAGCACGTGGTCGCCCGGACGCGCGGCCTCGACCACCGCCTTCACCAGCAAATGCAGATCGTCGAAGGCGCGTGCGCGCTCG